>Ga0074045_10001424_pt1 | contig 23042 bp, 19 predicted proteins | sample BogForMeECP23OM2_FD_94442 | JGI IMG/M metagenome (GOLD analysis project Ga0074045, IMG submission 94442) | Bog forest soil microbial communities from Calvert Island, British Columbia, Canada - Bog Forest MetaG ECP23OM2 | ecosystem: Environmental > Terrestrial > Soil > Wetlands ... | reverse complement strand
CACGAAGGGCTTGAGGAGCCCGTTCTGGGACGGGGGGAACCTGCCCGTCACCAGGATTCCGTCCTCGCGGTGCTCCTGGGCCTGGACGTGGCCGAGCTCGTGCAGGCGCGCCACGAGGTCATAGCGGTCCAGGGGGATCAGCAGCCGTACCGTGCCCAGCCCGTGGGCGATCAGCTCGCGGCACCGATCCTCGAGCGCGGCGACGCCCTTGCCGGTTCGGGCGCTGAGCAGCAGCGAGTCGGGCACGGCCTGCCTTGCCGCCCGGATCTCGCTCTCGTCAGCCAGGTCGACCTTGTTGAACACGTTCAGGGCCGGCTTGTTGCCCGCGCCCAGCTCGGCCAGCACGCTCAGAGTTGTCGACCTGTGCTTCTCGAAATGGGGGGAGGTGATGTCGACCACGTGGATTAGGAAGTCTGCGACAAGCACCTCCTCAAGCGTGGCCTTGAAGGCGTCCACGAGGCCGTGCGGCAGCCGCCTGATGAACCCCACCGTGTCGGTGAGCAGGAGCTTCTGGTTGCCCGGGAGCACGACCTGGCGGGTGGTCGGGTCGAGCGTGGCGAACAGCTTGTCCTCCACGAGGACGTGCGAGCCGGTGAGCCTGTTGAGCAGCGACGACTTTCCCGCGTTCGTGTAGCCGACGATCGAGGCGGTTGGAAGGGGCACGCGCACGCGCCGGGTCCGCTGGATCCCGCGGTGGCGCACCACGGCGGCCAGCTCCTCCTTCAGGTGGGCGATCCGGTCGCGGACGACGCGCCGGTCCTGCTCGAGCTGGGTCTCGCCCTCGCCGCCCATCGCGCCCCGGCCGCGCTGCCTCGACAGGTGGGTCCAGGCCCGGGTCAGGCGCGGCAGGGAGTACTCCATCCTGGCGAGGGCGACCTGGAGCACGGCCTCGCGCGTGCGCGCGCGGTCCGCGAACACCTCGAGGATCACCTCCTGGCGGTCGATGACGGCGACGCCCGCCATCTCCTCCCAGTTGCGCTGCTGCGCCGGCGAGAGCGCGGAATCGAAGACGATCACGTCGGCGGCGTCCGACTTGGCGGCCGCGGCCAGCTCCTCGGCCTTGCCCTTGCCGAGGTAGAGGGCGGGGGACGGAGAGCGGAGGTTGACCAGGGTCGCCCGCACGACCGTCAAGCCGAGGTTCTCGACCAGCTCCGTCAGCTCGGCCAGCAGCTCGGCGCCCTCGCCCGCAGGCATGTCCGCGGCTTGCACCCCCACCAGGAATGCGCGCTGCGCGCCGGGCTGGGTGGGTAAAAATACGGCCATTTAAATGGTTGCGGCGGTTTGTTGGGCCGCATGGGCTTGCCCATGCTGCCTGTTTCACTATCCTCGCGATCCAACCAAGGCAAACTAATGCCTCCCTGTTCGATTCTAATTGTCGACGACGAGTCCGGGATCCGGGAATTGCTGGGCATGATTCTTGAATCCGCGGGCTTCACCGTCGTCGCCGCGGAGGACGGAATAGAGGCCCCCAAGATAATGGCCTCGAAACACATTGACATCGTCATCACGGACCTGCTGATGCCGGAGCGCGACGGCATCGAGTTCATCACGGAGATCCGCCAGAAGTTCCCCGACGTGAAGATCGTCGCGATGTCGGGCGGCGGGCACATCGCGCGGGACTCGTACCTGCGGATCGCGAAGAATTTCGGGGCGCACTGCCTGCTGGAGAAGCCGTTCAGCCAGGCCGGCGTCATGGAGGCGATCGAGACGGTGCAGAAGATGCGCTAGCGCCCCCGCGCGGGGCCCGGTCAGCCGAGGAAGAGGACGCATACCGGCATCGGAACGGAGGCCGACCCCGGGACCCGGCGCAGGCACCCCGTGCCGGGGTCGACGCGGAAGGAGCAGAGCGTGCCGGAGTCCTGGTGCGCGCAGACGAGCCATTCGCCGTCGGGCGAGACCGAGAAATGCCTCGGGCCCCTTCCGCCGCAGTCCACCGTCTCCACCGGCGAGAGGCTTCCGGTGGCGCCGTCCAGCCGGAACGCTGCGATCGTGTCCGGGCCGCGGCACGAGCCGTAGAGGAACCGGCCGCCCGGGTGGATAGCGACCTCGGCCGCCGTGGCGTCGCCGGCGAACCCCTGCGGGAGGACCGACACCGTCTGCCGCGGGGAAAGGCTGCCCGTCGCGCCGTCGTAGTCGTAGCCGACGATCGTGTTCGCGAGCTCGTTGATCGCGTAGGCGCGCCGGCCCGCCGCCTCGAAGGCCAGGTGCCGCGGGCCGGACGCGGGGGCCGAGGCGACGTACGGAGGATCCGCCGGGCTCAGCGCGACCAGGCCCCCGTCGATCGCGTACGTGTAGATCCGGTCGAGGCCGAGGTCGCACACGAGCGCGAATCGGCCGTCCGGGGAGAAATTTGCGGAATGGGCGTGGGATGAGGTCTGGCGGGTGGGATGGGGCCCCCTGCCGGTGTGCGCGACGACCCGTGGCGTCCCGAGGGTCCCGCCGGGGCCGAGCGGGATCGCCGCGGCGAGGCCCAGGTGGTAGTTCGCGGCCAGGGCGATGCGCCCGCCCGCGCCGACGGCGATGTGGCACGGCGTGGGCCCGTCGCCGGGCGCCTGCTGCTGGACGGGGACCAGGCGGGGCGAGGCGGGATCGATCCGGAACGAGGACGCCCACGCAGGGCCGGCGCAGACCGCGTAGAGGAGGTCGCGGCCGGGCGAGAGCGCGAGGAAGGTGGGGTTGGGCGCCTCCGCCGCCAGTTCGGGCGCGCCGAGCGCACCCGTCGCGGCATCCAGCGTGACGGAGTAGATCCCCCGGCTCGCACCCCTCGTGTATGTGCCGACGAAAAGCCGGTGGCGGCCCGTTCCTGCGCCCATGCGGAAGAAGAAACGGCGCCCGTGCGCGAAGACAAGCCATCCCGGCGGGGCGCAGCCCGACCACCTCCGTCGCCTGGAGAGGTGGCGCGGGTCCGCCCCTGGCGGTCAATCCCGTCAGGTCGTCACTTCTTCTTCGCCTTCAGGTCGGCGACGGCCGCCTGTGCCGCCGCGAGCCGGGCCACCGGCACGCGGTACGGACTGCATGACACGTAGTCGAGCCCGATCCTGTGGCAGAACTTGACCGATTCGGGATCCCCGCCGTGCTCGCCGCAGATTCCGAGCTGGATGTCCGGGCGCGTTTGCGAGCCCTTTTCGACGGCCATCCTCATAAGCTGGCCGACGCCGTCCTGGTCGATCGTCGCGAAGGGGTTCTTCTTCATGATCTCGGCCTCGGTGTATGCCGAAAGGAATAATCCCGAGTCATCGCGGCTCATCCCGAGCGCAGTCTGTGTCAGGTCGTTGGTTCCGAAGCTGAAGAACTCTGCCGTCTTGGCGATCTCGTCGGCCGTCAGGCAGCCGCGCGGTATCTCTATCATCGTGCCGACTGAATACCGGATCTTCACCTTCTTCTCGGCTTGGACGGCCTTGGCGACCTCGTGGACGATCGCGGCCTGCAGATCGAGCTCCTTCTTGAATCCGACGAGCGGGATCATGATCTCGGGATGCGCCTTGTACCCCATCTTGTCCGCGTCGGCCGCGGCCTCGAAGATGGCGCGCGCCTGCATGGCCGTGATCTCCGGAAACTTTATCCCGAGGCGGCAGCCGCGCAATCCGAGCATCGGGTTGAACTCGTGCAGTTCCTGGACTCGGCGGACGATCTTCTCGACCGGGATGCCGAGCTTCTTCGCCAGATCGGCCTGCTGCTCGGGCTGGTTGGGCAGGAACTCGTGGAGCGGGGGATCAAGGAACCGGATGGTCGCGGGATAGCCCTTGAGCTCCCTGAATATCCCGAAGAAGTCACCCCGCTGGTAGGGCAGGAGCTTCGCGAGCGCGGCCTGGCGCTCCTCGAGGGTCTCGGCGAGGATCATCTCGCGCATCGCGTCGATGCGGTTGCCCTCGAAGAACATGTGCTCGGTGCGGGTCAGGCCGATGCCGGTTGCGCCGAAGGCGAGGGCGATGCGCGCCTGATCGGGCGTGTCGGCATTGGTGTGGACCTCGAGCCTCGTGACTTTGGCGCACCACTTCATCAGCTGCGCGAAGTTCTGGAACGTCCTGCCCTTCTTCGCCTCGGCGTCTCCAAAGATCAGGCCCTGGATGATCTCCGCGGGCGCCGTCTTGAGCTCGCCCGCGTAGACGGTTCCGGCGGTTCCGTCGATGGAGAGGTAGTCCCCCTCGTTGAACGTCTGCCCGCCCACCGTGAGCGTCCGCTTGTCGTAGTTGATCTGGAGAGCGCCTGCTCCGCAGACGCAGACCTTGCCCATCTGCCGAGAGACGAGCGCCGCGTGGGAGGAGACGCCGCCGCGCGCGGTCAGGATCCCCTCGGCGGCTATCATCCCGCGGAGGTCCTCGGGTGAGGTCTCGATGCGGACGAGCAGCACCTTTTGGCCCGTTGCCGCCGCTTCGACAGAACGGTCCGCGTTGAAGTAGATTCGGCCGGTGGCCGCCCCGGGCCCGGCCGGAAGGCCGGTGGCGATGACCTTGGCGCCCTTGACGGCCGCCCGGTCAAAGACCGGGGCGAGGACCTGGTCAAGCTGATCGGCCGGGACTCGGGTGATGGCGGTCTGCCAGTCGATGAGCTTCTCCTTGACCATCTCAACGGCGAAGCGGACCGCGGCGACGCCGGTCCGCTTGCCGTTTCGTGTCTGGAGCATGTACACCTTGCCGTCCTGGATGGTGAACTCGAAGTCCTGCACATCCTTGAAGTGCGACTCGAGCACCTGGCGGATCCGCTCGAGCTCCCTGAGCGAGCCCGGCTGCATCTCCCCGAGCCTCGCGACGGGGATTGGCGTGCGCACGCCCGCGACGACGTCCTCGCCTTGCGCGTTCATCAGGAACTCGCCATAGAAGACCTTCTCGCCCGTCGCTGGGTCGCGCGTGAACGCGACGCCGGAGCCGGACTGGGTGCCCGTGTTGCCGAACACCATCGCCTGTACGTTGACGGCGGTGCCCCACTCGGAGGGGATGTTGTACTTGCGCCGGTAGACGATCGCCCGGTCGTTCATCCACGAGCCGAACACGGCGCCTATCGCGCCCTTGAGCTGGTCCCAGGGATCCGACGGGAAGTCATGGCCGGTGCGCTCCTTGACGAGCGCCTTGAAGCGGGCGATGAGCTCCTGGAGGTCGGTGGGCGAGAGCTTCGTGTCCTCGATGTGGCGGTCGTGGTAGCGCTCGTCCTTCAGCTTCTCTATGGTGGTCTCGAACGGCTCGTGGTCCTCTCCCGGGCGCTTCTGGACGCCGAGGACCACGTCCCCGTACATCTGGATGAAGCGGCGGTAGCAGTCCCACGCGAACCGCTCGTTCTTCGTCGCCGCGACGAGGGACAGGACGGTCTGGTCGTTCAGGCCAAGGTTGAGGATCGTGTCCATCATGCCGGGCATCGAGTCGCGCGCGCCCGAGCGCACGGAGACAAGGAGCGGGAAACCAACGGCATCGCCGAACTTGAGACCCATGATCTCCTCGATCCTCGCCATCCCCTTCTCGATCTGCGACTGGAGGGCAGCCGGGTACGTGCGCCTGTTGGCATAGTAGTGGGTGCATACATCCGTGGTGATCGTGAATCCGGCCGGCACGGGCAGGCCGATCCTGCTCATCTCGGCGAGGTTGGCTCCCTTTCCACCCAGGAGCGGCTTCATCGCGCCGTTGCCGTCTGCCTTTCCGGCGCCAAACGAGTAGACGAACTTCTGGGCCTTCTTGGAGGCGGATTTCTTGGAGGAAGCCCCGGCTTTCGCGCGGATCTTCAGGGATTTTGATTTCTTGGCCATTGGATGGTTCTGATTAAAAAAAAAGGCCGCCACGCGGAGTGCGTGGACACCACATTCCATCGGCTGTTACCGCCGCCTGTCAACCGTCGCGCTCGCGCAAGAATAAGGTCGCCTCCGCGGGCCCCGGTTTTCAACACTTGTGCCGTGCTTCCGGACGCAGATCCCCGCATCAGGCTCCAGGTTTTCGAGGGCCCGCTAGACCTCCTCCTTTTCCTGATCCGCAAGAACGAGATAGACATCTACGACATACCGATCGAATCGGTGACGAAGCAGTACGTCGCGGTCCTGCGCTCCATGCAGCAGCTCGATCTCGACGTCGCGGGCGAGTTCTTCGTGATGGCGGCCTCGCTAATGGAAATCAAAAGTCGGCTACTACTTCCAAAGGGCCAGCATGCCGTGGACCCCGACGCCGACGGCCAGGACGACCTGGACCCCCGCTGGGAGCTCGTCCACCAGCTCCTCCAGTACAAGAGGTTCAAGGATGCCGCGGCGCGGCTGTCGGAGATGGCCCGCCTTCGGCGTGACCTGATGGACCGCGAGGTGTCGCCGCAGCCCTCGGACGCCCTGGAGCGGCCTCTCAAGGGGGTGAACCGGATAGAGCTGTGGACCGCGTTCAACATGGTGCTCCGGCGCCTCGCCGAGAAGCTCGTTGTGGGAGAGATCCACGACGAGGCCGTGACGGTCGCCGACCAGATGGAGTGGCTTCTGGCGAGGATGAGCGCGGAGAAGACCTTCGTCTTCTCCGGACTCTTCGACGAGGGCGTCTCGCTCAGGCGGCTCGTCGCGACCTTCCTTGCCGTCCTCGAGCTCACCCGGCTCGGCAGGATGCGCCTTCGCCAGAACGAGGCCTTCACGGACATCCTCTGCGAGGCGGCGGGCGAAACTCAGCTTGAAACTCCCGCGACCGCGGACACCTTGCAGTCGTGAGCAAGAAGAGAACGAGACGCGGTTACGGCGCCCTGCTCGGGCTCGGGTTCGACAACGACGACGGGCACCGGCGCATCACCACCGGGGAGCAGTTCGCCATCCTCGGGGGGTCCGCGGAGACGCACGAGCGGATGACGGAGACCGTCGTCAAGACCTTCGAGGAGCTCAGGCAGAGGGGCAAGCACCTGAACGAGGTGCGTCCGGTCGAGCTCGCCGACATCATCAAGAGATCCGCGCCGCGGTAGGGCCCGATTTGCTTTTGTGCGCCGACCCGCTCTAGTGTCCGATCCACATGTCCGAAAAGATCACCAACCTCACCACCGACACGTTCAAGAACGCCGTCTCCACCTCCGCCACGCCCCTGCTCGTTGACTTCTGGGCGCCGTGGTGCGGGCCCTGCAAGGCCATAGCGCCCGTGCTGGAGGAGCTGGCCGTGGAATTCGACGGGAAGATTTCGATCGCCAAGGTGAACATCGACGACAACGAGTCCATCGCCGCCGAGTTCGGGATTCGCGCCATCCCGACCATGCTGCTCTTCAAGGGAGGCCGGGTCATTGAGCAGATCGTGGGATTGGTGCCGAAGGCGGCGCTCAAGACAAAGCTTGCCGCGCAGGTCTAGGGACCGTTGCGCGGGCCGGGCTCAGATGTTGACTCCGGCCGCGAAGAGGAGGGCGTAGATTGCGATCAGGCGGCCGGTGTCGCCCAGGAGGGACACGTATTCCGACGGCTCCCTGCCGGCGGCCAGCCGGCGCACGTGCGACCACGCCATCGGCGCCGTCAGGACCGGCAGAAGGCACCACGCTCTGAATCCGGCGGCCCAGTAGACTGCGGGCACGGCGAGGGCGATGCAGAGCGAGGCGGCGTGTTGCGCGCGCGCTGCGCGCCGCCCAAAGCGCACGACAAGCGTTCGCTTGTGCGCCGCCGCGTCCGTCTCCGCGTCCCGGTAGTTGTTGACGAGAAGTATGTTGGCGGCCAGCAGGCCCATCGGGACCCCCGCGAGGAGCGCGAGCCCGGTCATCCGCCCCGCCTGGACAAGGTAGGTGACCGAGACCGCGACGAGGCCGAAGAAGACAAACACGAGCAGGTCCCCGAGGCCGTGGTATCCGAGAGGCCACGGGCCGCCGGTGTAGGCGACCCCGCAGAGGATGCTGGCCGCGCCGACCGCCAGCATCCAGTAGCCGCCCCAGTGGACGAGCCCGAGGCCAATCGCGAACGCAAGGGCGAACACGGCCGCCGCCGCGCGCCGCATCGCCGCGGGCCGGACGAGGCCCGACGCGACGGCGCGCCTGGGGCCCACGCGGGAGGCGGTGTCGGCGCCGTGGGCGAAGTCATAGTAGTCGTTGGCGAAGTTCGTCCCGACCTGGACGAGGAGCGCGAAGGCGAGGCACAGCCCGGCGGCCGCGGGACTGAAGCGGTGGTCGTGCAGGGCCATGGCCGAGCCGACGACGACGGGCGCGACTGCGGCGGGAAGCGTCCGTGGCCGGGCCGCGGACATCCAGGTCCTAAGGCGGCTGGGCCCTGCGCCGTCAGAAGCGGCGCTCACCGGATTGAGAAGCCCGCGAACTGGGCGTCCCTCACGTGCGCCTGCCGGTCCACCTTGCGCACGTACCCGTGCATCCTCTCCTGGACAGCCGCGAGGAACGCCTCGACTTCCTCCGGCCTCCCCTCGGCCTCGAGCAGCACGCGTCCGTCCGGCAGGTTGCTCACGTAGCCCGACACGTCGAATTCCCTCGCCGCCTGCAGCGCGGTGTACCGGAAGCCGACGCCCTGCACCCGCCCTGTGAAGAATGCGGTCTCGTGGTGGACTTCCGGCATGGCGCGCCGAGCGTATGGCCGCGCGGCCGGTCCCTTCAACAAACAAACTCTTGGGGCGCGGCGGGCGCCGCGCGGCAGGAATTAAATTGCATAGGCGGGATTTCTGAAGGACGATTTAGGCGTACAGATGAGCGATTTCGAACCTGATTACCTCTCGGAAAACGAGTGGGAGGAAAATGGCGATCTGGCCTGGAACGAGTTCGACTGGGAGCTCTATCTGCGCGAGCAGGAGCGTTCGATAAGCCGGTACCTCGGGTTCTACGAGGCCCTCAAGGCGAACCCCGAGCGGATCGACGAGGTGGCCGACCGCATGGGATGGGACCGGGCCGACACTGAGGATGTGGAGGAGCGCGAGAACCCGGACAAGATCCTCTTCTCGGACGACATCTACACGCTGCAGAAGAATCCCGTGTACATCGCGACCAAGGCGCTCTTCCTGAGCCTGCGCAGGTCGTGGGAGTCCGTCGCGTCGCAGCCGGGCCCCGTCGCGCAGCCGCTGGCAATGGCGTTCCTATCCTCCATCCACAGGTGCGAGGAGCAGGCGGTGATGGCGATCCACGCCCTTGACTTCGGCGACTACGCGATGGCGATATGCCTTTTCAAAAGGGCGCTGGCCGGGCTGAACGACTGCTTCGAGGCCGTCGGCTCCGACGCCGCCGGCGCCCATGCTGCCGTACGCGCGTGCGGCGACGACCTGCGCATGCGCCTGTTCGACCTGCGCGAGATCTGGCTCCGCGTCATCAGCGACTGCCGCGAGGATTCGAACCGGCCCGCCGACGAGGAGGACTGACCGGCCCTGCCGGTGCGCTCCCTCGTTCCTATCGGGATGGCTGGCGGGCGCCGCCGGGCCCTTGGGCCGACGGGGCCTGCGGATCGGCGCCGGGGTCCTGGCAAATCCACAGGAGAGGCAAGAGGGCCGCCGACAGGTAGTAGATGAACTGCGTGGGATAGCTGTAGCGGTCCGCCGCCTCCTCCACGAGGCAGACAACCAGGCTCGCCCCCAAGGGCATGAGAGCCAGGACGCACAGAAGAAAGGCGCCTAGGTGGCGGCCGCGGGAGCGGGCCAGCCGCACGGCGCTGAGCGCGAAGATGGCGAAGTAGGCCCAGCTCCAGAAGGCCCTCTGGAAGACCATTCCGTGCAGCGACTGCCATGCGACCTGCAGCCCGAGAAGGTGGCGCGCGCTGGGAGAGATCGCGCCGGCGGCTTGCGCCGGGGAGGGCGCCGGCTGCGCGCCGGCGCGCGCCGAGTAGTAGGTCTCGGCCGCGCTCGGCGCGTGGCCCCTCGTCCTGTACATGAGCGAGGAGTAGATGTCGAATTTGTAGCCGACGGCCCTGAAGAACATGACCATGTTGACCCACACGAGCTTCGCGTAGAGGACCGGGTGCCTCCGGATCGCGATCATCGACACCTCCCGTATGTACCTTCGGTTGTGCAGGTAGTCGCCCGCGCCGAACCTCGTTCCCGAGCCCCATCCCGCCCCCCAGATCATCCTGTTGTACGCCTTGGTGTATATGTCGAAAAGCAGGTCGCTGTCCCAGGAGGTGCGCACCGCCTCGAGGTCCGACCGGGTGATGCCTTGGCTGCGGTAGGTGTCGGGCAGGTCCTTCAGGGCGTTGTTCACGTTGTCCGGGAGCCGGGGGTCCTGCTCCCAGAACAGCACGGTGGCCCCCGCGTAGTTGGCCTCGCCGAACGGGCTGATGACGAATTCCCCAAGGGTCGAGTAGTTGTACGCGCAGAACGCCAGGAGGACCGCGGGAAAGGGCGCGGCAAAGCCGAGCGCGGCCTTCCTCCCGTGGCGGTTCCACAGCATGTGCCCAAGCACGAGGCCGTAGATGACGACGAAGTACAGCCCGGCGGGGCGCACGAGTATGGCGAGGGCCATAAGGAGCGAGGCCGCTGCGAAATGGGCGGGCCGGCCCCGGCCGAACGCCAGTATGAGGAACGCCGCCGAGAGGATGACGGTGCTCGTGTACAGGCTGTCGCTCAGGAGCGAGATGTCGTAGAAGAGGACCTGCGAGCTCCCGAGGAAGCCGCACATGGCCAGCGCGGCGGGCAGCGCAAGGGCGCGCCGCACCCGGAACACCGCGTAGACCATGCAGAGGGCCGAGGCGAACGACAGCAGCACCTGCAGGAAGATGACCGCCAGCCAGCGGTCGACCAGCGCGGTGACAAACCAGATGAAGATCGGATAGCCGGGGGTGCGGAAGACGAAGTGCGGCCACTTGCCGGCCCTCATCGTGTTCACGAGGTCCAGGTAGCCGTTCGAGTCCTGGGAGAGGTCGACGCCGGGGTAGTACCAGAAGAACGGCAGATGGGTGACGAGGAACACGCCGAACAGGATGAGCGCCAGTATGTGGAACGGCGGCCTTGCCAGGAGGGACAGTGTCCGGGCCAGGCTTGAGGGCGCCGCTGCCGGCTTGGGGGGATTCTCGTGCACCCGGTTGGAGGCGAAGGTTTAGGGGCGGGGAGGCGCGGAGGGCGGGGGAGGCCCGCCTGTGCGCGCCTTCAGGGAATTGCAGAAACAGCCGCAGGTAAAACCACTTTTTCCACCGGGGCCTCATTCCTGGCCGGGCTAGGGAGCGGAGCCTCCCCTCGGCCCGTCCCGCCGGCTAGGCCCAGGTGCCGAGCGACTCGATGTACGCGGCGGAGCCGTCGCGCTGCCAGACATCGAGCTGCGCCTGGTCCTTCAGCTGCTGGCCGCGGGCGCGCGGCACGGCGGCAAAGGCGCTTGCGCACTCCGCCAGCGTCGTCATGTCGCCCCAGAGCTTCTCGAACTGGGCGACCGGGTACACATCCTCCTGGCCGTGCCCCCAGCGCTTCTTGACCTCCTTCAGAGTAACGTACGTGGGCATGCGCGCGGCCAGCAGGCGCACCGCCGCCGCCGTCTTGCCGGTGTCCGCCAGGTCGGCGCGGCAAAGTCCAAAGAGCGCAAGCAGGCGGTCTATGTCCACCCAGCAGGAGTTCGTGTTGTAGTAGGTGAGCGCGAATTCGTCCTCCTCGCGGGGGAGCGCCAGGCCCTCGACCAGGCGGATGCGCCCGTCGATGCGCGCCAGGCCGCCGCCGTGGTCCTCGACCCGCTTGGCCATGACCTCCCAGCCCAACGTGGCGTCGGAGGCGCAGAACCAGCCGAGCATCGTCGGATCGGCGGTGGCTCCGAGCGTGTCGATGTTGTGGACCAGGAGCGTGCGCAGCTGGGGCCGCGCCGCGAGCAGCTGCGCCAGCACGCCGTTCTTGAGCAGGTTCGGGATCTCAAACCAGTGGCCCACGGGGTGCAGGCACTGTCCGGGCAGGTTGTCCGTGTAGTCGGCGCCCTCGCCGGCCTGGCGGGCCCACGCCGCCAGCGCCGACCGCACGCTCTCGCGCATCTTCTCCTTCTGCTCGTCGAGCTTCTGCTGCGCGGTCTCCTGCCAGGCGAAATGCAGGTCGCGGACGGTGGGGACTAGGCGCAGCCCGATCGACCGGCCGGGCGAGACCCAGACCGTGCGGCCGAACTCCTCGCCGACCGCCTCGCGCAGGAAACGCTCGATCGGCGCATGCGTCAGGTAGCTGGTCGTGAAGACATGCGGGATCTCCGTGCCGGCGGCGCGCTCCGCGCTGCGCGTCTTCGCCAGGTGCACCTCGATGAAGCTCCGGTGGCGGCCGCCGAGCTTGGCGAACGGGTGCAGGCCCTTCACGACCCCCGCGCCCTGGGTCCAGCGGCTGCCCACGCCGGCCGAATAGGTGACGACCGCCACCTCGCCGGCGCGCAGCGCCGCCTCGCCCCGCCGCCGGAAGGCGTCGGATGCCGAGGCCGGATCGAACAGCGCCTCGGCGGGCACGTCGTCGATCCTCGTGTTCGGAGGTAGCCGGTTCATCGCCAGGCCGATTCGCCCGTTTCGCAGGTCGGCCCGGATCTGCTCGTGCTGGACGCGATCGAATCCATTCTCGTCCAGCAGCGCGTTCAGGCGCCCGGCATCCTGCGCGGCCGCCGCGGAGGGCAGCATGCGGTCGAGGAGAGTCGGCAGCACGGCGCCGTACTCCGGCTGGCGCCTCGCCGCCTGGGTGAACTGCTGGAGGTCGCCGCGCTCGCGCGGGGTGAGGTTGCGCGCCTCCTGCCGAAGGCAGCGCGGCACGGACTGCTGGTAAAACCCGGCGGGCAGAAGCGCGTCGGCGCCCACAAGGAGCGTTGCGACGGATCCGCGCTCGTTAATGGCGAAGTCATAGACCACGGGGTCCATGGCAAACGGAAGCGCCGCCTCGAGCTCGCGCTTGGCGCCAGCCATGATCTCCTGGAGGCGCTCCTGGCCCTCGCGCCGGCGGGCCGGCGCGAAAATGAAGCCCATGCCGCCGCCCGACATTCCGCCGAGCATCCAGAAGCCCCAGAAGTCGGCGCCGAACGCGGCGCTCGCTCGCTCGATCAGGCGCTCGGTGTACAGGTTGCTCACCCAGGGTATGATGGTCTGGAGCGGCCCGAAGAAGTTGTCGGTGAGCGAGCGCCCCAGGGCCCGCACCTCGCCGGCGGCGAGCTGGCCGAGGATCTCGTCCAGGGTCGCGACCGCCCGATGGCGCGCCGCCCACTCGACCTCGCCGCGCAGGAGATACTTCTCGGTCACCATCTCGAGGATCGGGCCGACGTTCTGGGCCATGCCCCCGTGCACCAGCACGAGCGACTCCTGCAGCCGGGCGCGCGCCGCAGCCGGCACGCGGTCGGTTCCCAGCAGCGTGTGGCGGGGAAGGAGGCAGCCGCGGCTGACGCCGTGCTCGACGTCACCGGGGCGCGTCGCCACGCCCTCGATGAGCTTGATGCCCGGCCAGAGGCCGCCCGAGTCCTGCCAGCCGCCGCCCGAGCCGCCGAGCCATTCTCCGAGGATCGCCCGGGCCGCCACCATCCGCCGCTCGGGCTCCTCCATCGGACCGCTCAGGGTGCGTATCTGCCCGGTGGCGCGCATGCACACGCCGATCAGCGCTCCCAGCAGGTTCGTCGAGACGGCAAGCCGCGAGCCCTTCGGGATACGGTTCACGCAGCTGACCAGCTCGAGGCCGCGGCCGGGCCCGAACATGATGCCCAGCAGGTCCGAGAGCTTGGCGCCGGACCGCTCGATGCCCGGCGGAACGAGCCCGGCGGCGATGATCGAGGCCTTCAAGAGCCCGAGGTAGTCGCGGCCAAAGTCGAACAGTTCGTCCAGCTCGCGAACCTCGGCGGTGGCCTCCAGGTCGACGCTGGCAAGGCGGATGACGGGCTCGTCGATGACCCGGAAGTACGCCTCCACCGGCGGGCGCGGCCCGGCGTCGCGGCCGTGCACGCTCAGGTCGATCGAGACGTTGAGGACCCGCGCGCCCTCCGGGAAGTCCATCCCGAGAAAGAATATGTCGCTCCAGCCGCAATGGGTCAGGTCCATCCTGACTGGGGTGCACTCGCGCAGGATCGGGTGCGGCGCGCTGCTGTCGCCGGCGCGCAGCAGCTCGGGGCGGACGCGCAGCGACTGGTCGAGCGGGTGCCCGAGGCGGAACATCCAGGCGTTGCCCCGCGTCGCCCTCACCGTGTGACGCACCTGGTCGGCGAGCGTCTGGAAGCCGAGCTCATGATAGGCCGCCGCCAGCGCGCTCGAAAGCGTCTCGTTGGCGCCCTGCGCGGCCTGCGCGCGCAGGAAGCCGCTTATGGCCTCCTCGAAGCGCCGCTCCAGCATGCGGCTGAAGCCGTCGTACGGCACCCGGCCGGTGCGCCGAAACTCGGGCCTTGTCGGAAGGTGGTAGCGGTGGATGGCCGCGAGGAAGAACAGGGCGCGTACGCGCCGGTACAGGTTCGCCTGATGGCGGCGGTAGGCCTCGAGCTCGGCGCAGGCGGACAGAAGCTCGGAGGCCGGCCTCCCGGCGCACCAGCGCTCGATTGAGAGGTCCCTCGTCTCCGGCGCATCGGACTCGATGATGTCGGTGACCCGGAGGCTCATGGGAGTGGGTCCATCGGGTTCCGGCGGCCCTCTAGCGGTTCGCGAGCAGCTCCACGAGCTGGGTAAGGATCCGGTCGCGGTCGCGTCCGGCAAGGGTCAGCGCCAGCTGGGCAAACAGAAGCCCGTAGGTCGCGCCGATGTCGTAGCGCCGCCCCGCGACGTTGAAGGCCAGGTAGCGGCGGCGGGAGGCGAGTGCGTGCAGGGCGGGGGAGAGCCCCAGCGGCCGGTCGCCGGCCTTCCCATGGTCCTCGAGAAGCTCGAAGATCTCGGGCGGCAGCACGTGCATGCCGAAGAAGCAGAGGTAGTAGCCCGCCCGCAGGCCGGGCACCAGCAGCTGCTGCTCGGCCACCGTGGGCGTCGGCTTCTCGATCACCGTCTCGATCTGGTACAGGGGCTGCTCGCCGCCAACGAGGCGGCCGCCGATTGTCCCGTAGGCAGACAGGAGACCCTCGTGGGTGGGCTGGACGGCGGAGACCGGAGTGTCCTCGGACTCGGCAACGCCGATGAGCTGCCGGGCGCAGCTGACCGAGCCCTGCGCCACGTGCAGGTGGTCCCCAACGAGGTGAAGGAAGCTCTCTCCGCCGATGAAGTCGCGCCCGCACAGCACCGCGTGGCCGTAGCCGCGTGGATTGCGCTGCGCGACGAAGCGCACGCGATCGCGCAGCGCCCCGCTCGCGCTCGCGTAGGAGGACTCGTCGCCCGGGCAAACGACGACGCAGAACTCCTCGACGCCCGCTCCGGCCGCTTCCTCGAGGATGATCTGCAGTGCGGACTTAGACTCGCCCTGCTGGTCGATCAGCATCTGGAGCGGCAATTCGCGCTGCCGGGGATTTGCGGCGGTGATCAGGGCTTTTCGGACTTTCATTGGATTGGGATTGGCTCTGGTGATCCGCGGCCGGAAGGCGCACTAATCTCAGAACAATCGCAGGGAGAAGCAGAGACAATCCCGAAAGGGTGGAGCAGCGCCGGGGCCGGGCGAGGGCTTCATTCCTGGCGGCGGTCGGGGGGCTGGCTCAGGGCCAATGATGAATCCTGACGCTCGGATCGGACGAGACCGCGGCGCGAAAAGGCGGATTCGGCCTGTGAAGAGCAAATGCTGCCTTGCCCTGTCATTGTGCGTGGCATTTGCTCCAACCCCTTGGAACGGAGAGATGCCTGAGTGGCCTATAGGGGCGGTTTGCTAAGGCGTGGCCTTCAGGTTATGAGCCTGATCGGGATCCCCTCTGATACGGCCCAAGAAGACCCCTTTCTTTGGGGAACTTTTTGGGGGACTCATCACTCGGTTAAATAGAGGCGGATCGCTTCAGGGGCGCTGGAAACCCTCAAAGACTCGCCCGGTGACCACTCCAAAGATGAAGCCGCCAATATGAGCCGCATATGCGACCCCACTGCCCGTGCCTACATCGGCCACGGCGCCGACCTGATTGAAAAGTTGAATCAAGAACCACAGTGCGATCAACAGCGATGCAGGAATAAAGGCAATGCGGGTGAACCAGCCCAAAAAAAGCAGCGTGCGGATCCTGTCACGAGGGTAGGTAACAAGAAAGGCGCCCATCACACCGGCAATCGCGCCACTGGCGCCGAGATTGGGAACGGTTGAACTGGGCATGATGGCGGTCTGCGCCAGCGAAGCCGCCAAACCGCTGAGCAGGTAAAAGGCCAAGTACCGTGGCCGCCCCATCGCGTCTTCGATTTCCGGGCCAAATGCCCAGAGAAACACCATGTTGCCCAGAATGTGCATCCAGCCGGCGTGCATGAACATCGCCGTCAGGATGGTGACCCAGTGGTGGCCTGCGACAATAGTGGCGGGAGTCTCCGCCCATTGCGTTACAAAGGCGTCGCCGCCCATCAGTTCCAACACGAAGACAAACCCGTTCGCGATGATGATTGCGGTTGTGACGATGGGGAAACGGCTGGGCCGCCGAGATGCATCCGATAGGGGAATCATGCTTCCTAAGCTTTCTTCATTCGTTTCATGGGACAAACATCCGCCCTTGCAGATCGGGTCCATCGATTTGCTCGTCGTTCATTCATCCGCATCAGATCGGCCCAGCTCAATCCTCCGTTCGCCAGCACCCCTTCCCGGCGGGTGCTCGACTGTGGGGGGATGAAGCCTTCAGTTTCAGCGAGTGCCAGCGGCAGGCGATCCTGGGCTCGGACTATTCTCCAGCGCCTCTTTCACGGCACTGCCGCTCACTGTCTCTTGCTTCAACAATTGCTGGGCCAACATCTTAAGGGCCGGGCGATGTTCTTTCAGCAATTCCTGGGCACGCTGGTATTGTTCGGTCACGAAGCGCTGGACTTCGCCGTCGATCACCTGACGAGTCTCTGGACTGATCTGGCTGTTGTCCTCGACTGCCCCGCCCAGGTATTGGAGCTGTTGGCCTGCATAGCGCACCGAGCCGAGCTTTTCGCTCATGCCAAATTCGGTGACCATGCGGCGAGCCAGCTCAGTCGCCCTCATAATGTCGTCACTTGCACCAGTACTGATAGTCCCGAACTCCACCATCTCGGCGGCTCGCCCGCCCAACATGACGGCGATCCGGTCCTTCAGTTCGGCGACGGAGAGCAGATAGCGGTCCTCGGTTGGCATCTGCATGGTGTAGCCCAAAGCGCCGCGGCTGTGCGGCACGATGCTGATCTTGCTGACCGGTTCACCATGCGGCACCAGCCCAGCCACCAGCGCGTGACCAGACTCGTGGTAGGCAACCGTGGTTCGCTCCTGCTCGTTCATCACCCGGCTCTTTTTCTCGGAGCCGGCTATCACCCGTTCGATCGCAGCCTCGAAATCATTCAACGTGACGGCCGCGGCCTTGTGCCGGGCCGAGAGCAGGGCCGCCTCATTCATGGCATTCGCCAGATCAGCGCCGCTGAAGCCAGCGGTCATCCGGGCGGCCCGCTCCACGTCAAAGTCTGCCGCCAGCTTGATATTGCGGCCATGGATCCGGAGGATTTGCACCCGACCAACTAGATCCGGGTTTCCGATGGCGATCTGGCGATCAAAGCGGCCCGCCCGCTGAAGTGCCGGGTCAAGCACCTCCGGACGGTTGGTGGCCGCCATGATAATGACCGGGGCGCTGGTGTCGGTTTTGAAACCGTCAATCTCCGCCAGCAGCTGGTTGAGGGTCTGCTCCCTCTCATCATTGGCGCCCAGGCGCGTCACCCCTCCCCGGCTCTGACCAATGGCGTCAATCTCGTCAATGAACACGATCGCCGGAGCCGCCTTGCGCGCCTGCTCGAACAGGTCGCGCACGCGCGCTGCGCCCACGCCCACGAACATTTCGACGAACTCGGAGCCACTAGTCTCGAAGAACGCAACCCGGGCCTCGCCCGCCGTTGCTTTGGCCAACAGCGTCTTGCCGGTGCCCGGGGGCCCGACGAGCAACACGCCCTTGGGAATATGCCCGCCGAGTTGAGCGAATTGCTCTGGCGCCTTCAGGAACTGAATGATCTCCTGGAGCTCGGCGATGGCTTCATCCGCCCCGCCCACATCCTGGTAGGTGACGGTGACATCCTCAGGCTTGACCTCGGTTGCTTTGCTCTTGCCAACCCCAAAGATGCCGCCCAACCCCCCGCCGGCGGTGCCGCCCCCTCGCCGGTAGGCCGTGTACCAAAAGCCGCCGAGTAGTGCGAGCGGCAGGAGGTATTGCAGCAAAATGCCACCCAAGGGGTTGGGTGGGCGCTCGAAGCGGTAAGTTACATTTGCGCGTTGTAGCTCTTCAATCAGCTTGGGGTCGCCGGGAGGCGCAGGCACGGTATCGAATGGGACGACCGGTGGAGCCCCGTCCGCTTTGGGGTTCTTCATCTCCCCAATGATGGCCGCTGGGCCGATGGTTACGTTCACGATGTGACCATCAGCGACGTTCTTCTTGAACTCGCTATAAGGAATTTCGGTGCTCCGGGTCAGGGGGGCCAAGACGAATACCTGGATCAGCCACAGGAAGATCAGACTCGTGATAAAGTAGCTGATGCCGAAATTAAACTGGCGCCGACCTTGCTCCTGGCGCTTCTTTTCATCGCTGCGGTCGTGTTTTCTTTGTGATGATTCAGGTGAGTTCATAGTTCATTCCCCTAAGTGTTCAAATTCATGGCGGCCAGACTCGTTACCACCGGCGTCTTGCTGCGCTTTTGAATCATCAACGATCCTCCGGCCTGGGCATTTAGCTGATCTTCCTGCGTTCGGCATATTGCCAGTGCCTCCTTGGTGAGTTCCCAAGCTTGGTGCAGTTTGTCGGCGCGTCGCTTGTATTCGGACTGGACCTCGGCAATACGCGCCTCCAGCTCGGCCTTCGCGGCGCCCTGCGCCTTGGCCACCTGCTCCTTGAGGGACTTGATCTTCGCGTCCATTTCCTGCTTCGTCGCTTCCGCCGCCGCCTTGGCCCGTTCCTGCGTCGCTTGCAGCTTGGCGTTGGCCGCGCTGATCTTCGCCTGGAGCATCGCCTTTGCCTCCCGGTGCGCCCGAGCGTGCTCGGCTTTCAGATCGGCAACTTCTGCCTTGAGTGCCGCAGCGTCCCTCTCGATCTGGGAGTCCAGAACTTCCCCGCGCGCCCGGCGGAAGACAGTGCCCCCCGCAGCCTCCATGCGAGTATCGACGGGCATCACCCACTCCTCCCAAACTTCGGCGACCACGGCCACCTTGCCCGGCTGCAGGTTTTGCCCGACCTCGTCGATAAAGTCCGCGCCGACTCCGACTTTCGCAAAGTCGTACAGCATACCCCCGAACGTCCCGGCACCGGCGCCGAGCGCGACCCCCGCGGGTCCGCCGAGCAGGCCGATCAAACTTCCGGTGATCAAGCCGACGCCTGTCCCTAACGGGCCTTGGTCGGCCGTCTGTTTGACGATCACCTTCCCGTTGGCGTCCTTCGCAATGACAGCGTTCGCGTAGAGGGTGATGCTGCCTTCGGCATGCAGATCCTTGAGGGCCTTGGCGCCCTCATAGGCCTTCTTCTCGTTATCGAATACTACAACGATCATCTTGTCGTTCATGGCTGTCCTCATTTTTGCCGCCTTATTGGGTGTTGTTCCATTCGTGGTTTCCACGATGCCTTCAGTGACCTGGCTCTGGTTTATTGAGTTCAGCCTGGACGGCGTGTGCCACGCGGCGCGCGGCCAGGGAAATCGCCAACCGGGTGAACCCGCTGCAGAGCATACCGAAGCCCACCAGTGTGCCGACCACCCACAGGGTGCTGCTTGGCCAGGTCCGCCAGATCATTATGGCGAGAATGAGGCTGATGATCCCATCGATCAGAAGCCAACCCGACCCACTCAATGGGCGAAGCTGGAATGACAGGATGAACTCCAAGATCGATGCCACGAACAGGTACGCGGCCAGCGCGAGCGTCAATGACTCCAGACCCACCAGTGGATGCAGCAAAACGTAACCGCCGACGACGATATAGATGATTCCCAAAAGCATGCCCCAGAACAGTCCGCCGCCGTGGCGCGTGTGCCACGAGTACGCCAGATGGGCTGCGCCACTAAGCACGAGCAGCCAACCTACCAATATCGTCACGGCGATGCCGGAGGCCGGCGGTACGATAATCGCGAAAACACCCGCCACGACCATCAACACACTCAGCGCGATCGACCATCGCACGTCTCGACTGATTTCTGTATTTGCGTTCATTTTGATTCTCCTTCTTTCGCTATTTCGATTCTGTCGGTTTCTCCATCAGCTCACCACCGGTGGCTTACCGGCCCAAAAAACATGTTCGTTTAGTTCGGCTGGTTTCGTCGTCTTGAGGATCTCGTTGGCCTTGGCAATTTCGGCGGCGGTCCCGTGGGCGACCAGGAGATACTTGTTTACCTTGATGGCGGTTTCGTACCTCAAAACACTATCTTTGGGTATGCCGATGCTGTAGAGAGCCGCGCCCAGAGCGCTCAAACCGCCCGCCACAACCGCGCTTTCCAATGCGGCGACGATCGACGCTGACAGCGGCCCGGCCACGAGGAGCGGACCGACGCCCGGCACCCAGAAGAACGCCGCACCAAACAACAAGCCCCACAATCCCCCCCACAATGCGCCCATCTTTCCCCAATACTTCATCCGGTCACCGGCATTGTAGTAGCCAACCACTTGTTCATCTGTGTGGTAGTCCTTGCCGACGACGGACAGTTTCTTCATGTCAAAGCCCCCCCTCTGGAGTTCCTTGACCGCCGCTTCGACTTCCTCGTGGGTGTCATAAACCGCGACGACCGCTTTCGGATCGGATATGGCCTGGCTTCGATTCAATGGTGATTTCATGTTTTTGTCCCTTTTGTACTTTTACGCTGTGTTCTAGTGAATTGTGCTCTTTGCTTCGGCCGGAACCCTAGTAGAACGGCAATGGTGAGTTCTATAATCACTTAGGGCGCAGGAACCGCAGCGCGGCTTTCGACCTGCTCGCAGGTCTCGACTGTCGCGTTTCCGTTCGGCGAGCCGATGTCTCCCGCGAGGTTGCTCGCGAGTTGGAGAAAGCGGTGGACGGCAAACACGGCGGCTTTCCGGCCAAGCTCCGTGAGATGAATGGGCTTTATGCGGTCGCGGCCCGCGGCCTCCCGCGTAATCAAGCGATGTTGCTCGAGTGTCTTGACGATGTCCGTCATCGAGGCTCGGCTCACCTCAGCATGATAAGCGAGGTCGGCCGCCGTGGCTGGCAATGGGTCGAGCGCATAAAGGGTAAGAAGGGTGACGCAGCGGGACCCTGAATTGTCCTGAAAGCCGAGCCCGTGATCCAGCTCGCGACCCAACGCACGGCGGACGGCGCGGCTGGCGGAGAGAATGGACAGGATGATCCTGCAGCTATCAGAGTCGCCGATCCCGGATTGCCGGGCTATACCCAACAAAAGCCGCAAGGGATGCTTGGTGATGTCGACGTGTCCCGCCGAATTGAAAGAGCCTGTGGACGCGTTGGCGGCGGCGTCTTGCGACCTGGATGCCCGCAAGGGCAGGTAACGTTTTCGATTTAGCTTTTCCACGGCGACAGGATATCGCCAGCCGCGGCTGCGTAGAAATGCTTCCGGAGATCCAAGCTTATGCCTGAAAGGCCTAAGTGCGCTCCCCACCGCCGGACAGCGCCAGCCTTACTTCGATCGAACGGCCCGTGTGTGTCGGACAAAACGGTCGGGAACCTGTTTCGACGTGGCTGGCCCCATTGTTCCCGCCCCGATTATTCTCTGCAATATTTCGAGATAGGCAGGCACATGGGCTTCGGCGTGATCCTTCGACCAAACGGCGCAAATCTCCCAGGGATCGCAGTCGGTGCCGACGTAACGGAGCCCCGCCGGCTGGGGAGGCAAAAACATTTCCGGGAGCAAAGCAATGCCTTCGCCTGTGCCAACGAGGGCCAGCATGCCCTTGAACGACCGTGCGCTACGCCCTAACTTTGGTGTGAATTGAGCCGGCTTCAGGACTTGCAGCAGCAAGATCTTGAAACCTGGGATTTCCTCCTCCCTTATCGTAATCCAGCGTTCCGCTTTCAGGTCGCGCAAACGAACCTCGGTCTGGTGGGCCAGCGGGTGCTCCATTGGCAGAACGGCCTTAATGGGGCAGGTGCAAAGCAGGCGGTAGTCGATATCCTTCCGCGGCGTCAGTAATCTTCCGCTAACGAATCCCACGTCGATTCTTTGATCCCGGATCGCCTGAGTGTGTTCGTAGCCCGGCAGCTCCACGAAATCGATCGAGAGCCCAGGGTGCCGTTTATGGAGCTCGCGCGCGGCGTCGGTCACGAAGAGTCGCGCCGTGTTCCAGTCGGTGCCAATTCTGAAGTTGCTCGTCATGCCCTTGGCGATCTGCTGCCCGCCGGTCACGGCTATGTCGAGCTGCATGAGCAGTTTCTCGACCTGCTGCTGGAAGAAGCGCCCTGCCTCCGTCAGCTGCACCTTCGCCGTCGAGCGCTCAAACAACCTGAAACCAAGGTGCTCTTCCAAGTCGTAGATCTGCCGGCTCAACGAGGGTTGCGCCACCCGGAGCCGTTCCGCGGCGCGGCTGAAATTCAGCTTGTCGGCCACAGTCAAAAAGTAGCGCAGGTGGCGCAGCTCCATCGCTGATGGCTACCTTTGACTTTTCGACGCTGCAAGCAACATGTGCGATGACGTGATGGGGCAGGGGTCAGTCTTTCGGGTCTCTAATCGCGCGCGTGGCGGCGAAGAAATTCGTAAGAGCTCCGGTTGCCAGCCTGCTCGCACCTTCTGCTCCGAGTAAACCCGATCGGCATCAGTTTCTAGCTGGTATTGCGAAACAGCTTGGGAAACCAAAGAAGGCGCCCCAACTACATCGTAAAGAGCTCAACGCAGTCGTTCAGCTCGCGAGGAAAAAGCAAAAGAAACATCGTTAACGCATCGCACCTTGCTATATCGGACCTGTTTTCTCGCAGCTTTGATGGAGGCGACTAACCATCACGCGCCAATTTCGGTGAAACGGTGCGTGGGGAGTTACAAAGCTTGAGATGCCAGAAGCTTGACGCCGCGGCAAGGATGGCAGGACCTCAGCGCGAGAGGCCAAGAGTGGCTGTCTAGATGCTCGGGTCCGTCAATTATTCTTGCGGCACGGAGACTCTAACGCAGGCTCCATTCTTTCAGTTTGATGAATGACACGGAGAGATGCCTGAGTGGCCTATAGGAGCGGTTTGCTAAGGCGTGGCCTTCAGGTTATGAGCCT
>Ga0074045_10001423_pt1 | contig 23047 bp, 21 predicted proteins | sample BogForMeECP23OM2_FD_94442 | JGI IMG/M metagenome (GOLD analysis project Ga0074045, IMG submission 94442) | Bog forest soil microbial communities from Calvert Island, British Columbia, Canada - Bog Forest MetaG ECP23OM2 | ecosystem: Environmental > Terrestrial > Soil > Wetlands ... | reverse complement strand
CTCAGGCGAAACAACTCTTCCAGGGGATTCTCTCCGATCAATCGGAGAACTTTTTCACGGGCAGCTGACTCAGGCCATGCGAAGGGGGTGGTGTCCTCCGGGATTGTCACTTCCAGTTCTTCCCGGCGATGCACATCGTTCTGGGGAGGTGCCACGGACTTCAACGTGATGACCAGTGCGCCTTCCCGCTCGCGGTACCGGCAGGCGTACCCGGCAGAGAGAAGGGCGCGGTCCGTCGTGTCCCTGTACACGTCCAGAACATTCTCCACGCGCCCTTCCAGAAGATCATACCCGGCGATCTGAGTAAGGGCGCGAACGCGGTCATACGCGGTCGGCCCGGCGACAAGGAATTTGGCTTCGATCTCCACGCTCACGGCGCAAGCACTCGCGGCGGGAGGAGCCACACGAGGAGACCGGCGAGAGACGAGACGTCATCCATGTCTACGCGGATGAGGCTGCCTTTCTTGCATTCCACGGCTCCCCCGCCAATGCAGGCGGAAATGACCCTGCTGAAGTCGGGCTCGTGTCCTACGACCATCAGGCCCTTGGATGTGCGGCGCTCTTCCAGGATCTCTTTCAGCTCGGCGGATCCAAACCCCGGCGCAAGGCGTTCATCCAGGACCAGCTTCTGCCCGAGCCGCAGTTTCCTTGCCACGATCTCGGCCGTCTGCCGGGCACGCAGGAGAGGGCTTGTGAGGATCGCATCCAGCGCCGGGCGCAGATGGGCGATTGCCGCGGCCTCCTTTTCCATCCTGGCCGCCCCCTCTTTGCTCAGGGGACGCTCGGCGTCGCTGCCCTTCCAGCCTTCGGCCGTGCCCGCGTCACCATGTCGAAGAAAGTAGATCTCCATGAGTTCCGCTCACTTTCGTCTTACGTCCGCGCTGCCGCCGGTTGCCGCCGCCTGATGAGCTCAGCCTGGGAGTCGAGCGGCGCCTGCGGTGCCTTCACTTCGACACGACGGTAGGTTCCGTCCGGCTGCATGATTCGCGCCTTTGCCGTGTCCGCCAGGCAAGTGTCCAGGACCTCGGTTTTCACTTGGCGGATGAGCCTCGCATCGAGAACAGGAAAGAGAATCTCGACCCGCCGATCGAGATTGCGCCCCATGAGGTCCGCACTCCCCAAATATACTTCCTCCCGGCCCCCATTGCCGAACCAGAATACCCGGCTGTGTTCCAGAAAGCGTCCGACGATGCTCCGAACCCGGATGTTTTCACTCACGCCGGGAACTCCCGGGCGCAGGCAGCACATTCCTCTCACGATCAGATCGATCTGCACCCCTGCCCGTGAAGCTTCGTAGAGGAGCTGGATCATCGCCTTATCCACCAGGGCGTTGATCTTGATGATGATGGCGCCGCCGCCTTCTTTGCGGCTCAGCTCCATCTCCCTTCGGATCAACGTTTCCAGGCCGCTTCTCAGGCTGATCGGAGCCACGAGAAACCTCCGGTACGCGCGCTTGTCGGAGTAGCCGGTGAGATAGTTGAAAATGTCCGATGCGTCGGCGCCGATGGCATCATCGCACGTAAAAAGGCCGAGGTCGGTGTAGTGGTGCGCGGTCACTGCATTGTAATTGCCCGTGGAAAGATGCACGTAGCGGCGGATACGGTCGCTCTCCTGCCGGATGACGAGTGCGATCTTCGAGTGGGTTTTGAGTCCGAGCAGACCGTACACCACGTGCACGCCCTCACTTTCCAGGGCGCGGGCCCACTCGATGTTGCTCTCTTCGTCGAACCGCGCCTTCAACTCCACGAGCACGGCCACCTGCTTGCCTCGACGCACAGCTTCAAGAAGAGCCTGAACCACAGGAGAGTTCTGCCCGACACGGTAGAGGGTCTGCTTGATGGCGAGCACGGCGGGATCTCGTGCCGCCGCGTCGAGAAAATCAACGACCGGATCGAATGAATCGTAGGGGTGATGGAGAAGGATGTCCTGGCGGCGAATCGCGGCAAAAATGTCGCCTTCCCCGTCCTCCACATCCGCGGGGAGCGCGGGCACGAAGGCGGGGTATTTCAGCTCAGGCCTGTCCAGCGCATAGAGCTGCTCGATGTCACTCATGCCGAGGGGCGGCTCCATCGTGTAGACGTCGTGAGGGTCGAGCTCGAGGTTCTCCGTGAGGATTTCGCGAATTGCCGCCGGCATTTCGGTGTCGACAGTCAGCCGCACGACCCGGCCGAACCGCCGCTGCCGGACCCCTTTCTCGATCGTCTCGAGGAGGTCCTCCGCCTCCAGTTCCTGAATGGCCACCTCCGCATCCCTTGTCACGCGAAAAGGATGAGACTGGATGACCTGCATCCCGGGAAAAAGGGACCCGACATTGGCCGCGATAAGCTGCTCGAGCAGAAGCAGCGTCCGTCCGCTCCCGTTTCCCCGGGCAGACCGTAATTCGAGGAATCGGGGCAGGGTGGCCGGCAGTTTGACCCTCGCAAAACGCTCTGTTCCCGCCGTATCCCGGATGACCAGGGCCAGATTGAGGCTCATGTTCGAGATGTGGGGAAAGGGCCGGCCGGGGTCGACGGCAAGCGGCGTCAGAACGGGAAAGACGACCTCCTGAAAATACCGGTTTGCCTCCTCCCGCTGTTCAGGGCCCAGAGAAGCATAGTCGAGAATGCGGACTCCGGCGATCTCGAGCATCTGCAGGAGGTCCCGTAGGGTTGCGCGCGTTTCATGCATCAGCTCCTGCGCGTGCGCGCGAACGGCCTCCAGCTGGAGGGTCGGCGTGAGACCGGAAGGGGAGAACTCGACGACCCCTGCCTCGATCTGCTGTTTGAGGCCCGCAACGCGGACCATGAAGAACTCCCCGAGGTTGGCGCTCACGATCGAGAGGAACAGAAAGCGCTCCAGGAGCGGGTTGGCCGGCTCCCGTGCCTCCTCCAGTACGCGGCGGAAGAACTCCAGGAGGCCCAGCTCCCGGTCGATGAACAGCCCGGGATCGTTCAGATCCGACCTGTGGTCAGCCATTCGTGCCATCTCCGTCCCTCGTGAGTGAGACATCAAGACCGAAGACCTCGCGGAAGAGATCGTCCTTTTTCCTCAAAGCCCACTGTTCCAGGAGAACGTCGTCGGCGCCGCTTGTCCGTATCTGCACCTCCGTTCCCTTTTGGATCACCACGATGCCCTGGATCTTCTGTCGGTGCTCCTTGTCCAGCGCATCCGCAATTCGCAGGAGGCCGGAAAGAAGCCGGACCCGGTGCCGATCCGCCAGGGAGAGCTGCGCAAACTCGTGGTGAAGCGGAGAAGGCGGGGCTTTGCGATGGTAGCGGGCAATGCATCCCACGATGAACATTTCCCGCGCGTTGAATCCCGGCAGCTCCGAGCGCGCAATGAGGTATAGGGCGTGCTTGTGGTGGCTCTTCAGGCTGACCACTCCCCCCACGTCATGCAGGAGCGCCGCGGCTACCAGGAGCCGCCTTTCGCGATTCCCCATTCCGTGCACGTGGGCAAGCTGATCGTAGAGGGACCCGGCCAGCCGGGCCACGTGCAGGGCGTGCTTTTCATCGAAAAGGAACTTCCGTCCCAGGAGCAGAGCGTCATCGACGACGCCTGCATCGGCGTCCCGACGGATGCCATGTCTCTCCAGCAGGTCATAGATGATGCCCTCGCGCACGCCACCCCCCGGAACCACGATTTCCACGGCACCCATACGGTCAGCAAGATGTGAATAGACAATGGCCGCCGGCACGATCACGTCCGCCCTGTCTGCCCGCAGATCGTACTCCTTCTGCCGCTCTGCGGCGGACAAGCGGGACAGTTTCCCGATGAGCGTACGCACCTCCGACACCGAGACGGTAAGGGATCCCTCCTGCAGGTCCCGGCCGCCCAGACAGATCCGCGCGATGGACTCGATGTTGCCTCCCGTGGCGAGGAATCCCTTTGCACCTCGCTCGGCGACTTTTTGAGGCAGGCGAATGGTCGCCGCATACTCCTGGATGAGCCGCGAAAACTCTTTCGGTTCGGAGTTCCCGCGCACGAACATCTCCATGAGCCGCACCGCTCCCATTGCATGGGTCTCGCTCCAGCTCACCCGGGAATCATCCGCGAGCGCGATTTCCACGCTCCCGCCCCCCAGCTCCACCAGCACCCAGGTATCTTTGCCCAGGGGCATTCGCCTTCTTACCGCCTTGTGAACGAGCCTGATTTCCTCCGACCCGGCGATAACCTCGAGGCGCAGGCCGGAGGCCTCCCGCACCTGCCGGACAAAGTCCCGCCGATTCCGGCTTTCCCGAACCGCGCTGGTCGCCACGGCGCGATAGCGCTCGATGGAGAGCTCCTTCATCTGCCGTGCGGCCTGAACGAGCCCCGCTGCCGCATCCGCGGCTGCCGCCCTGTCGATCTCCCCTGAAGAGAAGACTCCGTGTCCAAGCCGCACCGCTGTCCGTGACTCACCCACGACATGAAAGCTGCCTCCCTCGTCGGTCTCAGCGGCAGTGAAGCGGATTGCGTTCGTGCCGACATCGATGGCGGCCACTCGTTCGGGCATCAGGCCTACTTCACGTCCTCAAGGTGGTGCTTGATCACGCGTCCCTCGGTCATGTAGATCACATCCTCACCGATGTTGGTCGAGAGGTCGGAAATCCGTTCCAGGTTGCCCGCGATCTTCAGCAGGGCGAGGCTCTCCGGCACTGTGGATGGCGCGCTGGTCATGGATGCGCTCAGCCCCTCCAGGATGCGGGTTGCCAGGTCATCCACAGTATTGTCCGACTCGCAGACTTTCTGGCCCAGGGCCGCGTCCTCGTCGATGAAGGCGCGAATTGCCTCGTCCACCATTTGGATGGTTTCCTTGAACATTTCCAGGACCGCATCATCGGGCCGAAGTGATGTGCCATTGATATGATCCGCGACGGCCTCTGCGATGTTCACCGAATGGTCCGCAATACGCTCGAGGTCATTCGTTATTCCCATCACCATAAGGATGGTGCGGAGATCCTTCGCCATGGGCTGATGGCGCGCGATAAGGGACGTGCACTCGGCCTCGAGCTCGATCTCGGTGTTGTTCGCCCGGGGTTCATCCGTGTCGATGATTTCGCGCGGAAGCTCCAGCTGACGGTCTACCAGCGCCTTGCGGCTCTTTTCGATCATTTCCTGGACAAATTGTCCATAGGCGACCAGTCGTGCCTTCAGCTCGTCCATCTCGGGTATGGGCATGGCCCCTCCTATCCGAATTTCCCGGAGAGGTACTCCTCCGTCCTCTTGTCCCGGGGCACTGTGAAAAGCGTCTTGGTCGGCCCGAACTCGACCAACTCGCCGAGGTGGATGAAAGCCGTGTAGTCCGAGATTCGGGCGGCCTGGGGGATATTGTGCGTGACCTGTACGATGGTGACAACGCCCTTCAGTGAGACGATGAGCTCCTCGATTGCCGCCGTGGCTTTCGGATCCAGCGCGGAGGTCGGCTCATCCAGGAGGACGATCTCGGGCTTCATGGCCAGGGCGCGGGCGATGCAGAGCCTCTGCTGCTGCCCCCCGGAGAGAAACGTGCCGCGCCGATACAACGAATCCTTGACCTCGTCCCAAAGAGTCACCCGGCGCAGTGTCTCTTCCACAATGCGGTCCCGGTCCACGCGCGCCAGATGTGCGCCATTCAGGTTGTACCCTGCCACCACGTTGTTGTAGATGCTCATGGTGGGGAAAGGGTTCGGCCTCTGGAAGACCATGCCGATGCGCCGGCGCAGAAGGATGGGGTTGAGCTTGTACACGTCCTCTCCGTCCAGGAGGACCTCTCCGGTCACCTGCGCGTTGGCCACAAGCTCATGCATCCGGTTGATGCATCTCATGAAGGTCGTTTTGCCGCAGCCTGACGGCCCCATGATCGCCGTAATCTTCCCTGCCGGCACGGCAATGGAGATATCCTTTACCACGTCCTTCCCGTCGAACCCGGCAACCAGATGCCGCGTCTCGAGGATATTTGCTTCTAGGCTCAGAACTGTACCTTCCATCTTGATGTTACCAGCTTTGTCACGATATTCAGCGTGAGAATCATAGCCAGCAGAACGAACGATGCGCCCCACGCCAGGCTCTGCCACTCCGGATAGGGGCTTGTCGCATAGTAGAAAATCGTGTGGGGCAATGCTGCCATTGGCTTGAAGATGTTCACCGTCATGAAGGGGTTCCCAAATGAGGTGAACAGGAGCGGCGCCGTCTCCCCTGCGGCGCGGGCCACGGCAAGGAGAACCCCCGTGATGATCCCGCTCATTCCCGCCGGCAGGACAACCCTCATGATCGTTCGCGAGTACGAAACGCCTAGAGCGAGAGAGGCCTCGTGGAGGTTCTGGGGGATCATGAGGAGGGTCTCCTCTGTGGAAAGGGTGATTACCGGCAGCATGATCATGGCAAGGGAGAGCCCGCCGGATAAGGCGGAGAAGTGGCCCATGGGCCGCACGATCCATACGTAGCACACTATCCCCAGGACGATGGAGGGCACGCCCATCAGTGTCTCCACGGAGATGCGGGCAATCGTGCCGAGCTGGCTTTTCCCCCTCTCTGAAAGGAAGATGCCCGCAAAAATGCCCAGGGGAACAGATACTACCGAGGCAATCAGGACCAGGATGAGTGTGCCGACTATCGCGTTGGAAATTCCTCCTCCCGACTCTCCGATCGGCTTGGGCAGCTCAGTGATGAAGTGCCAGTTGATGGAGGAGGCGCCGCGAATGATGATGAACAGGAGTATGAGAATCAGGGGGACGGTGGCCAGGAGAGATAGCGCCAACACCAGCGCGCGGAAGGAGAAGTCACCTCGTAACCGCGCCGCAACTCCTGCGTCCAGATGCTCCCGAGAGAGAGATTTCGTTGCCATCTTAACCTGCCGCCATTCTGTTCACGACTATTTTTCCCGCGATATTGATCAAAGTGCTGATCACGAACAAAAGCAGGGCGATCTCAATGAGGCTCGCCAGATACACGTTGCTTGACGCTTCAGAGAACTCGTTGGCGATCACACTCGCCATGGTATTCCCAGGGGAGAGGAGGTTGAAAGTGAGCGAGTTCGAGTTGCCGATGACCATGGTCACGGCCATCGTCTCCCCGAGCGCGCGGCCGAGCGACAGAAGCACTCCGCCGAAAATCCCCGAGCGCGCGTACGGCAGCGTGACCTTCCAGACCGTTTCCGAGGGCGTCGCTCCCAGGGAAAGCGCGGCTTCCTTGAGGTCTCCGGGCACAAGGCTTATCATCTCCCGGCCGATCGACGCAGAATAGGGAAGGATCATGAATGCCAGCAGGAGCGCAGAGGTGAAAATGCCGACGCCGTAGGGCGGCGCTCCCACGGCTTCCTGCAGGAGCCGCACTGCGGGGACGAAAAAGAAAAGCCCTATGAATCCATAGACGACAGACGGAATCCCCGCGAGCAGCTCGACCGCCGTGCGCATGATGCTGGCAAAAGGCCCAGTACGGAAGTACTCCCCCATGAGAACGGCCAGCGCAAGTGAGAACACTGTGGAGATGACAAGCGCGATCAGCGACGTGAGGAGGGTCCCGACCACGAAGGCCAGGGAGTGGAAGGTGTCGGTGACCGGATCCCATTCCGCGCCGGTGAGGAATCGAAATCCGTTGGCAACCAATGCGGGCCGGGAGGACAACAGGAGGGAGAAGAAGATCGCGATGAGCAGGACGCTCACCGCGATTCCTCCAAGCACGAGCAAAGTCCGAAAGGCTGTATCGGAAGACCGCTCGCTCTTCACATTTGCCTCGTCGGCGCTCGCTCTACTTCAATATCGGCGCCCCGTCGAAGGTGACGGAACGCAGGATGACTTCCGCCTTGTCCACCACGGCCTTGGGAAGCTTTGCATAGGACAGAGGCTCGGCGAACTGCTGTCCGTCGTGCGTGACCCACCAGAGCAGCTTCATCATCGCGTCCACCTTGGCCTTTGGCCGGCCGTCGTAGTTCTGCTCTTTGTAGACCAGGATCCAGGTGAACGTGGAAATCGGGTACCCATTGGCTGCCTCGGAGTCGGTAAGGTTCACCTTGGTCACATCGTCAGGGATCATAACATTGGCGGCCTCGCTCGTCGAGGCAAGTGACGCCTTGATGAAGTTGCCGCTCTTGTTCTTCAGTTGGGCAAAGGGCATGTTGTTCTGCAGGGCGTAGATGAGCTCCACGTACCCGACAGCGCCGGGAAGCTGCTTCACCAGTCCGGCCACTCCAGGATTGCCCTTGCCGCCCACGCCCACCGGCCAGTTCAGTGACTGTCCCACGCCGACCTTGGTCTTCCAGTCAGCGGACACTTTGCCCAGGTAGTCGCTGAAGACAGCGGTCGTCCCGCTGCCATCCGAGCGGTGCACGACGGTTATTGCCGTATTCGGAAGCTTGACGGACGGGTTCAGCGCGGTGATCTTCGCGTCGTTCCACCGGGTGATCGTCCCGAGGAACAAACCGGACACGATATCCGATGTGAGCTTCAGCTCGGGGTTGCCGGGGAGGTTGTACGTGATGACAACCGATCCCGCGACCATGGGGATGGAAAGGAACGGCGTGGGAAAGGTCTTGGCGTTCTCCTCCGTGACCACGACATCGCTTGCCCCGAAGTCCACGGTCTTGTTCTTCAGCTGGGTCTGCCCACCGCCGGAGCCGATGGCCTGGTAGTTGACCTTCACGCTGAACTGCTTGTTGTACTCGTCGAAGACCTTCGTATAGAACGGAGCAGGGAAGGTTGCCCCGGCGCCGACGAGCTCGATTGACTGGCCGAAGCCCAGCGCGGCCGCCGCGCAGAGCACCAAGGCCATAACTGCGATCCTTGAGAGCTTCATGGTTCCTCCTTGTAATATGTGCGTACACAAGGTCATTGCGCACGGTTAGACCGATATGAAGGTTGTGTTAATATTGTGTTAATTGCCTGGGGATCGCGCCGCAGTACTCTGCGGATTTGGCGCCGCAGTACTCTGCGGATTTCGAAAGTCCAGCGGGAGCAGGACGATGAAACGCGTTCCCCTGCCCCGACTGCTCTCCACTTCGATCGTCCCCGCATGGCTCTGTACAATGTGCTTCACGATGGCCAGCCCCAGACCCGTGCCCCCCAGCTTTCGTGACCGCGACTTGTCTACGACGTAGAACCGTTCGAAAATCCGGGGGAGGTTTTCTTCGGGAATTCCGATCCCCGTGTCAGCAACTTCGATCCGGACCTTGTCCGGTCCCTCTGGTGCGCACAGCACCCGCACTTCCCCTGCTTCGGTGTACTTCAGGGCATTGTCGATCAGGTTGACCAGGACCTGCTCCAGGAGGAATGCGTCCGCATTGATCGTGGGGAGCGCAGCGGGGATGCTCAGCACGAGTGCGATCTCCTGCGCATCCGCGCGATGCGCGAACATACCGGTCACGTCCCGGATCAGACGCTCGAGGTCCACGCGGTCCGCCGAAGGCTCGGCCCCGCGCGCTTCCAGGCCTGAAAGCATGAGAAGATCCTTGACGATCGCGGTCATGCGCTCGGCATTGCGCCGGATCGTCTCTACCCATCGGGCTGACTCCCCCCGGAGCGCACCTTCCAGCATCTCCAGGGAGCCCACGATGGAGGTAAGCGGCGTGCGCAGTTCGTGGGACGCGTTGACCACAAAGTCGCGCTTGACCTCCTCCAGGCGGCGCAGGTCGGTCGTATCGTTCAGCACGACGATGAGCTCTTCACGCTCTCCCATTTTCTCAACGGTGCACAGGACATACTTGTCGCCGATCTCCACCACTTCGGACTGGCGCTGACCCGTGACGCGCGTCTGCTGGACGAGCTCGGTGAGCCGCGGGGCCCGGACCACCTCCCAGAGGGTTCTTCCTTCGACGGGCAGGACGGCTGCCAGTTTCTCGAATCCCTTGTTGCGGCGCACGATTTTCCCGTCTCTGTCCAGCTCGAGGATTCCCTGCTGGACGGAGGAAAAGATGCCGTCCAGCTCCTGCATCCGCTGCGCGCGCTCCTCGAATAGTGTCTGCACACGCTCGCCCATGGCGTTGAAGCTGTCGGCAAGCGCTTTCACCTCGTCCCGACGGCGCAGATGAAGCCGGGCACCGAAGTCTCCCGCGGCAAACCGGCCGACAACCTGTGCGAGGTCCCTGAGCGGCGAAGAGATGGTCCGTGACAGCAGAAGGGCGGACAGAAGGCACGCGGCAAGAAGCAGGCAGGAAAAGAGGACCAGACTTCCGCGCTCGTGCCGCGACAAGGCTTCAAGCTCCTCCGCGTACGTGGATGCCCGGACCACACCTCGAAGCCGGCCTTCCGGGTCTTTCGCCGGGACTGCCACATAGATCATCCAGCGCCGGATCGTGCCGCTGAAGCGCGACGACATTCCTACCTGACCGTTGAAAGCAGCGCCGACCTCCGGTCGGTTGGAATGATTCTCCATGCTGTCGGGGTCCTGCTCTGAATCTGCCAGCACGACTCCCCGCGGATCGATCACGGTGAGACGCACACTGCCTTCCCTGCCGACTGCGGCCACGAGCGCATCGAGCGCTGCGCTCCTTCCCTGGCTCATGAGCGGCAGAACCGGAACCAAAGCCGTGCGCGCAGCGCTCTCCAGGCCCCGCGTGAGTGAATCGTAGGAAATTCCGCGCCCGACGCGCACAAAATAGATGGCGAAGACCAGCACTGCGAGCAGGCTCACCACGACGTAGCCGGCAAATACCCGCAGGAAGATGCGTCTGATCATTTTCGTTCCGTCGCCCGCTGCCCCGATCCAGGGGCGGCAAGTTTGTAGCCCACCCCCCGCACGTTGACGATCATTTTCCCCGACGGACCGAGCTTGTCACGGAGGTGCTTCACGTGCACGTCCACCGAGCGGTCCGTCACGTTCTTCTCATCGCCCCACAGGTGGTCCAGTATTTTCTCCCGGGAGAAAACCCAGCCGATGCGCGTTGCAAGCAGGTGGAGGATGCGAAACTCCGCCTGCGTGAGCTCCAGTCTCTGGCCGTGCAGGGATGCCTCAAGTGTATCGGTGTCGATGAGAAGTCCGTCCGCCACATCGATGCGGGACCTGCCGGTTTCCGGGGACGCGCGGCGCAGCACCGCTTTCACCCGGGCGGCCAGCTCCTTCGGGGAGAAAGGCTTGACGACATAGTCATCCGCGCCGAGCTCCAGGCCCAGCACCCGGTCCGCTTCCTCTGCCCGGGCAGTGAGCATGATGACAGGGATGGCGGAGAGCGATCGGTCCGCGCGCATGCCGCGGCAGATCGCAAAACCGTCCGTGTCGGGAAGCATGACGTCCAGGACCACGAGGTCAGGCTTTTCAGAGCGAAGCGACGAGAGAAAGCCCTTGCCGTCCGCGAACTCCCGCACGCGGAAACGCTCCTTCTTCAACCCGGCGCAGACAAGGGCGCGGATATCGTCCTCATCCTCCACGATCGTGATCAGCTCGTTCATGTCAACGCTAGTGTACCCCTACACCCGCCACGATTAAAAGACACTGGGGCCGAAATCAGGCCCTGCGTACGTCGAATTAACCGAATACTAACACTGCCCAGGCGACTTCCGCGTCAACGCGCCCGCGGCACCCGCGGGGTACGGCGTCCTCGCCGAACGGGTACGGCCTTCGGGCCGAGCGCGTACTCGCGCACTCCCGAGCTGCGGCGCGCTACGCCAGGGGGCGGCTCTGCCTCATCTGCAGAGCCATCTCACGGAAGGTGAGCAGGAGCTTCCGTTTTTCGTCCCACAGCTTGAGCCGCACCGATCTGAGACTGCTCCCCAGTGTGAGAGGATTCGGGAGCTGCAGCTCGGGGACTTCGTTCAAGCAGCGCTGCAGGTTGTAGTTGGGTATGCGCGGCCGCAGGTGATGCACGTGGTGCAGGCCGATGCTGGCGGAGATCCACTGAAACATCCTGGGCAGCTTGTAATAGGAGGAGCCCCGCATGGCAGACTCCATGGATTCCCAGGTCTCATTCCGCTCCCAGTAGGAGGGATCGAACTGGTGCTGCACGTAGAACAGCCAGACGCCGGCTGCGCCGCCAAGGAGAAGGATCGGCAACTGTATCATCAGGTAGGCCTTGACGCCGATGGTCAGCCCGGCCGTCACGACGGTGGCCGCGAGAGCGAGGTCGGTGAGCAGCACGCTCACCACCTGGTTCGGCTTTGAAGCGTGGGAAGGAATGCGCTGCATGATGAGAAACGAGTAGATGGGTCCCAGGCCGAACATGATGAACGGGTTGCGGAAGAGCCTGTACTGGAGCCTCCTGAATCGCGTGCTGGCCGCATATTCCTCCGCGGTCATTGTCCACACGTCTCCTAGCCCGCGACGGTCCAGGTTGCCAGCCGTGCTGTGATGTACGCCGTGCGAATAGCGCCAATACGCGTAAGGGGTGAAAACGATGACGCCGAGGATGTTGCCGATGATCTTCATGCCGAGCTCGGAGGAAAGATAGGATCCGTGGCAGCAATCATGAAAGAAGATGAACAAGCGCAGCATCAACGCGCCGGCCGGCAGGGCGAGCAGGAGGGTAGCCCAATAGGGCAATCCCCATCTCATGGTCAGGTACATGAGCACCCAGAGGGCCGTGTAGGGGATAAGGGTATCGACGAGCTGGAGGGTGACTTTCAGCGCACTGGGCTTTTCAAACTGCTTGAGTGATGAAACCCACGCGGGCTTTTCCGCGCGGGGTTTTCCCTGCGGTGGGGATGGCACAAAGGGCGCAGCCTGAGCCGCGTGGGAGTCGGACATGGGCATGTGGGGGACCTCCTGGAAAGCGCGAACGCGTTTCACGCACTATAAGGTACCGCCGTTGCCGTGTCGGAAGTAAAAAAGCTTGCGGGCGTACATAGGGGGACGATGTAGGCAGGCTCCAGAGCATCCGAAGCGCGCCAAGTCGAAATTTTTTCTCCGCGTGACGGCTTGAGTACTGAATTGCCAGCTCTCGAGGTGCTACACTCTCTCAATATGATCAAATATGTCAAAATGAGCACTGCCCGGTATCAGGGCGTGCATACGAGGGACGCGGGCGCAGGCCTCAGGGCAATGGCGTGGGGCGTCGTCAACTGGGTGCTTCTTGCCGGCGTTCTTGCGGTGAATGTGATCTCGGTTGTCCTTCCCCTGAACGGCCGCACCGTGGGTGAGATTGCCGACAGCTTCCGCGTCTTGTTCGAGCCGGCCGCATATGCATTCTCGATCTGGGGACTGATCTACCTCGCGCTGATCGCATTTGCCGTGTACCAGCTCCTTCCCTCGCAGTGGAACAATCCGCGCGTCCGCGCGACGGACGGCTTGTTCGCCGCCACCTGCCTGGCGAACGCCGGCTGGCTTTTCGCATGGCACTTCGGATCCTACATTCTCAGCGTGGTGGCGATTCTCGTGCTGCTCTTTGCCCTCAGCGCCATTTACCTTTTCCAGCGCAACGAGGAATGCCGGAAAATCACCCCGAAGTGGACCGAACGGCTGTTCGTACTCGCGCCCTTCAGCCTGTACCTGGCATGGATCTGTGTTTCCGCTATCGCAAACGCGGCGGCGCTTCTCCCGTGGGCCGGCTTCAAAGGCATGGGGGTATCTGCCATGGGCTGGGCAGTGATCTTTTCCTTCCTGACTGCTGCCCTGTCCGTGTTCATGTCCCTGTGGCATCGAGAGCTGGTTTTTCCCGCAGTCATGATCTGGGCACTTGCCGGGGAGATCATTCGCCAGTCCCGGCTCCAGGAGATCGTTGTCGGCTGCGTGGTGGCCATTGGAACGGTGGTGGTGGGCGCAATCGCGGGGCTTGTATTTGGCAGGCAGCCGTACGTCACCGCGCAGGAGCCGCGGCGCGCCGTGGCGGAAGACAGTTTCCTCCGTTAGTAGTTCTCACGCTTTCGGCATGGACAGGAGCGTCTTTTTCACCATGTCGTACAGCCTGCGCACGTCAGCGTCCGTGGTCGCGTAGCCGGTACCGGTTGTCTTCTGACGCACCACGACGTAGCCATAATCCTTGTCTCCCCCTGGTTCGTGCACATAGTCGCCGAAGCGCGCAGCGGACAGCGCCTGGTAGGTGACGCCTTTTCCCTTGCAGAGAAAGACGGAGTACAGGTAGGGCACATTGCCATTCGGGCCCTTGTTCACCGCAACCTGGAGCTGAACACCGAGGAAGTCTGCAGGCTTTCGGCGCGGCTCAACCATCAGGCGGATATCCTCAGGTATCTGCTGTCCCTGGCTGTTCTTGTCCAGCTTCAGGTAGGGAGTGATGATCACGTCGCCGCCCTCCGCGGGTTCCGAGGAAAGGATGGGCTCGAAGACCCGCATGCGGAATGCAAGCTCCTGGGGGGTCCACAGCGAGACATTGCCGGTGAACAAAAATGGGATGAGCAGAACCAGGGCATCCGCACACACAAGGGCGCCCAGCCGGTATCCTCCGCCCCTGAGGATCAGGGCGGCCACCACGAGCACCAATGCAAGAAGCCAGCCGAATCCGGCGCGGTAGATCACTGAGTAGCCCTTTTCCCGTGTGAGCTGCAGGTTGCTCTTGATCCTGTCGAACTCACGCACCGAAGCGGGCTGCCAATCCTCCTGGCCGACATCCATGGGTTTATTCCTGAAGTTCCTGACTCCCATGAAGACCAGCCCGGGGACCATGAGCAGCGCACCGATGAGAAAGCCGAGCCCGCCGGGAGTCAGGAACTGCAGGGCGAGCCCTCCTGCTGCGAAGCCGGCAAACACGATCATGCGCGCGGGAAACGCGAGCCGGGGTACAATGAACTTCACTTCCATACGATATTCTCCTGCACAGTCGAGGCCTGATTGCGAATCTCCGATGTGCCCGCGTAGCGCCAGTACAAGGGGCAGGCTGCCTGGCAGGCCGCGAAGCTCGGGCAGCCGGCGCATTCAACGGGCGCGTACTGCTTGTTCTTGAAGTACCCTGCCCGGGGAGAGAACCAGACATCACGAAAGTCCTGCGACAGGAGATTGCCCATGGGCTCCGGGAAAGACGAGCAGGGAAGCACGTCTCCTGTCGGGGCCACAGACAAGAGGCCATCCATCGCCGCACAGGACTTGTTCCCCAGTCCGCGGGCAATTGTGTTGTAATGACAGTGCGGGATGGGGGAGTACCAGTAAAAGGTCATCCGCTCCGCCCGGGCCGCCAAGCGGACACTTTCGATGATCGCCCCCGCGCGCGAATAGGGGATGAAGAGGGCATCCACCCGGGGATCGCCCCGGCTTTCGCCTCCTGCATCCCCCACGCATACCGGCAGATACAGGTCCATGGCACACCTGCTCACCCCCAGGCTCTTGAGAAATGCCGGCATGCGCGCGGCGTCGGGTGAGTTCACGGCCGTCATCGTCGTGTTTGTCTGCACGGAGATGCCCGCTGCCTGCAGACAGCGAATGCCCCGCAGCGTTTCCTGAAAGGAGCCGCGCCTGGCCGTAAGAAGGTCATGTGTCTCTGCATCATGGCTTTCCACGCTGACCTGTGCCGTGCGCAGGCCCGCCTTGTAGAGACTGCGGGCCCGTCGGCGGTCCGCCAGCGTGCCGTTCGTGATGAGATTCACCTGCAGTCCGGCCCGGCGCGCCATCCGGATCATCTCCTCCAGGTCCGCGCGCAGGAGCGGTTCCCCGCCCGTGAATGAGAAGAAGGGAATCCTCGCATCGTCTTTGAAAACGCGGATGACCTGCGCAATCTCGGCAAGGCTCATTTCGCGCGCGCGGCCGCCGGAGAGCGCCTGCACCGTGCCCGCGCGGCCGCGGGCGGCGAGACCCGGACTCTGCGTCCCACATCCCGCGTAGCAGAATGCGCAGGCATTGTTGCACCGATAGGTCACGGCGATCTCGCCGAGGATCGGAAGCTTTGTGTACTGGAAAGTGTAGGGCACGAGCTCATACGGCGCGCGGCCGCCCTCCGCGGGCTGGCCGAGGTAGAGTGCGCGCAGATCTGACACGAAGGCTGCTACCTGCCGTGCCCGTTCTTCCTGCGCGATTCCCGGGATGGATGCTGCCTTTCCGCCCGCGCACATGTGCTTCACGATGGCGATCCCGGTTGAATTGGCTTTGTACACTTGATTGGGCGGTAGGATGACCACACCATCCTCCTCCCGGGCGAAGATGTGATCCTTTGCGTCCCGGAAAAAATCGTCGATCCACCTCAGCGAACGGACCGGAATGCCGGTGATGCGGGACGGGCCCCGGGACGGGGCGAGGCCCGGGCCGTGCTCTGCCGGTGCTCTCAATGCGCGCCCCCTGACACGCACGCCGAGTGGCATGCCGAGTGGCACGCCGAATGACACGCTGAGTGGCAGGCCTGGTGACATGCAGAGTGACAGGCGTTGTGGCACGCCGAGTAGCAGGCGTTCACGCCGCCGGTGCTGGCCTGCGCCGGGGCAAAGCATCCCTTGAAGCAGGACGCGGAGGCCATGAAGGCCTGGTAGCCCGCCGAAAAGTCCGGCGGCAGGTGCACGTGGGAGTAGACAGCCGTGTTCCAGAAGATCCAGCGGTACGACGACCAATACCAGTAGTAGGGTTGGACCTTGTCCTGCTCGGTTTCCACTCTTTGCTCGAGCTTCTTTCTATAGTACTCCTTCGTTGCGTCCGGGTCGCAGTCCCAGATCTTCTCCTGGAGCTTTGCAAGGACCTTTTCGAAGAAATCTGCAAGGACGCCTGAGAGCACCAGGCCCCGCGTGTCGAATGACTGGAGGAACAGCTCCTCGTATTCGCTCTCAGCCTTCCGCGAGGTGAGTATCCTTACTTCGAGAGGATCCTCCTTCACCACCTCAATGATGCCCTGGCGCTTGAGGCCTTCCAGCATGATGGCCACCACCTTCTGCAGCGGCATTTCAAGAAGAAGCGCCACCTCCACCGGGTGCAGGTCTTCGGCGATCTTGCCTTTGACCTGGTACGTGCCCGCGAAGAGCCTGGGCGGGATCCAGTTGTCTCCTGCCCAGCGGATTCCTTCAACTTTCTCCAGTGTGCGCCCGTATCCTCTCACTTTCAGCCAGTACAGCAGGAGGACGAGAACCAGGAGCACGCCGAGCGTCACGGCAGTGGCTGCCGGACCTGCCTGTACGCGCGGGGCTGCGGTGACAGGCTCGCTTTCAGGCTGCGCTGCCGGCGCCTGCGTTCCGGTTGCCGGGGCCGCGCTTCCTGACGAGGTGCTTTCCGAAAGGATCCCGTCCTGCATCGGGATTGCGGAGCGCTTGAGATAAAACTGAAGCCTCTGCGTCTGCGCTGCGCCCACGTTCCGCTGGTTGAATCTCAAAGTGAGATAGTACTTGCCGTCCGCGCCTTTTGAGCCAAACGCGTCGATGCTGTTCTGCTGGTTGACGTACGGTTCCGTCCGGAATCCCGCCTGTGTGAGCGCGTCTTGCCCGACCTCTTGACCGCTTACGGCGATTGGGAGTTCGATCCTGATCGTCCGGTGATCCAGTGCCTGGTCCCATTGCTCGGGCGCCCAATCCAAATAGAAAAGCTCGCCGTAGTCCGCGGATTTCGTCCAGCCGATGCGCCGGGGCCCTGCCAGGTCTCCACCATAAGCGAGGAAGTACATTGCAGAGCCTGTGAACCCGCGGCCGCCTGCCAGGACCACGTCATACTTGCCGCCGCCCATGTCACTGATATCCAGGCCGACGCGCACGTTGCCGGCCAAGTCGGCGTAGCACTGGTCGAGGTTGAACACGGGACGCACCGCGGCACCTTCAAAGTAGAAGCCGTGCATCTGCCCGCCCGTGGCCAGCCAGGCAAGGCTTTCAAAGAACAGAGCCTTGCCGTCCGAACGGAGCACCACGTCCGTCTCCACGCTCGCCAGCACTGCGCTGAGACCGAATGACGTCCAGGAGGCCGCGCAGAAAATCAGGAGGCCGATCAGGAGCTTTCTTTTCATTTGTTGTTTTCCAATTCCTTCATGATTGCCAGGCGTTCTTCTCCGCTCAGCCCGAGCACGTCCTCCGTGGTCCGTTCCTTGATGGCCCGGGCGCATTCCGTGATGTCGCGCGCGAACTGTTCCCCGGGATCTGCGGCGGCTGCCTCGGGGCTCACGCCGTATCTCCTTGCGGTCGCAGTTTCATCGCGCTCCCCCAGGAAGACCTGGCAGATCTCCAGGACGCGCCCGATGCGCTCGTTGGCAAGAGGCGAGTAGCTCGAAAGCTCGCGGATTTCTCCAGATAGGAGCCTGACTCCTGGAGGAAGTACTCGATTGCCTTGGCCATGCGCTCATCTCCGATCCTGAGGACCGCAATCCGTTCCCTTGTTTCCGCAGAAGCGTCGATCTTTCGGGCAATCTGCTTCCGCCTGTCCTCTTCACTCTCTGCAACCACTTCCCGCGCCCCCCTTCGGGAAAAAAACAGCACCCCGGTGAGAGCAGCATAGGAGAGAAGGATCACCGCAATGGGAACCAGGGCATAAGGCCTGAGGAATACCAGGGCCAGCACGACCATGAAAGCGGTTGCGAGCGAAAGGACGGAGTTCAGCCGCGAGCGCAGGTAAAGGAGGAAGGGGTTTTTAACGGGCATTGACCCCCTTTGTATACTATTGAAAGGATTTGTCAATCTTTGTCGGATTCAGGGAACTGCATCGCGAGCGGAACACCTGAGCACCCAGCGCTGCCTTCGAAGGCAGGGGCCGGGTCCGCCGGGTCTGGCGTACGCCGGCGGCAGCCCGTCGGGAGCCGCAGCAGGACGAACGGGGTTTTGCTGAAGACTTGAGGCCGTGGGTACTCTACAACGGGCTGTGACCCGGGAAGGCCCGGTCAGTTTCCCGAAACGAGCGCGGCGCTGGAGAGCGAGATGTCCGTAACAGCTCTTCTCTGTGCGCGTTCATGCATGAGTGCCGCGTACATGACAAGCGGCTCGATGAGCGCGAGGAGCACTATCGCGACAATCACAATTCTTCGGATCGGCCTTCGCCTTCGTGTTCCGTCTCCGATTCCTGTAGTGGTGTGCATGACACGTACCCTTTCCGGCCTCGGAATCTACCGCGGTGAGAGCGCGCCACCATGACCGTATTGTTGTTTCTTTTTTTCGAATTGTTGCGGAATTGTTGCGCTCCCGCCCGGAGTGGCATGGCGCGAATTCGGTTCTCATGTGAGGCCGCCGCATGCTAAACTCATCGACCAATGAGCGTTCCCCTGCCTCCTCTGGTAGCAATCGTCGACGACGAGGCCCATCTTCGGGAAACTGTTTCCCGCGCGCTTCGCGGTGACGGCTACAGGACCACCGCCTACACCAACGGCATGGAGGCATGGCAGTCATTCGAGGAATCGCTTCCTGACCTGGTGATCCTTGACATCATCATGCCGCGTATGGATGGCCTGGAGCTCTGCCGCCGCATCAGGGGCGTTTCTCAAATGGTCCCGATCATGTTTCTCACATCGCGGGACGAGGAGTTCGACCGGGTGCTCGGGCTGGAGCTGGGCGCGGACGACTACCTCTGCAAGCCCTTCTCCCTGCGGGAGCTCACCGCGCGTGTGAAAGTCCTGTTTCGCCGCAGCGGCGCGAGAGCCGAGGCAAGCGGGCGCGCAGAGGGCGGCGACAATGTCGCGGTGGGATCCCTGACGCTCGATACGGAAAGATTCACCGCGGCATGGAAGGGGCTGCCGGTACGGCTCACCGTGACCGAGTTCCGCATCCTGCACGCCCTGGCCCGGCAGCCAGGGTATGTGCGCACCAGGGAGCAGCTCCTGGCGGAGGCGTTTCCGCAGGACGCCTATATGAGCGACCGAACGATCGATTGCCATATCAGGCGCATCCGCGGAAAGCTGGAAGAGCTGGATACGACATATGACGGGATAGAAACGCTGTACGGCCTGGGCTACCGGTTGCGCGGAGAGTGATGCGCGGCAGGGCATCCACCTTCCTTTCCCGCATCTCGATGCGCGTCCTTGCCTTCAACGTGCTGATCGTATTTCTGCCCATCGCGGGGGTCCTCTCGCTCGGCACGTACGAAAGACAGCTCCTGAGATCTCTTGAGCGTTCCCTGGTGCAGCAGGGGCGGGTCCTGGCGGCCGGGCTGGGAGACGCGGGCCCGGGTCTGCCGCAGAACGCCATACGGCTTCTGCAGAGGCTCCGACAGAGGCATGACGCGCGGATCCGTGTTCTGGATGCCCGCGGCGTGCTGCTGGCTGATTCCAGTCATCTCCCGGAGGGCATTACTCCGGCACAAGGCGCAGCTTCCACCGCTGGTCCGAGCGGCGTCGCCGGCGATCAACCCAACGCGCGTGCTGCGCAGGAAACGTTCCTTTATCGACTGGCATCATTTCCCGTTCGGCTCTGGAGGCGCTACCTGCGTCCGCCGCAGCCGCCGCTCGATTCGGATGAATACTATTCGGGCGCACGCATCCTCTCGGGACCCGAGATTGTGGACGCCCTGGCCGGGGGCTACGGCGCCGAGACGCGCATCACGGCGGGCCAGCAATCGGTCACCCTCTACAGCGCCATACCCGTTTTGAGCAAAGGCACGGTTGTCGGTGCGGTCCTTGTCTCCCAATCCACGTACCGCATCCTCAGTGACCTGTATGCGCTGCGGCTCGATATTTTCCGTCTTTTCCTGTGGTCGGTCGCGACCGCGGTTGTCCTCAGCCTCCTGGTATCCGCCACGATCACCATACCTGTGCGTAGGCTGCGCGACCGCGCGCATGCAATCCTCGATCCGCGGGGACGGCTCCTGGGCGGGTTCTCCCCTTCGCGGGCCAAGGATGAAGTAGGCGAGCTTTCCCGCAGTCTCGGGGAGCTCACCGCGCGTCTGGAACGGCACGTGCGCCTGCTGGAGTCGTTTGCCGCGGACGTCTCTCACGAGTTCAGAAACCCCCTGGCATCCATCCGGTCGGCGGCGGAGATCGCCCTGTCAAGCGGGGACTCGGGGGAGCGCCAGGCGATGCTCTCCATGGTGATGCAGGACGTGAGCCGCATGGAGAAGCTTCTTGCCGGTGTGCGGGAGATTTCCCGCATCGACAGCGGCGCAGCCGAGGAGGGGCCGCAGAGGCCGGTGGACGCGCGGGAGATCGCCTCCAGGGTGGTCGACTCTGCGCGCATGCGTGCAAACGACAGGAAGTTGATCTATGCAGTGGAGGGCGGTCCCGTTGCAGTCCTGACCCCGCCGGGGCGGCTCCAGCAGGTGCTGGAGAATCTCCTGGATAATGCCGCCGGCTTCTCCCCGGACGGCGGACGCGTCCGCGTTTCTCTGGTGCAGGAGGGCGGCTCCGCCGTCATACGCGTGTCTGACGACGGCCCGGGCATCCCGGTGGAACACCTGGAGAAAATCTTCGACCGTTTCTTCAGCTTCCGTCCCGGGGAGGAGAAGGGGATGCACTCAGGCCTGGGTCTCTCCATCGTCAAAGCGATTGCGGAGAGCTATGGAGGGTGCGTGCGCGTGTCGAATCTGCCGCGCCGGGGCGCGTGTTTCGAAGTTTGGCTGCCCGTGGTGGACCCGCGGACGGCTTAGGCGCCTCTACTGGAGAAGGTACGCCATTCCCAGCGCGCGATAGAGCTGACCGGAGAGCCAGTCAGGAGGATGCGGTTTTCCCGCTACTGCCAGACGCATGGGAGAATTGATGACGCGTACGTGGCCGTTTTCGACACTTTTCCAGGTGCCTGGCGCGCGGAGGTTCATGTAGTCGATCGTGATCCCATTGCGGATGTGGTCATGCACGTACGAGACTGTGCCGTCCTTGTCCACCCGCACGACCATGCCGACGTGGGAGAGGGGATCGTCCCATCGGCCATCCTCGTTCGCATCGTAAGTGTTGTCCCAGAAGATGATGTCTCCGGGAAGCGGATAGTCATTTGAATACAACAGGTTGTCCCGCTCGAGGGTTTTGTAGATCCGGGTGACCCCGTTGCCGGTGAATTTGTTGAAGTCCCGCGCCAGATCGATTCCCGCGTACCAGTAAATTGCGAGCACCACGCCGGTGCAGTCCATGTTGAAACGTCTTCCCCGGACAAAAAGCTGCTTCTTCCCCAGGATCGATTCGGCCCCTTCCACGAGCTTGGAGCGGAGCGCAACTGTGGAGGGATCCATGGTGGCTTTCGCAGGCGCTGGTTCAAAGGCGATGTGCCGGGGCACAGTGGCGCATGCGTCGAGGAACGCAAATATGAGCAGTGGGAGAAGGAGGAGCACGAACCTGGTCACCTATTTGCCCTGGGCGAAGTATTCCTTCATAGGCTTGAAGTAGAAGTCGATCCAGCCCTTTTTGTACTCGGGGCCATGGCCTGCCGGAATCTTCGAGTGATTCAGTGTCACGCGCGTGCCGCCCTTTGTTTTGGCCAGGATGATTTCAAGCAGCGAATCCGGCTCTTCCCCGGCAAAATCGGTTGTCCGCCAGGACTGAAGAATCCGGGAGTGAGGCTTCAGCTCCAGCGTCTTGCCCGAGATATACCCGTCCCAGGCGCTGAACTTGGAACCGACACGCGCCGTCACCTTGGCCCCGCTGCCTGTCATCTCAGCGTGACCCTTGCTGCTCATCCACGCCGCATATATCGCCTCTGGCTGCGCCGCTATGACAGCCGAAGCTTTGACCGAATCGGTCTTTCCGTTCTTCATTTGTTTTGCTCCTTGCACTATCTACAATACCGCGCCTGCATCGGCGATTCTACAGATCTTATCGGCAATCATCGGCGAAAGTCCACGGTTCTGGACACTGGGACAGCGGCCCGCATACTCTGGCAGGATGACAAACAAAATCAGGGTTGGTGTCGTGTTCGGCGGCAGGTCTGCCGAGCACGAAGTCTCCCTCCAGTCCGCGAAAAACGTGCTGGAGGCGCTGGACCGGGAGAAATACGAGCCCGTCCTGATCGGCATTGACCGCGAAGGACGCTGGCACCTGGATGAGCAGACCGGCGCTCTTTTCGATACCGCCAGGCCCCTGCCAAACCTCGCGGCGGATTCACCGCAGGAAGTTGCGCTGGTGGCGCGCGGGGAGAAAAGCCGCCTGATGGATATCTCAGGAAACCGCGACCTGGGAAGGCTGGACGTTGTGTTCCCGGTTCTCCATGGACCCTACGGTGAGGATGGCTCCGTGCAAGGGCTGTGCCGTCTTGCCAACCTTCCCTGCGTCGGCGCGGGCGTGCTTGGTTCCGCCGTCGGCATGGACAAGGACGTGATGAAGCGTCTCCTGCGGGACGCCGGCATCCCGATTGCGAAGTTCCTGGTCCTGGCCCGCGGAAAGGCGGTGCCGGAGTTCGACGCGGTGGCTGCGTCACTCGGGGTGCCGGTATTTGTG
>Ga0074045_10001422_pt1 | contig 23048 bp, 18 predicted proteins | sample BogForMeECP23OM2_FD_94442 | JGI IMG/M metagenome (GOLD analysis project Ga0074045, IMG submission 94442) | Bog forest soil microbial communities from Calvert Island, British Columbia, Canada - Bog Forest MetaG ECP23OM2 | ecosystem: Environmental > Terrestrial > Soil > Wetlands ... | reverse complement strand
GCGCCGCCATCCTCTCCCACCAGCGGCTTCGACCGCCAGACAACGCACCAGGGCCTTCCAGAAACGCCATTTCAAGCCAGGCAGCCAAAATCGTCCGAAACTCCACTCCGACAGGCTGCTAGCTAAGGGGCACCTGCTGCACAGCCTCCTCCAGCTCCTGGAAGGTCGGCATGTGCTCGTTGGGCGCCATCTTGCGGCCGGCCTCGACGCTGACCTGCGGCGCGTTGCCGTGCAGATGCGCGATCAGCGCCGCACGGATCACCTCGTAGAACTTGCTCTCCTCCTCGATCACCCCCCGCAGCCGCGAGGCGACCGGGCCGGCCAGCCCGTACGCCAGAAGCACGCCGAGGAACGTGCCGACCAGCGCGCCGCCGATCATCTGCCCAAGCACGGCGGGCGGCTGGTCGATGCGCGACATCGTCTTGATCACGCCCAGCACCGCGGCGACGATGCCGAGCGCCGGCAGGGCGTCGGCGATCGTCTGCAACGCGTGCGCGCCGTGCAGCTCCTCCTGCAACGTCTTGCGCAGCTCCCGCGCGAGCACGTCCTCGATCTGGTTGGGATCGTCGGCGTTCATGCCGACCATGCGCAGGTAGTCGCAGATGATCCCGGTCGCGTGGTGGTTGGCGAGGATCTTGGGGAACTTCTTGAACGCCTCGCTCTCCTCCGGCCGCTCGATATGCGGCTCAAGGCCGACATTGCCCTTGGTGCGGGCGATCCGCATCAGGTGGAACAGCAGGCTCAGCAGGTCGACGTAGTCGCGCTTGGTGAAAGTCGCGCCCTTGATGACCTTCATCATGCCGCCGAGCGTATGCTTCACGGCGTGCAGGCTGTTGGCCATGATGAAGGTGCAGATCGCGGCACCCCCGATGGTCAGCAGCTCGAACGGCAGCGCCTCGGCCAGCGGCCCGATCGAGCCGCCCGACAGGATGTAGCTGCCGAACACGCAGCCGAGCAGGACGGCGAAACCGGCGAGGGTCAGCATGCCGGGCAGGTCATCGCGGGGCCGGCGCGGCGCCGGCCGGAGCGCCGCTCAGCACGGGCGCGAGCACCACGGGCAAGCCCGGCGCCGAACCCGCCGCCCCACCTGTCGCCACCGGCCCCGCTGCCGGCGCAGCCTGGGCCTGTGCCCCGCCGGCAGCGGACAGGGGCACCTGCCGGTGCACGAGGATGGCGATCCGGCGATTGGCGGGGGCCAGCGGATCATCCACGACCAGAAGCTCGCGATCCGCGTGCCCGACCACCGAGCGGAACCGCGCCGGCGCCACGCCCTGCTCGGTCAGCAGCCGGCGCGTCGCGTTGGCGCGCTCCGACGACAGCTCCCAGTTCGTGCGGTCCGGCCCCGGATACGGGGCGGCGTCGGTATGGCCGGAGATCGACACGTCCTCCGGCATCTTCGCCAGCACCGAGGCGACCTTCTGCAGGATCGCGCGGGCCCGGTCGTTCGGCACCGAGGAGCCGCTGGCGAACATCGGCCGACGGTCCGCGTCCTCGAGCTGGATGCGCAGCCCCTCCGGCGTGACCTCGATCTTCAGCTGGTCGGCCACCGCCGCGAGGGACGGGTCGGCGCGCACCGCATCGCGCAGCTGTTGCGCGGCCTGCTCCAGCGCCTTCGTCTCGGCCGCCGCGGCAGCGGCCTGCGCGGCGGCATCCGCCGCCACGGCCAACGGCTGACCGGCCTGCGCGGGGACCTGGCCGCCGCGCCCATGGCCGTCGTGCCCGGCGCCTTGGCCGTCTTCCGGGTCGCCGCGGTCGGCCTCGCTCGCCCCCGCCGCGACGAACGGGCGGTGGCGGTCGTCGTCGGTGTCCGGCGGCACCGGCTTGTTGCCCTGGATCACCTGCACGGTGCCGCGGTCGGAGACCGCCGCCCCGTCGTCCGACGGGTTGCGCCCGCCGAACGGCTCGCCCGAGCCCGAGTACTGCCGGCTGGCGACGTTCTCGTTGCTGAAGTAGTCGGCGAGCCCCTTGCGCTGCTCCTCCGTCGTGGCGTTGATCAGCCACATCAGCAGAAAGAACGCCATCATCGCCGTGACGAAGTCGGCGTAGGCGACCTTCCAGGCGCCTCCATGATGCGCGGCGGCCTCGCTCGGTTGCTCCCGGCGGATGATCACGCCCGCCCGGGTCTGTGCCTTGCCCCTCGCCGCCATGTTCCGTCTTCCGCGCCCTGTCTCAATTTGCCGATCGGGCCTTAACGGAGGCTAACCGACGCCCCGTGGGCGGCCGCAGACCGGCCCAGGGAAGACAGTCGTACGCGTCAATCGTAAATGATCGACAGCATCTCCGCGACCAGCGCCGGCCGCTCGCTGCCTTCGATCTCGACCGTGCTCTCCATCGTCAGCCGATGGCCGTTGCCCTCGACCGGGTCGAGCGCGAGCAGTCTCTGGCGCAGCCGGATGCGGCTGCCGGACGGCACCGGGGCGGTGAAGCGCACCTTGTTCGAGCCGTAGTTCAGCCCACGCGAGCGCTGCCGCACCGCCCAGACCTTGTGCGACAGCATCGGCACCAGCGAGAGCGTCAGGAACCCGTGCGCGATCGTATGGCCGCCCGGCAGCTCGCGCCGGGCACGCTCGACGTCGACATGGATCCACTGATGGTCGCCCGTCGCCTCGGCGAAGGTGTCGATCATGTGCTGGTCGACCGTCACCCAGTCGGACACGCCGATCTCCTGCCCGACGTACACCGACAGGTCGCCCGCCCGTTCGACTTCCAGCATCTGCCCTCCCTCGTCCGTCGTCCTGCGGCTGACTGCACGGCGCCCGCGACGCCGTCAAACCCGGCCGCAGCCAAGCCAAGACGACCGAGCCGCCGCCACCGAAGGCCGCACCTTGCGGATGCCGGGGTTTCTTGCTGACCTGTAACTTGTCCGAATCGATGCACGATCCCGTGCCGGGGGCACAGAGACGGCGATGCTCGTCAGGCACGTTGCGGCGCCGAAGCCAGGGACGTTCGATCCCGCGCTGCTACGCAAGCGCTCGCTGCTCACCAGAGTGCTGACCGCGGGTCGCCCGTACCGCACATTCCGGCTGTTGCGCGGGCTGCCGATCCTGCGCATCCCGTTCCTGAACCTCGTCATCCTCAGCCGCTACGACGAGGTGACCGAGGTGCTGTCGCGCGACATCGACTTCCCCGTCTCGGTCGACCCGGCGTTCCGCGAACTCGATCCGGACGTCGGGACCTTACTGCTCGCCATGCGCGACGAGGCGACGTACCGCTCCATCCGCCGGGCCACGATGAACGTGTTCCGATGGTCCGACGCGGCGCGTGTCGGCGCGCTCGCCTACGCGTATGCCGAGGCAGCGCTCCGCCGCGGCCACGGCCGGATCGACGCGATGCAGGACCTGATGATCGGCTCGCTGTGCGACATCGTCCGGACGTATTTCGGCGTCCCGGCGAGCCTCGAATGCGCGCTGTGGATGTTCACCGTCAGCCTGTACGACTTCGCGCCGTGGCCGCCGAAGCACGCCATCCGCGAGCAGGCCGCGATCGCCGCCGGCAAGGTGGCGGACACCGTGCTGGCCGCCATCGCCGAGGCGCGCGCCAATCCGAACGAGGAAACCGCCGTCGGCCGCTTCGTGACGATACGTCCCGACGACGCGCCGCTCGACGACGCGACGATCCGCGTGACCATGACCGGCATGATCGCGGGCTTCCTGCCGACCATCACGCTGGCCGCGGCGAACATCCTGGAGGTGCTGCTCGACAACCCGCGCATGATGGCGCAGGCCGAAGCGGCGGCGAAGGCGGGCGATGACGACCTGCTTGCCCGATGCCTGCTCGAGGCGTCGCGGTTCCGCCCGATCAACTACGGCCCGTTCCGCCGCGCCGACGTGGACACCGTCGTCGCCGACGGCACGGCGCGCGCGAAGCGCATCCGCAAGGACACCCTCGTCCTGGCGGGCACCTGGATGGCGATGTTCGACCCGCGCCGCGTTCGCGATCCGCGGCGCTTCGATCCGGCACGCCCGGCCACGCAGCATCTCGGCTTCGGCCACGGCCAGCACTGGTGCCTCGGCGCGCATCTGGCGATGGCGCACATCACGCAGGCGTTCAAGCCGCTGCTGCGGCGCGGCGGCGTGCGCCGGGCGCGCGGCCGCGAAGGGCGCGCAGCGCGCTACGGCCCGTTCGCCGAGCACCTGACCGTGCTCTACAACGCATGACCGCCGCACGATGACGCACGCCCTCGTCACCATCGCCATCCCGTTCCACAGCGACTATCGAACCGATGTCGACCTCGTGCTGAACGAGATGGGCAATCCGCCCACGGCCTCGATCAGCACACGCCTGGACGAGACGCGCGCCATCCACTTCATGAGCATCCACGCGGTGTCCTGCGCGCCGTCGCCGCGCGACCGGCTGGTGATCGAAGCCTCCGCCGACAGCGGTCCGAACGAAGCGATCGCGAAGATCGCCGAGGCGCTGGGACCCGAGCTCCACCGGCTGTTCGATGCGGCAGGCATCGAGGTCGGCGGCATGAGCATCGAACATGCGCTGGCGATCCACGCGCTCGATGCCGGCCCCGGCTGGCGGCAGACACTGGGCCTCGCCTTCGACGGCGCGCCCACGCTGACCGTCCCGCGCGTCAAGGCCGAGCATCGCCTCGCCACGCGCATCCTGAACGAAAAGAGCGACGTGCTGTCCCGTCCCGGGCGCGCGCGCGACAAGCTGGAGGAAATCCGCGCGTGGCTGTGGGGCGAAGGCGAGAAGTGGGCGTTCGAGGCAGCGCCCACGCCGTTCCTGCGGGGCGGGCGCGAGCGGACGTTTCCCTTCCGGGTGCAGATCGCGGCCTCCGCCGTGCTGCGCATGCTGTGGCCGGTGCTGCTTCCCGTGCTGATCGGGTTGTGGGCCGCGGTCGGCATCGCCGACGGCATTACGCTCTTCGTCGCACTGCTCGTCGCCGTGGCCGCGGTACTGACCGCCTGGCTGCGCCGGGCCGAACTGCGCGACGTGCCGGACCAGACCCCGCCCGACCCCGTCGTGATGGCGGAGATCGTGCGGCGGGAGAACTGGTGCAAGCAGAACCTGCTCGCCACCTGCTCGACCCTGAAGCCGGAGCGGCGGCTGCGGACGCTGACGCTGCGGCTGGCCTTCAAGCTGATCGAACGCCGTGTGGCGATGGCCTACCGCCCCGGCTTCATGCGCAGCATCGACATCATCCACTCCGCCCGCTGGGTGCTGCTGCCGGGCACGGACAAGCTGCTGTTCCTCTCCAACTTCAGCGAAGGCTGGGAGAGCTACCTGGAGGAACTGATCCTGAAGGCGCCGGACGGGCTGACCGGCATCTGGAGCAACTGCGTCGGATTTCCGCGCACGTCGTTCCTGTTCCTGCAAGGCGCGGCGGACGGCCCGCGCTTCCGTCGCTGGGCGCGCAACCAGCAGATCCTCACCCGCTTCTGGTACACCGCCTACCCCGACCTGCACGCTTCGCGCATCCGCCTGAACGCCGCGATCCGCGACGGCATCGCCACCGCGCGCACCGACGAGGATGCGGAGACGTGGCTGTCGCTGTTCGGCTCCGCGCCGCAGCCGGCCACGCATCTCGAGAAACCGGAGATCCCGACGCTCGTCTTCGGCGCGCTGCGCCACCTTCACCACGCGGCCTGCCTCGCGCTCCGCCTGTCGGAGGACCGCGCCCAGGCCCGCGCGTGGCTGCGCGAGATCGCGCCCGACATCACCTTCGGCGAACATCCGCGCGATGCGGTTCGCGCCCTGGCGGTCGGGTTCTCGGCCGACGGGCTGCGCCGGCTCGGTCTCGACGAAGACGCGCTGCGGACGTTCCCGGACGCGTTCCAGCAAGGCATGCAAGCCAGGGCCGCCCTGCTCGGCGACCGCGGCGAAAGCACACCGTCCTACTGGGACTGGGGCAACGAACGCGCCGCCCACGTCCTGCTGTTCCTCTACGCACGCGACGCGGCGTCGCTGCACCTTCGCCTCGGCGACGAGATGGAACGCGCCGTTCGCCTGGGTCACACGACGACGTTCCACCGCGTCCTGACCATACTGCCGCCGCGCAACGAGGCGATCCTGGAGCCGTTCGGCTTCAGCTTCGGCATCTCGCAGCCGATCATCCGCGGCACGCCGCGCGGCGAACGGCGCCGGCAGGGCGCCGGCGACGACCTCCATATCGTCGAGCCGGGCGAGTTCGTCCTCGGCTACCCGGACAACGGCGGCACCGTCGCGCCCGGCCCAAGCGTCACGGCGGGCCACGACGTCGAGGGCGTGCTGCGGCACTCCCTCGATCTCGGCCGACGCGACCTTGGCCGCAACGGAACGTTCCTCGTCGTGCGCGACCTCGAGCAGGACGCCCAGGGCTTCCACGACGCGGTCGCGGCCGCGGCGCACCGCCTGCACGCCGAGCGGCCGAGGTTCCATGGCTGGGACACGCTCGGCCTGCAGGACTACGTCGCCGCCAAGATGATGGGGCGCTGGCGCAGCGGCGCGTCGCTGATCGCGCACCCGTACAACGATCCCGGCCCGGCCGGCGACCCCGACAACGACTTCAGCTTCGCCGGCGCCGACCCGGCCGGCACCCGCGTTCCGTTCGGCGCCCATGTCCGGCGCGCCAACCCGCGCGACAGCATTGAAACGGCGGACGTGGGCGCGCTCGTGCTCACGCTCCGCCACCGCATCCTGCGCGTCGGCCGCACCTACCCACCGCAGCAGGAAGGCGGCCGGCCCGGGCAGCTGTTCGCCTGCCTGAACGCCGACATCGAACGGCAATTCGAGTTCGTCCAGCAGACCTGGCTGAACGGCCGCAATTTCCACGCCCTGCCCGACGAGGCCGACCCGATCGTGGCGCACGGTTCGGGCTGCTTCACCATCCCCACGCCGGACGGCCCGCTGCGTTTGACCGGGCTGCCGGATTTCGTCACGGTGCGCGGCGGCGGCTATTTCTTCATGCCGTCGAAGACGACGATCCGCTTCCTGGCCAGCGAGCGGTAAACCCCGTCTCGCCCGGGAGGCGTCAAGGGGGAGCGCCAGATGGACAACGTGACCGACGTCGATCCCGCGGAAGTCGCGGAATGGACGGATGCCCTCGATTCCGTGCTCGCCTTCGAAGGCCCGGCGCGCGCGAGCTACATCCTCGAACAACTCACCAGCGAGGCGAAACGGCGCGGGGCACCGGTGCCGTATTCGGCCAACACGCCCTATCTGAACACCATCCGCCCCGACCAGGAGGCGCGCCACCCCGGCGACCGGGCGATCGAGCACAAGATCCGCAGCCTGATCCGCTGGAACGCGGTCGCCACCGTGCTGCGCGCCAACAAGACGTCGTCCGAACTCGGCGGCCACATCGCCAGCTTCCAGTCGGCCGCCACCCTCTACGACGTCGGCATGATGCACTTCTGGCACGCGCTGACCGAGAACCATGGCGGCGACCTGATCTACTACCAGGGCCACTCCTCGCCCGGCTTCTATGCGCGCGCCTTCCTCGAGGGCCGCATCGACGAAGACCGGATGATCAACTTCCGCCAGGAAGTCGACGGCCACGGCCTGGCGTCCTACCCGCATCCCTGGCTGATGCCGGACTTCTGGCAGTTCCCCACCGTCTCGATGGGCCTCGGCCCGATCATGGCGATCTACCAGGCGCGCTTCCTGCGCTACCTGGAAGGCCGCGGACTGGCGCGCACGCAGGGGCGCCGCGTCTGGGCGTTCCTCGGCGACGGCGAGACCGACGAGCCGGAGAGCCTGGGCGCGATCGGCATGGCCGGGCGCGAGCGGCTCGACAACCTGATCTTCGTCATCAACTGCAACCTCCAGCGCCTCGACGGGCCGGTGCGCGGCAACGGCAAGATCATCCAGGAGCTCGAGGCCGAGTTCCGCGGCGCCGGCTGGAACGTCATCAAGGTGATCTGGGGCACCGGCTGGGACCGGCTGATCGCGGCCGATGTCGACGGCCTGCTGCTCAAGCGCATGGAAGAATGCGTGGACGGCGAGTATCAGGACTTCAAGAGCAAGAACGGCGCCTACGTCCGCGAACATTTCTTCGGCAAGTATCCGAAGCTGAAGGCGATGGTCGCCGACTGGACCGACGACGAGATCTGGGCGCTCGCCCGCGGCGGGCATGACGCGCAGAAGGTCTATGCCGCCTACGCTTCCGCCGTCGCCCATCGCGGCCAGCCCACCGTGATCCTCGCCAAGACCGTCAAGGGCTACGGCATGGGCGAGGCCGGCGAGGGCCAGAACATCACCCACCAGCAGAAGAAGATGGGCGAGGCGCAGCTGCGCGAGTTCGTCCACCGCTTCGACCTGAGCCTGACCGACGAGCAGATCAAGGAAGTGCCGTTCATCCGCTTCCCCGAAGACGGGGCCGAAGCGGCGTATTTGCGCGCCCGCCGCTCCGCGCTGGGCGGCACGATGTTCCAGCGCCGGCAGAAATCGACGTCGCTCGACGTGCCGGCGCTGTCGGCGTTCGACAGCCAGCTCAAGGCGACCGACGGACGCACGATCTCCACCACGATGGCGTTCGTGCGCATCCTGAATACGCTGATGCGCGACAAGGCGATCGGGAAGTACGTCGTGCCGATCGTGCCCGACGAGAGCCGAACCTTCGGCATGGAGGGCATGTTCCGCCAGTTCGGCATCTACAGCCAGGTCGGCCAGCTGTATCAGCCGGAAGACGCCAACCAGCTGATGTTCTACCGCGAGGACACCAAAGGGCAGATCCTGCAGGAGGGACTGAACGAACCGGGCGCGATGTCGTCCTGGATCGCCGCGGCGACCAGTTACAGCACCAACAACGTGCCGATGATCCCGTTCTACATCTACTACTCGATGTTCGGCTTCCAGCGCGTGGGCGACCTCGCCTGGGCGGCGGGCGACATGCGCGCGCGCGGCTTCCTGCTCGGCGCCACCGCCGGGCGCACCACGCTGAACGGCGAGGGGCTGCAGCACGAGGACGGCCACAGCCACATCCTGTCGTCGGTCATCCCGAACTGCGTCAGCTACGACCCGACCTACTCGTACGAAGTGGCCGTGATCATCCAGGACGGCCTGCGCCGGATGCTGCACGAGCAGGAAGACGTCTTCTACTACCTGACGCTGATGAACGAGAACTACGAGCATCCGGCGCTCCCCGCGGGCGCGGAGCAGGGCATCCTGAAAGGCATGTACCTGCTGCGCGAGGGCGACGCGAAGGCCAAGCACCGCGTGCAGCTGCTCGGCAGCGGCACGATCCTGCGCGAGGTGATCGCCGGGGCCGACCTGCTCGCGCAGGACTACGGCGTCAGCGCCGACATCTGGAGCTGCCCGAGCTTCACCGGGCTGCGCCGCGAGGCGATGGACATCGAGCGCTGGAACATGCTGCACCCGGAGGCGACGCCGCGTGTGCCCTGGGTCACCCAGTGCCTCGGCGGGCGTCCCGGCCCGGTGGTCGCGTCGACCGACTACATCAAGGCGTTCGCCGACCAGATCCGCGCCTGGGTGCCCGCGCGCTACCGCGTGCTCGGCACCGACGGCTTCGGCCGTTCCGACTACCGCCGCAAGCTGCGGTCGTTCTTCGAGGTCGACCGCCACTTCGTCGCGCTCGCGACGCTGCAGTCGCTCGCCGCCGAGGGCGCGGTGACGCCCGCCACCTGCGCGGATGCGATCAAGCGTTACCAGATCGACCCTGAGCGCCGTAACCCGGCGCACAGCTAGGTCGTTGCTCGGACTGTCGTCCAGCCGTCATTGCAACGCGCGCAACGAAGCAGTGACGGTGTCGTAGAAAAAAGCGGGGAAACGCCCCCAGGGGAAGCACCATGGACACCGCCGTCGCGCAGGCTACCGAGGTCAAGGTCCCGGACATCGGCGACTTCAAGGACGTGCCCATCATCGACATCCACGTGAAGGTCGGCGACCCGGTCAACGCCGAGGACCCGCTGATCACGCTGGAGAGCGACAAGGCGACGATGGACGTGCCGGCGCCGTCCGCCGGCACGGTGCGCCAGATCCTCGTCAAGGTCGGCGACCGCGTCAGCGAAGGCACGCCGATCCTGCTGCTCGCCGGCAACGACGAAGGCTCGATGCAGCAGCCGACCTCGCTGCTGTCGCAGCAGGAGCCCTCGCCCGCTGCCGCGCCGCCGACGCCCGCGCCGGCCGCCACGGCTCCGGCAGCGCCGCCGCCCGCCGCCTCCGTCGGCGCGCATCCCGCCGCCGCGCAGACCGACTTTTCCGGCGTGCACGCCGGCCCGAGCGTGCGGCGCATCGCGCGCGAGATGGGCGTCGACCTGACCAAGGTCACGGGCACCGGCGAGAAAGGCCGCATCACCAAGGACGACATCATGGCCTTCCTGCGCGGCCCCGCCGCCGCGCCGGCCGGCGCCCCGGCCGCCGCGACAGGCGCGGGCATTCCGGAAATCCCGGCGCAGGACTTCTCCAAGTTCGGCCCGGTCGAAACCAAGCCGCTGTCGCGCATCAAGCGCCTGTCCGGCCCGTTCCTGCACCGCTCCTGGCTCAACGTGCCGCACGTCACGCAGACCGACGAAGCGGACATCACCGAGACCGACGCCTACCGCAAGGAACTCGACACGGCGGGTAAGGAGAAGGGCTACCGCGTCACCCTGCTGGCCTTCCTCATCAAGGCAAGCGTCAACGCGCTCAAGCAGCACCCGGAGTTCAACAGCTCGCTCACGCCCGAGAAGGACGCGCTGATCTACAAGCGCTACTACAATATCGGTGTCGCGGTGGACACGCCGGACGGGCTGGTCGTGCCGGTCGTCAAGGACGCCGACCGCAAGGGCATCGTCGAGATCAGCCAGGAGCTCGGCGCGATCTCCAAGAAGGCGCGCGACGGCAAGCTCTCGCCCACCGACATGGCCGGCGCCAGCTTCACCATCTCCTCGCTCGGCGGCATCGGCGGCACCGCGTTCACGCCGATCGTCAACGCGCCCGAAGTCGCCATCCTTGGCGTCGTGCGCTCGAAGATGGCGCCGGTGTGGGACGGCAGCGAGTTCAAGCCCCGGCTGATGCTGCCGGTGTGCGTGTCGTACGACCATCGCGTGATCGACGGCGCGCTCGCCGCCCGCTTCACCCGCCACCTCTGCCACGTCCTCGAGGACGTGCGCCGCATCATGCTCTAGGGGACGCACCGTGCCGATCGAAATCGCCGTCCCCGACATCGGGGACTTCAAGGATGTCCCGGTCATCGAAGTCCACGTCAAGCCGGGCGACACCGTTGCCGCCGAAGAGCCGCTGGTCACGCTGGAGTCCGACAAGGCGACGATGGACGTCCCCGCGCCGCAGGCCGGCACGGTCGCCGAGCTGCGCGTCAAGGTGGGCGACCGCGTCAGCCAGGGCAGCGTGATCCTGCTGCTGGAGGCCGCCGGCGCCGCCCCGGCCAAACCGAAGGAAACGGTGCGGGAGGGCGCCTCGCCCGCGCCCGACACCCCGCCCAACTACGGCTCGCCCGCCGGCGTGTACGAAACCATCGACGTCGTCGTCCCCGACATCGGCGACTTCAAGGACGTCCCCGTCATCGAGGTGCACGCCAAGGTCGGCGACGCCGTGAAGGCCGAGGACCCGCTGATCACGCTGGAGAGCGACAAGGCGACGATGGACGTCCCCTCGCCCGCCGCCGGCACCATCTCCGAGCTGACGGCGAAGGTCGGCGACCGCGTCTCGCAGGGCAGCCTGATCGCCAAGCTCTCCACGGGCGCCAAGAAGGCGGCCGTCGCGACCGTCTCGATGCCGCACGCGGCCCCCGCCGCGCGCCCACCCTCGACCGTGCAGGGCGACGTGCATGCCGAGGTGCTGGTGCTGGGCTCCGGCCCGGGCGGCTACACCGCCGCGTTCCGCGCCGCCGACCTCGGCAAGAAGGTCGTGCTGGTCGAACGCTGGCCGGTGCTCGGCGGCGTGTGCCTCAACGTCGGCTGCATCCCGTCCAAGGCGCTGCTGCACGCCGCGAAGGTGATCGAGGAGACGCACGAGATGTCCGCGCACGGACTCTCGTTCGCCAGCCCGGAGATCGACATCGACAAGCTGCGCGGCTGGAAGGAGGGCGTGGTCAAGCGCCTCACCGGCGGCCTGTCGGGCCTCGCCAAGCAGCGCAAGGTCACCGTGGTCGAAGGCGTCGGCAAGTTCCTCTCGCTCAACCAGCTCGAGGTCACCGGCAAGGACGGCACCAAGATCGTCAGCTTCGAGCAGGCGATCATCGCCGCCGGCTCCGAGCCCGTCACCCTGCCCTTCATCCCGCACAGCGACCCGCGCGTGATCGACAGCACCGGCGCGCTCGATCTGGGCGGCATCCCCAAGCGCCTGCTGGTGCTCGGCGGCGGCATCATCGGGCTGGAGATGGCGACGGTCTATCACGCGCTCGGCGCGAAGGTGACCGTGGTCGAGCTGATGGACCAGATCATCCCCGGCGCCGACCGCGACATCGTCACGCCGCTGCACAAGCGGATCGAGAAGCGCTACGAAAACATCTTCCTGAAAACCAAGGTGACGAACGTCCAGGCTACTCCTGATGGCCTGGTCGCCTCGTTCGAGGGCGGCAAGGCGCCGCCGTCGGACACGTTCGACCGCATGCTGGTCGCCGTCGGCCGCCGCCCCAACGGCCGCCTGATCGGTGCGGAGAACGCCGGCGTGCGCGTCGACGAGCGCGGCTTCATCCCGGTCGACCGCCAGCAGCGCACCAACGTGCCGCACATCTTCGCGATCGGCGACATCGTCGGCCAGCCGATGCTGGCCCACAAGGCGACGCACGAGGGCAAGGTCGCCGCGGAGACGGCGGCGGGCCGCAACAGCTTCTTCGACGCCAAGGTAATCCCGTCGGTTGCCTACACCGACCCCGAGGTCGCCTGGGTCGGCATGACCGAGAACGAGGCCAAGGCGAAGGGCGTCAAATACGGCAAGGGCGTCTTCCCCTGGGCGGCGTCGGGGCGCTCGCTCTCGCTCGGCCGCGACGAGGGCGTGACCAAGCTGCTGTTCGACGAGGCGACCAACCGCCTGCTCGGCTGCGGCATCGTCGGCCCCAACGCCGGCGACCTCATCGCCGAGGCGGCGCTGGCGATCGAGATGGGCGCGGACGCCGAGGACATCGGCCTGACCGTGCACCCGCATCCGACCTTGTCGGAGACGATCGCCATGGCGGCCGAGATGTTCGAGGGCACCATCACCGACCTGATGCCGCCCCGCCGCCCCGCGCACTGAGCCACCGCGCGGCCTGCCCAGCGGGCCGTGCACCCCTCCCTCGTCATGGCCGGCCTTGTGCCGGCCATCCACGACTTGCTTTCTTGGCAGGCACCGAAAACCGTGGATGGCCCGGACGAGCCCGGCCACGGCGGTTCAGGGCAGGAGCTTGACCGCATGGACCCCTTCACCACCCTCACCGCCGTCGCCGCCCCGCTGCCGATCGCCAATGTCGATACCGACAAGATCATCCCGGCGATGTTCCTCAAGACGATCAAGCGCAGCGGCCTGGGCACGCACCTGCTGCACACGCTGCGCTACGACGACACCGGCGCCGAGCGCCCCGATTTCGTGCTCAACCAGGGGCCGTACCGCCACGCGCAGATCCTGATCGCGCACGAGAACTTCGGCTGCGGCTCGTCGCGCGAGCACGCGCCGTGGTCGCTGCTCGATTTCGGCATCCGCTGCGTCATCGCGCCGAGCTTCGCCGACATCTTCAACAACAACTGCTTCAAGAACGGCATCCTGCCGATCGCCCTGCCGCGCGAGGTCTGCGATCAGCTGATGGAAGACTCCAAGATGGGCGCCAATTCGCGCATCACGATCGATCTGGCGCGTCAGGTGGTGGTGCGTCCGGACGGCACCGAGGTGCACTTCGACGTGGACCAGTTCCGCAAGCACCTGCTGCTCAACGGCCTCGACGACATCGGCCAGACGCTGCAGCACGTCGCGTCGATCGACACGTTCGAGGCCAACCGCCGCACCGCCCAGCCCTGGATGCCGGGCACCTGCTGATCCCTCGCCACCCTGTTCACCCCGTCATCGCGAGGCGCGCAGCGCCGTGGCGATCCAGGGCCGCGCGGCAGGCGTTTCTCGCGCGGCCCTGGATCGCCACGCTTCGCTCGCGATGACGGGGGAACGGGTTACGGACTTGTTACGATCGCTCGCCACGCCTTCACGTGAAAAGACGACCTACGACTTCAGCATCGGGCAGTTATCCTCCCCCATCGGCCGCGCCGCCTCATCCGCCGGCGTGGTCGCAACCAGCTTGTAGTAGTCCCACGGCCCGCGGCTTTCCTCCGGCGTTTTCACCTGGAACAGGTACGCCGGATGCAGCGTGCGCCCGTCCTCGCGGATGCGGCCCGGCCCGAACGCGTCGTCGTCGGTCGGCATCGCCTTCATGCGTGCGACCGTCGCCGCACCCGACTTCTTCGCCTCCGCCGGCCCCATGTCCTCCGCCGCCTTCAGGTAGTGCAGCGGTCCCGCATACGATCCCGCGTGCTCCATGTCCGGCCGCCAGTCGGCCGGCATGCGCGAGGCCACGCGCCGGTAGAACGCCCGCGTGCGCTCGTTGAGGTCCCAGTAGAACGTCTCGGTCAGCGTCAGCCCCTGCGCCGCCTGCAGCCCCAGCCCGTGCACGTCGGAGATGAACATCAGCATCGCCGCGATCGTCATCCCGCTCTTCGTCAGCCCGAAATCGGCCGCCTGCTTGATCGCGTTCGTCGTGTCCTGGCCGGCGTTCGCCAGCGCCAGCACCTGCGCGCCGCTCTGCTGCGCCTGCAGCAGGAACGACGAGAAATCCGTCGTCTGCGGGAACGGGTAGCGCAGGCTGCCGACCACCTTGCCGCCGGCCTTCTCGATGAACGTCGTCGCGTCGCGCTGCAGCGCTTGGCCGAACGCGTAGTCGGCGACCAGGAAGAACCAGTCCTTCTTGCCCGACGCGACCAGCGCGCCGCCGTTCGACCGCGCCAGCATCCAGGTGTCGAACGTCCAGTGCACCGTCGTCGGCGCGCAGCGCGGCCCGGTCAGGTCCGCCGTCGCCGCGCCGGTCGCCAGGAACACGCGGTCCTTCTCCTTCGCGACCCCCGCCACCGCGAGCCCGACCGCGCTGTTCGGCACGTCGACGATCGCGTCCACCCCGCCGGTGTCGAACCACTGCCGCGCGATGCCGGCGCCGATGTCCGGCTTGTTCTGGTGATCGGCGCTGACGACCTCCACGCGCATGTCGCCATGCGCGGCCATCGCCTCCGCCGCCGCCTGCTGCGCGCCGACGACCGAGCCCATGCCGGCGGTGTCGCGATACGGCCCCGACAGGTCCGTCAGCACGCCCAGCCGGATCACCGGCACGTTCTGCGCCCGCGCGATCCGCGGCAGCGCGGCCGCAGCCAGCCCCCCGAGCACAGCGCGTCGTTCGATCTGCATGCTGACGTCCTCCCCGTCGTGGCGAGCAGCATAGACGAAGAAGGCTCAGGGCTCCGCCCTGAAACCCGCCGGGGCCTGAGGCCCCAGACCCCCTTCAGACGACCAGCGCCGCGCGCTCCGCCGCCGCCAGCCGCCACGCGGCGTCGACGTCTTCCTCGAACAGTTCGGCGAGCTTGCGCATCATCGTGCCGCCCAGCTCCTCGGCGTCCACGATCGTCACCGCGCGTCGGTAGTAGCGCGTCACATCATGGCCGATGCCGATCGCGATCAGCTCCACCTGCTGCCGCTGCTCGATCTCGCGGATCACCTCGCGCAGGTGCCGCTCCAGGTAGTTGCCCGGATTGACCGACAGCGTGCTGTCGTCCACCGGCGCGCCGTCGGAAATCACCATCAGGATGCGCCGGTGCTCCGGCCGCAGGCACAGCCGGCGATACGCCCACAGCAGCGCCTCGCCGTCGATGTTCTCCTTCAGCAGCCCCTCGCGAAGCATCAGGCCGAGATTCTTGCGCGCCCGCCGCCACGGCGCGTCAGCCGCCTTGTAAATCACGTGCCGCAGGTCGTTCAGCCGCCCGGGGTTGCGCGGCTTGCCGTCCTGCACCCAGCGCTCGCGGCTTTGCCCGCCCTTCCACGCCCGCGTGGTGAAGCCGAGCACCTCCACCTTCACCGCGCAACGCTCCAGCGTTCTCGCGAGGATGTCGCCGCACATCGCCGCCACCGTGATCGGCCGCCCGCGCATCGACCCCGAGTTGTCGATCAGCAGCGTCACCACGGTGTCGCGGAATTCCATGTCGCGCTCGCGCTTGTACGACAGCGCCTGCAACGGATTCACGATCACCCGCGAAAGCCGCCCCGCGTCGAGCAAGCCCTCCTCGAGGTCGAACTCCCACGCCCGCGTCTGCTGCGCCAGCAGTCGGCGCTGCAGCCGGTTGGCCAGCTTGGAAATCACCCCGTGCAGGTGCTGCAGCTGCTGATCGAGCTGCTGGCGCAGCCGCGTCAGCTCGTCGGCGTCGCACAGCTCCTCCGCGCCGATCTCCTCGTCGAACTGCCGCGTGTAGGCGCGATACGTGCCGACGTCCTCGTTCGATCCGCGCTCGCGCCGCGGCTGCGGGCCGCCCGGACGGTCCTCGCCCTCGGCCGTCACCGCTTCGTCGTCGGCCGCCTCGCCCGGCTCCTCGTCGGCCGCCTCGCCCTGCATCTGCTCGGGCTGCGCGCCGAGCACGCTTTCGGAGTCGCTCTCGCTCTGGCCGTCGCCTTCTTGCGCGCTGTCCTGCTCGCCGGCCTGCTCGCCGCCCTCGTCGCCTTCCTCCTCACCCTCTTCGGGCTCGGCCTCGGCCTCCGCCTCGGCAAGATCGAGTGCGGCCAGCAGCTTGCGCGACGCCCGCGCGTACGCCGTCTGGTCGTCCTGCAGGCGGCCGAGGTCATCCAGCGCCGATTCCGCCTCGGACCCGAGCGTGTCGCGCCACAGATCGAGCACGCGCTGCGCCGCGTGCGGCGTCGCCTCGCCGGTCAGCTTCTCGCGCGCCAGCAACGACAACGCCGCCGCGGCGGGCAACTGGTCCTTGCGCGTCATGCGGTCGAAGCCTTCGGCCTCGCAGTTCTCCTCCAGCCGCGCGCGCAGGTTCGCGGCCACCCCGCTCATGTGCTCGGCGCCGACCGTCTCCACGCGCGCCTGCTCCAGCGCGTCGAACACGTCGCGCGCGTCGCGTCGCGCCGGGCTGCGCGCGGCATGGATCGCGTCGTCGTGGTGGCGCAGCCGCAGCGCGATGCTGTCGGCGGCACCCCGCAGCTTCGCCATCTCCGACGGCGGAAGCGCCCGGGTGGGCAGCGGCAGGCGCGCCCGCTTGCCGGCGATCCCGGACGGTCCCGGCTGGAAGTTGACCTGCACGTCGGTGGTCTCGGCGATCGCCCGCAGCGCGCTCGCGGTGGCGCGCTTGAAGTCCTCCGCGCGGGCGTTGTCTTTCGGCCCGTTGCTCATGGCTTACCCGCGGCGCGGCGTGACGCCCGTCGGCAGATCCTCGTTGAAGCATCGCTGGTAGTACTCGGCCACGGTCGAACGCTCCGCCTCGTCGCACTTGTTGAGGAACGTCATCCGGAACGCGAAGCCGATGTCGCCGAAGATCTTCGCGTTCTCCGCCCAGGTGATCACCGTGCGCGGCGACATCACCGTCGAGATGTCGCCGTTGATGAAACCGGCGCGGGTGAGGTCGGCGAGTGCGACCATGCTCTCGATGCGCTTCTTCTGCGCGGCGTCCTTCGGATCGATGCCCATCTTGGCCATCACGATCGCCGTCTCCTGCGCGTGCGGCAGGTAGTTCAGCGTGGCCACGATGTTCCAGCGGTCCATCTGGCCCTGATTGATCTGCTGCGTGCCGTGATACAGGCCGGTGGTGTCCCCCAGCCCCACCGTGTTCGCTGTCGAGAACAGGCGGAACGACGGGTGCGGGCGGATCACGCGGTTCTGGTCCAGCAAGGTCAGCTTGCCCTCGACCTCGAGCACGCGCTGAATGACGAACATCACGTCCGGCCGTCCGGCGTCGTATTCGTCGAACACCAGCGCGCAGGCGTGCTGCAGGCACCACGGCAGGATGCCCTCGCGGAACTCGGTGACCTGCTTGCCCTCACGCAGCACGATCGCGTCCTTGCCGATCAGGTCGATACGGCTGATGTGGCTGTCGAGGTTCACGCGGATGCACGGCCAGTTCAGCCGTGCGGCCACCTGCTCGATATGCGTGGACTTGCCGGTGCCGTGGTAGCCCTGGATCATCACCCGGCGGTTGAACTTGAACCCCGCCAGGATCGCGAGCGTCGTGTCGCGATCGAACTTGTAGGCGTCGTCCAGGTCGGGGACGTGCTCGGTGCGCACGCTGAAGGCTGGCACCTCCATGTCGGTCTCGATCCCGAAGGCTTCGGCCGCCCGCACCGAGGTGTCGGGCAGGTCGATAGCGGAGGTCGGGCGCAGTTCCGCCAGCGAGGATATTTTGTTCATCGGGGCAGCAATCCTGTCGTTCAACTCAATCCTAGAACGGTTCGGCGGCTGGTGGAGCGGCCAAGGCTGCATAGCCGGCCCGAATCAGCCGGCCGCGGCGGCGGGCCTCGGCGCGGGGGCAGCGTGGTGGCGCAGCGCGGACCGCAACGCGCTGTAGGCGATATTGATGCTTTTGAACCGCTCCTCGGCCGACCGGTCGCCGCCGTTGGCGTCCGGATGATGCCGCTTGGCCAGCTCCTTGTAGCGTGCCTTCACCTCGTCCAGCGTGATCGGCCAGGACAGTCCTAGCGTGGCCAGCGGCTCGCGCAGCTGCGCCGGGGCCTCGTTGCGCAGCCGCCGGCGCGCCTCCGGGCGCAGGCTGTCGAGGACGCCCAGCTTGTCCTGCTCGATCGACTGCCAGGCGGCGCTGCCCAGGCGTCCGAGCGGCCAGCTCGGCCGCTGCCACGAGACGTCGGCGCGCATCTGCGCCTCGATCTCGCCGGGCGACATGCCTTTGTAGAAGTCCCAGGCGGAGTTGTAGGCGCGCACGTGTTCCAGGCAGAACCACCAGTAGTCGCGCAGGTTGCCGCGCGACTTGGGCGCGCGGTACTCGCCCTGCGCGGCGCAGCCCGGCATGTCGCAGGTTCGGCCCGGCGCGTCCGGATCGGGCGCGTAGGCCCGGGGGCGCGTGTGGCGTCGGGTCATGCAGTGGTTATGTGCGGTCTGGAGCTTGGTTGGCAACGGCAGCCGGACCGGCCCTCGGGCCGACCTGATGGGAGCGTGAGATGAGTTTCGAAACCGCCACCGACAACCGCGCCGCACGCATGCGGGAGGTGCTGACGGCGGCCTTCTCGCCGGTTGCCCTGCGAGTCGAGGACGACAGCGCCAAGCACGCCGGCCATGCCGGCGCGAGCCCCGGCGGACAGACGCATTACAGCGTGCTGATCGTCAGCGACGCCTTCGCCGGCCTCAGCCGCGTCGAGCGCCACCGCCAGGTCAACGCGGCCTTGCAGGCCGAGTTCGCCGACGGCCTGCACGCGCTGGCGCTGACCTTGCGGACGCCAGCGGAGCATCGGGGGTGACAGCCTGCCGCGCCCCTGCCCGAGCGAGCCGGCTACGGCATCCGCCCCGGTATGTCCGCTTCCTCGTAAAACGCGGCGACGACCACCATCGGCACCGTTTTCGTGTAGGCGAACCAATACCGACCGGCTTTAAGCCAAGCACGGCCCTCCATCGCCAATTCAGGGTATGGACCAGGAGCCGGCAGCCCTACGCGATCGGCAGCGATCTCCTTCATCGCCAGCCGGACGGCTGCGGTCAGATTCCGAGCGGCCTCGGGGCGGTCTTTCCGCCGGAAGTGACGACGCAGCTCAGTGATCTGTATCTTCGCGGCAGCCGCGAGAACTACGCGGCGGGCGATGGGCGTTTCCTGTTCGCCTGCGCGCGTTCGAGTTCCTCATCCTCCGCCTCAAGTTCCCTCAGGAACTCTTCGGCGTCGACCACCCGCCCGGCGGCGGCATCCGCTTCGCCGCGCTCGAGCGCTTCGATCCAGGCGGCGGGAGCACGGCGGGGTTTGGAGTCGTCCATTAGGCTCAATGTAGCCGCTTCCACGGCGACTTCCACCACGCCGCCTCGGCCTAACCCAGTCCCACCTGCCCCATCGCCAGGAACTTCTCCCGCCGCCGCGCCTTCAGCGTCGGCGGGTCCAGCGTCAGCAGGGGCTGCAGCGCGGCCGCCATCGCCTCGCCGACCGCCCGCACCGCCTCCTCCGGCGCGCGGTGCGCCCCGCCGAGCGGCTCGGCCACCACCGTGTCCACCAGCCCCAGCCGCTTGAGGTCGTCGGCCGTCAGCCGCATCGCCTCGGCCGCCGCCGGCGCCTGGGCGGGGTCGCGCCAGAGGATCGACGCACACCCCTCCGGCGAGATCACCGAGTAGATCGCGTGCTCCAGCATCAGCACCGAGTCCCCGGCCGCCAGCGCGATCGCGCCGCCCGAGCCGCCCTCGCCGATGATGGCGGCGACGATCGGCACGGGCGCTTCCACGCAGGCCTCGATCGAGCGGGCGATCGCCTCGGCCTGGCCGCGTTCCTCGGCGTCGATGCCGGGATAGGCGCCGGCGGTGTCGACGAAGGTCAGCACGGGCAACTTGAACCGGCCGGCCAGCTCGATCAGCCGGCGCGCCTTGCGGTAGCCCTCCGGCCGCACCATGCCGAAATTGTGCGCGAGCCGCGTTTCGGTGTCCGAGCCTTTCTCTGTGCCCAGCACCATCACCGACCGCCCGTGCAGCCGCCCCATGCCGCCGATGATCGCCGCGTCCTCGGAGAACGCGCGGTCGCCGGCCAGCGGGGTGAAGTCGGAAATCAGCCCGGCCAGGTAGTCGCGCAGCTTGGGGCGGTCGGGATGCCGCGCCACCTGAGTCTTCTGCCACGGCGTCAGCTTGGCGTAGGTCAGCCGGAGCTGCTTGTCGGCCTTGTCGGTCAGGCGGCCGATCTCCTCGTCGATGTTGATCGCCTCGGGATCCTGCATCTTCCGCAGCTCGTCGATCTTGCTCTCGAGCTCGGCGAGCGGCTTTTCGAAATCGAGGAAGTGGCGCATGGCCGGGGCAGGTAGCGTCATTCGCTGCGATGCGGAAGCGTGGCACGGCCGCTTCCGTGGTCAGCGTTTCGCTCCCAGCCGCCCGAGGATCGCCGTCCGCGCGGCGTCCAGCAGCTGATCGCGCAGCGCCGGATCGTCCGCCAGCCGCGCCAGCATGACCGCGCCGACCATGCACGACAGCGCCGCCAGCCCGGCCCGCCGCCCCGCCTCGGTCGGCGGCAGCAGGCGGTCGAGCGTCTCGGCCATGTCGCGGACCGTTTCGGTCAGCGCCGAGCAGGCGCCGTGGCGGCGGGCGATCTCGCTGCCGAGCACCGGCAGCACGCAGCCGCCGTCGCCGCGCATGGCGTGCTCGGGCCGGAGATAGTTGCCGACGATCCTCGCCAGCGCGTCCGAGCCGCCGATCTCCTCGGCATACCGCGCCCAGCGGTCGGCGGAACGGCGCAGCTCGTCGGCGCAGACCTCGGCGGCCAGCGCCTCCTTGGACGGGAAGTGTCCGTAGAAGCCGCCATGCGTCAGCCCGGCCGCGTGCATGATCGCGTCCACGCCCACCGCATCGATGCCGTGCAGCCGGAACAGCCGCGCGGCCGCGTCCAGGATGCGCCGGCGCGACTCCGCCTTGCGGCGCGCACGCGCGGACGCAGGGCCGGCCTGCATGACGCTCGTCATGTTTTCATTTGACTCTCGCATGACGGTCGTCATCTAGCATGGCCACGGCACGATTGGGAGCCCCCGCATGATCCCCGCCCGGATGGCTGCCTTGGCGCATGGCCGGGTCCACTACGCCTGGGTCGTGGTGGGCCTGATGTTCCTGGTCATGCTCGCCACCGCCGGCGTCCGCTCGGCGCCGAGCGTGCTGATCGTTCCGCTCGAGCACGCCTTCGGCTGGAGCCGGGCGACGATTTCGGGCGCGATTTCGCTGAATATCGCCCTGTACGGCGTCATCGGTCCGTTCGCCGCGGCAATGATGCAGAGCCCCGGGCTGCGGCCGACGGTGCTGGCGGCCCTCGTGATCCTGTCGATCAGCGTGGCGGCGAGCGGGTTCATCGCGGCACCCTGGCAGCTGTTCCTGACCTGGGGCCTGCTGGTCGGGATCGGCACCGGCGTCACCGCGGGCGGCCTGGCCGCCACGATCGCCAACCGCTGGTTCGAGCAGCGGCGCGGGTTGGCGGTCGGCGTCCTGATGGCGAGCAACGCCACCGGCCAGCTCGTCTTCCTGCCGGTGCTGGCGGCGATCGCCGAGCGCGGCTCCTGGCAGACGGTGTCCTTCGTCGTGGCCGGCGCCGCCGCGGCTTTGATCCCGCTGGTGTTCATGCTGCTGCCGGAATCCCCGCGAAAGGTCGGGCTGCTGCCGTTCGGCGCCGAGGTCGAGCCCGCCGTCGCCGTGCGCGCCAACCCGCTCGGCATCGCCTTCGCGACCTTGCGGCGCGGCATCCGCTCGACGGATTTCTGGCTGCTGTTCGGCAGTTTCTGGGTCTGCGGCTTCAGCACCAACGGGCTGGTGGGGACGCACCTGATCTCGTTCTGCGTCGACCACGGCGTCACCGAGGTCGCGGCGGCCGGCCTGCTCGCCACGATGGGCGTCTTCGACCTGATCGGCACGACGCTGTCGGGCTGGCTGACCGATCGTTTCAACAGCCGCTATCTGCTGTTCTGGTATTACAGCCTGCGCGGGCTGTCGCTGATGGCGCTGCCGTTCACCCGGTTCGACCCGGTCAGCCTCGGCGTGTTCGCGCTGTTCTACGGGCTGGACTGGATCGCCACCGTGCCGCCGACCGTCGCGCTGGCCAGCGAGGTGTTCGGCCGCCGCGATGCGCCGGTGATCTTCGCCTGGATCCTGTGCGGCCATCAGCTTGGTGCTGCGACGGCGGCGGCCGGCGCGGGCATCGTGCGGACCGAGACCGGCGGCTACCTGCTGGCGTTCGTCGCCAGCGGCATCGCGTGCCTGATCGCCTCGCTGCTGGTGCTGCGGATCAACCGCGCGCCGGCGCTGGCGCCGGCCGAGTAGCGCGGCCGGCACGTCGGCCGGGCTGCGGCGGCGGCCGGGGAATGCGGTTCGCACCTCGCCTGAGAGGCTGAAAATGTATCGGCCGTTGAGGTGAGTTCGCTGAATCGTGTTTTGCTAGGACCGACGCGCGAGATGCTGGGACGCTCCTATGGCCGGAGCTGGGGGGCTTGTGGCGCGG
>Ga0074045_10001421_pt1 | contig 23048 bp, 18 predicted proteins | sample BogForMeECP23OM2_FD_94442 | JGI IMG/M metagenome (GOLD analysis project Ga0074045, IMG submission 94442) | Bog forest soil microbial communities from Calvert Island, British Columbia, Canada - Bog Forest MetaG ECP23OM2 | ecosystem: Environmental > Terrestrial > Soil > Wetlands ... | reverse complement strand
TATGCTGGTCCTGTTATCCGCTTTGAGTAACCAGCTCACGGCGGGAAAGGTCCCGTACGGTGACGGAATCAACAGCTTCTTCCTTGCCGGGCGCCGCCGCAGTCGAATCCCTCAGCCACACCCACATCGCCCAGTGCTACCAGTGCGGCAAATGCACCGCCGGCTGCCCCGTGGCTGAACACATGGATTCGCCTCCCACGCGCCTGATCCGCCTGCTGCAGCTCGGCGACCTCGACGCCGCGCTGCGCTCGGACTCCATCTGGCAGTGCGTCTCCTGCCAGACCTGTTCGACGCGCTGTCCCAAGACGGTCGATTGCGCCTCGATCCTCGACGCCTTGCGCCAGCTCGCCTTCGAGTGCGGCACTGTCTCGCCGCAGCAGCGCCGCACCGTCGTTTTCCAGAAGGCGTTTCTGGACAACATCCGCCGCCATGGCCGCCTCAACGAGATCGAACTGATCGCGCTATTCAAGGGCGAGGTCTTCCTGCGCGACCGCGCCTTGCCCGTTCTCTTTGAAGACGCCGACCTCGCACCCAAGCTGCAGCGTCGAGGCAAGCTGGACCTCATCGGCGAGCAGGTCCGCGACCGCGGTGTCGTCGCGCGCATTTTCGCACGCTCGTTGAACGGAGGCGCGCGATGAACATCGGCTACTACCCCGGCTGCGCGCTGCACGGCTCTTCGAACGACTACGACCAGAGCCTGCGCGCCACGCTGGGCGCGCTCGACGTGACGCTCTCGGAGGTCGACGACTGGATCTGCTGCGGCGCCACCGCCGCGCATTCGCTCAATCACAAGCTCGCCGTGGCGTTGCCGGCTCGCAACCTCGCCCTGGCCCGCCTGCAGGGCCATGCCGAGATGCTGGCGCCGTGCCCGCTGTGCTCCATGCAATTGCTGCGCGCCGAACAGGCGCTAGCCTCCGACGACAAGCTGCGCGCCGAAATCGAAGTCATCGTCGAGGCCCCCGCGGGCGCCGGTCCGCGCGTTCTCAACCTGATCCAGGTGTTCGAAAACGCCGGTCTCGACCGGCTCAAGAGCGCCGTCAAGAAGCCGCTGAAACACCTCAAAGCCGCCTGCTACTACGGCTGCCTGCTGGTCCGGCCGCCGGGGGTGACCAGCTTCGACGACGCCGAGCAGCCCCGTTCGATGGAGGCCGTCGTCGCCGCCACCGGCGCGTCGGCGGTGGATTGGAATTACAAGACCGAATGCTGCGGCGCGGGCATGACCATGGCCAGCCCGGAGACCGTGCTGGAGCTCTCCAACCGCATCCTCGCCAACGCCGCGGCGCACGGCGCCAACTGCCTGGTGGTGGCCTGCCCGATGTGCCACGTCAACCTGGATATGAAACAGACGGCGATTGAAAAGCGCTTTGGCGTCCACTACCATCTGCCGATCTATTACCTCTCAGACCTGGTCGGAATGGCCCTCGGCCTGAGCCCCGGCGAGCTCGGCACCGAGCGCCATTTCGTCACCGCGCCGGCGGGCGCAAAGGAGGCATGAGCGGCATGTCCCGGATTGGCGTCTTCGTGTGCTGGTGCGGCGAGAACATCGCGCGCACCGTGGATGTGGATAAGGTGGTGCAGGCCTCCCGGGCGCTGCCCGGCGTGCGTGTCGCCGAGCACTACAAGTACATGTGCTCCGATCCCGGCCAGGCCCTGATCCGCGACAAGATCGTTGCGGACAAACTGGACGGCGTCGTGGTGGCGTCTTGCTCTCCGCACATGCATCTTAAAACGTTCCGCCGCGCCGTGGCGAACGCCGGTTTGAACCCTTACCGGATGGAGGTGGCCAACGTCCGCGAGCATTGCAGCTGGGTGCATCACGACAAAGCGACGGCGACGGAGAAAGCCATCGACCTGATCAGAATGAGCGTAGCCAAGGTGCATTACGACCATGCACTGCAGCCGATTCGGGTGCCGGTGACGCGCCGCGCGCTGGTCATCGGCGGCGGCGTCGCGGGCATCCAGGCGGCGCTGGACATCGCCGATTCGGGCTACGAAGTGGTGTTGGTGGAGCGCGATCCCTCCATCGGCGGCAAGATGGCGGGATTGTCGGAGACGTTCCCGACGCTCGATTGTTCGCAGTGCATTTTGACGCCGCGCATGGTCGAGGCGGGCCAGCGTCCGCGCATCCGGCTGCATACGTATTCGGAAGTGGAGAGCGTTGAAGGATTCATCGGGAACTTCGAAGTCACCATCCGCAAAAAGGCGCGCTACGTGGACATGGTCAAGTGCACCGGCTGCGGCGAGTGCATGAAGATCTGCCCGTTGAAACGCACGCCAAGCGAGTTCGATTTCGGCATGGGGACGCGGCCGGCGATTTACATGCCGTTCCCGCAGGCCGTGCCGGCGCGGCCGGTGGTGGACAAGAACGTCTGCGCCAAGATCATCCGCAACGGCTGCGGATTGTGCGAAAAGAAGTGCGCGCCAGGAGCGATCAACTGGCAGGACCGCGACGAGATGATCCAGGAGAAGGTCGGGGCGATTGTGGTGGCCACCGGCTACAAGCTGTACAGCATTGGCCGGGAGCAGAAATCGGCCAAAATCACGGGCTACGGCGAGTACGGCTATGGCAAGTACAAGGATGTCATCGACGGGCTGCAGTTCGAGCGGCTGGTTTCGGCCTCGGGCCCGACCAACGGCGAGATCAAACGCCCGAGCGACGGCAAAGTGCCGCAGACGATCGTGTTCATCGCCTGCGTCGGCTCGCGCGACAACGCCAAGGGCCTGGCGTACTGCTCGAAGATCTGCTGCATGTACACGGCCAAGCACACAATGCTGTACAAGCACAAAGTGCACTCGGGCGAGGCGCACGTCTTCTACATGGACATTCGCGCCGGAGGCAAGGGCTACGACGAATTCGTGCGCCGGGCCATCGAGCAGGACGGTGCGAAGTACTACCGCGGACGGGTGTCGAAGATCACGCAGGAAGACGGAAAACTGATCGTGCGCGGCGCGGACACCTTAGCGGGCGTGCCGGTGACGGTCGAGGCCGACATGGTGGTGCTGGCGGCGGCGATGCGTCCGGCCGATGGAATTGAGGAACTAGCGCAGAAGCTGAACGTGGGCGTCGACGAGTTCGGGTTTTTGCTGGAATCGCATCCCAAGCTGCGGCCGGTGGAGACGAACTCGGCGGGCGTATTCATCTGCGGCGCGTGCCACGCGCCGAAGGACATTCCGGAATCTGTGGCGCAAGCTTCGGCGGCGGCGAGCAAAGTGGCGGTGACGTTCGCCGCCAGCGAGCTGACGCGCGAGCCCGAGATCGCGAAGATCAACGAGCTGACGTGCGCGGCGTGCTTCGCCTGTGTGCGCACGTGTCCCTACCACGCCGTAGAGCGGGCCGAGATCCGGGCGCGCAACGGCACGCTGATCAAGTACACAGCGCGGGTGAACGAGGGCCTGTGCATGGGCTGCGGGACTTGCGTCGCGGTGTGTCCGTCGAAGAGCGCCGACATCGAGGGCTTCACCGAGGAGCAGATCTACTCGATGGTGGAGGCGCTGGCATGAGCGGGACGATCGGATTCGAGCCAAAAATCGTCGCCTTCGTGTGCAACTGGTGCACCTATCTGGGCGCGGACCTGGCGGGCACGGCGCGGCTGGAATATCCGGCCAACGTGCGCATCATCCGGCTGCCGTGCACGGGGCGGATCGATACCAACCTGGTGGTCAAAGCACTCGAGATCGGCGCCGATGCGGTGCTGGTCTCGGGCTGCCACCCGGGCGACTGCCACTACAGCGCGGGCAACTACCACGCGCGGCGGCGCTGGATGCTGTTCCGTGATCTGCTGGAAGTTGTGGGCTTCGACACGCGACGGCTGCATTTCACCTGGATCAGCGCCGCCGAGGGGCGGAAGTTCCAGCAGGTGATCATGGAGATCACGGAGCAGACGCGGGCGCTAGGTCCGTATCGGCCTTATGAGACGGAGCCGGCGCAGCCGGGGGCGAGCGCTGGGACGATCCATCCGCCGGCGCTGGCACGAGATTTCGCCGGAGTGAGGCAGGAGTTGCGGGCGGCGGCGCGACGGCTGCTCGAAGAGGGCAAGGTCAAAGTCGTGATCGGCTACGGCGCGAGCGGGCCCGTGTTTATCACGCGGCCGGAAGACAGCGAACACCTGGAATGGAATGAGGGCTGCCTAGCCAACCTGACGGTGTACCTGAAGCGGCCGGAAGTGCGCGCGCTGGGCGCGGCGGCCGTGGTGGTGAAGGGCTGCGATGAACGCGCGCTGGTGGTGCTGGAGAAGGAATCGCAAATCCGGCGCGAGGAATTGCAGGTAATTGGAGTGGCGTGCGAAGGACTGGGGCAGGCGAAGTGCGCGGCCTGCGACACGCACGTACCGCGGTTCGCCGACCAGATCATCTCATCCACAGCGGCGCAAGGCGAGGCCCCGGCCGATGGACGGTATGCGGACCTGGAGCGGTTTCTCGAGAAGCCGCGCGAGGAGCGGCTGGCGTATTGGACCGCCGAGTTCGACCGCTGCCTGAAGTGCTACGCGTGCCGGCAGGTCTGTCCGATGTGCTATTGCGAGAAGTGCCTAGCCGACAAGAACCGGCCGCAGGCGATCGACTCATCGCCACACCGCAAGGGCAATTTCGCCTGGCATCTATCGCGGGCGATCCACCTGGCGGGGCGCTGTGTGGGGTGCGACGAGTGCACGCGCGCCTGTCCGGCGGGCATCGATCTGCGGCTGCTCAACCTGGCGCTGGCGCGGGCGGCGGAGACGCAGTTCGGCTATCGCGCAGGCATGGATCCGGCGGTGGAGCCGGTGGTGGGCGTCTACTCCCTCCAGGACAAGGAGGAGTTCATCCAATGAGCCAACGCATCTCGAAGGACGATCTGCGGAAGCGCACCGGCGCGTGGATCGCAAACGGCAAAACGGTCGCCGGGCCGGTGCAGGTGAAGCCGGGGCTGGTGCTGTATGCGCAGCTCCAATCACCGGAAGTGCTGCTGGTGGACGGCTGGATCCGGCCGGGCAATTCGATCAAGGAGTTCGTCTTCCCGCGCCACGAAGCGCTGTACGGCTACGCAATCGATGGGGCGGGCATTACATTGCACGACCTGCCGGCCGAGATCCCCGAGCAGATTATCATCGGCGCGCACCCGTGCGATGCGGCGGCGCTGCCGATTCTCGACAAGTTGTTCAACTGGGATTACCCGGACGATTTTTTCAACCGGCGGCGCGAGGCGACGACGGTGATCACAATCGCCTGCGCGGGGCACGATGAACAGTGCTTCTGCACGAGCGTGGGCCTAGGGCCGGCGGCGGAGCGCGGGTCGGACGTGATGCTGGCCGATTGCGGAGACGGTTCCTACGAGGTTCGCTGCCTGACGGAGAAGGGCGCGGTGTTGTGGGGCGGGACGGTCGAGCCTGCTGGGGATGGTGCGGCGCAGGCGGCCGCGAAGAGTGTCGCGGGACCGGAGCGGAGGTTCGAGCCTTCAGACGTCGCGGAGTTCGCGAAAGAGCATTTCGAGGATCCGTTCTGGCGGGAGCACGCGCTGGCCTGCGTGGGGTGTGGCGCATGCGCCTATACGTGCCCGGTGTGCCATTGCTTCGACATTGTCGACGAGGGCAACTCGCACGGCGGGGTGCGGGCGCGGAATTGGGACGCATGCCAGTTTGCCATGTTCACTCTGCACGCCAGCGGGCACAATCCGCGGCCCGCACAGGGCGCGCGACAGCGGCAACGGATCTATCACAAGTTCCTGATGTATCCCGAAAAATTCGGCGAGATCCTGTGCACCGGGTGCGGCAATTGCGCGCGCAATTGCCCGGTGGGGCTGGGGGTGTTGCCAGTGATTAGCGAGATTTGCCATGCAGAATCCATATAAGCCCGACCTCATGGAAATCACTGGCGTGCGGCAGCACACGGCGGACGTGAAGTCCGTGCGGCTGCGGTTTCGGGATGCGGAGCGGGCCAAGGAGTTCGACTTCCGCGTAGGCCAGTTCGGCATTTTTTCAGCGTTCGGGTGGGGCGAGTCGACGTTCAACATCTGCTCCAGCTCGACGTGGCATGACCATATCGAATTCTGTTTCCGCAAAGTCGGCCGTGTGACCGATGCGCTGTGGGAGGCCGGCGAGGGCGACACGGTGGGGTTCCGCGGGCCGTATGGGAACGGCTATCCGATGGAGGAGTGGCGTGGCAAGGACCTGATCTTTCTGGGCGGCGGGATCGCCATGCCGCCGATCCGCTGCGCCATCTGGTACGCGCTGGAAAACCGCGCCGACTATGGCGCTATTACCATCGTTTACGGCGCACGCACGGTGGGCGACCTGGTGTACCGGGATGAATTGTAGCAGTGGGCCGGTCACCCCGGAGTGCGCGTGATCCAGTGCGTCGATCCGGGTGGCGAGACGCCGGATTGGAAGGGCGAAATCGGGTTCGTGCCGACGGTCTTCGAGCGGGCCCGGGTGGCGGCGGACAACGCGGTGGCGCTGGTGATAGGGCCGCCGATCATGATCAAGAACACGATCCCGGTGCTGGAACGTTTGGGCGCAAAAATGTCGGACGTGTACACCAGCCTGGAAAACCGCATGAAATGCGGCATCGGCAAGTGCGGGCGGTGCAACGCGGGGCCGGCCTATGTGTGCAAGGAAGGACCGGTGTTCACGTTCGAAAACCTGCGCGGGATGCCGCTGGACTATTGAGATGGGCGAGGGACCGGGCCGCGCATTTTCCCAGCCGAAGGATGAGGATGACCGGCCCGACCGGGCCTAACCCACGGGAGGAGCCGGCATGATGCGCGGGAAGGCTGTGCTTTCGGCCGGTCTCAGTCGACCGCAGCAGCTTCCGGCAGTACCGCCCGCCGAACTGTTAACCGAAGGGCTGTAGATTCGAGACCAACGTGAGGCGCCAACGCAACCCATATATTTAAGGCTTATGAAAGTGCTGCGGAGCCGGCTTCGGGCATAGGGCTCCCACTGCCGGCAGGCAAGCTCCAGAGAATGGCCGCCGCGATGAGTGGCAGGATGCCGAAGCCGATGAAGACCGGCACGTACGAGTAGTGGTCGACCAACCATCCCGTCGCCAGGCTGAACACCATTCCGCCGAACCCCGCGCCCATGCTCGCAATGCCCCACACCGAGCCGACCGCATTCTTCGGAAACCGGTCCGCGGGCATGGCCAGCATGTTCGCCAGCGCGCCCGTGTAGCCCAGCGTCGCGGTCGAGATCAGAGCGATCGAGAGGAACACGTTGGCTGCGAGCACCGCCGGAATCGCCGCAGTCATCAACAGCGCAAAGACTGTGACCGAGATCTTGCGCGTCCACGCGACCGGCACGCCCCGGCTCAAAAGTGCGGCCGCAAAAGCGCCTCCGATCAGATTGCCGGCATCGGCCGTCAAGAACGGGATCCAGGCGAACTTGCCGATTGAGGCCATGTCGAATCCCCGCGCACTCTTCAAATACTGCGGAAACCAGAAGATATAGAAGTACCAGGCCGGGTCACTGAACACCTTCGAGAGCGTGAATATGAGGACCCAGCGCGTGCGCAGCAGCTGCCACGCGGAGACCGGCCGTGGAGGGGCGTCGGTCCGCGCCTGGACCGGCGTGTAGTAGACCAGCATCCACACCACGAGCCAAATCAGACCCAACCCGCCGACCAACAGGAACGCACTGCGCCACCCGGAGCGGAGAATGATCCAGGCCACCAGCGGCGGCGCCAATACGGCCCCAATCGAAGAACCGCTATTGAAAATGCCGGACGCGAGCGCGCGCTCCTTGGGCCGAAACCACTCCGCAACAACTTTCACCCCGGCCGGCCAGTTGCCTGCCTCGCCCATCCCCAACAGAAATCGGAATACGCCCAGGCTGAGCACGTTCCAGGCCGCCGCGTGCAGCATTGCCGCAATGCTCCACCAGGCGATACAGACGGCGTAGCCCAGCTTCGTGCCGAGCCGGTCCACCATCGGCCCCGATACGCCGTTCATCAGAGTGTAGGCCAGCATGAACCCGAAGATGACGCGCGAATAGTCCACATTGCTCATGTGGAACTGTTCGGTGAGCACGGGCGCTACCACCGCCAGGGTCTGGCGGTGCAGGTAGTTGATCACCGTGGCGAGAAAGACCAGGCCAATCATCAGCCAGCGCTGGCGGGACGCTGCCGCGTCAACGGCATGGTCATGATCAGCCATTGGCTCGATCTTCCCGCTCAAACACTTTCTGCCGGAATCTGAAAGCCCCAGGCAAAATGGCACGGACGCCGCGCCGCATCCTGCAGCCCGGCCGGCAGCTGGATCTCCAGCCCGGGGCTGGTGTGACTAAATTCGAGCGCCTCATTCACTCCCAACATCCGTACTTTCGACCCGGCCCGGGCGCGGACCGAACGCAACACAAGCCGCTCCCCCGGCCAGTTGAGCGCGTAGGCGTACACGGTGCGCCGGTCCTTGGATTGAGTGAAACGCAGATCGTCTCCCTCGCGCCACAGCTCGCCCTCGCGGGCGCGCGTGCCATAGATGCCCTCGCCGTTGATCCGCAGCCATTGGCCCACTTCCTTCAATTGGCTGATGGCGGTGGGATGGAACCGGCCGTCGCCGTCAGGGCCAATGCCGACCATGAAATTGCCTCCCTTGGCCGTCGCGTCGACCAGATTGCGCACCACCCACGCCGCGCCCTTGTGCTTCTCCGCGATAGGCTCATAGGAGAACGACGATCCCAGAGGATAGATCACGAACCACGGCGCATCGGTGTTGGACTTGTCGCCGGGCACAAAGCCCTCGGGGGTGTAGTAATCGCCGTAGTTGCCGATGCCACGCGCGCGGATCATCACTTCGGGCTGCAGCTTGCGAAGCTCCAACAACGTCCGGCGCAGTTCCGGCCACACCCGCGGGCCCAGCCACTGGTCGAGGCAGAGCATGTCGATCTTTCCGTAGCGCGCCAGCAGCTCCGTCAGTTGGGCGCGATGGCGGGCCATCATGCGGGTCACTTCTTCCGGGGTGGGATCCGGGACAATCACCTCTTCGCTGCCCAGCCGCCTCTTCACGTCGGCGTAGTCGTATGTCATGCTCGCGGAAGAAGGCACCTGCAGGGGATGGTAGGCATACGGCCGGAAGTCCGCGTCGTACCAATCCGGATGCGAAAAATACAGGTCGATCTTGATGTCCCGCCGGCGCGCCGCCACGCACAACTCGCGCACCACATCGCGCTTGAAGGGCGTCTCCATGATGCTGTAAGCCAGATCGCAGGACTCCATCCGCGGCCCGCCGGGCGCAGTCCAGTTGGTCCGCCGCCGCACCAATGTATGCGTATCGAACATGGAGAAGCCGTCGTGATGTTTCGACGTGAAGGCGAACATTTTCATGCCGCCGTCGGCAATGAGATCCATCCACTCATCGGCATTGAAGCCGCGCGGATTCCACGTCTTGTACATGGCCTGATAGCGCTGCCGTTCAGCAAAAGACAGCTTCAGAAACGGCCACGATTCGCCCGGCTGGCCCAAGATCGAATACGGACCCCAGTGCAGCCGCACGCCATACTTGATGTCACGAAAGCGTTCGTATGCCGCGTCCGGCGCCCAGCGGTATTCCGGGACCGGGACGTCCTCGATATACGCCCGCACTCTTTGGTAGTGGACATCGCTGTGGGGCAGATAGTGCGGAACGCGAACCTCATCGGCGCGCAGCGCCGGTAACACCGCCGCCGCCCCGCTGGCCAAGAAACTCCGGCGCTTCATTCCCGTCTCCCTTCTCATCCGCGACTCGACGCCCCGCGCCCTCACACCATCCGCATCGCCATGCCGCCGTCGACAGGAACCTCCGCCCCGGTGATGAAGTCGTTCTCGGCCAGCGCGGCCAGCGCGGCCGCCACATCTTCCGGGCGCCCCTCGTGATGCAGTGGAATCCGGTTGCGCACGTTGTTCTCCACCTGCTGGGCGGTCAGGTAGTCCTGAAACCGAGTGCGGATAATCCCCGGCGATACGCAGCTCACGCGGATGTTGTGCTCCGCGAGCTCGCGCGCCAGCGCCCGGGTGAATTGCGGAATCGCACCCTTGGCCACGCCATAGGCGATCGCGCCCGCGCAGCCCCGCGCCCCGGCGGCCGACGAGATCAGCAGGATCGCTCCTCCGCCCCGCGTGATCATATAGGGCACTGCCGTGCGCGCCAGGTGATACACCGCATGCACGTGAATCTCAAAGGCCCCGTGCCAAGTGCGGTCGTCGACTTCGAGCAAGCCGCCCGGCGCGGCCCCGCCCGCGCAGTGGACCAGCACATCGAGTCCACTCAGGCCCGCCACCGTCTGCTCGACGCAACGGATCGCCTCGGCCGGCACGGCGACATCCGCCGTGATCGTCAGCGCCCGGCGATGCAGCGCTTCCACGTCCCGCTTCACGCCTTGCGCCAAGGTGTCGTCCGCCGGCAAACCGCAGATCGCGATATCGGCGCCGCGCGACGCGAATTCGCGCGCCGTCGCTGCTCCAATGCCGCTGCTGCCGCCTGTGATCAGGCAGATTTTTCCGTCGAGCTTCATCGCCTTCTCCTGCTCTCCGTAGTTAGAGCCACTCCGCTCCCCGGCCGTCCGATGCGGGCGAGCTGACCCTCGAGAGGACCGGGGAGCAGGCGCCGCTATCCTGCAAATTCCCACCCGCGCCGGATGTCGATCTCGCCGCGGCTGCGGTTGATGTAAGGCCGTTTCTCTTCCAGCCCATAGCGCTTGGCCAACTCGCGAGCGCTGACGCCGGGCCGTTTCGCCTTAAGCACAAACCAGCCCTCCGCCGGAAGCCACTTCTCGCGCTCAACGTCCTCGCCGTGCTCCTTCAGCAGCCGCTCCAGCTTGGCCGGCAGATTGTAGTCCTGATGGAAGAGGCAGCGGTCCAAATCGAACGTATGCCGCGTGACGTTCAGAACATTGGACTGGTTTTCACTCTCGTGCACCATCTCCTCGCCGTCAATGTCGTACACCCGGCAATCCGGAACCCACGTTGAGCTGATCACCGCGTAGTTGAAATCGATCGCCCGCGCCTGCAGCGACCGGCCCGCCGAGTACGCGCTCGGCCATACGACCAGCTCCGCCCCGAGATCCGCCAGCCGCCGCCACAGCGGCGCCCAGTTCACGTCGAAACAGATCGCCAGCCCCAGCCGCCCGAAGTCCGTCGCAGCGACAACTACCGCTTGTCCCGGCTGGACCGCCGGCTGCTTGACGAACTCCTCGTTATACGGAAACAGCTTGTCGTAAACCGCCGCCACCTGGCCGCGGCGGTCAATCAGCACCGCCGAGTTCAGCCGCCGTTCCCCGTCGCGCCGGTCGATCGGACACACCACGTAGGTCCGGTGCTTGCTCGCCAGTCGCGCCATGGTCGAAACCGTCGCTCCGTCCAGGCCCTCCTGGCTGCGCTCATTCTGCCCTCGGCAGGTCTCCGGCAGAGCAATAAGGTCCGCGCCGCGCGCGCCTTCCTGGTCCACCTGATCCGCAATCTGCTCCAGCGGGAGGTCGGGCCGGAAGCCGATGCTAACGGCGCGAACGGGGCGCCCGATTCTCGCTGGGGCGTCCTGCGGGACGCGTTCGGCCGCATCCGCGGTGGCGAAAGCCCCGACGGCGGCCGCTGAATTTCTGAGAAAGAGTCTTCTATCCATCGCTGCGCCTTCCTTTCTCGCATCGGCCGGAGCTGAAACGCTGGAATCGCCTGCTCCCGACCCGTTCGTTACTCTGATCCCGTGTGCCCGCTCCTATCCCGCGGACGCCTCCGCCGGCACGACCGGCCTATACACTTATCATCGTCCACTTGCGGGTCCACGCGGGATGAGCTTGGCCTGGATCCTGTTGGATGTAGAATCGAGGCGAGTCGGAATGGCCAGACGGAAATCCTGGATAACCTCCGCGGGCTCGAATTCACCGTGGCAGGACTATTCCGGCATTCGTTGCACATGCAACCGTCTTCCCAGCAGGGAGGTCTTGTGTCCGCACTAACGTTCGACCAGCAGGACGGGCGAAGCCGGCCGCCGTTTCTCACGCGGCTGCTGCCGGAATGGAGGGGGATTGTCCTGATCGGGCTGGCCTTCCTCATCGGCGCGGCTGGCTCCGCCGGCCTGCGCGCTGGCCCGCCGCTGGGAGTGAACGGGGATTGGGACTACGTCGACCTAGTCAAGCAGATCAACTGGTACGGCAGCGTGGCAGTGGATGACAACGGTTGGCCAACCGCCGACCTGCCATACGTCACGCTGTTCGACGTGCGCAAGAATATGCCCTGGAATGGCCCCGATCCGGACGGCGTGCCGGAGAACATCGCCGGTACCTACTCAGTTTCATTCCATGGCCAGGCCACTTTTCTGGTGTCTGGAGGCGGACACGTGGAGAACCAGTCTTACAACGCAGCCACCAACACTACGACCTTGGATCTGGTCATCGACTCGTTCAGCTGGATCATTCAGATCAGCCTCACGAAGACGCAGCGCACTGCCAATTCACCCGTGGGCAGCGGCTTCACCAACCTGCAGATCCCCCGCTTGGGCTATCCGTTGAATTACCCACAGCTTTTCACGGACCAGTCGCTGGCGGCCTACAGCCCGGGATTTGCCGCCAACCGATTCATAGGTCCGGACGACGTCAATGGTTACGACACTTACACCTGCGCCGCCCTTTCGCCGACTTCCACCGCGGTGAGCGACTCCGTCTGCGGCAGCGAGCCGGACAAGGTCCTGGTGACCACCCATTGGGCCGACCGAATCCAGGCCACCGATGCGAGCCCGGGGCCGCTCGGGCTGTCCCAGAACAACACCAACGGCCACCAATCCCACGGCCTGCCGTGGGAACACATGATCATGTTCGCGAACCAGACCAACACCGACATGTGGCTGCACGTGCCGATCTCGGCGGACGACGATTACGTCACCCAGTTGGCCACGCTAGTGAAATCCGGCAACGGCTACACGCCGGGGCTGAACGCCAACCTGCACGTGTACGTCGAATACGGCAACGAGGTCTGGAACACCGGCTTCGACAACTACTACTGGAACGACATCCAGGCGACCGCGGCTGGCATCAGCGACCTGCAGGAATACGTCCAACGCAGCATCCAGATCGCGAAGCTGTTCGCGAATGTTTATGGCGCCCCAGCTATGAAGACGACGGTCCGGCCGGTGGTCCTGTGGCAATACACGAACGAACTCAGCATGTTCAATGCGCTGGCCTGGGCGGAGCAACCGGCCCACAGCGCCGCGCTGGGCATCACCCACGTGAGCGATGTGCTGTACGGCGCCGGGCAGGCGGGCTACAACAATCCCAGCGACACCTCGTCGGTGGCCGACATCATGGCCACGATGTGGACCGACGGCAGCGACGGGATCCGGCGGAACTTCATCGGCTGGCAGGCGGTGTGCTCCTACTTCGGGCTGCAGCAGGTGGCCTATGAGAGCGGACCGAGCTTGAACGGCGCGGGCTCGGAAAGCGGGAGCTGGCCGCCTCCGGTGGGCGATCATCTGGGGGCCGCGGCCACGCGCGACCCGCGCATCACGGCCGTTGAGGAGAACTTCTATTTGAACGACTACTTCGCCGTGGGCGGCCAGTTGATCAATTTCTTTGCCATGCGCGGCTCCGTCAGTCCGTGGGGCGACTGGCTGCTGGTGGAGAATTACAGCAGCCTGAATTTCAATACTCCAAAAATGCAGGGCGCGCGCGCGGTCCTGGCGGCGCCTGCACCCAATCTGTTTGCCGTGCACGTGCTGACGTGGAGCGTAGGGCAAAGTGTCAGCATCGATGCCAGCCAGAGGACGCCGGACCCCTGGATCAGCGATGCCACGCCGCTGGCGGCGACAAACATCAACAGCAGCTCCAACCCGTCTAACTTGTATCTGTTGCGTGCATTGACGCCCGGCACTTATAGCATCCAAGTGTACGGCCAGGGCGCCAGCAGCCAGGCGAGTCTGCAGATCGCGGTGGATGACGCGACGCCAGGCACGGTACAACTGCCAACGGTGGCCAACGGATGGTCCAGCTCGGTCGCGGTCACTTTGACGACCGGGTTGCACGGTCTGCTGGTGGCCAACGGCGGCACCGACAACAATAACCTGCCGGCCGGCAGAAGTAACATCCAAATCACCTTAACCGCGGGGGGCGGGGCGGGTGACGTGCCTTCGGCGCCCACCAACTTCTCGGCCCCGAGCGTGGCCAGCGGCACGGTCAACCTGCAGTGGGCGCCGGTCGCCTCCGCCAGCATCTACCACGTTAAGCGCGGCACGGTTTACAGCGGACCCTACACCGAAGTGGGCACAACCATCGCACCGGCCATCACCTACACTGACACAAGCAGCTTGACGGACGGAACGCTGTACTATTACGTTGCAACCGCCGGGAATGCGTTGGGGCAAAGCGCCAATTCGCCAGTGATATACGCCTCGCCGGGGCCGGCCTCGCCGCCGGCGGCTCCCGCCACACTGACGGCCGTTGCCGGCGCGGGTGCGCTGGGATACGAGAGCAGCGCCAGCACGACCGGCATGGTCCAGTTGACCTGGACCGCGAGCCCGGCGGCGGTGACCTATTCCCTGCTGCGTTCCACAACCTCCGGGTCGGGGTACACGGCAGTGGCGACGCAGCGCGCGACCAGCTACATCGACAGCAATCTGACGCTCGGCCAAACCTACTACTACGTCGTCCAGGCCATCAACGGCGACAACCAGATTAGCGGCGATTCTCCCGTCGCATCCGCGACGCCGATGCTGAACGCACCGGCCCAGGTGACCGGGCTCGTGGCCACGCCGGGCAGCCGCCAGATCGCGCTGAGCTGGACGCCGGTCACGCTGCTGTCGCCGGCCTTCAGCCCGGCGCAATACAACGTGAAGCGTAGCGAATCGTCGGGCGGGCCGTACACGGTCATCGCCCAGCCCTCATGGGACAACTTGGTGGATACGACGGCACTGCCAGGACGGACCTACTACTACGTGATCTCGGCCACGAACGGAGTGGAAGGACCGAACTCGGCACAGGTCAGCACCGCGGCGTGCTCGGGATCGCCGCTGCGCGGCCCCAGGGAATTGCCACAGCCACTGGACATAATCAGCCGTGAGCTGGGCCGATGTGGCTCCGAAATGAGTGCTCCCGATAGGACATCCCCAGCAGTCCAGGAGTGAGCCGGAGGGCCAGATGCCTCCCTGGCAGGGCAGTATCGCAACCACTTGCGCGCGCCTCAAGAGTCGTCGAATCGACATTTAACTAATTGATTCCATGTGATATCACCCTCTCGGTGGGGAGCATATCGTCGAGCCTGCAAGATTCGCTCTTGCATTCAACGCCAGAAAATATAATAATCCAGATAGGCAATGAGTATATTACCTCCAGCCAGCCTGGCCGATGCCCGCCAGCCATCTCCCGCGTGCTGTTGTCGCCGCTGATGAACACCCCACTTCCGGCCTGCTGCCGGTAAGCCGCAGCAGTCTCTCGCAAACAGGAATTTCCGATGGCAACGACCACCAGGCCAGATGCCCAGTACCCAGGCAACCGCAACCGCCAGAAGTTCCTGCCGGAGCGGGCGGCGCTGGGTTGGGCCGCGCACGCCAGACCGAAGGCGCGATCCGGCGGATCCCTTGAGCACCGCACAATCCGTGTCCACAAAGGAGTCTCCGAGTATGCCCGCACCTCAACGTCTGCGTAGGTTTTCGCTGGATTGGTTCGCCGTGCTGGCGGCCCTGGTCGCCGCAGCGCTGGTCCGGTTCAACCTCCTGCCCCACGTGCCGTGGTGAGCCCGAAAGCAAGGGAGAACAACATCGATGAGCGAGTCAGCAGTTGTCATCACACCATCGTTCGACCAGCCTGCGCTCCTGCGGTCCCTGCGGTTGATCCCGGGCATGGCTTTGCTGGCCGCGATTGGATTGCTGGGCAAGGTCACGGAACAGTCGATCGCCGGGTACGGCAAGGCGCACCATCTGGCGCTGCCGAATATCGAGTACGTCCTATGGGCCATTCTGTTTGGATTGATCGTGGCCAACACGACCGGCGTTCCGTCCGTGTTCCGCGCCGGGGTGGCCACCTATGAGTTCTGGTTGAAGGCCGGCATTGTGCTGTTGGGCGTCCGATTCCTGCTGGGCGACGTGCTGAAGCTGGGCGGGGTGAGCCTGGTTTTTGTGGCCGTGGAACTGACCATCTCGATCGTCATCATGACTCTTCTGGGGCACTGGCTGGGCCTGTCGCCGAAGCTGACCTCGCTGCTGGCGATCGGATCGTCCATTTGCGGTGTGTCGGCGATCATCGCGGCCAAAGGCGCGATCGACGCCGACGACGAAGATTCCTCGTACGCCATTGCCGCCATCCTGGCACTGGGCGCATTCAGCCTGTTCGCGTTTCCAGCGATCGGCCATGCGCTAGGGTTGTCCGATCATGCCTTTGGATTGTGGGCCGGGCTGGCGGTGGATAACACTGCCGAGGCCACCGCGGCGGGAGCGCTCTATTCCGACGCGGCGGCGAAGTTCGCCGTCCTGGCTAAGACGACGCGCAACGCCACCATCGGCTTCGTCGTACTCGGCTACGCGCTGTATTGGGCGCGCAAGAGCCACCGCCAATCCGTCCAGAACAAGGCCGCGTTTCTGTGGCAGGAATTTCCCAAGTTCGTGCTCGGTTTTCTGCTGGTTTCGGCGTTGTCCACGGCCGGCGTATTTGCCAAACCGCAGCTCGCCGACATCGCCAATCTCTCCCGCTGGGCGTTTCTGCTGACCTTCGCAGGCGTGGGCTTGCAAACCAACTTCGGTCAATTGCGGAAGCAGGGCCTGCGCCCGCTGGTGGTTGGCGCGGTAGGCGAATGCGCCATCGCGAGCATCACGCTGGCGCTGATTTTCGGGGCTTCCCGGACTTTCGGCCTTTTTTGACGCGATCTAGATTGCCTATCGTTACTGCTCACGTTTTGTTCACAAGCTATTAATAATAAACAACTTCCAGAATGGATTCCAACATCCAGTGTCGTGGCAGATTAATGACCCTGTATTTGATAGACATTATGCAATTCGTGCAATATGAAATCAGGAGCTAGCGACTTGCCCGTGCTTCCATCGGAATCCCAGCCCGCCGCCGCCCCCCACGGCAAGCCATCGCCCGTGGAGGAGCTCAAGCGCAACAGCCATCGTCTGCGCGGCGCCATCGCGGCCGAACTCGGGAGCGCGACCGACGCCGTCTCCAAGCCCACGGCGACGCTGCTCAAATTCCATGGCACGTATCAACAGGACGACCGCGATTGGCGCAAGCGGATGTCGGTGAAATCTTACAGCTTCATGGTGCGAGTCAGCCTGCCGGGAGGCGTGCTCGGTCCTGAGAAGTACCTGGCGCTTGACGCTCTGGCCGACACCGCCGGCGACGGCACGCTGCGCATCACCTCGCGCGGCGGCCTGCAATATCACTATGTCGGCAAACGCGCACTTCGCGATTGCATCCGCGCCGTCAACGACGCCGGAGCGTCGACATTTGCCGCCTGCGGCGACGTGGTGCGCAATATCGTTGCGCCAGCCGAGCCGTTCGAGACGCCCCAACGCCGCCGGCTGGATGAGCTCGCCCGGCTGCTGAACCGCGGTCTGAAGCCCCAGACCGGCGCTTACGCCGAGATCTGGCTGGACGGCGAACGGGCAGTCACGTTCGAAGCCGAATCCGAGCCGCTCTACGGGGACGCTTACCTGCCGCGCAAGTTCAAATTCGGTTTCGCCGTGGAAGGCGACAACACCACCGACATTTACGCTCACGATTGCGGTTTTGTGGCCCATTTCCAGGCTGGGGAACTGCTCGGTTTCACCGCGCTGGCCGGTGGCGGGCTGGGCCAAACGAATGGCGTCAAGGACACCTACCCGCGCCTCGCGGATCCGTTCTGCTTCCTTCCGCCGGACCAGTTGTTGGATGCCGCCCGGGCGGTCGTCTCGATCCATCGTGACTTCGGCGACCGCACCGACCGTAGGCGGGCGCGGCTCAAGTACGTCATCCAGGAGCGCGGCATCGAATGGTTCGCCGCCGAGGTGGCCCGGCGGCTGGGGCGCCCGCTGGCGCCGCCGCGCGAGCTGAAGTGGCAACGGCAGGCGGACTACTTGGGCTGGCACGAACAGTCGCCCGGAATCTGGTTTTTCGGGTTGCGCGTCGTCAGCGGGCGCCTGAAGACGGCAGAACGTGCCGCGGTGCGCGAGATCGTCTCCACGCTCACACCGGAGATCCGCTTCACACCTCAGCAGAATCTGCTGTTCTGCGGCCTGCCCGCCGCGGCCCGGCCGGTTCTCGAAGCCATCCTGCATCAGCATGGTATTGAGCTGCCTAGTCAACTGCCGCCGGTGCTGTTGCACTCGATGGCCTGTCCTGCCTTGCCGACCTGCGGCCTGGCGCTGGCCGAGAGCGAGCGCGTCCTGCCGGAAGTCGCCGCGGGCGTGCAATCCGCGCTGGATGCCGCCGGAGCGGCCGGCGAGACTCTCTTCCTGCGCATGACCGGCTGCCCCAATGGTTGCGCCCGGCCATACACCGCGGAAGTCGGCATCGTCGGCCAGAGCCCGAGGCTGTGTTCGGTCTACCTCGGCGGCTCGCCCACGGCCACGCGGCTGGCTCAACTTTACTCGCACAACATCAGTTTTGAGGAAATCGCATGGGTGCTGGCGCCGATCTTCCGCGAATGGGTGGCGCAGCGCCAGCCCGGAGAAGCCTTCGGCGACTATTGCCACCGCGCCGGGCTGGATGGGCTGCGGGCGCGACACCTCGCGGCTCCGATCGAGGTCTAGGCGATGCAACATCCTTTCCCGATTGTTCTCGACCTGATCGGCCGCCTAGTCGTGGTCTTTGGCACAGGACCGTTGGCCGAGGAGAAGCTCCGCGCTCTCGGCGATGCCGGGGCGCGCGTGCGCCACATCCCTGCGGAGCCTGAGTCCAACCACCTCGACGGCGCCTTCCTGGCCGTCTCCGCCTTGATCGACCCTGCTGCCAACCAACGCCTGTTTGAAGCCGCGGAGCGGCGCGGAGTGCTCTTCAATGCGCTGGACGATCCGCCGCACTGCCGATTTTATTTTCCGGCCGTGCACCGCCAAGGTGCACTCGTCGTTGCGCTCTCAACCTCCGGACAGTGCCCTGCCCTGGCGGTTCGTCTGAAGGAAGCGCTGGCGCAGTGGATCGGCCCCGAATATGAAGCTTTTCTGCGCCTCGCGGCGTCGGTTCGCGGGCGTATTCGCGACTCAGGACTGGACTTCGCGTCGCGCCGCCGCCTGTGGTACCGGCTGGTTGACGGGCCAGCATTGTCCCAGCTTCGGCGTGGTCAACCGGACCAGGCTGCGGACACGTTCGAGGCGACTTTGCGGGAGGACATTCCCGCCGGCAGCGAGGTCTCAAGATGAACACGCGAATCTGCCTGGTCGGCGCCGGGCCGGGCGATCCGGAGCTGCTTACCGTGCGCGCCGCCCGGCTGCTCGCGCAAGCCGGCGCCGTGCTGCACGACCGCCTCATCGCCCCCGAGATCCTGGCCCTGGTCCGGCCCGGCGCGGAGTTGATCGACGTGGGCAAAGAAGAGGGCCAGCAGGAGCTGATCCAAGCGTGGATCTTCCAGCGGCTGGAAGAGTGCGCCCGCCGCCACAGTCTGGTCGTGCGCCTGAAGGCCGGCGACCCGTTTGTCTTCGGCCGCGGCGCCGAGGAGTGGGCCTGGCTGGCCGTGCGCGGCTGGAGCGTGGAGGTCGTGCCCGGCGTCTCGTCGGCGCTGGCGCTGCCCGCCCTGCAAGGCATCCCGCCGACCTGCCGTGGCTTCGCTTCCGGATTTGCCGTGGTCGCCGGCCACCAGTCCGAGCCCGATCCCGGCTTCTGGTCGCGCTACGCCGCCGTGGAAACGCTGATTATTCTGATGGGCGTCCGCCGCCGCGTCTTGATCGCGCGCACACTGATCGAGTGCGGCCGGCCGGGCTCCGAGCCCGTTGCGTTCATTGAAAACGGCTCCACGCCGCGCGAGCGTGTGGTATTGGCCGATCTGGCCTCAGTCGCCGAGGGTCTGGTCGAAGTGCGCGCACCGGCCGTGTTCGTGGCCGGCGAGGTGGTGCGCTGCCGCGAGCTGCTGCTGCCAGCGCTGGCGCGGATGGTGGCATGACGCTCCTCACCGGCTCTTGACCGGCACGCCGCCTCAGCGGGGCAAACGGCGGACCGATCCAGCTAGAATTGTGAGGGCAAGTTCCAGCTGGGACGCGAGATTGCTGAACTCCCCAGACTGGGCAGCCGTATTGACTTGGGAGGGGGGCGAGTTGACCAACCGCAGAACTCTTATCAAGCGCGGCGCTGCCGCCCTTATCTCCGGAGCCGTCTTGGCCAGGGTGCGGGCTGGGGAGAATCCCGTGCAGCCCGCTGCCACGGCGTCCCCGTCGCCGTTCGCCGATCCGGACTTCGGCTTCACCGCGCAAATCGCATTGGGCCGTCGGGTTCCTCCGCCGGCGCGCCCGCCGTCGACCTGAAGGTGACCATCCAGCCTGACGGCGTGCTGTTGAAGCAGGATGGCGACCGCCACGATGGCCGCATCGATGTGCTGATTGTCCAATTCGATGCCCGGCGAAACCAGATCGAGGGGCCTGCTGACACGCACGAGACAATTGAGCTGAAGATGCTTGGCGAGACCTACCGGAAGTTCATGGCAGAGGGGCTTGGCATGCGGAAAACCGTGGCGCCGTCGCCGCGCGCCGAGACGCTGAAAATCGTGGTGCGCGACGCGGGTTCCGGAATGATCGGGTCCATTACAGTGCCGCTGCGGGAACTCTGAAGCTCTCCTCATTTCTGTTCAGGTGCGGGGCCACCTTCCACGGCGGATCCTGGCGCGCGTCGATCATGGTGCAATCAGCCGAGAGGGCATCCGTGTCCGCCCAGTTGAGGCGCGAGCGCCGCCTCATGTGCCGCAGGCCACTCTGGTTCCTCAGCCGTTGTTCCACGCGGGACCTGTCGAGAGGCCGCGATGATGGCAGCATTCCCGCTTAATGCCGGCGTCTCAAAGAAGCGGCGCTCGAGTCCGTTGCGATGGGCCGCAAGAATGAACAAATATGTCAAGATATTCTTCATGCGATTCCGTTCTGCTGCGATCTCGACCTTGACGGTCCTTTCCGCGCTACATACCTTCGGGGCCGCCCAGCCTCCCCGACTTCGCCTTTCCGAAGTCCAGAGTATTCGCCCCGACAGTTACAAGGTCGCGCTCACGCTGAGCCCGCTGGAACCCACGTTTTCCGGGTCCATTGAGATCGCGCTGAACATTCAACAAGCCACTGATACGATCTGGTTGAATGCCAACAAACTAGACATCGGCGATGCCGGAATTCGGATCTCCGGTCAATGGCTCCCGGCCACGGTGCTGCCGGGCGGCGATGATTTTGTTGGTTTCCACTTCGGGTCTTCCCTGCCCGCCGGGACGGCCACAATGGAAATCAAATACAGTGGTCGCGTCCGCAGGGGTGTCAGCGCCGGGATCTTCAGCTCGGAAGATGCGGGCAATCGCTACCTGTTCACTCAGTTCGAATCCACCGACGCGCGCGACGCCTTCCCGTGCTTCGACGAGCCGTCATATAAGGTGCCCTGGTCTTTAACCTTGCACGTCCCCGCCAGCGTGCGCGCGGTGAGCAATACTCCCGTTCAGGAAGAAACTGTCGAAGGTGAACAGCGTACTTTCATCTTCAAACAGACCAAGCCGCTGCCCAGCTATCTAGTTGCTTTCGCGATAGGACCATTCGAATATGTGGAGGCTGGATTTGCCGGTCGCAACCATGTGCCCGTCCGCATCATCACGCCCAAAGGGAAGGCGGACGAAGCGAAATATGCGGCTGCAGTGACAGCCGTCATTCTGACCCGGCTCGAAGAGTACTTCGATGTTCCGTACCCCTATGAGAAGTCCGACCAGATCGCTATTCCAGTCACTTTCGGTTTTGGCGCAATGGAAAATGCGGGATTAGTTACTTACTCGCAGAATCTCGTCCTGGCGAAACCAGATACCGACACGGTGGCACGGCAGCGCCGCTACGCCGGCGTGGCGGCGCACGAACTGGCGCACCAATGGTTCGGCGATCTGGTAACAACGGCATGGTGGAACGACATCTGGCTGAACGAAGCCTTTGCCACGTGGATGTCCAGCAAGATACTGGCTGAGTGGCACCCCGAATGGAACACGCGCGTGAACGATGTCCGCGCCAAGCTAGGTGCGGAAGGCCAGGATAGCCTGATATCGGTGCGTAAGATCCGCCAGGAGATCGAAACCAAGAGTGACATCGGGAATGCGTTCGACGGCATCACTTATCAGAAAGGCGCGGCGGTTATCGGGATGTTCGAAAGCTACATGGGCGTCGATAACTTCCGGCGCGGCATCCAAGCTTATATGAAGGAATACGCTTTTAGGAACGCCACGGCCGGCGATTTTCTCGACTCTATTAGTACGGCAGGGAATATGAACGTCACCCAGGCGTTCTCCTCTTTCTTGAATCAGGCCGGCATTCCGATCGTGTCCCTCGGGCTCGATTGCAAGCGCGGCTCGCCGGTTGTGCATCTCGAGCAGCGGCGCTATCTGCCGCTGGGATCGAAGGGCTCGGCTGGACAGAGCTGGCAGATTCCGGTTTGCATCCGCTACGGCACCGGCACGGGCGGCCAGAGCGAGTGTACCCTGCTTGCGCAGGCGGCCGCGGATTGGACGTTGAAGGCCGCAAGCTGCCCGGCATGGATCGAAGCCAACAATCACGCTGTGGGCTACTATCGCACCGACTACAAGGATGGACTACTGAACGCACTGCTCACAGACGATGTGGACCAGCGCCTGGACGCGGCGGAACGCGTGGACTTTATGGGTAACGCCGAAGCCCTGCTCGATGGAGGAGAGCTTTCGGCGTCCCAGGCCCTAAGGCTGGTAAATCTTTTCCACGCCGATCCCGAGCGTCAAGTTGTCGAAAGCTCCCTCGGCATGGCTCTGAGACCTCGACGGGATCTGGTGCCGGAAAGCCTCATTCCCAATTACCAGCGCTTTCTGCTCAAGAACTTTCAGGCCCAGGCGCACGAACTCAGCTGGAATTCGAAGCCGGGCGAATCGGATGAGGCGAAGCTGATGCGGCCCAATCTGTTGCGCGAGGTAGCCACAATCGGTGGGGACCAGGAACTCGCCAGTCAGGCCAAGGCACTCAGCGCGAAGTGGTT
>Ga0074045_10001420_pt1 | contig 23052 bp, 20 predicted proteins | sample BogForMeECP23OM2_FD_94442 | JGI IMG/M metagenome (GOLD analysis project Ga0074045, IMG submission 94442) | Bog forest soil microbial communities from Calvert Island, British Columbia, Canada - Bog Forest MetaG ECP23OM2 | ecosystem: Environmental > Terrestrial > Soil > Wetlands ... | reverse complement strand
TAGTTACTGCCCGGGCTGGCATTGCCAAGTCTGTAATTGCCTAGGCAAGTCGCGCGCAAAAAAAAGATCAGCCGTTCTCGAGGATGCGTTGCAAAAATCCCTCGAGTTGCTCGGCCTCCGACTTGGTGAAGCCTGCCAGGCAGCGATTCATGACCTTCGCGGCGCTGGCGATGAGCTTCGGATACGCTGCCTTCCCCTCCTCGGTTAGCGCGAGCTTGACCACTCTGCGATCGTCCGGACAGCGCACGCGCCCGACCAGGCCCTTTTTCTCGAGTCGATCGAGCATCCGGGTCATTGCCCCCGGGTCGTAGGACACGCCCTTGCACAGGCCCGACGCCGAATCGATACCATTGGCCAAGCCGACCAGGATGACGTACTGCGCCGCCGTGATGTCGTAGGGCGCGAGCTCGGCTTCCATCGCTTCGAACAACTTGAGTTTCACCCGCGACACCAGACCGCCGATCGCGGTCTTGGGGTTGAACGTCTGCGGGTCGTAGATTGCAGTCATGGGCTGTTTTCGTCGACTACGCCGTGAATAATATATTGCCTAGGCAATACTTGTCAAGGCCTTTATTGATCGATCGTCAACCGCCGCCGCGTCTCATCGATAACCATTTGATTTATATAGATATATATTCTGGCGAGCCGCTAGGCCGCAGTCACGCCCCCATCCACTGCGACTGTCTGGCCGGTGATGAACGCGCTGGCATCGGAGGCGAACAGCGCGACGAGTCCCTTCAGGTCTTCCTCCCCACCGACGCGCCGCAGTGGCGCCCGGTCGCGGATGGCGTCGCCGGCGGTCTCCAGCACGCCCTGAGTCATCTTGGTCGGGAAAAAGCCTGGTGCGATGGCATTCACGTGGACGTTGTATTGCGCCCATTCGACGGCGAGCGAGCGGGTGAAGCTGATCACCCCTCCCTTGGTGGTGTTGTAGGCCAACGTCGGGGCGCGGCCGGGTTCGCCGCCGCCGACGAGTCCGAGAATCGAGGCGATGTTGATGATCTTGCCGCGCCGCCGCGGCACCATGCAACGCCGACCGACTTCCTGCGTGATTGCGAACATGGCGGTCAGGTTCAACGAGAGCACCTTGTTCCATGCCTGAAGGGGGTGCTCGAGCGTGGTCGCGCCCCAAGTCGTGCCGGCATTGTTGACCAGGATATCGATGGGTCCCATTGCCGCGACGGCGCGCTCGACTAACGCTGGAATCGCGGCCACGTCGGCCAGGTCGCAGACCAGCGGCAGCGCCTCGATGCCGAGGCGCGACTTCAGTTGCGACGTGGCGGCTTCCAGTTCGTCGGATTTCCTTGCCACCAGGGCGACGCGGGCGCCCAGCTCACCCAGTGCCTCCGCAATCTGCAACCCAAGACCACGCGATCCTCCGGTCACCAGCGCAGTCCTGCCGGTGATGTCGAACAGCTGCTTTACGCTCATAGCGGTTTCCTCATACTGCAAGCCAATCCTGGCGCACCTGGTCGTTGCCGAGCAGCACCTGCGGCGAGCCCTCGAACACGATGCGACCGTGGCCCATGACATAGAGCCGATTCGAAATGGCCAGCGCGATCGTAAGCTTCTGCTCGATCAACAGGATCGCTACGCCGCGCTCGGCGATGCGTTGCAGCAATTGGCGCACCAGATCGACCAGCATCGGCGCCAGGCCCTCGGTAGGTTCGTCGATCATGATCAAATCCGGGTCACCCATCAGTGTGCGGCAGATGGTCAGCATCTGCTGCTCGCCGCCGGACAAGACCTCGCCTGGCGTGTCGGCGCGCTCGCGCAGCAGCGGAAACAACGCGAACACATCGTCCATCGACCAGCGGCCGCGTGGTCGCGAGGGTTTCATGCCCAAGAGCAGGTTTTCGCGCACCGTCAGGCCGGGGAAGATCTCCCTGTCCTCGGGGACATAGCCCAGCCCCCGTCGCGCGATCTGGTGCGGCTTCAGGCCGTCGATCCGCGTCCCCTTGAAGCGGATTGCACCCACGGGCCGAATCTGACCCATTATCGTTCGTACCGTTGTCGAACGTCCGGCCCCGTTCCGGCCCAGCAGGCTGATGATTTCGCCCTCGTCGACGCGAAACGATACACCCTGCAGGATGTGGCTCTTGCCGTAATAGGCGTGCAGGTTCTCGACGTCAAGCATGGATCGCGCTGCCAAGATAGGCGGTTTGTACCGCTTCATTGCGCCGGATACGCGAGGGCAGGTCGGTGGCGATGATTTCTCCGTAGACCAGCACCGAGATCCGGTCGGCGAGATCGAATACGACCCCCATGTCGTGCTCGACCATGACCAGCGTTCGCCCCTGCGACACCTCGCGAATGAGGTCCACGGCATGGTTGGCCTCCGCCCTGCTCATCCCGGCGGTCGGCTCGTCGAGCAGAATGACTTGCGGATCACCCGCGATGGTGATGCCGATCTCCAACGCGCGCTGTTCGGCGTAGGTGAGCACGCCGGCTGGCGCGTCGCGCCTGGAAGTCATGCCTATCGCTTCGAGGGTTCGTTCGGTCTTTTCGGCGGCGTCGCGCAGCCTGCTCACGCCACGCCAGAAGCAATACCTGTAGCCCAGCGACCAAAGTACGCTGCAGCGGATATTTTCGTAGACGGATAGGCGGGGGAAGATGTTTGTGACCTGGAAGCTGCGGGAGATGCCACGGCGATTAATCTCGAACGCTGGCCGCGCCGCGATGGCCTTGCCATCGAGCAGAATGCACCCTTGGGTTGGCGCGATGCGCCCGCAGATCAGGTTGAACAGCGTTGATTTGCCTGCGCCGTTGGGGCCGATAATCGCATGCCGTTCGCCGCGAAGAATGTCGAGCGAAACACCGCGAATGATCTGCGTCGCACCGAAGCTCTTACGCACGCCACGCAACTGCAGTACGCACTGGAGTTCACTGCCGGCGCCGTGGGTCATGACCTCGCCTCGCCGCGCCGGCGCGTTTCATCGCCGGCGTGCCGCCAGGCGGCAGTCACCAATGGCCAGCTTCTGCGCAGGGCAACAAGCCCGAAGATGACCAAGCCGGACGCCGCGAGCCACGGCCAAGGCGTCGACGTGTCCATGGTCACCCCGAACAGCTTCAGCTGCGGACCGGCCTCCGGCTGGGTGGCGCGCCGATAGTTGATCTCTAGCAGCGCGACCGCGCCGGCGACCAGGGCGCCTGCCGGCACCGCCGCGATCGCGTACGCCTTGAGCACCGCGATCCAGGCGCCGGTGCGGAAAAGGCGGACGTGCATCAGGAGCAGCCCCGCCAAGCCGTTGGGCGCGAACAGCACCACAGCCATGAAAAACAACCCGAGATAAAGCTGCCAGGCGGTGGTGTAATCGCTCAGGCTGACCTGCAGCCAGGTAATCACAACAGCCCCGAGGATCGCGCCGAGGAAATTGGCGACGCCGCCGATGTACGCCATCAGGAGAACCGCTCCGGACCGGGCCGGGCCCACCGCATCTGCCGCAACGATCTCGTAATTGAGGGCGTGCAGGCCGCCCGCCAGGCCGGCGAACATCGCCGCGACCGAGAAGGCGATGAAGCGCACCCGCACCGGATCATAGCCGATGAATTCAGCCCGCTCCGCGTTGTCCCGCACTGCGTTGCACATGCGTCCCACCGGCGTTCGCAGGAACGCCACCATGAGCGCAGCGGAGAGCACTGCCCAGAATGCAATGACGTAGTAGATCTCAAGCTGTGAGGCGAACGTCAGCCCGAACACGTGCGGCCCGGCGCCGCGGTCGGCGGTAATTCCTTCTTCGCCGCCGGAGAAACCCTGAACCATGCGCATCGCAGCCAGGACGAGCTCGCCCACGCCGAGCGAGATCAGGGCGAACACAACGCCGGCGCGGCGCGTCGTCAGGCTTCCGAACAGCATGCCGAACGCCAGCCCCGCGGCGGCCCCGGCGATCGGGACCAGAGGCATCGGGACGGGCAGGCCAGCGTTGATCGCGCGCATTAGGTGAATACCGGCGTATGCGCCGAGTCCAAAATAGACTGCATGGCCGAACGACAACAAGCCGGTCTGGCCGAGGAGGAGGCTGTAGGACAAGGCAAAGACGGCAGCGATGCCCATCTGCGACAGAAGCGATCGACTGAAGTCGCTCCCTAATCCAGGAAAAAACGGCAACACCAGCAGCACGGATGCAGCGCCGAGCCAAACCCGGTATGACGTGGTCCATTGCCGAAGCACGACCTCCGGGGCGCGAGACGGAACGCCGATGTCGTCGCCGCGGGTCATGTCTCGCGCGTGCCGAGCAGGCCTCTGGGCCTGACGATGAGCATCGCCACCAGCAACAGATAAGGAATCAGCGGTGCCGCCTGCGCGATCTTGATCGCGCTAATCTCGTAGAATGGCGAATCGGGCGGCACGGCCACGCGCACCAGCCGCAGCAGGTCGAGCAGAGAATAGTCGAGCGCCACCGCGAAGGTCTGCACGATGCCGATCAGCATCGAGGCGATGAACGCGCCGGAAATCGAGCCCAGGCCGCCGACGACGACAACGACGAACACGATCGGGCCAAGCGCCTGCGCCATCGAAGGCTCGGTAAGCAGCGCAAACCCGCCGATAACGCCGGCCAGACCCGCCAGGGCGCTGCCGATCGCGAACACGAGAACAAAGATGCGCGGCACGTCGTGCCCGAGTGCGCTGACCATCTGCGGATGCGTCAGCGCCGCTCGGATGACGAGCCCCAGCCGCGTACGCCTGAAGGCGAGGTACAGGAACGCGAACATCGCGAGCGCAATCGCCGTCATCAGTCCCTTGTAGAACGGATAGCGGGTGCCGAACAGGGTGAACAGCGGGAAATCGATTGTCGCCGGTACCTGGTTCTCGATCGGGTTGCGGCCCCAGACCATGACCACGAATTCGACGATGAGGTACGCCAGTCCGAACGTGAACAGGATTTCCGCGACATGTCCCTGGCGGTGCACGTGGCGCAGCCCGAAGCGCTCGGCCGCAGCACCGATTGCGCCGACCAGCAGCGGGGCGATGACGAGCGCCGGCCAGAAGCCGATCCACCTGCTGATCTGATACGAGAAGTAGGCCCCGAGCATGAACATGCTCGCGTGCGCGAAGTTCAGCACGCCCATCATGCTGAAGATGAGCGTGAGCCCGCTCGAAACCATGAACAGCAGCAGGCCATAGACCACGCCGTTCAGGAGCGAGAAGGTGATGATCTCGAGCACTTTCGATCCCGGCGCGTCAGCATTGGCCCGACGCCACGGCCCGGCAGGGTCGCCGAGGCGCGGTGCGCCGCCGACTCAGTTTGGGCGCTGCATCTGGCAGGTCGTGGGAAGCGCCGTGTCCTTGGCGTCAACCTTGGCGTCGGTCTTGAATCCGAGCCCCGTGCGCTCGACGTCGTACTTCACGTTTTCGGAAAACGTCGAGACAAACAGCGGTTGCAGCAGCTGGTGGTTGTCGGCCCGCATCTCCACTTCGCCGACGCTGGTCATGAGCATCATGCCCTCGAGCGCCCTGGCGACCTTGATCGGGTCGTTCGATCGGGCCTTGTTCGCTGCAGCGGCAAAAAGCAGAAACGTGGTGTTGAGCCGATAGTAGCTGAACTCGTCGTCCTTTCCGGTAAAGCGCTTGCGAAACGCTGCCGCATCCGGATCGAGCTCGGGCAGGGCATTGTTGTGATACTCGGTTACCTGCTTGACCACGCCGATGCCGTCGCGGCCGATCGCGCTGGGCGCGCCGAGGTTCCCCGCATAGTAGGTGTACCAGTTGACTTTGAGTCCGGCGTCCCTGCCGGCCTTGAACAACAGCAGCATGTCGTTGCTCCAGTTGCCGGTGATCACCGTGTCCGCGCCCGAGGCTTTGATCTTGGCAACGTAGGGCGAGAAATCCTGCACCTTCTGCAGCGGATGCAATTCATCGCCGACGATCACGATGTCGGGGCGCTTCTCCGCGAGCATGCGGCGCGCGGCGGCGGCGACCGCCTTGCCGAACGAGTAGTCCTGGTTGATCAGGTAGACCTTCTTGACCTGAGGTTGCGTCGCGATCACGCTCACCAGCGCCGCCATTTTCATGTCCACGTCGGCGTCGAAGCGGAAATGCCAGAAATTGCACTTGGCGTTGGTCAGGGCCGGGTCGATCGCCGCGTAGTTGAAGAACAGCACTTCCTGGCCCGGGTTGCGCTCGTTGTGCTTGGCGACGGCATCGGAGATGGCGAGCGCGACCGCGCTGCCGTTGCCCTGGAAGATGTAGCGCGCTCCGTCGTCGAGCGCCTTCTTGAGCGCAATCAGCGATTCCTGGGGGTCGACCTTGTTGTCGAAGGAAAGCAACTGCAGCCGTTCGCCGTTCAGCCCGCCGGTGGCGTTGACCTTGTCGATCAGGTAGATCATATGCTTCTGGGCGTTGATGCCAGCGCTGGCGGCGCCTCCCGAAAGCGGATCGATGTAGGCGATCTTGAGGTCGGCTGCCGCCGGGCCTCCATGAAGCGCCGCAGCAAGCAACAGCCAAGCCGCGGGGTACGCTGGGCTTCGCATGAGTCCTCCTCCGTGTTGCCAACAGCATTGCCGCCGGCTTGGGGTCGGAACGCCGCGATTCGACGCGCCGGTCGGGCCGCTGGAGGGTTGATGCTACCGGGGCGGCGGGGTCATTTCAAGCACGCGCTAGAATGTCGCGAAAGCAGGCGCGCAGCGCCGCCGTCCAGGGCGAGGAGAATGCCATGCAAGGTCTGATGATGGAGGTGCCGCTTCTTATCTCGTCGCTGATCCGACACGCGGACCGCTATCACGGCGATGCCGAGATCGTATCGCGCACCGTCGAGGGACCGATCCATCGCTACACCTATCGCGACGCCCACGCCCGTTCCCGCCAGCTCGCGCGCGCGTTGTCCCGACTTGGCGTCGTGCCAAGCGATCGGATCGGGACGCTCGCCTGGAACGGCTATCGCCACTTCGAGCTGTATTACGCCATTTCGGGCATGGGCGCGATCACGCACACGATCAATCCCCGCCTCTTCCACGACCAGCTGGCCTACATCATCGGGCATGCCGAGGACAAGATCGTGTTCTTCGATCTCACCTTCGCCTCGCTTGTCGAAAAGCTCGCGGCCGTGTGCCGGGAAGTCAAGCACTGGGTGGCGATGACCGATCGCGGTCACCTGCCGCAGGCGGCAATTCCGGGCCTGCTCTGTTACGAGGATCTCCTTGCCTCCGAAAGCGACGACTTCGAATGGCCGGTGTTCGACGAGAACAGCGCCGCCGCGCTTTGCTACACATCGGGCACTACCGGCAATCCGAAGGGCGTGCTTTTCAGCCACCGCTCGTCGCTTCTGCACGCGTATGCGATCTCGCTGCCGGATACGAAGTGCCTCTCGGCCTCGAGCTCGGTGCTGGTGATCGTGCCGATGTTCCACGTCAACGCCTGGGGCATTCCCTACGCCGCCCCGATGGTCGGCTGCAAGCTGGTCTTTCCCGGCCCCGCGCTCGATGGCGCGAGCCTGTACCAGCTCCTGGAGAGCGAAGGCGTCGACACCACGTCTGCGGTGCCGACCGTGTGGATGGGCTTGATCAACTATGTGCAGCAGAACAAGCTCAGATTCTCCACGCTTCGCCACACGACGATCGGCGGGTCGGCATGCCCTCCGGCGCTGATCAAGACCCTGGCGGAGGAATTTGGCGTGCGCGTGATGCACGGCTGGGGTATGACCGAGATGAGCCCGGTCGGAACGCTCAATGCGCCCAAAGGGAAGCACGCCAATGTCTCCGCCGATGCGCGCTTTGAACTCTCGCTCAAGCAGGGGCGGCCGCCGTTCGGCGTGGACATGAAGGTGGTCGACAGCGAGGGCAAGGAACTGCCACGCGATGGGAAAGCCGCGGGCAACCTGCTGGTGCGGGGACCGTGGATCCTGCGTCGCTACTATAACGATGCCGGCGGCGATCCGCTGACAGCGGACGGCTGGCTGCCGACCGGAGACGTGGGAACGATCGACGCCGACGGCTACCTGCAGATCACCGATCGCTCCAAGGACGTCATCAAGTCCGGCGGGGAGTGGATCAGCTCCATCGAGTTGGAGAATATCGCGGTCGGGCACCCGGCCGTGCTCGAGGCGGCAGTGATCGGCGTGCCGCATTCGAAGTGGAACGAGCGCCCGCTGTTGATCGTCGTCAAGCGGCAGGACGCCGATCTCACCCGCGAGGCGATGCTCGCCTTCTACGATGGCAAGATCGCGCGCTGGTGGCTGCCCGACGACGTCGTGTTCGTCGATGAACTGCCGCACACCGCCACCGGCAAGCTCTCCAAACGCACGTTGCGTGAGCGCTTCCAGGGTTATCGCCTGCCGACCGATTAGGCCCCGCGTGTTGCCACCCGACCGATGAGCGCAGCCGAGCGCCGCTTCGCACTGCACACGCCGCGGCAGGAAGGCGCGATTGCTGCACGGCTGCGCAAGGAGGTGCAGGGCGAAGTCCTGTTCGACGCATTCAGCCGCGGCCGTTATAGCACCGACGCCTCGATCTATCAGATCATGCCCGTCGGCGTGGTCGTGCCGCGCAGCGAGGAAGATGCCGTATGTGCCCTCCAGATCGCCGTCGAGGCCGGCGTTCCCGTACTGCCGCGCGGCGGCGGCACCTCGCAATGCGGCCAAACCGTCGGCGAGGCGCTGATCATCGACCACAGCAAGTATCTCAATCGCGTGATCGAATTCGATAAACAGGCAAGGACGGTGTGCGTCCAGCCGGGCCTCGTGCTCGATCACCTCAACAAGTACCTCAAACCCCAAGGTTTGTTCTTCCCTGTGGATCCTTCGACTGCCGACCGGGCGACCCTGGGCGGCATGGCCGGCAACAATAGCTGCGGCACGCGCTCTCTGCGCTACGGCAACATGGTTCACAATGTGCGGGCCATCGACGCCGTGCTCACGACCGGGGAGACGGTGCGATTTGGCCTCGCGCCGGCGGACCTGGAAGCCTTGGCCGCAACTCCCCGATACCTCGAACTGGTGCGCACGGTGCGCGCGCTACACGAGCGCGAGGCGTCAGAGATCGACGCTCGCTATCCCAAGCTGCTGCGTCACGTCGCCGGTTACAACATCAACACGGTGCATCCCGGCGGGCACAATATGGCACAGCTCCTCGTCGGCTCGGAGGGCACGTTGGCAATGTTCCGGCGGCTGCACCTGGATCTGCAGCCGACGGTCCCGCACCGGGTGCTCGGCATCTGCCACTTTCCTCGGTTTCGCGATGCGATGAGCTCGACACGTGCGATCGTCGACCTCGAGCCAGCTGCGGTAGAACTCGTTGATCGGAACATGATCGAGCTCGCCCGCAACATCGCGGCATTTCGTCCGACCGTCGAGCGCTGCATCAAAGGCGATCCGGATGCGATTTTGCTGGTGGAATTCGACGGCAGCATGCGGGAGGAACTCCTGGCGAGCGTGCGCCGCCTAGCCGAGCTCATGGCCGAGCTCGGCTTTCCGGCCTCGGTGGTCGAGGTGAGCGACGAGGCGGATCGGCAGAGTGTCTGGGAAGTGCGCAAGGCCGGTCTGAACGTCATGATGTCCATGAAGGGCGACGGCAAACCGGTTTCCTTCATCGAGGACTGCGCGGTGCGGCTGGAAGACCTGGCCGATTACACCGACCGCCTCACCCAAGTGTTTGAGAGGCACGGCACCCGAGGCACATGGTACGCGCACGCTTCAGTCGGTTGCCTGCACGTTCGCCCCGTGATCAATCTCAAGACGGAGGAGGGGGCGCTGAAGATGCGCGCCATTGCCGAGGAAGCCTGTGCCCTGGTGCGCGAATACAAGGGTGCCTATTCAGGCGAGCACGGCGACGGGCTGGTGCGTTCGGAATGGATCGAGCCGATCCTGGGTACCCGAATCGTGCGCGCCTTCGAGGAAATCAAGGACGCGTTCGATCCGAAGGGCCTGCTCAACCCGGGCAAGATCGTGCGCGCACCGAAGTTCGACGATCGTTCGCTGTTCCGCTTCCAGCCAGGTTACCGGACCTTGCATCTCGAGACGGTACTGGACTGGTCCGAAGGTGGCGGATGGGCCGGTGCGGTCGAGATGTGCAACAACAACGGGGCGTGCCGCAAGAGCGATCCCGGCGTCATGTGCCCGTCATTTCGTGTCACCGGCGACGAGCAGCATCTGACCCGAGGCCGCGCCAACACGCTGCGCCTCGCGCTATCCGGTCAGCTCGGGCCGGAAGCGCTTACCTCGGAAGACATGTTCGAAACCATGGATCTTTGCGTCGGCTGCAAGGGCTGCAAGCGAGAATGTCCTACAGGGGTCGACATGGCCAAAATGAAGATCGAGTTCCTGGCCCATTACCGCAAGCGGCATGCGTTGCCACTGCGTGAGCGCGTGATCGCCTACTTGCCGCGCTATGCGCCGTTTGCGCGACACCTGGCGCCGTTGCTCAACCTGAGGGACCGGGTAGCGGGCGCCGCGGCGCTGAGCGAGCGATGGCTCGGGTTGAGTGCCAGACGCAAACTTCCCCGGTGGCGACGCGACGTGTTCGAAGCCGAGGCGCACGCTGGCGGAAGTGGCGTCGCTGGCGAAATTGTCCTCTTTGTCGACACCTTCAACCGCTACTTCGAGCCGGAAAATGCGCGTGCCGCGCTGCGCATACTGCGGACAGCAGGCTATCGGGTGCACTTGCCCCAGCCGGCGGGCGAACGACCGCTCTGTTGCGGGCGGACGTTCCTGTCCAGCGGCTTGGTCGAGGAGGCCAGAAGTGAGGGCCGCCGCCTGGTGCAGGCTCTGTACCCTTTCGTGGCAGGCGGGGCCGCAATCGTCGGCCTCGAGCCCTCGTGTCTGCTGACCCTGCGCGATGAACTCCCATCGATGCTGCCGGGAGAGCGCACGGGAGCCCTCGCTCAGGGCGCGTACCTATTCGAAGAATTCCTCGCCCGCGAGGCGGACGCGGGCCGGCTTGAGCTGCCGCTCAAGGCTATCGCGTCGGGGGTCCTGCTTCACGGCCACTGCCACCAGAAGGCATTCGGAGCGATGGCTGCCGTGGAACAGGCATTGCGCCTGATTCCCGGTCTCGATGTCCAAACGATCGCGTCGGGTTGCTGCGGTATGGCCGGTGCCTTTGGCTTCCAGGCGAAACACTATGAGCTTTCCATGAAAATGGCGGAGCTCGATCTTCTGCCGCGACTGCGGAGCGCCGCAAGGGATACAATCATTGTGGCAGACGGCACGAGCTGCCGGCAGCAGATCCGCGATGGGTTGGGGCGCGAAGCGGTCCACGCGGCATCTGTGCTTGCATCCGCGCTGCCTTGACCACCCGCCCGGCGGAGTGTGGAGCGCGGCCCAGCGGCGTGGCCGGTGCACGATGCGTGCAACATCAAAAGCTGTAGCGAGGCAGAGGTTCAGATGGCAAAACTTACCTTGGATCAGGCCGTGCGTGTGATCGACGGCGCTCTTGCGCGGGGAACCGAACTCGGATGCGCCCCGCTCACCGTGGTGGTACTCGATGCCGGCGGACACGACCTGGCCTTGAAGCGTCAGGACGGCGCGGGAATTCTGCGCTCGGACATCGCCCGCGGCAAAGCGTGGGGTGCGCTGGGCATGGGTTTCTCCAGCCGGGAACTGGCTGATCGGGCGCAGAAGGTTCCCGCCTTTATCGGCGCACTGGCCTCGGTAAGCCAGGGGCGGCTAGTCCCCGCGGCCGGGGGGGTGCTCATCTATGACGATGCCCGCAACGTCCTCGGCGCCGTCGGGATAAGCGGAGATACCTCGGATCGCGACGAAGATTGCGCTTTCGCGGGTATCAAGTCCGCCGGACTGCAGGCGTAGACGGCCCGCGGACTCAATGCGAGAGGCGTTCGAGGCCTCGGGGATCGAGGTCACCAGCCTTGGCGTCGAATACAATTCTTGCGGAGCCTTGGCCACTGTTTGCGCGCGCGTCCGTTGTTCCAATCCGGAGCGCTCAGGCTTGGTGCGATTGACGAATCGTCTGAGTCTGATGCCGGAACTGCGTAGTATCCAATGGGAAGGCATAACGGATGCAGCTGCGGGGCAGGCGACAAGGGGCATAGGTAGCGAATAAGGTCCGGGCTCGTAGGGTTGGGCAATGGCGCCGCGCGACTGCGATGACCGCAAGCAATTTGGCGGCAGGCGCCCATGGTCGGAAACAGGCGTGTGTCACCTGTTCGTCACATCGACGTAATAGCTTGCCTCGTGAACGCAGTCGCGGATGCCTCGTAACGGGATTTCCCTGCGTTCCGGCCAGGCTTGCGCAACGGCCATTCGTCCGGCTGCGTTGCCCGGGGGAATCCCGGTAGGTCGTGACGTCCATATGAGAATAACAACCGCTTGCGTATTGGCAACCTGGCTGTGGGGCGTGTCGACCGGTCCGGGTTCGGCCAACGAGCTCGATACTCCGGCTGAGCAGCTCGTCACAGCATCCGAACCACCCATCCCCGCGAACATTACGCCGGCGCCGTCTGAAGCGGCCGCTCCGGAGCCGTGGAATCTTTACGGTCAAGCGACCTTCGTCAAGCAGTACCACCCGGGCTTTACCTCTCCCTATCAGGGCCCGAACAGTCTGTCGCCGATCAGCAGTGGCGAGGAGACCACGGACCTGACGCTGTTTCTGGGTATTCGGCTCTGGGATGGAGGTGCGCTTTACGTCAATCCCGAGATCGACGAAGGCTTCGGTTTCAACGATACGCTGGGCCTCGCCGGCTTCTCCAGCGGCGAAGCTTACAAGGTGGGCAGGGCCGAGCCGTACTTTCGATTGCAGCGCGCCTTTGTCCGGCAGCGCTTCGACCTCGGCGGCGAATCCACGACGCTGACACCCGGTGTCAATGAACTCGGGGGAACGCAAACCGCAGACAACTTGACCCTGACCATCGGCAAGTTTTCCGTGGTAGACATCTTCGATACCAATAGCTATGCACACGACCCCCGCGACGATTTCCTGAACTGGTCCATAATCGACGCGCCGGCGTTCGACTACGCGGCCGACTCGTGGGGCTACACCGTGGGCGTCGCAGCCGAATGGACGCAGTCGTGGTGGACGCTGCGCGGCGGATTCTTCGACCTGTCCAACGTTCCCAACAGCTCGAGCCTCGAACCCGGGTTCAAGGAATTCGCATTGATCGGCGAATTCGAGGAGCGTTACGAGCTTCAGGCACATCCGGGAAAGCTGAAGCTGCTTGGCTTTGTAAATTACGCGCGCATGGGGAGCTACGGCGACGCGGTGCAACTAGGTCAGGCCACGAACTCGATACCCAGCACCGCCCTGGTCCGACGTTATGCATGGCGACCCGGCATCGCTCTCAACCTCGAGCAGGAAGTCAGCGCCGACCTCGGTGCATTTGCGCGCGTCAGCTACAACGACGGCAGCAAGGAAGCGTACGACTTCACCGACGTCAACCGCTCCGCTTCTGCGGGCCTTGCCCTCAAGGGCACGGGATGGAATCGCGCGGACGACGTCTTTGGCCTGGCGGCCGTGGCCAACGGCGTCGCGAGCGCGGCGCGCGCCTATTTCGCTGCCGGCGGCCTGGGCATTCTCATCGGCGACGGGCAGCTGCCGCATTACCGGTCGGAGGATATCCTGGAGACGTTCTATTCGGCGCGCCTCACCGAACACTTCACGCTGACCGCGGACTACCAATACGTGGCCAACCCGGCCTATAACCGGGACCGTGGGCCGGTTTCGATCTTTTCGTTGCGCGTGCATGCGGAGTTTTGAGAGGGATCCGGACAGCACCGACAGCACGTGCCCTCGGCAACATCATTGAGCCGCCACTCGCCGCGGCCCGCGTGTTCAGGCGACGGGCGGCTGGAAACCGCAGCGCAACGCAGCGGCCCGATGCCGATGCTCCCGACAGCGCACAGGTGCCGAGTAGATTCTCTTATAATTGGCGCTGGGCCGCTTGCGCGAAGACACGACACGGGGCCGGGATACAGCATGCAATTTTCGATTCGCAGGTTCACCGACGTTGTTGTTGCCGCGCCCATCGGTCGAATCGATCACTCCAACGCCGGGCCTTTCGAGGATGCGTTGCGGCCGGTATTGGAGCAATCGGGCGGCAGCGGGGAAGCCGTGGTGCTCGATTTTTCCGGCGTCGAATACATCAGCAGCGTTGGCTTGCGCGTGTTGATGGCGGCGGCGAAGCAGGCCCACTCGCAGGGTTCCAAAATCGCTGTCGCCAGCCTGCAGCCCATCGTCGCGGAAATCTTCGCCATCAGCCGCTTTGACCGCATCCTCGACTTGTATCCATCGGTGGCGGACGCGCTCGCAAGCCTTTCGCTGCCTGCGCTCGAGGCCTTCAACGCGGCAAACAGCGGTTCGCCGACATGAAGCGAATTCGCTTCTGGGGCACCCGAGGGTCGCTCCCGGTTGCCCTGACGGCTGCAAAGGTGCGCGAGAAGCTGACCCAGGCGCTACGTGGAGCCGCGGGGCGGGCGTTTGCTTCGGATGCGGAAATCGGCGCCTACCTGGACAGCCTGCGGTTTCCGGTCTCCGGCACCTACGGCGGGCACACCTCCTGCGTGGAAATCGAGACCGCCGGCCCGGAATACGTTCTCTGTGATCTCGGCAGCGGCGTACGACCCTTCGGGCAGGCGGCCGTGACGCGGCACGGTCCGGGGTCGTCGCAGAGCTATCACATCTTCATGTCCCACGTGCATTGGGACCACATCATGGGGCTGCCGTTCTTCGCGCCGGCCTACGTCCCGGGGAACCGAATTCGCATCTACGGTGGGCACGCCGGGCTGGAGGCGGCGTTGCGACGACAGCAGGACCAACCTTCATTTCCGGTCGATTTCAACGTCTTCCGCGCCAGCATTGAGTTTGTGCACATGGATCCGGGCAGGCGCTATGACATCGCCGGCATGTCGGTAACCACGAAGCTGCAGCGACACGGCGGCGACTCGTACGGCTATCGCTTCGAGTCGAGCGGCCGGACGGTCGTCTATTCGACGGATTCGGAGCACAAGCTGGCCGATCCTGAAGAAACCAACGGCTTCGTGGAGTTCTTCCGCGATGCCGACGTCGTCATATTCGACGCCATGTATTCGCTCGCCGACGCGATCTCGATCAAGGCGGACTGGGGCCATTCGAGCAATGTCGTCGGGGTTGAGTTGTGCCAGATGGCCGGCGCCCGCCACCTCTGCCTGTTTCACCACGAACCCTCATCGGATGACGAAGCGATCGAGAGGTCGCTGGCGGAGGCGCGGCGTCTGGAGGAAATCACACGGACCGGCGCCCCGTTGCTTGTCACCGCCGCCTACGACGGAATGGAAATCGAGCTTTGAACTCTTCGGTGGCGGCCGCGCCGGGGGAGCGTGCGCCGGGCCGTGTCCGCGCCGCCGGTGCTGTTGTCCTGATTGCGCTCGCTGGCCTGAACTGGCTCGCGGCGCCTTGGACCGCGCGCCTGCAGTCGGCGTGGTTTGACGCCTACCAGGCGCTCGCTCCGCGACAGGTGGAGTCGATGCCGGCGACGGTCGTCGAAATCGACGAGAAGAGCCTGGCAGCATTGGGCCAATGGCCCTGGCCACGCACGCTACTGGCGCAACTGGTGAGCGCTGTTGCGCAACAGCAGCCGGCGGCGATCGCCCTCGACATCCTCATGCCGGAGGCCGACGCGCTATCGCCCGAGCAGGTGCTCTCCCGCACGCCGCATCAGAGCCCTGCCATGATTAGCGCGTTCCGCAGCCTCCCATCCAACGATTCCGAGCTGGCGCGTGTCTTGACCGCGGCGCACGCCATCCTCGCCGTCGCGGGCACAGCAGAGCCGACCGGAAGGCTCTTGCACGCGCCGGCGTTCGGCGTGCGCGATTTGACCGCGAACTCGGTGTCGACCGCGCTGCCGCAGCCTAAACTTGCCCACTTTGCCGGCGCGTTGACCAGCATCGATGAGCTCGATCGCGCCGCCGTCGCCACGGGACTGATTTCCGTCGAGCCTTCGGGCGGCGTCATTCGTCGGATTCCGCTCGTCGCCACCATCGGCGGGACTCTGGAGCCGGCGTTGACGATCGAGATGCTGCAAGTTGCCCTTCACGCGCCTTCGCTCCGCCTTCTGGTTAAGGGCGACTCGGTGCAGGGCATCGCCATCGGCGACTTCGTCGTCCCCACCGAGGACGATGGCGCGGTTCGCATCTACTATTCGCCGCGCGATCCGGGCCGCATCGTCTCGGCTGTAGACGTCCTTGAGGGCAAGGTCGACCCGTCTCGTCTGCGGCGCAAGCTGGTGCTCATCGGCGTCACCGGGCTCGGACTGGTCGAGTACCAGAACACGCCGATCGGGCAACGCATGCCCGGCAGCGAAATTCACGCCCAGTTGCTCGAAAACCTGTACGACCAGACCCTGCTTCGCCGACCAGCCTGGGCCGCGACGCTGGAGATGGCATTGTTTCTTGCGCTCGGCGCGCTGCTGGTGTGGGCGACGCCGCGATGGAAGCCGCAGCGCGCGGCCCTGCTTGCCGCGGGTTGCATCGCAAGCCTGGCGGCATTGGCGCTTCTTGCCTATCGATGGCAGCGGCTGCTGTTCGATGCCGCCACATCGGGCTTGAGCCTGTTGCTGCTTTTCAGCGTGATGCTGGGGCTAACCCTCGCCGAAGCCACGCGGCAGAAGAAAGCGCTCGAGCGCACGCTGCAGGCACAGCGCGAGCAGAATGCCCGCCTGGCCGGCGAACTCGAGGCCGCGCGTCGAATTCAAACCGCGACCCTGCCGCGCGAAGATCTTCTGCGCACCGAACGCCGTATCGACCTTGCCGCGACCATGATCCCGGCGCGGGAGGTTGGTGGCGACCTGTATGACTTCTTCTCCCTGGACGAGAACCGCATTTTCTTCCTTGTCGGCGACGTCGCCGGCAAGGGCCTTTCGGCGAGCATATTCATGGCGGTCAGCAAGGCGCTGTACAAGAGCACAATGCTCAGGACGCCAGGGGCGGACATCGGCGAGGTCATGTCCCGGGCGAACGCCGAAGTATCGCGCGACAACCCGGAATTGCTCTTCGTGACGGTCTTTGCTGGAATCCTGGACCTTGAAACCGGCATGTTGAATTACTGCAATGCCGGGCACGAGAATCCCTACTTGCTCCATCCCGAGGACGTCGCACTGCGCAGAATCGAGGACGGGGACGGTCCACCGCTGTGTGCGGCAACCGAATTCCCCTACCGCGGAGGGTGCTACGGAATGCGCCCTGGCGAGCTGCTCTGCGTGATTTCCGATGGGGTCACCGAAGCGCAGAACGTTGCCGGAGATTTCTACGGCCGCAAGCGGCTTGAAGCCATAATTAGGCTACGAGGCGGCGCCTCGAACGCGCGGGCGCTCATCGATGCGCTGTGCAGCGACGTGGAAGGCTTCATCGCCGGAGCCGAGCCAGCAGACGACTTCACCGTCCTCGTGCTGCGCTGGCGCGGGCCCCGGGAAAGCGCTTGAGCGCCCGATACGAGCAGTGCGGAGAAGGCAATCAGCGGACGACGATTTCAACCCGGCGATTGCGGGCCTCCGACACTCCCTCCGCGGTCGGGACGACCGGCTCGCGCTTGCCGCGCCCAACCGCCGTGACGTTCTCGGGGGCAATGCCATGGGCGATCAGCGCAGCGCGAATCGTCTCGGCACGCTGGCGCGAAAGCGCATCGTTGAGTTGATCGGTCCCCACCGCGTCGGTGTGGCCGACGATCAGAACGTCGGGCACCGGTCGCCGCGAGATTTCGGAGAATACGCGTTCGACGATTTGCTTGGACTCGTCGGTGAGTTCGTCTTTGCCCTCGACGAAGTAGAGGGTGAATTGCAGCGGGCGCATCGGTTGCGCCGCAAGAGCTGCGCCAAAGGTACTCTGGACCTCGTCCGGATTCGAGCGATATGCCTGCGGCCCAAACGGTGTCTGCCGGGCCGCGGCATAGGGCTCCTTGAGCAAGACCTCCTTGTCGCCCTGCCTTACCGAGACCGCCGTCTCTCGACCGCTCTCTTCCGGGAGCAATATGACCGTCCCGGTGCTGCAGGCACCGGAACACAAGGCGGCCAGCAGGCCGATCGACTGCCAGCGGTCAAAGCGTCGCGGTCTAGTCACCGGCGCTTACCACGAATTCCGTGCCGCGCACCCCGAGAATGGAAGTCGGCGTACGCACCGTCATGGCATCGGGGGCCTGCTTCGCGATGTGGCCGGAAATCACTGCCAGCGAACCCTTCCTGAGCCCTGCATCGAATACACCCTTGTGTGTGACCGGATCGAAATCGTAGCGGTCCAGCGACAAGATGCTGTTGGGCCCGGCGGAAAGCAGGGAGTCGTCGCTCATCGTGACGCCGACCGAGCCGTCGGGTCCGGTCTTCAGAACATCGGAGGTTTCGAGGCGCACGCCGACATTGCCGGGAAGAACCCGGCCATCGCGCTCGATCGACACCTGGCCCTTCGAGACCTTTATCTGGCCGATCTCGGCGGCTGTTGCCGACACAGCAAGCCCCAGCGCGAACGCCGCGATAAGTGCAGGCACGGGGGAAGATGAGAAGGGCATGGAACGGTAAGCCGGATAATCGGTTAAAGGGCGGGCAGCGACGTAGAATGCAACGATTTGACGTACCGGTTGACTGCCGACTTTACTGCGAAGCCCAGTCTACACCCGTCGCGGGGCATCTTTCCATGACCGCAACCGAACACCGCGTTTTCAGGGCCCGACTGGGCGCGCTGCCGGAGACCGCCGCCTTTGTGGCGAAATTCTGCAATCTGCACGCAATTGGGCCCGCAGATGTCTTGCGGCTTACTCTAGTTGTCGAGGAGCTTTTCACCAACACGGTGCAACATGGCTACCGCGGAGAATGCGATGCGCCGATTCACATCGCGTTGTCGGCCGGCACCGGAGCAGTCGGGCTGCTCTTCGAGGATGCAGCCCCGAGATATGATCCGCTCTCTCCGTTGGCCGGAGCGGCGGCGAACGTCGATGCCGCGATTGATTCGCGGCCTATCGGAAAGCTTGGCATTCACCTGATCCGTCAGCTCAGCGAAGGCGCGCGCTACGCGCACGAAGACGGGCGCAACCTCCTGTGGCTGCAATTGCGCTGCGGAAGCTAGCCGACCGGATCCCCGGCCCGGCGGCCGGCATGTCAAGGAACTGCAACAGTAAGATGCAATGTTAGGAAAACATCTGCGGCCGGGATAAGATTTGGCGCACCTGCGTGCTGTGACCACCGGTCACAGCACCCTTGCGATGGCCGACTCTACGCTCACGTCCCCCGCGCCGCCAGCAGGCGGAGTTTCCGGCCCGCTCGGCGCGCTGATGCTTGGCGCCCTCGGCGTCGTCTATGGCGACATCGGGACCAGCCCGCTCTATACGCTGAAGACCGCGCTCGAATGGGCGGGTGGCGCCACGCCCGATGTGGCATACGGGATGCTCTCGCTGATCGTCTGGACCCTCATCATCACGACCTCGGTAAAGTACGTCGCGATAGTGATGCGGGCCGACAATGATGGCGAGGGAGGCATCCTCGCGCTGACCGCGCGCCTGGCGCTGAAGGGCCACGAGCGTCATGGCCTCGTCGTCGTGGGAATCCTGGGCGCCGCCTTGCTCTATGGCGACGGCGCGATCACGCCGGCGATCTCGGTGCTGAGTGCCCTCGAGGGCCTCAAACTGCCGGTCCCGGCGGTTGCGCCCTACGTGCTGCCGCTCGCGGTGCTGGTCCTGCTGGCGCTGTTCATATTGCAGCGCAAGGGTACTGCGGTGATCGGCGGCCTGTTCGGGCCGGTAATGGTGGTTTGGTTCCTCACCATCGGGGCGATGGGCGCGATCGGCATCATGACGCATCCGCAGATACTCCTCGCGATCGATCCGAGCTACGGCCTGCACTACCTCGCCACACATGGCTTCGCCGGGTTCACGGTGCTGGGCGCAGTTTTCCTGAGCGCGACGGGCGCCGAGGCGCTCTACGCCGACATGGGCCACTTCGGCGCCAGGCCGATCCGCATCAGCTGGTACGGCATCGTGCTGCCGATGCTGGTGCTCAACTACGCCGGGCAGGCCGCGCTGGTTGTCGCCGGGGCCGTGCCACCGGATGGCAATCCGTTCTTCCTGCTCGGAGCCCCGTGGTTGCAGTTGCCGCTGGTCGCGCTCGCGACCGCGGCCACGATCATTGCCAGCCAAGCGATCATCAGCGGCGTATTCTCGATGACACGGCAGGCGATCCAGCTCGGGCTGTGCCCGCGCCTGACCGTGACCCAAACCTCGGCCGTCGGCTACGGGCAGATCTACGTCCCCGCGGTGAACTGGCTGCTGATGATCCTGACGCTCGGCTTGACGGTCGGCTTCGGCTCCTCGGACAAGCTGGCAGCGGCGTTCGGGATCGCGGTTTCACTCACGATGCTGCTGACCACCCTGCTGATATACAAGGTCATGATCGAGCAATGGCACTGGTCGCACGCAGCCGCGATCCCCGTTGCGGGAACAATGGCTGTGGTCGACGCCTCGTTCGCGTCCGCAAACCTGACCAAGGTGGCCCAGGGTGGCTGGGTGCCGCTGGTCACCGCGTCGCTACTGTTCCTGCTGATGGAGGCCTGGCACGCCGGCCGCGCTGCGATGCTGCAACACCTCGAGCGCGAAACGATGCGACTCGATTTGTTCATCGAGTCGATGGCCAGCGAAGCGAAGGTCCCCGGAACCGCGGTGTACCTGTCGCGCCGCGCCGACATGGTGCCGGTCGCGATGCTGCATAGCGTAAAGCACTACCACGTCCTGCACCAGCGCAACGTGATCCTGAGCGTGGAGACCGAACACGTGCCGCGCGTGGCCGCCGCGGAGCAGATCAGCGTGACGGCCCTCGGCCACGAGTTCTATCGCATCGTGCTACATTACGGCTTCATGCAGCACCCCGATGTCCCGGCCGCGCTCGCCCACTGTTCTCTTGGCGGGCAGGCGTTGGAAGAGATGGAGACCACATACTTTCTGTCGCGTGTGTCGGTGGCCAAATCGGGCGCCGGCCCGCAGCGCCTGAATCCCCTGTTCTGCGGGCTTTTCGGGTGGATGCATCGCAACGAAGCCGATGCCACCGAGTTCTTCCGCATCCCGCGCAATCGGATCGTCGAGCTTGGGGCGCAGATCGAGCTGTGAGACGCCGAGCATCGCCATGCGTACCGCCTGGACATCGCTGATCACGGCGATCATTTTCGCGCCTACCCTGACCCACGTCGCCGGGGCCACGACGCGCGCGGCCCCGGCGTTGAACCGCTACACGGTCGTGGTTGAGGCGTCAGGCAATGTTCCGGGCTTTACCGCGACTGAGCTCGCCAGCTACCTAGCCGGCAGGCTGCACGAGGACGCACCGGCCCCCTGGCAATTTTCCGCAGCGAAGCCGAGCATGGAACCTGCGCCCAACCGCGTGGTATGGGCATTCAAGACCCTGCGCAAGGATTGGAAGGGTGGCTCCCATCGTGGCTTCCCGTCACCCACCAATTCGGCCTCCTATCTGAGCGCCGAAGTGAAGCTGTACCTGAATGGCACTTATCAAACGACCATGCTGACGCAACCCTCGGTCAGCGGGGGGCCCGATGACGAAGCTCTGGCAAGTATGGTGGACGATGTGGCGCACGCGCTGTTCGTCGTAAACAAGCCCGCTGTGCCGTGAGACCACAGCGCTTGCCATTCACTGCGTGAGGACGAACGCCCTGACAATGCCAAGGGAGGGATTGCGGTCGGCGCCCTCGGCAAACGCCACATGGAGCTGCGCCGCGCCTACGGAATCTCGTACACGGCGAGTTCGGTCGTTACACCGCGGACGGGCAGCCGGCGTGCCAGCGGCCTGATGCCGTCCGCCTCGAGCAATTCGAGGGTCTCTGGATGGTCTACGACCGGACCGGTTGCGAGAATCGCGCGCGACACTGCCAGGCCTTGCACGCGCGCGGCGATATTGACGGTCTGGCCGAAGTAGTCCTGCCGGTCGTTGAGCGTGACCGCAAGGCACGGGCCTTCGTGAATGCCGATTTTTAGCAGCAGATCCTCGTTGTTCCGCTCCTCGTTGAGAGAGCGCATCGCCTCCCGAATGCGGAGCGCGGCGGCGAGGGCCCGATCGGGGGTCGCAAAGGTGGCCATGACCGCATCGCCAATGGTCTTCACCACGGCGCCGGATTCGGCAGCGATGATTTCCTGCAGGATTCGAAAGTGCTCCCTGACGATATCGAACGCGACCAGATCGCCGACCCGCTCATAGAGGTCCGTCGACCCCTTGAGATCGGTAAATAGGAACGTGAGACTCGTGATCTTGAGTCGCTGGTCGACATCGAGCGTGCTGGTGCGGTAGATTTCGCGAAATGTCTGATTGGTGAGCAGGCGCTTGGCGGTGAGGAACGCTCGGCGCTTGCCGAGCATGTCGTGCATTGCCTTCCCCGCGATATACACGCCCGGCACCAGCCGCGCGCCGGTGCGATTGTCCAATGCCAGGTGCAAAGGGCCCGGCTGCATTGCCAGGGTCGCGGTAGGAGCGTGCTCCCGGTTGTAGATGATCGACAGCGATTGGGCCACATCAACGGGCTCGCCTTTGACGTCGATGAACTGCGCGGTGTGCGTCACCGGGTCGAAAACGATCACGAATTCTGCCGGCAGTGTCAGTGACAGCATGGCTTTCTCGCCGGACGGCAGTTCGACCAAGTCGAGCGTGATGTTCTCGATCGCCTGCGCGAAGTCATCGTCGGGAAGATCGATACCCGAGCCCCAGAAGATCTGCCGGTAATACTCGACCGCGGGGAGGTCCTGCGGTGAATGCGCCGCGATGCGACGCAACCGGGGCATCACCGTGAAGGTCACTTCGACCATTTCGTCGAGGGTCGGTTCGTAGCCGGCCGCGCACAGTGCGCAGGAGTACTCTGCCTGGCGCACGCTCTTGAGCGATGTCCCGGCATCGAGGACTCCGCCGCAGCCGGGGCAGAGCACGTTCCACGACAGTTCGAACAAGCCCACCCGTGCCGCATGCAGGAACGCGGCGATGACCCGCTCCTCGTCGAGGCCCCTTTTTTCCGCGAAGGCCAGCGCGTTGATGCGATTGAGGCAGCGATCCGGCGCATCGCGCACGAGCGCCTCAATGGCGGACACCACATCGGGATCGGCGGATTGCCGTAACGCAGTGAACAGGTTCTGACTCTCGCTCATGAAAAAAGCTTACGCCTAAAAGCG
>Ga0074045_10001418_pt1 | contig 23064 bp, 19 predicted proteins | sample BogForMeECP23OM2_FD_94442 | JGI IMG/M metagenome (GOLD analysis project Ga0074045, IMG submission 94442) | Bog forest soil microbial communities from Calvert Island, British Columbia, Canada - Bog Forest MetaG ECP23OM2 | ecosystem: Environmental > Terrestrial > Soil > Wetlands ... | reverse complement strand
TAGGTGACTGTCTCGTGGTACCCCCGTACCATTGACCAGTCCTCTCCCCTCGGATATGCATTACAGGTCTTTCGCTAATTAGTTGACCTCCCAGCCCACCGGAAGATAACGCGGACCAACCAGCCTTGGTGGCTTTTATGGCGCAAGCGCGCCCGGTGCCTCAGTCGCAACCGGCTCGGCCATTCTCTGTTTGGATGTGCCCGCAATTTCCGCGCCGTTGACCACAGATTCGTCAAGGGAGTAGTGCTAATGCCCAGGCCAGAACGCAGACAACTTCCCCGGATGACGGTGACTGGGCCCGCCTACGTCAATCTTGATCCAAACAATGGTGGTGTGATCCTGAATATCTCCGAGGGCGGTCTCTGCTTTCAATCTACCGCCCCCATTCAACGCACCGAGACCGTTCGCTTCTGGTTTTCTTACCGTCAACCAATCCAAGGTCTCGCCTCGCACGATGACGCGCCAACCAAAGGAGTCTCTCGATTCATCGAGGTCGGCAGTGAACTGGCATGGACGGACCAGACTCGCAAGATCGGTGGGTTGCGTTTCACGAACCTGCCTCCACAAGCCCGCGAACAAATTCGCAGTTGGATACGCCAATCTTCGCTCGTCGCCGTCAACGGGAAAGCTGCCCTCGCACCACCTAAATCCGGCTTCTCCGGTTTCCAACAGTCCGTTGCCAATTTTGCTTGGCGGACCTACGCCATCCTCGAAGCGTTATTTCGGCGTATTCGATCGCAAAAGCGATGGACCGGGTTCTCAGGCGGTCTGCTCGCGGGAGTTCTCGTCTCGGCTCTCGTTGTGACCCTCTCTTCGTTTCTTACCCACAACCACGCGCTGGGCGACACCTTCATTCGATTGGGCGAACGCTTGGGAGGGCGATCTTTATCGCAGCTGTCGTCACCCCAACCTCAGGCCAACGCGCAACAACCGAACTCGATTTCGCCACAGGCACCAGCGCCAGAATCCACCACCGTTCGGCCAGAACCACGGTCTGTCGCCACAGCCTCGATTCGAACCCCACAAGAGAAACCCGTTTCGACAGGAACTCCCACAACAGCGTCGACACCGACTCGAACACCGACGCGAACACCGACTCCAACAACAACGACAGCAGCAACGCCTGTAACAAATAAGTCCTCGGCCGTGAAACTCGAAGCCCTCAGCCCCGCCACTTCCTCTTCTCCCAACGTCCAGCCTTCCAATACCCCATCGTTCACTTCTGCTGCTGCTCAGCCTCCGCCTCCAGGAATCGGTTTTGCCCCCGTCTCGAGTCCAGGCGCCAGCATGCTCCGCGCCCCCACACCGGAAAGGGAATTCGCCAGCCCCTCGGTTCTCCGCGTTGAGCCCTCGAAAACAGACGGCATCGCCATGCGTTCCGAAAAATATTTAGAAGTCGGCAAAGTGAAGGAAAAGCTGTTGGCGGACAAGACCAGCGCCAAATTATCTCAGTTGGGGTTCCCTGCAACCGTCATTCAACGCAGCCGCTTGTGGGGCAAATCATATCAAGTGCTTGCAGGACCTTATGCCGGCGATCGTGAGGCGGAAGCCGCACACAAGGATCTTACCTCGCTCGGTTTCACGCCCCGCTCTTACGAACGGGGAAGACGCGATTTCACTTTACCTCCCGCGCTGAAGGTCGCTAGCGCGCGTTTGCCCGTCGGAGAGTGCGTGATCACTTGGGAATCGTATACCCCGGATGCCATCGTCAAAATCGAAGACCACCGCGGTATCGCGGTCACCGTCGAGGGAAAGTGGGTCCAACGGAGCGCGAAGTACGCTCAGGACGCAGTGGCCTATCGAAAGAACAGAGACGGCTCTCGCACCCTCATCGAACTTCGTTTCGCCGGCATGGCCCAAGCCCTCGTTTTCGCCAGCAACTAGCGCGCTCTCGACCATCAGCTGGCAACCTCCCGGACAGCATTACGACGACTACGCTTCGGCTAGGTTGGTCTCTTCGCTCCCATCACAAGAAACTTCGCTCACTGCACCTCCACCCAACCACAAAAAAACATACGGTCATCCTGAGCGCGCCCTTCGCGCGAAGGATCTCAACCGAACCTTCTTGCCTACAAGCCCGTCATCATTCGGCGATAAAATAAATGGAGATGCCGAACTGGCCGTTACCCAAGCCGCGCAGGCCCAGAAGCTCGCCATGAAAAAAGTGAAAGTCGCGTGCTACGCAGGCTACCGCGCCCAGGAACGCCCCACGCGTATCACTCTAGGTAACCAGACACTCGACATTGTCGAAGTCGAAGACCGCTGGTATTCCCCGGGCGAAACCTATTTCCGCGTGCGCGTCCAGGGCGGTGACCGCTACGTTTTGCGCTATATCGAAGCGCAAGACATTTGGACTCTGGAAGGCTATCGCCGCGGGCGGTAAAATCTCATCTCACCATGGCCCTTTCCCTCGAAGACGCCTTTCTCGCAGTCTGGCAGCAGTCCCTCATCGAGAATAAGAAGGTCGTCACGCTGGAAGACGCCAGTTTTCCAGTCCGCTCAACCGCAAAACGCAATTTGAAACACGTCGATTTTCAATTCGCTGGAAGAGAGTTACGAGGGCTGGAACAGAATCCCGATACCAAATCTCGCTGGGCTGCGCTTGCCAGAAGTGGCAAAAAAGTAATGCAGTTCTTGGAATCTGGCAGGTATTTAGCCGTCGTCGTTGACGGAACCGTCCATCTGTATCCTTCCAAGTAGTGCCGTTCACTTCCTAGGGGCCCGTGCGGGTGCCCCATCCCCGTTTTTTGAGGGTGGGTCTTGGGTTCCTCTTCGCAGCGCCAAACATGATCGCGCAGTGGCTTCTCTTCAAATACGTCAACGGTGAAATCACCCTACTCTCGAAGCCCTTCAAGACCAAAGCGCAGCCAGAAAAGGCGCGTATCAACTACCCTGAGCGCCAGCGCAAAACCATCGCAGTCGGTGTAATCCGAGTCAAATCCTGGCTGCGTGCTCCTGTCCTCTCCATTCGCCAGCCTTGACTGCAACCACCCCGCGCCCTAGAATTTTGGCCTCAGACGTTCCCTGCGTCGGAATGGATTTGTGAACCACGGCAGGCTCATTTTCGTCGAACTGGCCCTCGTATTGGCACTCGTGGCGCCAGTTGCGTCGGCGCAGAAGCCTCGTGCTCCCTCCCCACCTCCCGCTCCAGCCCCTGCGCCCTCGTCAGGCGGCTCAAATCCAAACAGTTCTGCGGGTCCCTCTACCCCGCTTTCGCAGCCCGATCAACAAAGTGGTGATCTCGTGATGTTTCTCGAGGGTCATGTGGCCACCAGCGACGGCACCGCCCTTCCAAACAATGTGATGGTGGAGCGCATCTGCGACGCCTTGGTGCGCCAACAGGTTTATGCAGCTATCAACGGTACTTTCAGTATGCAATTGGGTTCACGGACTAATGCTCTCATTGACGCCAGCGGTGACCAGGCATCGCAGGATGGCGTCCTCACCAAGGACTCCTTCATGGGCGTTCCTCGACGCCAGTTGGCCAGTTGTGAGCTACGCGTTTCGGTGTCTGGTTTTCGTTCCAATACCGTCAGCCTCATGGACCTGACCCCTACCACCAGCACCATTGATGTGGGCGCGATTGTAGTTCAGAGAACAGCCAAGGTCGAAGGCGCGACTCTGAGCGCCACTCCCTACAAAGCTCCTAAAGACGCCGTAAAAGCTTACGAGAAAGGCATCGAGGCCGAGAGCAACGGTAAGCTTGCCATTGCACGTAAATATTTCGAACAAGCCGTGCAGATCTATCCCAAGTACGCCAGCGCCTGGTACAAGTTAGGCTCCGTTCTACAGCAAGATCACCAATACGATCCCGCTCGCAAGGCCTACCTCCAGGCCACCACCATCAATCCCAAGTTCTTGCCGCCTTATCTGTTCCTCGCAGCCATAGCCTTCGAGTCACAAAACTGGGAAGAGGTCCTTCAGTTTACCAGCCATATTCTAGCTCTCGATCCCTTGAATCAGGTGAACGTCACGGGCTACATCGTGGATCTCGATCCCTTGAATTACACCGACGCCTATTACTACGACGCGGTCGCCTACTATGAACTCAACAGGATGGCAGAGGCTGAAAAAAGCGCGATCAAGGCCGAACACGTAAACCTGAGCAACCATTTCCCGCAACTGCATCTCTTGCTGGCTGAGCTTTTCCTCCGCAAGAACGACAACGCCTCGGCCATCTCAGAAATCCAGACGTACTTGCAGTTGGCTCCCCATGCCAAAGACGCGGATCAAGTACGCGAGCAGTTGGCACATTTGGAGAAGCTCAACGGCCCGGTGTCACCCTCCGAACAACCCAATCACCAGTGAGTTTCGGTCTTCGAGGAACAGTACTCAATCTGAACTGTTCAGTTCTACACGCTCAGGGGCTATCAAACCCCGCGGCAGGCCTTACTGTGCGAGATCCAACCACCGGGCCCGTCTGACGTTCGCTACTGTCATCTCCTTGCTCAGCAACTCCTGGCTTCGCCTCTCGGACGGATCGAAGAATGCCTTGTCCGGTTGCGCGGCACAGGAATCCAAGCACCACAAGATGCCCTGCTAAAAATGCGAGAAATGTCGCACCAATCAGGAACAGCACAAATCCGCGCACAAAATAAAATCTTCCGAAAAACACACCCACCGCGATCCCCGCAATCGCGAGCCACGTAATCGCCCTTCTCGCTACGCCTAGTCGTTTTTCCTTTGTTCGAACTTGATCTTGCGCTTTCACTGCACCCTGCTTGATGCAGGACTGGGGAGGGGGGCTCCGCGTCCCGCGAAGAAGGTCGGCCCTGTCCCTGGGCACCGCCACTCAGCGAGTCCCTATTCTCGCACCAGGACCCCGCTATCCGCCATTGTCAAAAAGACCAGCACCCCCAGACTCCTGTCTCTGGCTTGAACCGAACCAGCCCAGGGCAAATCTACCCTAAATCGTTTCGCCCCAGCCCACTAACTGTTAGTTTTGACAATTCCGTTCCTGGCCTTCCGCGACGCACTCTTACCGCAGGAAACTTCAGCCCGGCACTCAGGGTGGCTTTGGCTGTTGCGGTGTCGGTCCGATTCCCTGATCAGACAAAGACGGAGATAGGATGAATTCCTTCGTTATCAGTTCGATTGTGTTCGCCATCGTCTTCGGAGGTGCCATGGTGGGGATGTTTCTCCGCGCCGTTTTGCCTCAGAACAATCTCAGTGATGACTCGAAAGATGTCGTGAAAATGGGCATGGGTTTGGTTGCCACCATGGCCGCGCTTGTTCTTGGCCTGCTGGTCTCGTCGGCAAAAAATTCCTTCGACGCACTCAGCAGCGAGATGACCAGAGTTTCTTCTCAGATCATCCTCCTGGATCGCACGTTGGCCCTCTATGGCCCGGAGACAAGCGAGGAGCGCGATCTCCTCCGCAGTTCAGTCGCAGATGTGCTCGATCGCTTGGAGGTGCAAAAATCTGCCCATCCCACACAATCGAGGTCCGCTACCCGGGCAATAGGCGGCTTGTACGACAAGATCCAGGGACTCTCTCCAAAGGACGACAAGCAGCGTTCCACGCAAGCCCGCGCTCTGGCCTTGCTGCTTTCGCTCCAGGAAACCCGCTGGTTGATATATGAACAGGAATCTACCACTATCTCCATGCCCATGCTGATCATCCTGGTCTCTTGGCTCGCCACCCTGTTCATTAGCTTTGGGCTCTTTGCCCCTGCCAATGGCACCGCCGTCACTGCTTTGTTCATTTCTGCCCTGTCGGTATCTGGCGCGATTCTCTTGATCCTGGAGCTGTATTCGCCCTACGAAGGAATCATTAAAATATCGGCCGCACCCCTCCGCGCCGCTCTCGCGCAACTCGGTAATTAATCGGCGCTTTGCCACATCACCAGTCCAAGTTCAGTCCATCTTTGTACACGAAAGTAATATTTCCTTGCGGCCTTCTCCCCGGCGCGTACGGGTCCGCGAACAATCCGCTCTCAACCAGCTTTTCATTCGCAATTCCGAACAGATAATGCCATAACTGATTGAATGTCTGTTTGTAGGGAACCCGTTGTCGCACCGGTGTAATCTCTCGTACGCTGTCGCGGAATCCCTCATAGTTTGACGCCAGCCAGGATTGCATCACTTCGTGTCCAATCCGCAGCAGTCCTGCAACCATAGGCTTGTCTTGCTCGGTCAGTACTGGAATGCGAGCCCCGAATTCTTCTCCGTGGCGAGCGACCCAGCCCACGCTCTTCAGCCCGTTCAACAGATCTTCCGCTTCCGATGCCTTCAATTTAGCCGCCGTCGCCAGAGCCGTCGATGTCCGTGGACCTCCGCGAAGTTCGAACATCATTGCGCCGACCACCTTGCCCAGCTCTTCTTCACTCATCCCCGCCCCCGTGGACGCTTGGAGCGTCAGATATGACAACCCCACCCGTGGACTAAATTGGTCGCCAAATATCACGATGTCGTACTCTCCGTATCGAGCATTGTTACTTCCCCAGAAGATTCGTTTCAGCGATAGCTCACCGGTCTCCTCAGCCGTGAAGTAGAACTCACCGTTTTTACGCTTGGGAGGAACGGCAAGATAACCCTTCGCGGTGCTCAAGTTTAAGCCGTCCCAATCGAGCGAGAAGCATCCCAATACGGCGAATGCGACTTCTTTTGGGTCTACTCCCCGCAAATCGTATTGCCTTAAGAGCGACTCGATCTCAGCTCGCCGCGCTAGCATCGCATCGGCAAGGCTCTGCGAATATTTGTCTGTCGCACGACGGACGATTTCCTGGTCGGCTCGCGTGAGAAGGCTGAAATTTAGCCAATAGCGACCATCCTCTAACCGTAGCGAACCGTTCGCAATCATGTCCGACAATAAGACGCCAGAACCAGCCAGCGCCTGCTCGACATAGTCGCGGCTGCGTGGCAACTCGGCAATGTCCAACAGCAACCGCTGCACCTCTCGGTGCGTCATGGCGTAGGTCGCATTCTCCGCAGGCGACGTTGACCTCGACCACCCGGTAATGCTGTAGTGCAGCAGTTCCGGTTCAGGATTGGCATTTTGGGCAGTTGGCGTTACCGATCCGACCACCATCAATAAACACGCTAGGGCTCTCATGATAAGCAGGTCCACCAAGAAACAGGTCAATGCGAATGCTACACGCCCCGGTGAAGTCCGACTATGACGTCAGTCACGAGCTTCATAGCGCCAACTGGGCTACCTAAAGCGACTTCTGCGGTTACTGTGTTTCGCCCGTGCCGCCCTCCAGTCTTGTCTAATCTTCGGGAACTATCCAGCCTACACCTGCGTACACTAAAGCATTGGAGGTGTGCATGTACGACCTCGCCGGCAATCTTCGCTACACCATCCGGCAATTCAGGCTTTCGCCCGTCTTCACCGCTACTGCCATCCTTACCCTGGCCCTCGGCATCGGCGGCACCACTGCGATCTTCTCCCTGATCCACTCCGTTATGTTGCGCTCCTTGCCGGTTTCCGATCCCGCCCAACTCTACCGTGTCGGCGAGGGCGACGAATGTTGCGTCGAAGGCGGCCCTCAGGACACCTGGGGCATGTACTCGTTCCCTTTGTTCGAGCGCCTCAAAAAGGAAACACCCGAGTTTGCCGAAGTCACCGCATTTCAGGCCGGACGTGGCCGTATGAGCGTCAGGCTCCAGGGCAAAGAAACGGCCGCGCGGCCGCTGCGTTCGGAATACGTCGATGGCCATTATTTTTCTACCCTTGGTATAGCTGCTTTCTACGGCCGTGTCTTCACCCCAGAAGATGACAATCCTTCCGCTCCTCCAGTGGTCGTTCTCAGCCATCGTGTCTGGCAGTCCACCTATGGCTCCGATCCCTCGATCGTCGGTTCCACCCTTGTCATGGAAGGCCATCCGTTTACCGTAATCGGCATTGCGCCCGCCGGCTTTTTCGGAGAAACCCTGGAAAGCGATCCACCGGAAATTTGGGTCCCTCTGCAACAGGAACCCATCATTAACGCGGAAGGCAGTTTGCTCCGTCAACCCATCTCCGCATGGCTGCGCATGATCGGCCGCCTCCGGCCTGGCTCCTCCACTGCGGGCATGTCTCCCCGGCTGACAGCCCTTCTTCGTCAGTGGTTGCAATACGATTCGGGATACCCGGCGAACTGGATGCCCGACGTCATTCAGATGCTCCCAAAGCAGGTGCTCAACGTGATTCCGGCAGGGGCAGGGGTCGCGGTGATGAAAGAAGAGTATGGCGACAGCCTGAAGCTGCTGCTCGCCGTGTGCGGTTTGGTCCTTCTCATCGCCTGTTCCAACGTGGCGAACTTGCTCCTCGCTCGCGGCGTCACGCGTCGTGCGCAAACGGCCGTACGCATGGCTGTCGGAGCCACGCCGAGCCAGATCGTCTCGCAGGCACTTTTGGAAAGCATTCTCCTCGCTGTTGCAGGCGCACTCGTCGGCCTGCTCGTCGCCATGGCCGCCGCACGTCTGCTCTTGGCCCTGGCTTTTCACACCGTGCATTATCTCCCCATCAGCGCTGCGCCTTCTTTGCCGGTCTTGGGATTTGCCTTTGCGTTGGCGCTTGTCACCGGCGTTATCTTTGGCGCGGCTCCTGCCTGGCTTGCCACGCGCACCGATCCTGCGGAGGCACTCCACGGCGCGGGCCGCGGAAACAGCGACCGTTCCTCCCTGACCCGCAAAACTCTGCTGATTGTGCAAGCCACCCTCTCTGTTGTTCTCGTCGCCGGCGCCACCATGCTCGGCCGCAGCCTGAACAAGCTCGAGCATCAGGACTTTGGCTATCAGCTGCAAGGTCGCGTCATCGTCAACGTCAACAACCCTCCCGCCACCTACACTCAGCCCCAGCTGGCCGCCATGTACCGACGCCTCGAACAGGAATTGCTGAACATCCCCGGAGTCGAGGGAGCCGGTCTGGCCATGTATAACCCGCTCACCGACAATTGGGGCGAGCTCATCATCGTCGCCGGACACCCACCGGGTAAGCTGAACGAGGAATCGGGCGCCTCTTGGGACCGGGTGTCCGCCAACTATCTCCAGAATTTTGGCATCCCCATCGTGCGAGGACGCGCGTTCACCGCAGCCGACAATGAAACCACCGCGCCGGTTGCCATCGTCAACGAAATCACCGCCGAACTCGAACCCATCCTCACTCGCAAGTTGGCGGACATCGATCCGAACCTCACCTTCAACAGCATCCGCACCATGCAACAGCAGGTGGAACTTTCTTTTGATCAGGAGCGCGCCGTTGCCAGCCTCGCCGGCTTGTTTGGCATGGTCGCCTTGTTGCTCGCTGCCGTTGGACTCTACGGCGTCACCGCCTACACGGTCGCCCAAAAAACCAACGAGATTGGCATCCGCATGGCCCTCGGTGCCGACCGCGCCAACGTGATTCGCCTCGTCCTTACTGGCGCATTTACTCGTGTCTTGATCGGCCTCCTCCTTGGATTGCCTCTCGCCATTGGTGCTGGCAAACTGCTCTCCGCCCAGTTGTACGGCGTCTCTTGGTGGGATCCACCGGCACTCACCGTGGCCACTGCGGCTCTTACCGTGTGCTCGTTTCTGGCAGCCATGATTCCCGCGAACCGCGCCGCCTCCATTTCGCCAATGAATGCTCTGCGAACCGAGTAGTCATCCAGCCGTTAGCTGGACCTCGTCTCGGTGCCAGCGAGTTAGGTACGAACACCGCTTTACCGGTGCATCATTGATCGGGGCTTTACATCAGATTATTGCGCGAGGCAGCGCACAGTCCCGCCCAGATTCAGGCGATGCATTAACTCAGCAAAAACAAAGGGAAGCAGTTCAGGTCAAAAAACAGGTCAGGCGTGTGACTTTGACCATATTGTGACCTCCGTCACATATAGGCCTCCCAAATCGCCGCAAACTTAAACACAATGCCTCGATTCTGACCAATCACAGAATCACCTTTGTCAGAAGCCCAGCAGACAGATATCCATGCGCACTGTTCATATCCGGACGCCCGTCCGCTCAACCGCCTACCTGGTTGCCCTCTGCGTTTTTGTTGGAGGTGCGGTTCGAGCGCAACAATCCTGCTCGGTTACCTTGGGCCTCAGAATTCCAACGGCCCCGCATATTTTCAGTGTCCAGCAGGAACGGACACTGGGTGATGTCGAAGCGGAATTGGTGGAAAGCAATTACCGCGTAATTCACGATGAGCAACTCGCAGCTCATCTCAACGCTGTCGCGGGTCGCGTCCTTTCTCAATTCCCGCGCGATCAGGCGCCGGTTCGCGTCATCTTGATTGACACACCTGAAGCGGCGTCGTTCAGCACTGGTCCCGAACGCATCTATATCACGCGGAAAATGGTCGCATTGCTCCGGAATGACGACGAACTTGCCGGTTTGCTGGGCCATGAACTGGGTCACATTCTGACGCACGAGAACGCTGTCATCGTAAGTCAGTTATTTCACGAAATCCTGGGTGTCAACGCCGTCAGCGACCGAAAGGATATCTCAGACAAGCTGGAACAGATGTTGGAGAGCATCGACCGCAATTCAAAGTTGTCCAGCAAGGCTGCTCAGATCATCTGGCGCCAGGAGGGGATCCACCAGAATGAGGCCGATCGCGTGGCGCTGTATGCGTCAGCGGTGGCTGGGTTTTCACCGCAAGCATATGCGGAACTTTTTGCTCGTTCGGCGGGAACAAATGAAGACAGCGGGGGTGTTCTGACTGATTTCTTCGGAGCCACAAACTCGAATCTACGGCGTCTTCGGGAGATTAAGAAAAACCTGAGGCAGCTCCCGCGATCATGCCAGGAAATTCTACCTGCCTCCTCGGCAGAGTTCCTCACATGGCAGGCCGCAGTAACATCGGACCGCGATTTGGCTCGCCGATGATCGATCCAGCAGGGATGAAAGCACACAAGCATTCTCCCAGTTAGGTTCCAGCTAGGAAACTCGCGTGCCATGAATGCAACAAAGGTGTGCGCGCTTCTGTAAACTCGTGTGAGTTGAAAAATGAATCAGTCCCTAGGTCGCCCGATCATTACGTGGCTTGTCCGCACAAATTCTTGTGTCATGGGTGTGCCCTGGCAACGGTTCCTACCATTGGCGGCCTCATTTTTCTTCCTCCTGGTGCCGCTCGCCGCGTTTGCCCAGAAGGCGCCCAAGACCGCGAATGTTCCGGCCACCTCTCTGCAGGGCACAGTCAACACGCAAAATGGTGACGTATTGGCGGGCGCTACCGTAAAGCTCGCAAAGATTTCACCCATAGGCGTGTCCGCGACCGTACAAACCGACGAGAACGGGCACTACGAGTTCCACAATCTGCAGTCGGGAAACTACTCCATTTCTGTCGAGGGCGCCGGCTTCAAAAGAACCGAAAGAGCAGTGCTCTTGAAAGATGGGGAGCAGAGCGTTCAGGATTTCAGTCTCGCTATCGAAACCGTCGCGGAAACCGTGCAGGTGACTGGAATGGCGACCATCATCTCCACCGAGAGCTCCTCTGCCCCCGTTTCCGTTGTTACCAACACGCAGTTGGTTACTCTGCCCACTCAGCAGGAACAAGTGAAGGAAGTCATTCCCATCACTCCGGGCGTGGTGCGGACGCTCGACAGCAAACTTGTATTCAAAGGTTCGGACGAGAATCAGAGCCTGCTGATCATTAATTCGACTCGGAACACGGACCCGGTAACCGGCAGCTTCGGCATCACCGTGCCTACTGATGCGGTCGAGTCCTTTGCCGTCTACAAGACCCCCTATGACGCCAGCCTCGGCAGCTTTTCCGGTGGATTGACCACCATCGCTACGAAATCTCCGACCGATAGCTTGGACTTCGATGTCACCAAGCTCGGAATCACCGTTTTGGGAAAAAATGGGCACGTCTCCGGACTGGGCGGCGCAAATCCTGCCATCTCCTTCGACGTACCTTTAATCGCCCATAAATTGCTCCTCTCGGAATCCTTTCAGTACGAAATGAAGAAAACGACTGTTGAAGGTCTACCTTGGCCGTATGACATCAGCAAGCGCCAAGGGTTCAATTCGTACTCCACGATCGAGGCCATTCTCGGCACCAACCACCTGTTGACCTTCACTGTGAATGCCTTTCCATTGCGAACGGATCACATTGACATCAGTGCCTTGGTCCCGCAGCCCGCCTCCAACAGCCTCAATCAGAGCGGCGCTGCTATCGCCCTGTCGGATCGATACGAGTTCGCGTCCCACGCCGTCCTCTCCACCATCGCTCAATACACCCGATTCGACAGCAATGCTCACGGCTATGGCACGCAGGACATGTTAATCACTCCGCAAGGCTACGGCGGCAGTTACTTCAACACTTGGTCCCGTCGCGGCAAGGAGTTTCAGTTTCTGTCAACCTATGAGTTCTCGAAGAAACACTGGCACGGGTCGCATGAAATCCGCGTCGGCGTGGATATTGACTGGCGTAGTTTTTTTGGGACCACAGAATCGCGTCCCATTCAAATCCTCAGGCAAGATCAGTCGCTCGCGGAAACCATCAATTTCTCCCCGGCACCCCCTCAAATTCCGTCGGATAGCATTTTTGCGGAATTCGTGCAGGACCATTGGCTCTTGGCTTCGCACCTGAGCGCCGACCTCGGACTTCGCCTGAGCACCGAAACCTCCGGCTGGCCCGCGGCAGCGGCTCCGCGGGTCGGCTTGGCCTACTCGCCCGGCAAGGATGAAAAGACCGTGATCCGTGCCGGTGCGGGTCTGTTTTATGGCGTACTCCCGTTGCTCGCCGCCAATTGGGCGGACAACCCCACGCGAACGATCACCCAATTCAATCCCTCGGGGGAACCGATCGCGTCTCCTGTTACCTATGCGAACGCCTACACTGCAGGCCTGAATCCGCTGGCTTCCCCCGTCCTGCCTTCGCAACCGGACACCACACCCCGCAACCTTACCTGGAATGCCGGCGTGGTTCGGGAATTGCACAAGAACCTGCAACTGGACGTGGGTTACCTCAACAGCCTCACAAGCTATCTCTTTCTGGTCGAACCCTTCACGGCGGCATCGCCAGCCGACCACTCGTTTCTCGGGCTCACCAACACCGGTTCTTCCAAGTATCACGAACTGGAAGCCTCCGTGCGTTATACCTTTCGCGATAGCGACCAGTTGAAAGCCTCCTACATCTGGAGCCACGCGCGCGGCGACCTCAACAATCTTTCCAGCACCATGACCCCGTTTGCCGCTCCTGTCTTTCGCCCCAATGTTTACGGCATTCTGGCGTCCGATATTCCCAGTCGCTTTGTTGCCTGGGGAATTTTCGCCCTGCCCTGGAAGATTACCTTAAGTCCGCTGGTGGACGTGCACTCCGGCTTCCCCTATTCATCGATCGACGTCGCGCAGCAATATGTGGGCATACCGAACGGGCAGCGCTTCCCGACGTTTTTCTCACTCGACCTCAAGGCTTACCGCACATTCCGGATTCCGTACCTCAAAGGCAAAAACGGCAAAGGACACCACTTCCGCCTCGGAGCCTACTCGCTGAACGTCACCAATCATGGGAATTTCAGTACCGTCTACAACAATGTGGCCTCTCCCAACTTTGGGCAGTTTGTAGGATTCCTGTATAGACACGAAGGCATGACCCTCGATTTTGTGGATTGACCTTCTGACCTCGAATATCGCTGGAGCAACTCGCCTACTAGCCCCACTTCTGGCTCACAACCGGGGCGTATCGCTTTCCTCAGAACAGCCCTCGCAGGTACAATTCGGCAAGGTCGTGCTTACCATTCCCTGGCTGTAACTTTTCCATCGGCGAGATAGTGCCGGAGTGCGCTCAACGGCCGGACGGGTGCGATAGTCGATTCAACAAGAATGCCAGCTGCGGGCGGTCTCCGTCTTCCACCGCCGTGAACTGCAGGCCAAAACCGAGACCGCTGCTCACATGACGCACGACGGCTTCGACCCTCAGTCGTCCTTCCGGAATGAGGAAATCAATCGTACTCTTGGCGCCCAAGCCCACAGGCTGACGTGTCTGGATGAATCCCCCGCCGGCGCTCAGATTTCGCACCAGGGAAGTGTCGCAATGCCCTCCACAACTCCAGTAGGCCCAGACTCCTTCGGGCGTCTCGAATCGCGCGTAGTGCCTTCTCGATGGGGAGCTGAATTGCGACAGCATTTCGCACCATCGGCTGCGACATCAACGATAGCTCTATAGGGCTATTCTCTTGCTGAAAGTGCAGTGATCCCAGTCACCATCATGAAGATTTCCACAGAATACCTGCTTCATATTTTGTGAGCAGCGTATGTTCACCGTTCACTCAGAAATTTTTGCCGCAATGGACGGTTTGCCGCTCTCATCCGTGTCTTTTAACTCGATCCGTGTTGAGAATTTTTCGTCCAAAATCTGCTATAAGATTTCTATCCGCTATGCCTGCCGGTGCCCGCTTGTTCGACCAGATAGACGATCTCACGGTTCTGCCGCAAACGACGGTTTTGCCGTTTTGCGGTAAACACTGGATCATGTTATGAAACCTCGGGCGTGGATTGGCGCATGCATTCTTTTCGTTTCTCTTATAAGTGCTCTGGCGCAAGACCCAGTGACCGTCAAGACTTGGACGTTTGCTCTACCGCACGGCACGCTCTCCATCGATCTCCAATCACATCCGGACGGTGTGAGCAGCCTGCGTATCGGGCCAAATGGCCCGGGTCCGGAAGCACCCATCGCGGAACAGGTCGAACCACTTAAACAAGTTCTTCAAGAGATGACCGCTCTTGGCTGGGACCCGCACCAACTGTCGTACTTGCGTACGCGCATCTCTGGAGAAGATGTGCGCGAGAAACTAGCCTATGCATGTGTAGATTCCAGAGACTGGCACTTGACCATGGACAACAAGGGGAAAGACAAGGAACAAATAGTAATCGCTCTCCTCGTAGCTTTACTCAATCAGTCCGGGGCTTATGAGCCATACAACGAAGCATTCAATTCTTATGGGCTTCGCGTGGAAGTCACTCAGGCTGAAAAAATCAGTCTCATTTATTTTTCCTCAATCCCTCGACGGTATTCTCGTGACCGTTCTTACGCCAGTACGCGTGTGCCAGCAGACGCCATGCTGACCATGAAATTCTCCAAGTCCGATCCAACTCTTCAATAAACCTGCCCGCCGGACAGTTAGCCTGGCAGGAACACACCTCATCCTTCAGCCGGTGCCGTGTGACTAGGATGGCGAAGATCGGCAGCAACCGCCAAAGCTATCTTCGCGACCTTCTTCTCACTGTACCCCTTTGAATTTCGCGAAGATTCTCTCCGCATTCTTGTGATACACCTTTTCCAGCACCCCGTCAGGCAGTTCCATCCCATAGATCAGCCAACGCCCCTGTCCGGGATAACCCGCATACGGAAAATACTCATCGCCGGTTTCCAGCCAACGAAAGTAGTTTGCGTACATCGCTTCCTGTGGCTCGGCATCCGTACCGAACAGGATGCGGTCCTGATAGTCCAGGAAGAACTTCCTGGCACGGCGTGGCTGCCGCCCAAGTTCCGCTTCCCGCGCTCCAAATTCCACAACCATGTTGGGATATTTGTCCAGCCACTCGGACACCGCGTCCAGATTTTCCGGCCAATTCGCCACATGCAGCGCGATAAATGTCGTGCGGGGGTGTTTCTCGATAATGTGATTCCTTTCAGCCAGGAGCTTTTGTTTGCTCGGATATTGTGGCCCGGAGAAATTCCATGTCGGGTTCACGTTTAGTTCTTCGTATCGTTCATTGTGCCGGTCCAACGGCGTGAAAAACGCTTCGGGATCGGAGGTATGGATGGCCACGGGAATCCCCAATTTGCCGCATTCCTCCCAGATGCGATCCAGCCGAGGATCGTCGACGGGGATATACTGGCCGGTCTTATCCTTCACTCCCAGTCCCAAATCCTTTAGCACTTTCAAGCCGCGTGCGCCTCGCCGCACCGCGTCGTCCAGTTGCGCCGCCATTTCCGCACTGAAATTCGCATCGTCGATTTTGCTCCAATCCAATTGCGCAAAAACGATGAATCGGTCTGGATAGGGCTTCACCATTTTATCCATCAGACCCTGCAGCTTCTCTCCCCACATCCCCGTCAGGATGACAATCTTCCGCACGTTGGCAGCATCCATCCGCCGCACAACCTCCGCAGGGGGAATATCCTCGCCATGATCCCCGTAAGGATCATTCACGTGATTGTGCACGTCGATCACGGGATATTTGGCGCGCGGCGTTTCATGAACCGCGGCGTGCAGCATGCTCTTCGGATCGTAGTCTTTGAGCAACAACGTTTCATGAGCCGCCGCGTTAGGGTCGGGTTGGTACTTCAGATCCTGCGCGTAAACAGGGAACGCAATGGCCGCGACCAGGAGAAACTCGCGCGGCACACAACTAAGAATTCGGTAGGGCATTTGTTTGATCCTCGAATTTCTGTGTATCCAGGCAACCACGATTCTCGCCTTCCCACGATGCCCAGCAAACGGGAGCTCTGCGCGGACTGGCTGACGGGAAACAAGTAAACGCATTCTACACGAGATGCTGACCCCAAAAATGTGGCCCCGGTCACCTCCACGGTTCCGCCAGCGCAACCCGATCGCCAACACCGAGTCCTGATTACCCGCGCTGCCGGATAACGTGTTACTAATACCCTGTGATTCGGACTTCTCTCGCCACGGTTTGTGGCAACTCTCCTCTCTTAGGGCAGAACAACGGAGAAGAGAAGTGCATCGTTGAAGAAAGGACTATCTTCTGCGACAACTCGGCTAACACTCACAGCCAGAGTCCTCGCCAGGTCACCATCATGGACAAACTGAACCGCCGCATTTTTCTGCAAACTTCCGCCGGCGCCTTGGCCGCTGGCCTCAGCACCCTCGCCGCAACTCGCGCAACCCCGTCACCGCGATCCGCCAATCCAGCGCAGAGCGCTTCTTCGGTGTCTTCCAATGCTGGCAAGAAGCCCCTGCGCCTCGGCCTTATTCTCGGCATTGGGAAGGATCCTGACGTGGCCATCTCGAAAGTCCAGGAGCTTGGTCTTCCTACCTGCCAGGTGTATGTGGATGATTTCGAGTTCGAGCAGGCCGACCGTCTTCGGCAGGCTCTGGACAAACATCATATTGAAGCGACATCGCTGGTCGTCGGCGGGCCCGGCAAAGAAGTGTGGGATTTCTACCAAGGGCCACTGACCATCGGTCTTGTTCCACCCAACACGCGTCCCGCGCGCATCGCACATATCAAGAAAGCGTCGGAGTTCGCAAAGCGCTGCGAAATTCCTGCCGTCCAGACCCATTGTGGATTCATCCCTGAAGATCCCAACAACCCGTTGTATCTGGAAACGGTCGTTGCACTTCGCGATGTGGTCGCATACTGTAAGCGCAACAACCAGAACTTCCGCTATGAAACTGGTCAGGAGACTCCCATCACCCTGGTGCGGGCTATTCAAGACGTTGGGTTGGACAATCAAGGCGTGAACTTTGACCTTGCCAATCTCATTCTTTATGGCAAAGCCAATCCTGTTGACGCCATCGAGCTTCTCGGCCCTTATGTCCTAGGGATTCACGCCAAGGATGGCCTTTGGCCCACGAATCCAAAGAAACTCGGCGAGGAAGTGGCCATCGGCAAAGGCAAAGTCGATTTTCCCCGCATCATTGCTCGATTGAAGGCTCTCGACTATCGCGGCGCTGTTACCATCGAACGGGAAATTTCTGGCCCACAGCAGATGGCAGACGTTCTCGCCGCCAAGGCTTATCTGGAAAAACTCATCGGCTAACTATCGAACCAGCATACTGGAGGAAACATGCCAGGTGATTCTCAGCACCCATCGAACTCCACCAACTGTCTGGACCGCCGGAAGTTTCTTGGCGCCGCGGTTGCCGCAAGCGCCATGTTCATCGCACCGTCTCGGGTGCGTGGCACTAGCGCTAACTCCGCGGTGCGCGTTGGTCTGCTTGGTTGCGGTGGGCGCGGCACAGAGGACGCCACGAATCTTCTCGATACCGGTGGCGCCCGGATCGTTGCTCTCGCTGACCTGTTTCCAGACCAGCTCGATGCCGCTCACGCTCACTTCGATGAGATCCAACGCGCTAAGGGGTTCTCTGCTATCGACTCTTCGCAACTCTTCGTTGGCCCCGACGCCTGCCGGCAAATCGCATCGTCTAAAGAAGTGGACGCGGTCGTAATCGCCACGCCGCCTTACTTTCACCCTCAGCACTTAGAAGCGGCCGTCGCCGGACGTAAGCACGTCTATCTGGAAAAACCTGTCGCCGTCGACGTTCCTGGTGCCCTGCGGGTGATTGAAATCGGCAAGCGCGCCGAAGGACAACTGAGCCTGGATGTGGGCTTCCAGATTCGCGATTGCCCTCCGTTCGTCGAGCTCGTTCGCCGTATCCATGCTGGCGCACTGGGTAAAATTGTTTGCGGTGAAGCTCACTATTTCGCCAGCTATATTGACAGGCCTGCTTGGCCCACCGCCTCGCCTACAGAGCGCCGTCTCCGTAACTGGATCTATGATCGCGAACTTTCCGGTGACATTATTGTGGAACAGAACATCCACGTCATCGATATTTGCAACTGGATTCTTAAGGCCCATCCCTTGAAAGCGTTTGCGACTGGCGGCCGTTTGGGCCGCCCCACCGACGGGGACGTGTACGGGAATTACAACACCGTGTTCCAGTATCCGGATGGTGTCGACGTCACCTTCAGCTCCACCCAATTCTCCCAAGGATCGTGGGATGTCACCGAACGCTTTTTTGGAACCAAAGGAAACTCTCAGTCGCCTTACACAGGCCCCTTCGGCATCTGGGGCGAGGAGCCTTGGCAAGCTCCCCTCGTGCCGGATAAGAGTAAGCCCGAGGATCAAAAATTCTCAGCCACCGGGAACTTCCATTCCAACCTCGAACTCGCCGATCCGGAGAAGAAGAAATCTTTCGTAGAAAGCATCTTGAGCGGAAATCTGCATAATCAAGCGGCCAAGGGCGCCGAATCTGCTCTCTCCTGTATGATGGCGCGCTCCGCTGCCTACACGGGACACGAATTCACCTGGGACGAACTGATGAAGTCCACCGAGGTGTGGGATCCCAAAATTGATCTAAATAAATTGGGTTGACGCTGTGGACTGAGCTTTTCTTTTTTCCGGAGAAAATTTAACCGTGACTCATCGCATAAAGAAACCACGAACGAAACGACGGCAGCCGTTATGCCTCCATCGAGGTGTGCAAATGTGCCAAATATCACGTCGCAGATTTCTGCGATCGTCAGTCACCGCCGCTTGTATCACTAGCCTTACCGACATCGGGTCTTCAGGCTCTCTCTCGGCCATTGCCGCCACGGCGTCTGGCACTGCTGAACACACGGCGTCTCCGGCTCCACTTTCACTCAAAAAAGGCTTGGTCCTCGATATGCTGCCCCGCCATCTAAGCTATGCCGATCGCTTCAAGATGGCCAGGGACGTCGGCTTTGAAGTGGTACAGGCGCCTACCACGCCCGATGAGCATGAGGCGGAGGAGATCAAGCGCGCGGCAGCCGCAGCCAAGATCCGTATCGATTCCGTGATGAATATGGACCATTGGAAATATCCGCTGTCGTCGGGTGACCCGCAAGTGGTGGAAAAAAGCCTGCTAGGAATGCGCACCTCGCTCCGTAATGCCAAGCTCTGGGGTTCGGACTCTGTTCTGCTCGTTCCCGCGGTAGTGAATTCGCACACATCATACCGTGACGCTTGGACGCGTTCTCAAAAGGAGATCCGCAAGCTCCTTCCTCTCGCGGAAGAACTGAAGATCACAATCGCCCTCGAGGAAGTATGGAGTAAATTCCTGCTGAGCCCCCTCGAAATGGCCAAATATATCGACGAGTTCCAGAGTCCGTGGATCAAGGCTTGGTTGGACGTTGCCAACATGTTGTTTTACGGCTATCCGCAAGATTGGATTCGCACGCTGGGCAAGAATATCGTGAACGTGCACCTCAAAGACTTCAAACTCAGGGATGATCACTACTCCTGGGTTAACCTCGGTGATGGCGACGTGGACTGGATCGCCGTGCGCCAGGCTTTCGCCGAAATTGGCTACTCCGGCAGCGCCATCGCGGAACTCGAAGGCGGCGACCAGGCCTATCTGCGGGACGTTAGTCTCCGCATTGACCGCCTGCTCCTCGGCCGCCAATAAAATAAGCGCACTACCGCGTCAACTCATGCGCACCGCAAACCCGCTTCCGGATCGCGACTTGGTTACATAATAATGTTGCCCTGCACGAGCTTAGGCGTGTGCCATGACGATAGTGTGTGGGCTCATCGGAACGGCATGAGCGGTAATGTTTGTGTAGCCAGCCTGCGCGTGCATCGCGGAGAGATCGTGGGGTACCGGGACTCTCTTCCCGATCACCACCCTCTAATGCACCCGGGTTCAGAACGCGCTATCACTTCCACCGTTCAGTATCGCACGGCCCGTGCGTCACACCTTTGTGTATCCCCTTGCCTTGACTCGCAGTTCCCTCGAATGCACCATTTCTCTGGGCCGAATTGTCTTCTGGTCGGAGGCATCACATGTCCGACCGTGAGATTTTAGAACGGTGCCTGCGAAGTTGCGATTATCGCTGCTGCGAAGTTCGCTGTCCTCACCAGAAAACTGCCGCCAACATTACTGCCGCCAAATGGCCGCTCAGCCACAACCAGTGGACGCAATGGAAGATCGTCGATTGTCCGCTTCTCCCCGCTGGAGAAGTCTGGTGCGACATGACCTGCCTCTCACAATTGGAAAGCCGGGGGCGGGAACTGCCTCTTCCAACGGAGTTGAGCCCTAAACGTTGAAGCCTCACTTGGAGGACAACCATGGAATTCACCTTGAAGCCGGAAGAACACGCATTCTTGAGCAGCACCACCATGGGCTACTGAAGGAGATTTGGCACACCGATCACCGCGAATTCAGACTCGCTCTGCGCGGCGACGAAAAGATGCTCGAGTCGGTTGTGAATCGTCTGCGCGAAGCCGGAGATCAACAGCCGCATCGTTGATCCTTCAAGGTGGTTGCTCAAGGTTGGTCGTTCGCCGGATGACAAGTTTGGGAAAGCCCCTCGAGAAATAGGGAGTAGTCCTGCCCGAGGACAGATCGGCCTAAGCTACGCCAGCTTTCAGGAGGTTCGCATGACGCATACCAAAGAACCAAAGGAGAAGGCCTCTTCCCCTGCTGGTGTTCCATGGATCCACGAAGACTACGCCTTCGACATCAATGATATGAAACTCGGCGGCAAACACTCTTCACAGTGTGTCTGCCCAGTCTGCCATGAGTTAGGTGGCAAGCACCGTTCTCATTGTGTCTGTCCCCACTGTCAGAAATTGGGCGGCGATCACTTTTCGCACTGCACTTGCCCTATATGTGGAAAGCTCGGAGGCAACCATCACTCGCACTGTATTTGCCCTAAGTGCAGTACGCGTGGATAGCGATCAACTTCCCCCACACACCGGCATTCCTGCAAAAAGAAGACCCCTGCTTCATTCTTCTCCAAGTGAAATTTCTCCGCCAGGACTTGCCGCCGTTGAAGCCCTTTCAAGCTAGGCCCAGCACTACCTAAGGCTTATGGCCCAGAACAGTAAGCCAACGATCAGCAGCACCGAGATCATCGTAAAGAGAAACGTAGCCGTTAGATTAGGGAGTTTGGACACAACCATATCGCACCCCCACATCTTTCCAGTATGCCAGAATGTGTCCCGCACCGTAAGTACAGTGGGCAAACCACTGCGTGACCTACGTCACGCCTGTCCGCCGTCCCACCCTAGCGGCCCGCTGGCTTTAACTCGATATGCACTTCCTTTGAGGATGCCCGCACCGTGAGCACTTTTGTCCCCGCATTCCAGACAAACTTTCCGCCATCTACGCGCACCGGAACTCCCGCGCCGAGTTTCAGCCGCTCTTCCGACCGCACATCGAATTTCCAGTAGGTGATCCCGCCGCTTTCATACACGATCTTCTGGATCACTGAGGATGTTCGCAGCAGATGGTTCTGGTCATCGGGGGCAAGTTCCGGCATCGACGCCATCGCCCGCAGATAATGCCGCACGTAGTCGCCGTAGCCGTCCGTAAGCCAAATGTCATCGGTGGGATACCGGTTCTTGCCATCGTCGTTCACGGAATAAGTCGCCCAATTCAGCCGTCGTACTTCGTCCTGTTGCTCACTGCGGTCGCCGGTTTTCTCGCAATACAACAGCTTCACCCACGCGTGTCGCGCCGTGTGACTGTTGCCTGGTACTTCAAAAACCGTTTGCTCGTTAATGGGGGTCACATGCAAGGCCGCAAAGGTGTGATTGCCCAAGCGGTTTTCCGTCCATCGCAGCATGTTCAACGCTTGTGCCTTCCCATCTGGGTCCCATTCCGGATGCTCTAGTATGTACGCGGCCATCGTGTCTGCGTTGATCTCCGTGTCGGAATAATCGCCCGTCGGAATGTCCTCAAAGAAAGGGCCCCACTTATTCGTGGGCAGCGGATACTTCTTCAGCCAGGCAATGAGCAGGAGGGAAGTACGTTTGTAGCCTTCGCTGTCCCCCTGGTGCAATTCCTGCAAGTCGCTGAACAAATGAAGCGCGGGTGTCCAGTTTGTGGTGTACGTGGCGGTGATCAGTTTGCCGTTGCGCTTATCCTCTGCGGGTTTACCGGTCACTGCGCTCACGCGGAACGGCCAAGGGGAATGCTCGGCATCGCCCGGCTTCACGGTGGCCACCAAGGTATCCGCAATCTTCACCGCTGCTGCAAGATATCTAGGGTTGCCGGTCACCTTGTAAAGCACAACAAGCTCCGCACCGAAGCTCCCTGCTTTGTCGGGTTGTAGGTAACCCAAACCTCCTCGCATGTCTCCATCGAGCCGCCCGGAGCACACCTCCATGTCATAGGGGTACGGGAGGTTCGCGTACAGGATATCTGGCGCGGACATGCCATGGTCTAACCAGAAATCGGCCATCAGCTTGACGTTGGCGAGCAACTCCGGATCACCCAGGTAGCCGTACAGCAGGTTCCACGAATCCATCGCCATGCTCAGCTGGTCCCCTCCGAGCCCTCGCTCGTCGTCGACCTTCTCCTTCCACACCTGGTGCTGCAAATAGTAAGGGACACCGGTTCCGCATGTGCGCATGCCATGCCAGAAATTCCAAAGCAAGCGAAGATTGTGATCGTAGGCAACCGCAGGGCTGTCGTTGTACCAGGGCACGATC
>Ga0074045_10001417_pt1 | contig 23071 bp, 10 predicted proteins | sample BogForMeECP23OM2_FD_94442 | JGI IMG/M metagenome (GOLD analysis project Ga0074045, IMG submission 94442) | Bog forest soil microbial communities from Calvert Island, British Columbia, Canada - Bog Forest MetaG ECP23OM2 | ecosystem: Environmental > Terrestrial > Soil > Wetlands ... | reverse complement strand
TCGACGCCTTCCCGTTTCGCTATTCTTATGTCGCCGACCATTTCCAGTATATCGCATCCATCGGCCCGATAACCCTGCTGGTGGCTGGGGCCTGCTGGTATGTTTCGAAGCATTACAGACAACGGCTCAGACTATTCACGGGAGCAGCGCTCCTTGTCGTCGCGATCTTAGCCGTCTTGACCTGGCGCCAGGGGAATATATATGCCGACACATGGACGCTCTGGAACGAAACCCTGAAAAGCAACCCTGACTCGGTTCTGGCTCATAACAATTTAGGCTCGCTCATCTCAAAGCAGGGCAAACACCAGGAGGCTATAGCCCATTTTTCCGAGTCGCTCAGAATCCGCCCGGATATGGAGATGACCCACTACAATATGGGCGTTGAACTGGCGACGCTCGGGCAGGTTGACGAAGCAATCGAGCATTACGAGGAGGCGCTCAAATTACGGCCGGATTTCGACAGAGCGCTGAACAACCTCGGAAGCCTTCTGGCTCAAAAGGGGAGAATTGAAGACGCTGTTCACTACTGGACCAGGGCGGTCGAGATCAAGCCGGATTACATCGGCGCCCGTTGCAACCTTCTGATTGGGTACACTCAACTGGGCGACTTCCTCGCAGCCAGGCGGGAATACGGCCGTATAAAGGCCCTCGATCCGGCCCTGGCTGTAGAGCTGCGCCATATGGTTCAGGGCTTGGAATAACCTGGAGCGTCTCTAAAAACTCCATAGACATGATACAAATGCCGGGCGGGCGGCCCCGGACCAATTCGGGACAGGCCCGCGCGGGGCGCGGCCGGAAATTGTTTGCCGGCCGCTTCAGTTGGGGTGAATGTCATCATGAAAAGAGCAGAGCCTAAAGCGTCACGCCCCACAGCTCATTATGCGCTTCCGAAGAAGTAAAACTCCAAGGCCGGCCGGCGCAAGGAGAAATATGGTGGATTGAATCGGAACGGCAACAGCGCCCGTGCGGTTATAGTCGCCCGGAATATTTGACAGCAGTGTTCCGCGCGGGTTTTCCCAGTGGCCGCCGAGCCACTCGAATTGCTGCCGCTCGACTACCGAGTCGCCATTCCAGAGGACAAAATCCAGGTCAAATTTGGCTGTACGAGGGCCGGAAAAATAAGTCGTCAGCAAGGCTGTATCAGCCTGGGGACCGGTCAAAAGCGAATACGCCGAGTTGGGAAGCGTGCTGGTCCAACCGGTGGGTGACCCTGGAGCAGGTGAAATCGATGTAGGGGCTTCGAACGTAACTCCCGGGGGGGCGCCGGGCATGATGAAGAATTCCATTTTCGTAAAAGGGCCGACAGCTTCAGGGGGATAATTCTGTGTCCATGCCTGGCTCCAATCTCCGTAGGCAAGCGTTACCCCGCCGCTGCAAACCAAAGTGATACAGAGTATGACCCATGCTTTATATAATCTGTACATGCGGCGCCCTTTCCATTGGGAGAAGTTGCGCAGTCTATGAACACAAGATTATGTCCTTCGAGCACCAAGGCCCATTGCAACGAGTAAGTGCAATGGGCGTAAAGAATATAATCAATTCCGTTTAATTTGCAAGTGCATTAAAACAATGACAAACTTCCCTACTTCTTCTGCAGCTTCTCCTGTTCGATTTTTTCCCTGTACTCTTGCGTGAGCCTTTCCAGCTCGACTTTTCCAATCTGCGTAAGCGGTTCGTTTTGAAATATGCTGCCCACAGCACTCCTGGATTGCTGTTTTTTCAATATTTCGTCTGCTATGAGGCAAAGCCTGGCGTTGTGATCTCTGCAGGTGTCCAGGTCCTGGTTCACTTTGGCTAAAGAGGCCTCGAGGGTTTGTTTCCCGGTCGCCAGCAGCTTTGCCTGGCCTTCGAGGTCCCTGGCGGCCTGAAGAAGCTGGGCAAGCTGAGCGCTCACCTCGTCGCGGGCCGCCTTCATCCGTGCAAGCTGTTCTGTCAAGTCTTTCAATTTTGCCTCAGACGATTGCGCTTCGGCATCGAGTTTCTTTATTGCCTCTGCCTGCTCCTCATTTTCCTTTCGAAGCCTGTCAACCTCTGCCTGAAGGGACCTGTTCCGCCCTTCAGTGCCCGACCGGGCCTCGCGCTCGTCTGAGGCTTTTTTCGCCAGCAGGGCTATTTTCCTGTTCATTTCGTTGATCTTCTTTTGATAAATCTGCTGCTCCCTGCCGAGCTGGAGATGTCCGTAGCCGAGACCGGCGCCGGCGCCGGCGCCCAGAACGGCGACAGCCAACGCAATTCTAACCAGAAGACGAACCATCACGTGCTCCCGTATTCAACTCACCACAGAGGCACAGAGGAAAACAAGGGACGACAGGGGGGATGGGGAGACGCAGCAACGCGGCGAGGGTATTGTCTACGTGTCCGTCTTTACCTCTGTGTCTCTGCGGTGAGTTGCTTTTTTTTGCTTAAAATGCAGCATGCGTATCGAATTCAAACACGTCTACGGAAAAAGGGCCCGTCGAATTCTGGAAGGGCGAAATCTGGTCTGAGGTAAACCAGCGGGCGGTCAGCCACACGTTTTTCGTGAGGCCCAATTCCATGCCTAAAATCCATCCTTTTGCGTTCGTTCCGCCATAAGCGAAATCCTGATCGTCGAAAGCGTCAACGACCGAGTCAGTCCCGACATACTTATAGTAGGTAAACACGTTCCACTGGAGAAATTTTCGCGGATTCGGGTAACCCACCAGCAAGCCCGCCCGGTATGCATAATCCTGCATATTTGCAACAGGTCTTCCGGATAACTTCGACACCTCCTGCGCGTCAAAGGCAATGTTTTGGACATAATCGCCCGATAGAACAACATGGACAGGGTCCCAACAGGCTATATCCACGTTTGCGACAATGTCCAGGTCCCTGAATTTCGAGGCCAGGGCGTTCTTTAGCGGAGGACCGCCGGAGAACTGTGGCTCGATATTGAAAACAGTATTCCCCTTTTGCATGTAGAGGGGCGCCGTCCAGTCATAAATGGTCTGCCCCGGAGGGTTTTCAATTCCGAGGGTATTTTCATAGTCATACAGCGCGATGCCCAGTTTGGCCGAATACTGCCTGTCGGGCTTGTATTCAATGCCGGTCTGGGCGCCCAACAGCCACTTTTGTTGAGGTTGTGTTATCTCCGTTAATGCCTGGAGAGGAAAAGCTCCTCCGGTAAGGTAGCCTGTCAGTTCACTTTGCATAGCCCTTTGGTAATTAACCGCTACACCCTCGAAATTCAGGTCGTTGGCCCATATAAGGTCAGTGTAAAACCAGGGGTTGGGAATCCGTCCGCCCCATATGCTCAAACCGGAGAACGGTTTGTACCTGAGATATGCCTGGTCGAGGAGAAAACCGTCCTTGATGAAATAATCCCCCATGATGGAATTGTCAGATCCAGGGTTGGTCTGATTCCCGGTAGCGAGTCTTACTCCCGCCGTCACCTGATCGTTGACATCAGCCTCAATTTTTAGCCGGGCCACCACATACTCAGCCTGGCTATCGAGAGTGGTGCGCAGCCGCTGGGTCGGATTGTTAGGGTCCAGGATCGTACCATTGCCGGAAGAGTAAAAAACAGGCTCATAGCGCAATCGTATATCGCCGCTGAAGCGCAGCTTCTGGAGCCACTCGGGAATATTTGTCGTAAGGCTGCCCAGAGTACCCTCTTTGGCCTTTTGGGCCACCTCGGTTTCGACCTGTTCGTCGATATTTTTCTTTACCTCCGTGACAACGTTTTGAGTAATCTTCTGAACGTATTCCTGGTCCCTCGGAACTACCAGGATTGCCTTCGCGGCCGCCTGCTGAGTCGATGTCGCCGCTTTGGCAACCACCTGGTTGAGGCGGTCCGCCTCGCTATCGCTGACCAACCCCTTATTCTTTAGAAGAGCGACGAGCGCCTTTACGCTTTCGGCCGACTCCGATCCGGTAATTTTCGCTTTAAGGGCAGCCGCTTCATCCGGGCTGATAACCCCCTTGGCCATCAAAAGTTCAGCAAGCAGCTCCATGCCGGTCGGCTCCGCTGCTTTTCCTTCTTCACAAAAGGCATTCGTTACGCAAACACACGTAATCAGCGCGACTATTCCCAGGACAACCATACCCCTTAACATTAAAACTCTCCCCCTCAACCCCAATGATGAAAAGCGCTCTCAGCAGCGAAGCCTTGTGGAATCGTATTTGTCACCCCTGTGACGATATCCGGATGTTCACGCCCCTGGGCATTCCTTCGGGCGGCGGCTGACTAATGGTGCCGTCGCGCTTCAGGGCTTCCCTGACGACACCGTCCAACTTGGCGTCGCCAGAAGGCGAAACGATCCTGAACTTTACGATTTTGCCCTGAGCATCCACGTCGATCTGCACCACAAGCTGAAGCTTTCCCTTCGGGATTCCCCCGTTTCCCTCCAGCCGTTTCTTGACCTTACGATTCAACTCATCCTCAAGGAGCCGGCCATATCTGCCGAAGGGCGAACCGCCCCCGCCCCCGCCGCCTATCAGTCCGGCGCCGCCTTTGTTTCCGATCAACCCGAACGCATCGCCCCCGGCAGTCCCTTCGGCATCGAGACCGAGTTGCTTGCCGGCAGGCTTTTCGTCAGGTTTGTCGGCCTCATCCGGTCCCCGCTTCTCGGGCCCGGCATCGATAATCTCCTGCTTGAGCTTTTCTTTTTTCATAACCTCCGGTTCGGGAGGCTTTTCCTTGACGACCGGAGGCGGAGGCGGGATCAGATTGACCGTGGAGATCTGGTTCTTTCTTGATGGTCCCAAATCCGACATGAGCAGTTTCGCCACGGATATGCAAGCGCCCATCAACACCAGCGCAACGCACCCACTGATAATCCAGGCCGTTTTCGAAGATGACTTCTTATTGGATTGCTTCATTTTTCAAAACCTGTATTAGATATCCGTTCATTTCACAAGCTTCTGCGTAACCAGGCCCAACTGTGTAATCTCGAGCCTCTGCAACAAATCCAGGACCTCTATGACGCTTTTATAGGAGATTTTTTCATCCCCCTTGATCACAACGGGCAGATTTGGGTCCACCGCCTTGTACTGCCTGAGCCGTGTCTCCAGTTCGGCCATCGTCACCGGAAAGGTGTCAAGAAAGATAGTCCCACCGGCCGTGATCGTAATTGCCTTCGTGGTAGGCTTCACCGAACTGGTCGCGGCGCTCGCCTTGGGCAGATTTACGTTGATGCCCTGAACCGAAGCCGTAACCACTATCATGAACACGAGTAAAAGATTCCAGGCGAGATCGAGCAGCGGAACGACGTTGATCTCGTCGATGACTTCATGTTCGCCGTAAGGGTTCTTTTTCATTTTCAGTCTTCCTCTTCCTGCAGCTTGAGGACGAATTCATCGGCAAAAAGGTACATATCGGCATTGAGGTCTTTTATGCGCTGCGTAAGGAAGGAATAGGAAAAGAGCGCCGGAATGGCCACCAGCAGTCCGAAAAGGGTGCAGGCAAGCGCGGAGGCAACACCGGGCGCGATAGCGGTGAGGTTCGCCTCACCGGCTTCGGCCATGCCCGCAAACGTGTTCATGACACCCCATACCGTGCCGAGAAGCCCCAGAAACGGTCCGCCGGAGATGCCGAACGTCAGTATCATCAGCCCGGCGCTAAACCGCCTGCTTTCAATCATTGTGGCCTTATCGAGCGAAGCCCGGACTGCGTTCATAATGGATTTGGACAGGCCGTTTCCTTCTTTGGCTCCGTTTCCTTCTTTGCCCGCCGTTTTCGACCGGACCAGTTTCAGTTCCTCGAAACCCGCGTTATAAACCCGGTATAGCGACGATCCATCAAATCCGTTTTCTTCTGTGTTGTAGATTGTGTCAAACTCCGGCGCTTCTCTTAGCTGATGTGTAAAAGATCTGTTTGCAAGGGTGGTCTGGCGGAGGCTGACCGTCTTTGTCAAAAAGACAATCCAGCAGAGTGCCCCCAGAACTACAAGGGTGCCTATGACGAGCCAGCCGTCGAGAGTAATCGTTCGGGCGACGACTTTTATCAGGTGAACGGTAAGGCTCTCGCCGCTACCGGCAAAAACTTCCTCCTCCGTGACGGAGGCAAGGATGTTATCCGGCCCCTGGCCCTTGACGGCAGCACGGATCCATTCGGCCGGCCTGGCCGTTTTTGACAACTGGATTTCGTCGAGGTCGCCGGAAAAAAAACCTGCTCCATTGAGGGAAGCGCCGACGCACAGGTCGGATGCCGGCTCCGGTAAAGCGCCCGGCAAATTCACCCAGGTCATTTCCGTGCCGTCAAGGTAGATTGTCAGACGCTTCGAGGGTTCGGCTGTTACAGCCAGGTGATGCCAGGATGCAAGGGGCAGGTCTGCCGTCTTTTCGGTTTCAGCGGCCTGGCCCCCTGCCGCCGCCCTGGCAAATACCTTCGTTTGATCGATCCCTATGACAAGCGACTGATTTTGGTCTTCCCACGAGAAAATGCGGGCGTTATTCTGGGGCTGAGAGATCCTGATCCAGGTTGAAAAAGTAAAACCGGTGGTAAAGTTCAGCGAGGGGGACCTCGGAATGACTATCCTGTCGCCCGAACCGTTCAGGGACAAGCCTGCGCCAATGACTGCCGGGATGCCCATTTCGGCGGAAAACTCCGAAGGTTGGTTTCCATAGGCGGTTTCGTCCCTGGGTTTACCTTCCGCTTCGTCCAGGTGATAGACAAGCAGTTGATTGATATCGTAGACGCCGCCCTGGTCCTGGACCTGGGCGGCGGATTTGTTCCCGTAGTAGATCCAGATGAAGTCCTGCTTCGAACCTGCCATAATCCGCGGGACCTTGACCCAGAAAAGGGCAATCTCATTAGCCGGGTCGTAGATCTCTTTTTGAAACTTCAACGGAAGTTTGTCATCGCTGCTCATGAACCGGATGTCCGAACCGTCGTCCTTGGCGCCGGCAAAGTTGAAATTCGCCGTATGCAGCCTCAGCAGAACGGCGGTGTCGTTCAGGTTCTCCTTGATATCAGCCCCCGCCGGCGTGGTATCGAAGACGATTTTCTTTCTATACTGCCACTTCTCATCCCACCAGGCATTGGCCTGGAGAGCGCCTGAGAAAATAGAGACAACTACGATCGCCGCAGCCACTGCCGTTAACCTGGAAAATAAAAACCTGCGCACCAAACTCCTCCCAATTTAGGGATTCAGGGATTTAGTTCCTCAATCCTCAATTCGGCAATTCCTCAATCCGTGCGGTTAATTGGTCAATTATCCGTGTTCTCCCAGGTGCCGTCGCCCGGGTCCACTTCGAAGAAACTCAACACCCTGACTTCGAGCCATGCGGCGGAGAAGGCGTCGGAGGACGCATCGCCCGGCGCGAGCTTGCCGGCCGCAGCGCTTATGATTGCGGCCTCCTGGCTTTGCAGGCCCTGGGTAACGGCGCCCGTGCCTGACAAGGCCCCGAGGCCGCCCACATTCGCCGAAGAGGGCACGCCTACGGACGTCCCCGAGAAGGTGATGTTGTTTGCATTAATCACCTGCACAGCCCCGAGGATTACTGTATTGCCGGCGATCCCCGCCTCTCCGGCATTGATGTCCCCCTGCGGAGCAAACAAATAGATATTTCCCTCAGGAGGGGCCGGGACCGGGCTTTCCACCCCAAAAGGCGCATACGTTACCGCCCGGATTCCGCTCCCGACAGCAGGCGGACTAAAGAGTAGCACCTGCTCGCCGTTAATGGATACAAGCTGGGGTGGGGACGCGTTTATGGCGGTCTTGGAGCCCCTGCCTGCATTAATGTTTCCGGAGTCGCTCCATACGGTTATGTCTCCCCCCATGAACGTCATGACCCTCGATTCGTTGACATTGACATCGTTTTCAGCAAAGATGTTTATAGGCCCGCCCTGTGCCGTGAAGATCCCCGTGTTCTGCGTTTGCGCAGCCGTAATGAAGGTGCTCAGGCCGACGTTCAGATTGCCGTTGGCCAATATGTAAATACCCTGGGTCACATTCGCCCAGGCAGTCCCGTTCCACGTTTGAAGCTGGGTCCCTGCGGCAGTGGAAACATTTATATAGACGCCGTTTATCAGATCGTTCGGATTTGAGGCGAAGAACGTGTCTCTCGCCCCTGTGGATGTGAAAGAGTAGGTCGGGACAGGTCCGGTAAGGTTGCTGATCTGTGATGTAGTCATGTCGATATCGCCGGCGCCTTTGTTAGCGGATCCTGAGAAGAAAGGGCTTATGACATTTGCCCTGGTATCGGCGATGACCTGTTTGGCGCCCGCAGTGTCACCATCCGCAAGGTCCTGGCTGTACAGCGTGCCCTGAGTGCGGAGGGAGTTAAAGAACTGTGCGTCGGACGAAGAGTTTGAAAAGTCCATGCTGTACCCGGCTGCCACGATGAGGGTGCTGCCTGTTTCAGGCAGCAATGGATTGTAGGTGTTGCCCACCATCTGGATTCCGCTCGACGTCCCCAAATCAATAGAAAGACCCGCCTCCACGGTAAAAGATCCCGGCCCCGCTTCCTGTATCCCCAGGGTGGAAGCGGTGGCGGTGTAATTCGAGCTGAGCAGGATGTTCCCATCGGCTTGGATCTTGGTGACGTCACTGGGCGAATTGTTCTGCCCGAAATAATACATATCTATTATGTCACTGCCTGCGTAGATATCGGCTTCCTTTGGCAGGTATAGCGAAAAGTTCTCAATGTCACGGCCGGCGTTCAGTATTGCCGGATTAGTATCCGAGCCATGCAGGATGTTGTCCGGGTCATGTAAATATCCGTCAAACATCTGATTGCCCGTAAAAGTGGACCCATAAGCCTGAGCTGGAGAAGCATCGGAAACGATGATCGAAGCCGATTGCGTTACCCCTTGCGACGTGTAAGACCCATTGATATCTCTCCCCGCGACCAGAACAAGATTTCCGGTTTCGGACGGGGCGAGAGCGAAAGAATTGAGCAGATCGATATCCCTTCCCGCCGTAATAATCAAAGTTGGGGGAAGAATTCTCTGGAGGTTTGCTGTCGGGTTGTTGTTGCCAAGATTGTAATAAGGATCGTCGCCATATATCGTCACGTCACCCGTGGCCGATGTCAAACTGGCTGATGCATATTGAGCGGGAGTAGTAGAGGTGGCTGGTATCCGGTACTCCAGGTCCCAGGGGATGACTACTGATGCCGGTCGGGCCAGAGTAGGATTCACTATGGTGCCCAAGTCGAGGTTGCCCTCGGCATATACATTGATTGCAGCGGTAAATGCCTCTATCGGAGTGTGAAGACCATTCGACCCGAAATTACTCATGGAGCTCAGTTCCGCGTTACCTTGATAGATAGCGAACCTGCCGTCCATATCGCCATTTGAAAAGATGGTCAGGTTACCCAGGCGAAAAGTTCCGGCCTGGCATGAAAAGCTCCCCCCGGTAAAGACGGTCAGATCTCCGCCGCCCATTGTAGCCAACCCCTGGACGGGAGGCTCGAGGCCGTTTCCATATGAGGCGGACCAGTGATAGGAAGTGCCCTTTGTGTTGAAAGAATCCCATCCGTCACTATCCAAGTTGCTATTGTCGTTTATATTTGAGTAAAGATTGCCGTTAACATGGATGGAGATATTTCCTCCATTCACATAGTTCCAATATTGAGTCAGGGATCGACTCGATGTCGAAGGACTTTCACCGGTCGTGCGGATCGCGCCAAACGCGGTACTTGGGTTTTGGTATCCCAGATCTAAATCCCACCCGGTAAGAACATCGATGTCTCCTGTCGCCGACTCGATTGCGCCCCCGTTTATCGTGAGATTATTACCTGTTTGTATGTTTATCTGCCCGCTAAACGTGCCCACATTATAGGTAATCAAGCTGTTCACCATGTAGCCGACGTAAGCAGGCACGGAATTGATCGTCATATCGTACCCGGCGGCGATTCGAAGCGGCGCGCTTTCGGTATATATCAACACCCCGTCGCCGATGTTCAGGTCCCCGGCGCCTACATTGAACTGAGCAGGATTGGCGCTGTTCGCCGAGCCGGCGACCAGGGTCATACCCCAGGACGGCTGTGCCGTATTGGAATTCAAACTCGTGTAAGAGGGGGTAGGATGATCGACGAGATTGGCGGCTATGGTCAAATCGGTGCCGGCCCTCAAGGTCAGAAAACCGGGGCCGAGACTGTCCCAGCCGCCGGCGGTGAAATCCCATGTGTCTGCAAGCGTGAGATTGCCGGTGGATCGCACCTCGAGACCCGGCACGAACTGTGCCGTACCGCCGCAGTTTATAAGGGTCGGAGAAAGGCCGGCAGGAGTTGGCGCTCCCTGCACGAAACCCCGGATTCCGCTCAGCCAATTCCCGATATTCGCCTCGTAGATAGTGTCCGCCGCATAAGTAACCTGTAGGGTCGAAACACCGGTGGTGTCCCCATACAGGACTCCTTCCGCCAGGATTTGCCTCGCGCCTGTGATGACGCCTGTTATGTTATTCGCGTTGGCGCCATAGTAAGTGCTCCAGGGGGCCCTGAAATGGACGGTCCCTCCCGTCTGGCCGGATAGACCGGCAACATCGATCGAACCGTAGAAATTCAGCAGGCCCTGTTGCCCGGGAGCACTGTCTGCGATATTGAGAAACACTGTCGCGCCAGGGCTGACGATCGTGCTTCCGGCTTCCAGTGTAAGCGTCCCGCCGGAGTTGAACTGGATGGTCCCACCACCGCCAAGCGAACTCGAATCGATTGTCCCCTTGAAATCTATGGACCAGTTGTCGGCCGTCAGGTTGAAATTATTAGCGGCGATGACCACGTTATTCCCTATGGTCAGTGTACTGCCTGGGCTGTTCACTCCCCGCAGAGTTATATCGATATCCTCCGTAAAGCCACCTTTATTAAGTATGGTGTTCAGGGCGGAGAACCCTTTGTCAGGCAGCGTGTTGTTGGACAGGTCTTCGGCGTCCAGAATAAAAGAGCCGCCCAGGCCCACAGAGCCGTCAGGCCTGCTGCCGGCTGCCCCTTCCATGGTCGCCTGCAATTTGACGGGGGCCGAAGGAGAATAGATGGAAATGAGCCCGGCATTTACGCCCAGGTCGCTCGGGTCGGAGGAATACTTTGTATCGACTCCCGAGACATCGACGAGAGCGTTGTTTCCAATCCTAACAGGGCCGATCGAGGAACTTAGGTAAACGCTGCCGCCTGGAGAATACACATAATTATTTTGACCATTGACCGTTATCGTCTGGGTGCTTCCTCCATCCAGGACCTGGGCGGATCCCCTCAGCGTAACGCCGCAAGCCCCGTTAAGCGTTAGGGTCCCTGAGGCCATTTGAATCTGGCCGCCGGAGACGTCGATGCTGTTTGCGTCGATTTCGAGGGTCCCGCCGGGGATGACCGTCTGTGAAGGTGCGACTCCGTTTGACGCGATCGAAACTTCTCCGCTCGTAGAGACGGTGAAGTTTGCGGCCGTATAGGGGGTGTTTGCGTCCATGTAGTACGAAGTGGTGACGCGGGCAGATGAAAAGTTCAGGTTACCCCCCGTTGTAAGAGACCCGCTTCCATTGAAAGTGATGTCGTGCACTGCATTGAAATCGACAGTCGAAAATCCGTCGATCAGCAAGCCGTTTACGCTGGAATTGGCGGACGTAGATCCGCCAAGCAATGGACCCTCTCCCACAGAAATTTCGTTCGCATTAAGAATCAGCGAACCCGCGTTTTGCAGAGTGGGAGGCTGGGGGGCCCCACCACCCCTGTTCTGAAGGCTGATGGTCGGAGCGGTGATAGACACGCCGCCGTTGTCCGACGCATTCGACCATTCTATAGCGGCAGCATTGATGGTGAATGAATTCTTAGCAGAAAGACTTATGTTTGAAGGAACCGAACCCGTCCCTCCAGGGAACCAGACCACGCCCTGAGTAGAGCCGTCAGAAGAGCCTCCGGAAGCAGAAAGTGTTACGTCATTAAAGTTACCGAAGTTGCCCCAGAAGGCGCTGGTGAGGTAAAGACCAGAAGCACCCGTCTGCATAGACCCCTGCGGCACGAAGTAGACATTCTGCCCCGTAAGGTTGAGTGCGCCGTGATCGATCTGCAGGCCGCCCTGGAAGTCGATCGCGCCGATTGTCATCGTCACCATATCAGACGCATGGACCAGGGAATTCGGCTGCATGGTGAGCAAACCGGTGGGAGTGATCAGGCTCGTCGAGCCGTTTCCACCCGAATCGATCGTGTTTATCTGCGCCCCTGAATCGAGCGTTATTGCGTTCTGCGCCGCAAGAACCACCCTGGTCGCCTGGAGCACACTGCCTTGCGCCATTTCAATCGACTGGGTGAGACCGCCTTTAGTTATGTCCAGGTTTCCAATGTCAATTTCGTAAAACCCGGTCAGTGCGTCGGCTGCAACGTATAGCGTTCCAGTTCCCGGATTCAACGGTATCTGGCCACTTGACTCTTCGATGAAAGCGCTGCTTCCTCTAAGGGATATGACACCCCCCTGATAGGTTGAGGCGCTCGCCAGGGCCGTCCCGTCCACTTCAACCGGAGTGTTCCCCTGCAAGGCGTTGGCGAGAATTGTTCCACCCAAAACCGTGGTATTCCCGTTAAGGGTAACGTTTCCCCCATCCCCGACAACCATCCCTTGGATGTTAAAAGTCCCCTGTTTAAAAAGATAGCTTGCAGGCTGGACTTCGAAAGCATCCATAAGAGAAGGTCGTACGGAAGTACCGGTATAGGTAAGGAAACCGGCTATGACGGGAAAACCGTCGGCGGACACCTGCTGAGTGCCGGACGTAATGTTTTTCCCTGTATTCGTTACAACCATAGCCCCCGGCAAAAAAGCGTAGCATTCCGGGAGTACCGAATAGATGCCGGCTTTCAGGCCGGAATAGCCCTCCAGGTAGACCGCCTGGCCAACCTGCAATCCTGCCTGGGCGGCAACACTGGCAGGCACGGAATAATCGCTGTTAGGGATTATCACATAACTATTGCCGGTCTGAAATGGATCGACGGAGCCTTGGATCCCTCCCTGGAATTGATACGCAAAGATGCTGCCTCCCCCGGAGCCTGAGACGTCAATCTTGGACCCGGATTGCGTGATCACCTGTTTGCCCGTGATCGTTACCGAATTGATCGGCGCGCTTGTAACCAGGGTACCACTCACATTGGTAAAGTTATTCTTATCCGGGATAGTCCAAAACACGTCGTTCAACGATCCATAATTTACTGGAATCGATCCGGCGGTCGAAACGGTGCTTCCGTCCGACAAATAAACGCTGCCGTTGGGGGCTTCGAGTGTAATCTGCCCCATTGGCGCAGCGAGGCAGCCGCCTTCCATGTCTATTCCACTTTGACCGCCTGACACTAAGGTCAAGCTGCCGCCCGCCGAATAGATGGGAGAAGAACTATGCGAATCGCTACCCTCGATCGTGATATTGCCGGTGGTATTGACTGTAAAATTGGCCAATGTGAGAGGATAGATGCGGTCCGCCTGCAAGACCAGGTCGGCGGCAGTCATCATCTGACCTTGCCAGCCTGCCTGATATAGGAGATCTGAAAACGTCAGGTCATATGCGGCGGATAATTTCACATTCTGGAAACCGGAAAAGGAAACAGCGCCGCTCACATCGATCCACCCGGCTGCCAGGTTCAAGAGAGCCTGGCCGCGGGAAGTTTCCGGCGTCTGACCGGAGCCTATAGTATAGGTGTCGGTTATTTGAATATGGGGGGCCTGGATATTTATTTGGTCCTGGCTGGACCCGGAATAGGTAAATGACGGTGCGTCAAGCGTCAGGCTTCGACCTAAAATGTAATTCAATCCTTGGGAGAAACCCTGGAAGTCTAGGCTCCCCCAGCTCTGGAAAGTCAGAGCGTCAAAACCTGAGTTGATATAATTCTGGAGGTCGGAAGCCAGCAGAGGGTATGGATTGGTGTTCTGACTGAAGATCGATAACGAACCACCCTGCAAACCGGCCAGATTGGCTTGTGCCGTCAGTATGCCGTTCGGGACGACAGTACCCCCGGATAAAGATATGCTCCCGGGATTGCTCGCAACAATCTGGGCAACGGGGGCGCCGTTTCCATTGAGGAGATAGGTTGTAACCTGGTGGGACCCTGAAACGTCCACCAGCGAGTTGGCCTCCAGCGTCAAATCGCCGTTCGCCGTCAAGTTGACGCTGCCTCCCGGCAGGGGCGTGTAACTCACAGGGAGGCCTTGCTGAACAGGCTGTTGAGAGGGTTGGTTATATCCGACAACCGATATTTCTCCGGTGCTTTGCAAAGTGAAATTGACGAAATTTCCCGTTACCGCGCCTGCCTGAGCAATCAAGACGCCGCCCACGACTCCGTTGGGCCCGTTCAACGTTATAGTTCCCCTTGGCGCGACCTGGATTTGCGCGCCGTCTTGCACATTAAGCACAGCGTTAGGGTCGTCCAAGACTGGGTTCGCCACCTGGGAAAGACCCCTGCTCAGGGCCTTTCCTGCTGTTGCGCTAAATGAGCTCGAACCAATTAAATCGGGAGTAACGGCAAGCAAATTGTATCCGCTATCATCTCCCCCAGGCACAGGAGAAGCCAGTTTTACAACGGAGGGGATATAGACCGCGCCTGCGTCCACAGTGAGGTCATGGTTACCGCTCAGGGTGATGTTTGTAAAGCCGGTGAGGATTAGCTGGTCAGCGCTCAGCACAAGCTGTTGGCTGCTCAAGTCGTACTGCGGGGTCGATCCGTTCTGCGCCACCGTAATGCTGTCGGCGCTCAAATTAATGCTGCCTCCATTGTTGCCAACCAGGGAATACCCATTCAGATCACTGCTGAGAACGATTCCGTCGCCCTGAATCTTCAGCTTCCCGGCATTTCCTCCGGTTACTGCGCCTGACTGGCTGATGCCGTATCCGCCGCTAACGTCGATAAGACCGGCAGCAATCACTCCCTGTCCAAAGTAGCTCTGATCCTGAATCGTAACGGTGCCGCCCGAGGTGAAATTTGTAGGCGCATCGGCCCCGGTGCCGGTTGCAGTTATGGAATTGTCAATGCGCTGCCCAGCCACGTTAATCTGGCTGCCTTGAGCCAGATTTATCACTGAATCAATCTGGATATAGCTGCTGGAAGTGTCAATTGCGGTCATGTTATCGGTAACTGTCATGTTGACGTTACCGGACGGGATCTCAATCTGTCCGTAGAAATCAATCCTCCGGGCAGTTAGCGACAGGTTCCCCCCCGGGTTCAATGAAATATCCGCACCTTCGTTAACTGTGATTGTGGTATTGGAAGAAACCTGCAAGCTGCTCAGACCCGCGGCGCTCAGTTTTTGAGTGGATAGATACGTAGTGCCCGGATTATTAGGATCGTATGGTTGATCGTGGGGACCAAATCCTTGGGGCAAAGGCGTGACCGTGTTTTGAAGCACTACATTTCCCAGCCCGTAATCGGCATCTTCTACATAGGTTCCAACGGGCAACTGTGATCCAATTACTAACGTTCCACCAACAGGTTCCTGTAGGCCTAAGGTTTTGTAAGTGTGCTGACCGGTCAAGGGGTAAAGAATGGAGTCCATCTTATCCGGCAGTTCGGTAGCCATGGTTTGATAAACGCCCCTGGTCGCGCCGCCCAGAATGGTTCCATCCAGGACTATTTGCCTCGGGGCAGTACTGTTTGGGTTGTAGAAAGCAAGCAGCCCGGCATTGGCGCCTTCGACATAGCTGTCCAGATATGTTGTGACGCTCATTATGGAGTCGTAGTGGAGCGTTTCAGGAGCGCTGGCGATGGGGTAGATCTTATTTCCGGCGGCCAGCGCCGTGGTTGTTATATAACCGCTGGCGTAATTAGTGCCTCCACCGCTAAAATTGAGGGTCGCTCCCTGTTTTATAATCGCATCTCCTGAGGAAGCGATATCGATCGATCCGCCTGTCAGGCTTCTCTCCAGCGCAGTTTCATCCTGAGAGGTAAGAGAAGAGCTTATATCACCAATCGACGAACCGGTGAGATTATTGACAGTGATATACTTGCCTTGAAGAATACCGCCCTTCTGGTCCGGGTAATCCCGCAGGTTAACGCTGTTTAACTGGATCTGGGTGGTGTTGGCTGACGCAGGCAGATCGGCCCAACTGCCGCTGACATCGATGCTGCTGCCGTCTTCCATGAATACCCTCTGGCTGGCATACATGGAGACAGTGCCGGAGTGAGCCACTATAGATCCATTGAGATCTACCAAATTGGCAGGTCTGTTTGGGGTGAGCCCGCTTATGCTGATGACTGGAGGCTTAAAAACGAATGATTGGTCTGCAGTTTCCGTTGAGTTGGATATTAGTGATTCGGTCACACTGGTGGGAGAGGTGTAGACCATGTCAGAGGCCATAAGTTCAACATTGCCGTTAAGCTTGAGAGCCGTCGTTGCGTTGATGAGGCCATTCTGGTAGACATCCTGGCCGTACATCCCTATCAGGCCGGTATTGGCGAGCATCTGCCCGTTATTGGTCGCCTGACCTGGCGTTTGGGTGAGCGTCACCACCAGGCCGCTGGTAAGGCTTAAACCCGCTCCGGCGGCAAGGCCGATCTGACCGGCCTGTGTCTGAATGGTTCCCGTCACGTCGTTTGTGACATTGGGACCCAGCAGGAAAACCGAACCGAGGTTATCGGTGGTGATGGCGCCCTGGTTTATTACTAAAGCGCTGAGGTACGCGTTTGTGCCGCTGTTCTGGTAGTCCTGGGCCGCAAAGTTGAGGTTCCCGTTCAAGAAATCGAAATCGGAGATATTGAGCGACGACGCTATCAGGGAATGGACATTTACCTGCGATCCCGGGCCGAACAGGATGCCGTTCTGGTTGATCAGATATATTTGGCCGTCGGCTGTGAGCTTTCCGAATATCTGGCTCGGGTTCAGGTCGAAGATGCGGTTCAAGCAAACCCAGTTCGTATGCCCCTGCTGGTTGAACTGAACCCAGGCGTTGGCGCTGATATTGAAAGAAGCCCAGTCTTGAATCGCCTGTGGCGCGTTCTGTGTGACGACCATTTTGCTTGAATTGACGGTAATAATACTCGATATGCCCTGATCGGAATTGTCCGTGATGGCCACGGGAAGAGTGTCCGAAGGGAGTGAAGACGTTGATGTGGCGGGAACCGAAGCCGCCTTGGGTTTGCTCTTCGGGGTCACTGTCAGGTTCAGTTCCGGCAGGGTTGTCTCAGTTCCATTCGGTAGTTTGGGCTTGGGAAGAGGGGGCAACAGAGACTTATAGAAGCCTGGAATCTTTGTGCCTGCTCCAGCATGGCTAATTGCCGGCAGGAAGGCAATCCCCACGCACAGAAAAACGGCCAATGCTCTTTTCATCATGCCTCCTCTTACAGAGGTCGGAGGATGGAGGTCGGGAAAAGGGGTTCCGACTTCCGTCTTCCGTCCTCCGACTTCAGTACAGATACTTCACCCTGAAATGGACCCTGCTGTCGCCGGCCCTGGTGTGCTCAGTGCTTGAAAGTGCGGTCGCCCAGCATGTTTCATACTCCAGACACTTGTCGTAGAGTCCTCTCACACCGACGCCGGTCCCCTCGAGGTCGAAAGTCTCCTGCTGCTTCGGCAATGCATCGAGTATAAAAAGGTGCGCCTCATCGTAGAAGATGAAAGGAGTACACTGCAGTTTCCCATTGCATACGCCGTGAGATGCGGCCATTTCGGGGGCAAGCAGTTCGATGGTGCAATGCACGGCGCTGTCGCCCAGAGCGTCGGTTTCGTAGTATCCCCTTACGTTTTCAAGCCCCCCCCCGGCATATTGCTCATTGTTTATGAGCGGCGAATCGGAAACCTGTCCGTCCGCTTTGACAAACAATTTGGTTCCGGCAAGCAGGTCCTGGGTTCGTTGTACGCCACCCGTGGCATACAGGTAGTTCCCTCTGGCATCGTAACGGTTTTCGGCGAATGCTTTCTCATCGGAGATTAACCCGCGAAAGGCCATGTTCAATCCGGCGCTGAATTGTGTCACCCCGCGCGGGTCCGTGAGAAAGGAGGTGTAGACAAAGGAAAGGGGAAAGTAGGTAACAGGCGGGTTCTCCCCATTACTCTGAGCGCTCGGGGACTTAGCGAACTCCAGGGTGATATTCCGGAAATCCTTGTAGTCCAGTCCGGCGATCAGGTTCTGCGAGTAGTTGGTAAAACCCGGCAGCGGCACGACGTAGCGCAAGCCGAACATGTGCCCATTGCCCACGGTATTGAATCCTTCGCCAAACGCCGTATTACTGCTGTTCCATATGCCGGACAGGAGAATAGTTTGATTCGCATTCCATGGAGTGGGCATCGAATACGCGGCTGCGCCGACCTCGACCTGGCTTGGGTCCATCGGGGAAGTCTGATATTGCAGCGAAATGGAATTATCCCTTTGCCAGAGGTTATCATAATGGACGACGGCGTTAAGCCTGAGCGCAGTGGTATCGGGACTTGAACGGTTACTCAGCTCAAGACTTGCGTGCAGGGGCAATTTATCTTCCACTTTCAGATCCACATCAACGGTACCCGCCTCGGTCCCGGTGGACAGCGAAGGGGTCAGCTTGACGTCGGCGTTTTCATTTGCCTTGCTGATCTCCTTTTGAACCTCGGGGGTATAGAGGACCTCGCCGGGCTTCATCGATGGAAGGCTTCTCAGAATCTTTTCCGCCGTTACGTAGCGATTTCCAGCGGTCGCCACTTTTGCGACTTTACTCTCGACCACATCGAGCCGGATGATCCCTTCCTGCACCCTCTGCTCGGGAATGCCGACCAGGACTGTCGGATACCCTTTGGAATGATAGAGTTTCTCCAGCGTTTCTCTCGCCGTTTCAACATCGGATGCCTTTTTGCCAGGACCGATCATGCCCTCGAGCGTGTCCTGAATGAGCTCCGGCGGCAGAAGCGTGTTCCCTTCGACCAGAAAGCCTGCAATTGGAAAAGCAAGCTCCGGAGTCGGCTGCTGGGCGCAGCACCGGCAGGCAAAGCCCGGCAGAACGCCGAACAGCAGGACGGCAATGAAGATAAATCGTTTCGGTTGATTGAAAGCTCCCATTGCTTCCACGTTCACAATCAAGGCATCCCGCTGACGGCCCATAGCGCATGACAGACGAAGCGAGCGGGATGCCTTCCGCGCTGCGCGAAGTACATCGCCAAGGGATGCCCGGGAGAGCATTTCACCAAATGAACTCTTACTGTTGTTAACAAGTCTGTCATACGAGGGAAACCGATTCAAAATGTCAGCAGCCCGTATATCCAGTCCATCCGGAAACCCGGATGAACGCAGGAGAATTTCACCTTATAGATACTTGCAGTTTCCGATTCGGATTTCTTGCCCCAAGGAAAAGGCATTTTCGTCTCCGGATCAGGTCCGGGGCAGGCTATGGCAAGGAAATCAAGTCGTTGCGCGGAGGCGTACAGGTGTGCCGCCTCGCGGAGCGTCTAGATCTCGGCTAGCGGCCCAGGCGCCAGCCAGGGCAGAAAAGAATCCTTTCCGGACGGAAACTAGAGAGGTTTTGACGTTTTGACCAACTCGTCACGCAAGGCGACCGCATCCTTGAAACCGTCCATACGGTCCAGCGGCTGGCCTTCCCGGTTCAGGATGACAATTAATGGAAAACCGTTCTGTTTATACATGTCTTTATATTTCTGATTGGTATCCGAATTGACTTTTATCCAGACGAACCGGTCATTGAAGGTTTTTACCCGCGGATCCACGAGAGTTTCGCCAAAAAGCTTTTTACAGAATTGACACCAATCCGCATAAAGTACGATGACTGCGGGTTTTTTCTCCTCACGGGCCAGGGCGATACCCCTGTCATAATCCTCGACCCATTGGATATTAAGAGCGTTCAACTGGGCGGCCCCGGTTACAGAGGCAATCTCGAGGTCGACAGTCAGGGGAATTCCGGCAAGAGGGGCATTGGCATCCACTGTAATATTGGTGCCGTCGGTCGCAACTATTTTCCCGAGCTTTCCCCCTTCCATGGGAAAATTCGCTCCGAGACGGGGGGTCAGGACCATAGAAACCTTCTGCTGATCGACCTTTACTTCCACTGTTCCTAAGCTGTCTTCAAAACGATCTCCGTCTTTGACGTGACAATCGAGAATCGCGTATTGTTCCGAAACCTCGACAACGCCCGCTTTGAAGTAAGGAGTTATGGGGACCTCTTTTCCAACGACGGGAAAGGAATTGAAGTCGCCCACGTATTCCTGGGGAGACATCCGGATCGTTTTCGGCATGTTCCTCACACAGGGGATTTCTTTTCTCTTTGCCGGGTCTGCCGGACCGTAAGCCTTATCGGGCGAAATAACGACTTTTTTCTTTTCGCCCACGGCCATCCCGAGCACTGCCTCACCCAAACCGGGAATCGATCCGCTCAATCGCCCGGCGATAAAGTCCTCCGGGACAAACGTGGCGGCGGCTTCAAAGTAAGGGGACTTGTGTAGGGCCGGATCGTTGGCCGTCTTTTCATAGGTCGTCCTGACAACTTCGCCGTTCTCGGTGGTCGCCGTAAAATTTGCAGAAACCAGATCGTCCGCCTGGACCTTGACGGAATCGGAGGCCCCTGAACAGGAAACAATGAAAAGGCATAACAATGACAAAATCACAATCTGCACACGAATGATCGTTCCGGACATTTGTTATTCTTCTTTCTTCGATAGATTGTTTTCGGGAATAGTTTCGGTTCTTACATCACACGACAGCTTCTCCCCTGCGAACGGGTCACCGAAGTCTATTGTGAACATCTTGTGCTGTATATCCGAGACACGGCCGACATAGGGCCCCATCCTTATCAGTGCCCCTTTGGCAACCTCGATCACAACCTCCATTTGATTGCCTTTTTCACTTACGGTCCCTTTCCCGAAACCGGTTTCAATGGTCGTCCCGGGCTGTAACGTGGAGCGGATCAGCACCTCGTTTTCCGAAACTGATGTCACTTTGTATGGAAAAAGCGGGTCTTTCTTATAATCCGCTCCCACCTCTGGGTCCTTTCCTGTGCGTGACTTATATTCGTCTTTGGTCATCCTGACCTCTTTGGACTCCTGTCTCACCTGTGACAACTCCAGAAATTGTTCCTTTTCAGGAATATCAGCCGGCCTTTCGGAATGAATCTCCATGGTCCGGGTCTCTCCCAGCCTCATTCCGGCGATAGAAGGAGCGATCCGGGCGATTATTTCATCCAGGAAAAAAACCGGAAAACTCTTCTTGCCGTCGCTTTGGCCGACAGTCACTTCAATGGGATCGTCCTTGGGCCTGGGCAGATAAACAGCCGATTTGCGCAGCGATGAATCAGCCGCCACGGCGGAAGACGTGCTGGCTGCAATGTCTCCGTTTGGAAAGCGGCAGGTAAACTGAATCCCGACCTTATCCCCAGGTTTTATCAGACCTGTTTCCGCTACGGATAGGTCTGCGCGATGGAAAACGAAAAGGACGCTCAATAGAAGCAGGATTGCGAAAACAATCCGGGACCGATAAACCATTTTGATGTTCCCTTTCCTTCTTTTGAAAAAATCAGCCTTTTCAGCCGCATGCCGGTTAAGAAAAGGCTGTCCCGGCGGCGAGCCGAAGCACTTCAGAATCCTGCACTCACTGGCAGTCTGGGCGGTTTCGCCTGTTCAGGTCATAGCTGTGAAGCCTGGCCAGGCAGGACCTCTCACGGACAACGAGTCATGCTATAGGCGGTGTGTTACACATTCATGACGGTTTCATGAATTTTCGAAGAGCGAAGATAACCGGGATACTCTGAACGTGGCGGCCCATCGCTTAGGCAGAACTAAAAGGAAAGGAAGCCCCTCAGGCTCACGATCGCAAGAACGGAAACGAATGCAAGTGCAACGTTTCTGTAATCCCCCCTGAGTTCTCCCATTAGAACCTCGTAGCCAAAGAAGAACACGATGATTTTTGCCGCGATCAGGCTCATGTGATAATCTTTCACAGGTCCACCCGGCAGATTAGGCACGATCAGCGCTACAAACAGAACAATAAAATCCAGAGGGGTTGTTTTGAATCCCTTTTTACGCCGCGTGAACTTGAGGGTCAGAACAATGAATACGACGAGTAATGCGAACGATAAGTTGTAGGCATCAGCCAATCTCATGCCCACCTGCGAGGCCGCATCCATTTCGCTTAAATAAACGGCATACGGGATGAAAAAGTAAAAACCCAGCCTTAATGCCCCCCCGATCCATTGCTTTTTCATAAACCAGGTCAAAACAATGAGTCCGATTAACCCGCTCGAAAGGGCGGAGACATAAACCGGCACTTCAATGGGCAGCACGGCCGTTAAAACAAGCAACACGGCAAGCCCTGTTTCGCAGACGTTGAAGGATGTCTTGATTATTATGTTACGGTTTTTGATGCTTTGGGTTAGAGTTTCCAGGAAAGAATGCCGTTTAACCAGCCACCCGGTTCTTTTCGCCTCGGCCAGTCCCAGCAGAGCAGTTGCGCCGAAACACAGGCATGAGGCCAGAACGAGCCATTCGGCACCCTTACGCATCAAATAGGCCGAAGTCACCATACAGGCCTGAAGGGCGTAGATCAGAAAGACAGTTTCGGAATGTGAAAGACCGAGTTTCATAAGCCTGTGGTGCAGGTGATTTTTATCCGCCACGAAAGGAGATTTCCCACTTGCGATTCTTCCAAGCATGACGGAAATGGTGTCCAGGATGGGCATTCCCAGGAGCATCATGGGCAGCAGCCTATTGAACTCATAGTTTTCCTGGGTGATCTTCAAAGAGAGACTTATGGCCCAGAAGCCCAGAAACTGGCTCCCGGCATCTCCCATGAATAGGGTGGCCGGGTGGGTGTTGAATCGCAGAAAACCAAATATGGCCCCTATCATTGCGATTGACAGGAGAACCACCATAAAGTCGCCTCCGAGATAGGCCAGGTATGCGATGCAGATGAAGCTCATTATCGAGATCCCTCCCGCCAATCCGTCCAGGCCGTCGGAGAGGTTGATTGCATTCGTAGCGCCCACTATCACTATAACGGTCAGTGGAATCCCGATCCAGACCGGCAGATGAAACCCTTCAGGCAGAAGAGCGCCCAAATCCCGGATCCAGACCCCTCCATAGCAGGTCACGACAAGGGCCGCCGCTATTTGTGCGGCAAATTTCCACAAATAAGACAGTCCCCTCGAATCGTCTATAAACCCAAAAAGAACCACAATTGCGGTCCCGGCGACGATGGCTTTCAAAGAGCCGTCAAAGGGGAGCCAGAGAACGATGGGGATA
>Ga0074045_10001416_pt1 | contig 23075 bp, 15 predicted proteins | sample BogForMeECP23OM2_FD_94442 | JGI IMG/M metagenome (GOLD analysis project Ga0074045, IMG submission 94442) | Bog forest soil microbial communities from Calvert Island, British Columbia, Canada - Bog Forest MetaG ECP23OM2 | ecosystem: Environmental > Terrestrial > Soil > Wetlands ... | reverse complement strand
TCGACAGCCCGCTCTTTGCCGGACGGGGATCGAAACACGATCTCAAAGGAAACATCATGCAGAGGATCTTGGTATAAGTGAGAGCTTTTGAATTCGCGTTCGAAGATGTTCCATTCGGGAATTTTCACGGAAGGTGTTTGAGCGGAAGCCTGGGGTTGAGAAAACATGGATACGCACGCGCAGAACAGCAAGCGAGCGCAGAGAGTGCCCAAAACCTCTCCATGAAAGCGCGGCTGCCTTCTGCCTGAACGCTCCTTACGCGGATTGACGATAGTCAAACTTCCCAACGCACAGTACACCAAAGCGGCACACACTTCGACAGCAGCCGCGTGGATTCATGCTGCGGCGCACGAAAAACTTTGCCAACAATCGAAATTTTGCTTTCTTCCAATCTAAAAATCTGTAACAATGAGTAATAACATTCTGACAAAAGAGTCACCCCGCAAAAAGTGCATTGCAGATATGTAGAGTCGGCTTGAAAGCATGTTGAGGCGGTTCGGGTTTTTGTTAGAATCCGACCATTTTCAAGTCGGGAAATTCAGGGCTTATGGCTACTAGCAACAGAGTACCCGCTAACGGCCAGTTCTTAGTTTCTGATTTTCAAGTCAACGCCGAAGGTGTCCATGTGTGGCCCTTCGAGCCGCAGTTTCCCATCGATGCGATCAAACACAACCTGAGTGGCCGACATCCGTTTCGAATGAATCGCCACGATTACGTGGAGATCGTTTACTTGAACTCCGGGGAACTGGTTTGGCAAGTTCAGGACAATTGCGTTCGCGAGCAGCGCGGCGACCTCTTCGTCATGCTTCATCCTAAATATCACCGGGTGACGGAACATTCCAGCAAGCAGGTAACCGCCGAATCGCTATTCTTCCACCCGGAGCTCCTACGTTCGCGCCCTGCCTGTAAAGATGAATCGGAGTATCTTGTTCCCTTCTTTTCGCGAGATGCAGAGTTCGCACATGTCGTTCCTCGCGACACCGCCATCCCCACAGAGGTGCTCGACCTCATCCGCCGGATTCGCAAAGAACTGCCGGCAACAACAGACTGCGCGCGCTTGGCCGTCAAGACCTACGTAAAAATGATTCTCGTGCATATCCTGAACCACTTCGCGATTAGTGAAGAACCGTTGCTGCGTTCTGACCGGCGCCATCGGGAACTCGATCGCTTCAAGCCCGTTTTTGAATTTCTCGATCACAACTATTCGGAGCCGATCTCTCCTGGTGACGCGGCGGATACCCTCAACATGAGCCCCTCGCACTTTCGGCGCGCTTTTAAGCATCTTACCGGGCAATCCTTTGTGCCTTATCTGAACCACTTCCGCATTGAGAAAGCGCAGCAACTTCTCGCGAATCCCGACATTCCAATTTCCGAAGTTGGCTTGGAAGTCGGCTTTTGCGATCAGAGCTATTTTGGCCTCATCTTCCGTCGTCTGACGACGATGACTCCCCGGCAATATCGTCAACGAGCCCTGGCGGGAAGCCGAAACTCTCGCAACTGAATTTGTCGAAGCGGATTCGCAAAACGTATATCGGTCTCGCCAATCGTTGTCCAGTCTTTTCTACTCGGACAATAACGCGAAACATCCAGTGTTTCTCGCGCTGCGGACAATCCTGATTCTTTTCTCAGAAACAACCCCAAAACCTTATAGAATTTGCGGGCCGTTACCTATATTTTGCGCGCAGAGGTCGTTTCCGTTGATTTGTTCCTCTCCGCCGACTTGCCTCGCCAAGGAGGCCGGTGAATAATCCCGCTTGTTTGTTAGTGAATCCGATAGGGGACGCCATGGAGACGGACAAATTACGGTTTGCGACGATCGGGGCCGGCTTTTGGACTCACTACCAACTTGCGGGTTGGTCGGAAATTCCATCTGTGCAATGTGTCGCGATTTCCAATCGCACCACCTCAAAGGCCGACCTCGTCGCTCATGAGTTCGGCATCTCTAGGGTGTATGCCGATCCCTACCAGATGCTTCGCAAGGAAAAAGTAGATTTCGTTGACATCGTCACGGATGTCGACACGCACAGCACCTTCGTAAAAATGGCTGCCGAACTCAAAATCCCGGTCGTTTGCCAGAAGCCCATGGCCAGTAATTATACGTCGGCGCAGGAAATGGTGCGGGTCTGTGGTCAGGCGGCGATCCCATTTTTCGTCAATGAAAACTGGCGCTGGCAAACTCCCATCCGTGAATTAAAGCGAGTCCTCGATAGCGGCGTGATCGGAATTCCTTTTCGCGCGCGCCTGGACATGATTTCCGGCTTTCCCGTCTTTCGTAACCAGCCATTTCTCAAGTCACTCGACCACTTCATTCTCACGGATCTTGGTAGTCACATCCTCGATGTAGCCCGCTTCCTATTCGGCGAGGCGACCTCGCTTTTCTGTCAAATTCACAAGGTTCACAAGGACATTGCTGGAGAAGATGTCGCTACCGTCGTCCTGAAAATGAACTCTCAGACGTCAGTCACTGTCAATCTCGCTTATGCCGAGAATTATCTCGAGCGCGAATGCTTTCCCCAGACCTTGATTTTCGTTGAGGGTGACCAAGGTTCCGCGGAGATTTCCCCTGATTATTTCGTCCGCGTCACCACCTCGTCCGGCACCGTGGCGACCCTCCACGCACCTCCTCACTTCTCGTGGGCCGATCCCTCCTACGAGGTCGTGCACTCAAGCATCGTTCCCTGTCAGAGAAACATTCTCCTCGGGCTTCGCGGCGGCGCCGCCGAAACCACGGGGGAAGACAATCTCAAGACTGCAAAACTGGTCTTCGCGTCTTATGAATCTGCCGCAAATAACAAGGTTATCGCCCTTGAAAGTTAGACCATGCCCGATTTCATCTTCTCGCGCCTTTTAGCCAAAGCATTTGGCAAGGCAGGCTCTTGCGAAATTCCTCCAGCCTCTCGCAGGAGGATTCCTTGAGTCTTCTTTCACGGAACGCGATTTGGTACGGCGAGGAGGCTCCCCTCCCGGAGCCCATGTTCCTGCGTGCGGGTCCGCTTTCCGTTATATTTCAGAACGGTGAACTTCGCCACATCACTCTCGGCGACCGCGAAATTGTCGGCAGGATCTATGTGGCCGTTCGTTCCCCCGATTGGCAGTCTATCTCCGCGGTGACAACCCTTCTCGCTAAGCAAGTGTCAGACTTCTCCTTCCGGTTGCTTTTTGAAAACAGGCACAAGGATGGCCCGATTGATTTTTCTTGGCGCGGATCTATCCATGGGCAACCGAACGGCAAGATCTATTTCTCCATGGATGGATTGGCGCACACGTCCTTCTTAAAGAATAGAATCGGTTTTTGCGTTCTCCATCCAGCCCGGGAATTCGCCGGGCGCTCCTGCACCGTAGAGAAAATTGACGGAACCATCGAGCAGTCTGTTTTTCCCTTGCAGATTGTGCCCCATCAGCCTTTCTTGAATGTGCGAGCCATCACCTGTCAAGCCGAACCTGGCGTGAATTTTAGAGTCGATTTCACCGGTGACATCTTCGAAACCGAAGATCAGCGAAACTGGACGGATCCGTCCTTCAAGACATACTCCACTCCATTGGATTCGCCTTACCCCGTTGAGATTCATGAGGGCACCGCGATTTCCCAGGCGATTACCATCAGTCTCGATGTACCTCAGCCTTTGCCCACCGCTGATCGCACGCCCGCCTGCCTCAATCGCTCATTGTCGGTCGGTGGCCCCGCCCAGGCCACTCCTTTGCTCGGCTTAGGCCATTCGCGTCCGGACGAGCCACTATCCAAGGTTGCGCTGAATCGCCTACGATCCCTCGCCCTGTCTCACCTTCGCGTGGATCTAAATTCGTTTTCCTCTAAAGGGCTTGCGCGCTTTGAGCGCGCAGTTGAGCAAGCAAATCAAATTGGCGCGCCCCTTGAAATTGCCCTGTTCCTCTCGGACAATCCGACGGCAGATTTGCAGGCTTTGCGCAATTCTCTGCACAAACTAAACGCTCCGGTCGTTCGCTGGTTGGTATTCAGCGGCCCTTTTCACACAACAAAAGAAGCAGATATTCGCTTGGCCAGGCAATTTCTGAATGATTGTTCTCCCGGTGCGAGATTCGCCGGTGGTACTGACGAAAATTTCGCCGAACTTAACCGTTTTCCGCCTCCGCAGAACGCCGTTGACGCGGTGACCTATTCTCTGAATCCCCAGATGCATGCTCACGACCTGGAAACGCTTATCGAAAGCCTTCCTATGCAGCGTGAAACTGTTAACGCTGCAAGAGCACTCTCCGGAGGCCTCCCCGTTTCGATCAGCGGAATTTCGCTCAAGTCCCGCTACATTTCGCATAAGCCGGTCTGTTGCAATGCATCGGATGGGCTCCCTCATAACGTGGATGTCCGCCAGATGTCCTTGTTTGGCGCGGCATGGACTGTCGGAAGCTTGAAGTATCTTTCCGAAGCGGGCGCAGATAGCGCCACTTATTATCAGACGCAAGGTTGGACAGGCGTTATGGAACGGGAAGCGGGTTCTCCTCTCCCGCACGATTTCCTTTCGATTCCTGGTTCAGTCTTCCCCCTTTTCCATGTCCTTGCGGATTTTTGCGAATTTGGTGGTGGCCAAGTGATTCCGACGCTCTCCTCCCACCCGACCGAGTTCGAAGGCTTCACCCAGCAAAAAGACGGTCGGACTCGCGTCCTCGTCGCCAATTTCACTGCCCGCAAACAAAACATAAACATTCGCGGTGCCCCGTTTGCTGATCGTGTGCGCTGCCGACAACTGCATGAAGGAACCGCCCTCCTGGCTATGCAGTCTCCGGATCAGTTCCGGCTCTCTTTGGAATCCCAGATCGTAAGGAGCCCGCAAGAACTGGAAGTTACGCTATTTCCGTTTGCTGTCATGACTATCGATTCCGCGTGATCCATGGAAAAGGCCATTACATTCCGCACAAGCTGTCTCCAACGCTTCCGAGCGGAGGAGTTGCCATGAAACTCGGGATTGGCACCTATGCTTTCATGTGGTCCATCGGTTTTCCCGGTGCGGAACGGACCGGCTCCATGGACGCGTTCGCGCTCCTTGCGCAGGCCCGGGAGCTGGGAGTCAGCGTCGTGCAGTTTGGCCCTAATATGCCCCTGGATCTCCTCCCGGAATGCGATCTGGTCCGCTTGGTCCAACACGCAAACGCGAACGGTATTGTTCTGGAATATGGTACCCGTGGAATCGATCCCGATCATCTCCGCAAGCACATCACGCTTGCGCGACGCCTCGCTTCGACTCTTCTGCGTGCCGTTCCGGAGTTCGAAGTCGGTGACGTGCCGCCGCTATCTGAAATCGCCAGCCAGTTGAGATCCGTGTTGCCGGATCTAGAGAAAAGCAAAGTGCGCCTGGCAATCGAAAACGGAAATATCCCTGTCGCTGAATTGGCACGTTTGATCCAGGACCTGAACAGTCCCTGGATCGGCATCACCCTGGACACCGCCAACTCTTTGGCGATCCCTGAAGGTACGCGGCAGGTCGTTCAAGCTCTCGCTCCCTATGTTTTCAGTTTCCATGTGAAGGACTTTGTCGTACAGCGGCTCTGGCATCGCATGGGTTTTGTTGTTGAGGGGCGACCCGCTGGCGAAGGTCAAATGGACTTCCAGTGGATTGTTGAACAGCTCCAACAGGCTGGTGCGGATCCCAATGCCATCCTTGAGCTTTGGCCTCCGCAACAGCCCGAACTCCAAGACACCATCGCGCTAGAGCATCGTTGGGCGGCACAAAGCGTCCAGTATCTTCGCAAATTTTTGCCGAATTGAATCTTCACCAGAAAGGACTACATCTCATGACCCACAGAGTGGCAATCATCGGCGCTGGAGGAAAAATGGGTGTCCGGGCGGCCGAAAAACTTTCCACCATGCGTATTTACGATCTCAGCCTTTGCGAGAGTGATTCGCAGAAGGCCCAGGCCCTGCAGAATGCTGGCTTCCAACTCGCTTCGCTGGACGCGGCACTTCCCCAGGCCGATTTCGTTGTTCTCGCTGTTCCCGACGCCCTCATTGGCCGGATTGCTCGGCAAGTCACTCCCAACATGAAACCCAGCGGTACTCTGATCATGCTGGATGCCGCGGCAGCCTATGTGAACGACCTCCCCGAACCCCGAAGTTTAACGTTTATGCTGACCCATCCTTGCCATCCACCTTTTTTCACCGAGCAGGCCACCCCCGAAGCGCGCCAGGACTATTTTGGCGGAATTGCCGTTCAGGACATTCTGGTTTCCCTGGTACACGGTTCAGAGTCCAACTTCCAGCAAGGTGTTGAACTGTGCAAAGCCATGTTTGGGCCCGTAAAAATGGCACACCGCGTGACTCCAGATCAGGCCGCTCTCCTGGAACCCGCCATGTCGGAAATCATCGTGGCTAGCGCGGCCTGTTTGATGAAGGCTTCTCTCGATGTAGCTCTCGAAAAGGGTGTCCCGGAGGCGGCGGCGAAGGCGTTCATGGCGGGACATGCGCGAATTGCTATGGCTATTGCTTTTGGGACCGAAAAGTCCCCCTTTTCGGACGCCGCCAAGATCGCCATCAGCTGGGGAACCAGAGAAGTCATCCGGCCTGATTGGAGGAAGGTCTTCGAGCCTGAGGTGCTCCGAGAAGCAATCTACGCGATGCTGGAAACCGACGCGACTGTCAAACCATCCTGAGTTAGACACGTCCGGCGCAGGCAAGTGCGGAATATTCGGTTGACGAATCTTCCCAGGCTCAGTGCGCGGATTTCACTCTGGCAGTTTCAAGCTACCTTCAATCGTGAATCTTGTGTTCGACACAGCGGCATTCTGGCCGGGTTGGCCGCCCCCCACGCTCACGGTATACTCACCCGCTTCCACCACGCGATCTCCAGCGGGATTCACAAAACTTAAGTCTCTCGGATCGAGTTTGAATTGAACATGCTGTTTCTGCCCAGCTTTCAGATGAACTCTCGCAAAACCACGAAGCGCGAGTTTCGGTGCTCCTGGCTGTCCAGAGAAGTTTAAGTAAACCTGCACAACCTCATCGCCATCACGTTGCGAAGTGTTCTTAACATTCGTCTCCAGTTCCAGTGTGTCCCCCGCTGCGATGTGGCTCTTGCGCGCACGGGTACCGCTGTAAGCAAACTGGGAATAACTCAGCCCGTAGCCGAAGGAGTATAGCGGAGTGCCCTCAAAATACCGGTAAGTACGGCCTTTCATAGAGTAATCGTCAAACGCCGGCAACTGTTCCACTCCGGTGTAAAACGTTATGGGCAATCGCCCAGACGGATTGTTCTTTCCGCTCAGCGTTTCGGCAATCGCTGTTCCGCCTTCTTCTCCCGGATACCATCCTTCCAGAATCGCATTTGCATTGTGGCTTGCCCAATTCACCGCTAAAGCGCTTCCGTTCAGCAGAACCACCACCAGAGGCTTACCGGTTGTATGTACAGCCTCAAGGAGCGCCTGTTCTTCCGACGGCAGATCAAGACTGGTCCGATCCCCGCCCTTGAAGCCTTCGCGGTTTACGCCCATTTCTTCCCCCTCGAGTTCCGAGGTGATTCCCACGACCGCAATCACAATGTCCGACTCTTTCGCCGCCTTCGCCGCGGACACCGACGGGTCCGCACCGGGCAGGGTCCACACAAGCTTTGCGATCGCACCGCCTTCGCCCTGGAAATATTCGAGCACAATTTCGTAACGATGGCCCTTTTCCAGCGCCACTGGTTTCAGGTTCAGCGAAGCGCCATGCGTCGTCCAATCCTCCATGATCAATTTTCCATCCACCCACAAACGGTATCCGTCATCCGCAACCGTTCCGATCTGGTAGGTTCCGGACTCCTCCGGTGTCAAAAATCCCTTCCATCGCGCGGAAAAATTTGTTTTCCCAAGTTCCGGAATCAGATTTGCCCCTGTAAAGTCGAAATCAATCTGCCCATCCACGCGCGTGACCGCTGGCGCGCCGGTGAGATCGCGCCCCTTGAAGTACTCCGCCTGCAATCCAGGTCTACCATCCGGAGTCGTAAGTACTTTTGCGGGAATCGCATCGGCTCCCCGCAGGAATTGCGTCCCGGGCGCGAAAGTCACTTCACTGTCCGGAAACTCTTTCTGGATTCCCTGGAATACGGTTGTCGCTTTCGACGGCGTCCCGTTGTAATTTCCTTCCAGTGGGCGTAGTTGATCCGCCAGCGGGCCCACCACGGCGATGCGCTTGGTCTTGGTTTGAAGGGGTAGAATTCCGTCATTCTTCAGTAAAACCATTGATTCCTTGGCTGCTCGTAGGGCAAGTTGCCGGTGCGCGGCACTGTCATTTTCCGTGAAGGGAATTGCGGCATACGGGACTTTCTCCGGTGGGTCAAACAGGCCTAGATCAAAGCGCGCCTTCATCAGCCGTTTCACCGAGCGATCCAGAGTCTGTTCGTCAAGCAGCCCTTTCTGCACCGCATCCCGGTACTTCGCATAATCGTTCCCGGGGATGTCGCAATCCAGGTCGGTACCGCGCTGCATTGAAAGTGCTGCCGCTTCTTCCATCGTTTTTGAAAAGTGGTGTCCCTGCTGCATGTCTGCCACCGAATCGCAATCGGAAACCACGTAACCTGGAAAGCTCCATTTGCTGCGCAGCTGGTCCTCCAGCAGAAATGAGCTGGCGCAGGCCGGATCACCGTTAATGCGGTTGTACGCGCACATGACCGAACCCGCTTTTCCGTCGACGACCGCCTCGCGGAACGCCGGCAAGTAGGTATCTTCCTCATCGTGCTTCGAGACCTTTACGTCCATGCTGTGGCGCGTCGGCTCGGGACCGCTGTGCACCGCATAATGTTTCGGCGTAGCAATCACCCGGAAATAGTTAGCGTTGCCTCCCTGCATCCCCTTCACGTAGGCCACTCCCATCCGTCCGGTCAGAAACGGATCTTCTCCGTAGGTCTCCTGACCACGGCCCCAGCGCGCGTCTCGAAAAATATTGATGTTCGGCGCCCAGAAGTTCAGCCCAATACGGTTAAAATCGCCTTGCCGCACCGCTTCGTGGTACTTCGCCCTGCCTTCCGTTCCTATCGCAGCGCCAATTTCAAAGACCATCGGCGTATCGAAGGTCGCTGCCAGCCCGATGGGTTCGGGAAAAACGGTGGCAATTCCGTTGGCTACGCCGTGCAGTGCTTCATTTGCCCAAAGATATGGCGGAACTTTCAGCCGCGGAATTCCCACCGCTACTTCTACGACCTGCGAAACCTTTTCTTCCACCGTCATGCGCGACACCAAGTCGTCAACCCGTTTATCTCTTGGCGCATCGGGATTCAAATAGAGCGGTTCTTGCGACGGGGCAGTCTGCCCGCTACAGCGAAAAGGAATAAACAGCAATGCGAGCACCAACCCTGCTAACGCAAATGAATGAACTACCCGGTTTCTGCTGAAATTGGAATGCAAAGAAACCTCCCTAAACCCGTTCATCAATTCTCAAAAAAACCGGAAATACCACAATCCGCACACACGTCTCCGTCCGGATCGCAAGGTGACTAAACTATAGGACTTCTTGAATCCCTGAATCTGTGAGAATCGCGCACTCAATTCTTACAAAACAGCCTACGAGTCTTCACAACACACGTCGATTCGTTCTGTGCCTTGGCCGTTTCGTACCGTGGTCTCTCTAGGCCCAATCGCAGGTCGTCGACTGCGCCAGGGAGTTTTCTACAATTCCAGAAAGTCACCTGCGCCGACTCGCGCATCTTCCGGGCAGTGGAGTCCGCGGGATCGTTGCTGCTTGAAAAATAGGGAGTTCTCGCCACGCGCACTTTTGTCAGAAAGGCCGCTAACATCCTTACAGAATCAATCCTGCTGCCTCGCTATCCTATTACATGCCGGTACGTGCATGCTCAACAAAGTCGAGGAACGCTGCATCTGCTGGCGAGACGGGTTGGTGGATCATTCCGTTCAGGTTATTCGTCGTCCGCCGAGGGTAGCGCAGATTGTCCTGAGATCCATCGCACTTGCGATTGTCACGTGCGCTACCCTACCCCTCTTCAGTCAAGCCCAGCAGCCACCCGCGCTCTCGCCGGCCAAACCCATCGCTTCTCAATCGCGCTCCGAAAAGCAACCCGTTGACTACGTGAACCCAAACATCGGTGGCATCGGCCATCTCCTCACCTCAGTTTCTCCTGACGTGCAACGTCCTCACGGGATGGTCCAGATTGCACCGGTTGTTGGCCCCGGCGTCACCGACGCGTATCTAGCGGACAGAATCTATGGATTTTCCGCCGCGACCTCTATCTTGATGCCAACCACAGGCGCTCCCGATGTGGTTGCAGAGAATTACGCTTCGGAGATCGATCACGACAAGGAAGTCGTCACGCCGTACTACTCCTCCTACGTTCTTGACAAATACGATGTCCGCGTCGAATACACCTCAGCGCCACACTCGGCCTATTTCCGCTTTACGTTTCCCGGAGGAGTCCCACAAAACGTGCTCTTCACCTCGCAGGGCTCGGCCTACTACCTGGTTTTGAACGCATCGAGTTTTCAGGCTACTGAAGATGTATTGGGAGTTCGCACTTACGTCTACGCAGAACTCTCCAAGCCTCTGCCGACTCACTCGATAGCTGAGTGCCCACGCACGCTTCCGGGAACTCCGAACAAAACGGAACAGGCCACCTGCCTTCTTTTCACGGGCAGTTCGGATAGTGCAGACCGCGGCTCTCTCGAATTGCGCTTGAGCTTTTCTTATATCGACGTCGCCCAGGCAAAGCGCAACCTCCAAGAAGAAATTCCCACCTGGAACTTTGCGGCTGCCAGGGATGCCGCGCGTTCTGACTGGAATCGTGCCCTGAGCCGTGTTCTCGTCAAAGGCGGCACGCCGGACCAGAAAACCATTTTCTATACGGCTCTCTATCGCGTGCTGCAATACATGAAGGATGTCACCGAAGATGATCGCTACTTCGGCCCTTATGATCACACGGTGCACGGTGCCGAAGGTCATCACTTCTATGTTGAGGACAATCTCTGGGATACCTACCGCTCGCGGCATCCGCTTCAAGTCATCATCGAACCCGAACGCCAGAACGACCTTCTTCGCTCCTACGTCCGCATGTATGAAGAATCCGGCTGGATGCCCCACTTCCCGTACATGCGGGGCGATCTCGCCTACATGATCGGCAACCATGCCGCCTCTCTTTTTGCCGACAGCTACTTCAAAGGTTTCCGCGATTTCAACGTCGAGAAGGCATATGAAGGCATTCGTAAAAACGCCATGGAAGCCACGATGCTCCCGGACCGTCGCGGGGGAATCTCCGAACTGGAGCGCTTCTATTTTGACAAAGGCTATTTTCCGGCCTTGGCGGCGGGAGAAAAAGAACATGTCCCTGAAGTGAATCCGGAAATGCGCCGTCAGGCCGTGTCCGTCACTTTGGAGAATTCCTACGACGACTGGAGTGTTGCTGAACTGGCGCAAGCGCTCGGCAAATCGCAGGATTCAGAATATTTTGCCAAGCGCGCAATGAACTATCGAAATGTTTTCAACCCAGGGATCGGCTACATGGCGCCTCGCACCGCCGATGGCTCCTTCATCAAGGAGTTTAATCCGAAGTGGAGCGGAGGCCAGGGCGGCCGGGACTACTTCACCGAGTGTAACGGCCTGGTCTACACCTTTCACGTGCAGCACGACGTCGCCGGTCTAATCGCGCTTTTAGGTGGCCGCGAGAAATTTATCTCCCGACTGGATGCTCTTTTTAACGATGGCTACGACGGCCAGCTCAAATTCGTTTTCCTCTCCCAATTCCCCGATTCTACCGGGCTCATGGGCCAATATCCTCAGGGCAACGAACCGGCCTTCCACATCCCCTACCTTTATAACTACGCGGGCGCTCCCTGGAAAACACAAAAGCGCGTGCGCGACATCATGCGCGTCTGGTTTTCTGCCCAACCTTTGGGAATTCCTGGCGACGACGACAATGGGGCAATGTCGGCTTGGTATGTGCTTTCCGCGATAGGTTTTTATCCGGTTTCTCCCGGCCGTCCCGTTTACGATATTGGCAGTCCGATTTTCGACGAAGTTCGCATCGATGTGGGCAACGGAAAACAGTTCAAAATCATTGCCCGCAATGTTTCGTCCCTGAACAAGTATATTCAGTCGGCGCAAATCAACGGCCGTCCACTGGACAAACCCTGGTTCACGCATCAGGATCTAAGCACTGGAGGCAGCTTAATCCTCCAAATGGGTGACCGGCCCAACAAAACTTGGGGAAGTCGGCCCGATGCTGCCGCTCCTTCCTTTTCCTCTGGTGAGATCGATCCACTGCAAGCGCGTCGCTAAAAATGCTTCTCGCCCCAAGAGCAACCACCGCATCGCTGATGCTAGCCAGGAGATCACCATGAACGTCTCTCGCAGGAAATTCCTCAAGGACAGCGCAGGACTTGCCACGCTTTCTACCCTTGCACCCTCCTTGCCGGATGCGGTGGTCACTCAATCGGCTCCCCCTCAGTCCGCTGGCTTGGGGTTTGAGCGCACCTCAGATCGCATTCGAATTTCCGGTCAAAACGGCATTTCGCTGGAATTGGTGGTTCAGGGAAACAAACTAAAGGGCATTGGCTCGGTCTCTTTTCACGGAAAGCCGCTGCGCAGCGCAAATGAGTGCATTTGGCCGGAAATGGCTACGCCCTATGGCGCGGAGGTTGTTCATCTCGAATTGGATAGCGTTCGCCTGGAGAATGGCGCGGTCATCGTCTCCGGCCGACCTTTCTATCGCATCATCCATCGCATGGAGTGGACCGAACACGCTATGCATCCCCTGATCAACACGACGACGTGGTCCAAGGAACCCTTCCACCCCGAGGGCAGCCGTTTCGATTGGATCATCAATCAAGTCGACGAAACCTACGATGGCTCCAATTACGCCGGCTTCTCCTATTCGTATCATTACCACTCGCCCGGCTACCCCATCTACCAGATCGAAGACAAGGCCACTTGGGAACTGGGTGGCAACGTCGTGGGCAACGGTTTCATCCTTCGCGGCGGCAATCTGCCCCACACGCGATTCGCGGAAGACACCGCACTCTATTCCGGCTGGGACTTCCCAGGCATCGCCAATCCTCACGTTTTCCAGCACAAGCCGCTCTACACGCAATTGCAGGGTTTCACTTTTCAATACGATCCCCAGCATGTGCTTCTCATGGTTCACGAACATCCTTCGCATGTCCGGTCTCTGTATCAACGCCTCCCCGGCCAACCCGTCCTGCTGCACTTCAATCAGTTTTGTTTCGACCTAACCGCAGAGCACACCACGCCGCCACGCAAAATCCTGGTAGCCCCTCGCAAAAAGGCAGGCGAAACCGTGCTGGTCAATCACTACTTGCGTGTTCGCGACGTCCTTCAGGAGCAGCATCGCAAACACTATGGTCTGCGGTACGACAAGACTCGTCCAGCCGCGCATGCCGAAGCCAACGGGCTCGGCATTATGGATCGTTTTAACCCGGTCTTCCGGCATTTAAGAGAGTGGGACATTCATCGTTGTTTCATCATGCCCATCTGGCGAAGTCCCGACAGCGACATCAACCCGATCTTCGCCAAGGAAAAAGGTCGTTTCGGCGTTTTCGGCAACCTGTGTTGTCCGTTGGAACTCGAGATTGCTGATTGTTATGGAGGTTGGGAAGGGTTTCGACAACTCATGCAGCAAGCCCAGGCTTCGGGCATCGAAGCCTACATCTGGCATGCTTCCCATTTCTCTTCCATCACGCCGCTAACGGACAAAATTCCCGACCTCTTCTGTCGCGACGTCAATGGCCAGTTCAACCGTAACAACTACGGTCACGTCCTTTGGGCCGTCAATCAGCGCAGCCCCCGCTATCAGGAATATCTGATGGCCTGCTACCGGAAAGCCAAAGCGTACGGTCTCAGCGGCCTGTTCCACGACAGCCATTTCAATCTCGCCACGGACACCATCAATTTCCTACACACTGACTACTACAAGGAAGGCCCGCCGTTTCCGGACGCGGACAAGTTTTCGTATCCCTCGGACCGCCCGGAGCACGACCGCATTGAATCCATGCACGATACTTCCCTCGATTTGCAACGGCGCCTGCAAACCGAGATCGGCCTCTTCTATCAGGTGGAATCCGAAGGCGCTTTGGGCACGCCGCAAACACACCCGGACTACAAATACATTCGTGGAAATGAGTTCCTCTTCAGCAACATGGAATCCGGATTGGAGGCCAATGAAATCGCGCCCTTCGGTGACGACTACACCATGGCGTATTTCCGTGGTCTTTCTGTGCGCCTGATCTACGCCCTTCAAATTGATCCCAATCTTTACCCGGACCCAAGATCCATATCTCCCTGGTGGAATCCCAAAACCATGGTTCCCCTCATCAAGGCTTTTCACAAAGTGGAAGAGCACATGGATGAAATGTGGGTGCTCGAGGAGGATCGGGGGATCCTCTGGAAAGGGCAGTCGGCCGACGTTCTATTTGCCTACAAAGATTTCGATTTTGCGGTCGACGGCAGGAAAAAGATTCTCGATGCCGTGTCCGGTGACAAATCGGAAGCCGCTGGTCGGTTCGACGCCAAGAAACTGGTCATCTATCTAATCGAGCCAGCCTGAGAACCAGCGGCACTACTCAAACCCATGGCTAGCGTTTACGCGGAACCAGTCAGCCACCATGGACGCCACGACCCGTTTCGTCTTTTAGACTAGTTCTTCTCAAACCGAATTTCCCAGTGAACAGGTTCAGCAACTCCCTTGAAGCGAACTGTCAGGGACGATCCGTCCGATTGCTTCTCGAGGGCAATTTCCCGGCTCTTCGAGGTTGCCTTCACTCCCAATACCTTGAAACCATCAGGAACATTGACCCACAGCGCGTACGGATCACCCGGCACACTCTCAGAGGTGCCGCTCAAGATGTTCTTCGAAGAGTCCCAGGACAATTCACGCAAAGAGTACGTACCACTGATGTGGCGTGAGAGTCCGACGAGTTGAGGGTGTTGCGCTAAAGGATGAATCAGCAGCACACGCGTGTCATGGGGATCGATCTCGATGGACAGATCTTGCTTTACCACACCAAGAATCTTCTGATTCCAGAAATCAAATGCCACGTATTTGCCGGACGGATCTAACCCGAGCTTCTCGCTGAGATCAATGTTCCGTTTTGTCCCGGTGCTCCTCCAATTCGTCAGCCCAACGACATCGTAGACACCGGCAACCGAATTCACCTTCAAGTCCAGAATCTCCGGATAATTGTGGATATAAATATCAGGCTGAGTGGAACGAAACGTTTGCCAACCCGCTTCGGTTCCACGGCTGAACAGGTCCACTGGAAAAATCGGTAGGGTCGGCATGGTTGCCTGCAGCAACCCTACTCGCTCTTCCGGCAGTTCCGGCATCACACTGGCCAGTGGGTAGGCCACTCCGCTCAAAGCCACATAGCTGACGAGTGTGCGCGCCTCCGCCTGCGTCACCCCGAATCCCACCACGGGATCTTCGCGAATCTTGGCGATTTCTAGTACGACGGGCCTTCTCTTGACTCTCGCCTCCTCCACGGTCATGGGCAGCCCCAGTTCCAGCCCCTCTCCCGGCATCACATACGCAGCGATGTGATTGAAAAACGCGTTGGCGTTGATGGCGCTGAACATTGCGTACATGCCTTGCCAACTGCCGTACAGATCGTCACCATTGAAATACGAATTGATGTATCCGATCCCATTGAGCGGCGTCCCCGCGGGGCAAACCTCCACGAATCGTTTCGGGCCGATCACGCCACGGATCAGTTCCAGCCTGTGTCGGTAGTTCGCTACCAGATCCGCGTTCTTCTCGTGAAGTTTGCTTCGATCTACGGGCGGCGCATAAAGCGGGAAAGCATGCTCGCCGTCGAACTTGTAATACTCGAATCCCATGTCGTCGAGTTTCCGGAACATGTTCTGAACGAAATCCAGCACCTCGGGATTCGTCGAATCCATGGCTGGAGTTGAGTAATCCAGCACAATTTTTCCTTCTTTGTCCCGCACGTACCAGTCGGGATGCTCCTTCACCGCTCCGGCATACGCGTTCGGCACAACCCATACTCCCGCCTGTAGGCCTTTCGATTTGATGTAGTCCGTCAGCCACTTTGCCCCGTGTGGAAACTTCTGCGCATCCCAGTTCTCAATCCAGTAGTGCTCGCCGTGCTCGCCACGATCATAGCCATCGTCGAGTTCCACATATTGGCAGCCATATGGCAGCAGGTGCGCCGCAATCCAATCTGTGTTTCGGACCATGTCCTCCTCGCGCACATCCTGGTAATAGCTGGTCCAGCTGGACCACACGATGGGCGCAGTCTTGAACACGCTGTCGTCGAACCGTTTGTAAAACGGCAGTCCCAACGTCCTGGTGTAGTAATCAGGGGTCAGGCGTACGACGGCGTTTCCCTCGAGTCGCAACTCGAGTTTCAGCCGGTTGGCATCCTGAGGATCACGCAGCATCCGGCTGCGCTCCGGAAAATGAATAGCGATATCGGACTTGCGATCGAACAGATCGTGCAACACCGGGCTGGCAACCTGGCCCAGGCTGAAATACATGCAATCCGCATTTCTCGTCGGCAGCATGGAGCGGTTTCGCGTAATGCTCCCCCCATAGTTGCCCTGTACTTCGGTTGTGCCATCCCAGTTCACCGGTGCGCCTTGCGGATCCAGCAGTCGAGCGGGTATGCGGTCCTCGGAAGCCGGCAAGTCTGCGGTCAGCGCGGCACCGTCAGCAGTACTGGAAATCTTCAGCAGATTGGGCTCAACGTCGAATTGCCACCCAGTGGCCGGATTGCTGGTACGAATCAGCAACCGTGTTGTGCTGCCTAATTTCGCCGACCAGCCTCGCAGCTCGTGAGTTCCACGTTCGTCGCTCAAGTGCAACGTAACGTGTTCCATCACTGTGCCCAGCCCCTCATAGCTCACAGAGATTTCCCCGCTTGCCGGATCGGCGATGATCCGCCATGCAGCTTCCTGCAAGGTTGTTCGCGTCTTGTCTTGCGCCAGCCCTGTCGCCGGAAGCAAAAGCATCAATCCACTTAAGGCAACGAATGTTGATCTCATGAGTCACCTATCACTGCTGCCAACTATCCAGCAGGACTGCGGCCGACCGCACGGGACCTTCTCCGTCAAGCAGGCGGCTCAAGCAAGCCTCCAAAGGTAAATCCAATAGGCGGGAATTTCTATGACGAATATGATTCCGACTCTAAGGGAGACATCATCAACAAGCCTTCAGGCAAATGCCCCATGATCCGGTCGAACCTTTTTCTCCAAAGGAACACGCTTGTTTTTTCCTCTTCGTGAGATGTCGGTGCAGAGAGCGATCCTGCGGTGAGGTGTACTTGGCAATGACCGCAGGTTCCGGCTCCGCCACAGACCGACTGCAACTCAACTGGCACGGACCGCGCAGCAGAGAGCAAGCTCTCTCCGGGCGAAATTCCGGCGGCGTATTCCAATTGGTTGAAGTTGAACGATCAGGTTTCGCGTATGGCTGTCTATTGGACGCTTCAGTTGTCAGCCGGTTTATGTCGACATTTTGCGGAGACACTGCATTCGTCACAAAGATGGCCAGAATACCTCGCGTTGGTACCGAACCCGACGGCCATGGAAAGTGACTTGCGCGGCAACATCAAGAAAGATGAGTTGAGAGCAACACCGATCTGGCCCGCGTCAACCACCCCGAAAATCTGTGACTGACCTTTCGCGAGGGGCCAACCTCTCATGCCGGGATAGGACTGGTTCGTGACCCTGAGGTCCTCCCGTGCTACCAAGTCAGCAAAAGAGCGACAGAGCGCGTTCGAGAGTGCGCCAATCGCTGCTGTGCCAAAACCGTCGAGAGCGAATTGCCATGTCAAGTCGTCGTGCGAAGCTTTATCCATTTCTTCTTCGAGTCGATTACCAAGTGTAGCCACCGCGAGGAACACTCCCTGACATCCAGCAAGCTTGTGCGCGATTCCAACCCCCTCCAATTTGTCGCCGCCCTGCAATCTGACGTTCGACCCGGAGATTCCACATATGTCTAGGCGGCGAAAGGCGACTCGTGGATGGATCAACCGGTTGCCTTCTGGAATCGCGCGCTCTGCAAGAGAAATGAGTTCAGGTTGCCGCACGCGAATTATGGAGGGCTCTGCTCCTTGTCCGCGCAAGACCATGTCCACGGTGATTGACAGTTTCCAGTCATTGAGGATCTCTGGCGGCGTAGATCCTGTGAGATTTGCTGTCATAGGAATTATTGTGGATTCAATCTCCGAGATCAGATGTCCGGCACCGGCGACATGCTAGGGGTACTTGTTCAGCGGCGCCTCATTTCAGTCTAGACCATAACTTGCTAGGGCAAAAACGCCGGCATGCAGCTGTTTCATCTCGTCCAGCAAGCCAAATGGTTACCTTCTCGCTTATTGTCAGTAAGCCACCGGATAGGCCCCCGCGGAGAATGTGGACCGCCGCCAGTCCGGCGGCGATTGTCGCGTGATAGTGGGAACAGAGAAATCGAAAAAAAAGAGACAAATTGCAGCTTGGCAGAACTCGCTGCTGTCCGTTCTGCTGCCCTTCGACCATACGTTGCATGGCCCAATCACCAGAACATCACATTCAAGGCCAGCCATACCAACACCAAGACAAAAGCGACGGCCGCGGGTTTCCGAGTCCACTGGGCGGGAGTTTCTAGAGGGTCGGAGGTTGCGCCATACACCAAGCCATGAAGTTCCGCCAACGGTCTGGGTTTGTTGAGGAGACTCACTCCGATAGTTGTCAGAAAACAGAACGAAAATGCAAAAATCGCAATCCAGAAATTCTGGGCCATCATGGTCGGAAAGGTATGGACAGGAAACAGCCAGCCCCCTTTTCCTTCGGCGCTGGTCAAGCCATGAACGAGACCAGACGCCACCGTGCCTGTGACCAAGCCTGCAAACGCGCCGTTCGCGGTGGCTCTCTTCCAGAACATCCCGAGCAAAAATGTTGCGAACAGCGGAGCATTCACAAAGCCAAAGGCCAATTGCAACACGTCCATAATGTTGTTGTAGGAGCGCGCTAAATAAGCGGTTGCCACGGCAAGAACGACACAGACCAAGGATGCTAGGCGGGCCACGAGCAAATAATGTTTGTCGGTGGCCCCGCGGCGGATGTAGCTCTGATAAATGTCGTAGGTCCAGACGGTGTTAAAGGCGGTGACGTTGCCGGCCATGCCAGACATAAACGATGCCAGCAAAGCAGTGATGCCTAGCCCTACCATCCCCTGCGGGTAGTAGTGGGCCATGAGTGAAATGATCGTCTGATCGTAGTCCAGGCGCCCATCGCGGACCGGCAGAGCGTAGTGCATACCCATCTTGCTGATGCCAACGGCGGCCAAGCCGGGAACCACAATGATGAAGGGCATTAACATCTTTGGAAAGGCCGCGTACAAAGGGGTAAGTCTGCTATCGTTCACCGATTTTGCCGCCATGGCCCGCTGCAAAACCAGGAAATCTGTACACCAATAGCCGAACGCGAGGACGAATCCCAGGCCGGCAACCAAACCAAACGCATCGACCCCCATGGGATTACCGGAGGGATGCGCGGCGTACTTCCAGACGTGAGTCATTGGCTCCGGCAAGTGGTCCATTATCGCGCGCCAGCCCCCAGCGCGAAGCATGAGAAGAAAGGTAAGCGGGGCGCAGCCCATGATAATCAAGAAAAATTGAACAACCTCGTTATAGACAGCACCTCGCAGGCCGCCGGTAGCGGTGTACAGCAACACGATAAGAGCGGAGAGCCATACAGACGACGAAAACCTCCAGCCCAGCACAAGTTGAAAAAGAATACCCAGCCCGTAGAGAGAAACGCCGGATGAAAAAACGGTCATCGCGGCGAAGCTGATTGCATTAAAGCCGCGAGTTTTCTCGTCAAACCTCAGCCGCAAGTATTCGGGGACGCTGCGCGCCTTGCTTGCGCAATAGAAGGGCATCATGAATACGCCCACGAAAATCATAGCGAGAATCGCGCCACCCCAATAGAAATGAAAAGTCATCATTCCGTATTTGGCGCCGGAGGCGCACATGCCAATCAACTCTTGCGCGCCGAGATTGGCCGCGATGAATGCAAGGCTGGTGGCCCAAAGAGGAACAGAATGTTTGGAAGTTAGAAATTCCTCGCTGGTAGTGACTCGCCTTTTTGCCACCAGGCCGACAAGGATGATGACGAGGAAATAGGCGGCGACGATGAGGTAGTCGATGAAATGGAGAATCATGATCGGCGACCGGTGAAGGCGCTGGTGCGATGGGAGCCAGTCTTAGCCGTAAAAAGTCTTTCTGGTCGCGAGGGCGATCATGTCGTCTTGGACGGCTGTATTTCTGAAGCAAGAAACTGAAGCTAGAAGCATATATTCATTCCATGTTTCCATTTCCCGTGATGCCATGCACCATCGCCCAGAAGTTTTCCATCGGGGTGTCAAGTTGAACGTGATGGGTGGGCGCCAGGATTAGGCCGCCGTTGCGGCCTACGGTGTTCACGCGCTCGAGCACCTGGCGGCGCACAGCTTCCGGTGTGTCGAAAGGCAGCGTGTATTGCTCGTCGATGGTACCCCAGAAGCAAAGCTTGTCACCATACTGACGCTTGAGTTTTGCCGGGTCCATTGAGGCTGGCTGGATGGGATTCAGAACGTCGAGGCCGATTTTGATGAGTTCCGGGATAATCGGTTCGACGTTTCCATCGGAGTGATAAGCGACCTTGACGTTCGGGTTGAGCCTCTTCAGGCTCGCGATGAACTCGGCCATGCGCGGCTTTAGAAACTTCCGCCACGTTCGCGGCGAGATCAGCATGCTTTGCTGTGCGCCGACATCGTCACCCGTCCAGATCATATCCACGCCCAGCGTGACCAATTTCTGGGCCGCTGCCAGATGATAGCGGAAGGGGATCTCGAGCAGGCGGTCCGCCAGATCGGGATCCTCGACGAGGTCCATGAGCATCTGCTCCAATCCCCGAAGCGCCCAGGCGGTCTCGAAGATCGTGGTCACGGTCACGCCCACAATCCAGTAATCCGGCTTGTGGGCAGCGATTAGATGCCTGGCTTCCTCGTACAACTGCGGCCGGTCCGGATCGGGGGGCCGATAACTATCCAAGGCCCGGGCATCGGCGAGCGGATGGCTGACGATTTCTGTGTAGAAGCCGGATCCGAAGCGCGTTTCATAGGGCGCGCTTTTCCATCCGATGCCCCACTCGTCGGTGTACAAGTCGGTGCCCGCACCATAAGTCAGATTGGCATAGTAGGAGTTCGCCCAGCCGACGGAAGTTAACAGAAGATCCTCCCCCAGCGCGCGTTCGAGTTCGTAGGTGTTTCCGCCGCCGTGCGGATTATGGACGTGGCCGTCGGCTTGGCGCAGGTACTTGCGTAGGCTCGCGGCAAATTCCGGCGTGAAGCTGATCTGCATCGGGCAGCGGTCCGGCTGCTCATGATGAAGCGTCGTCAATACCCGATCGCGGGGTTTCATGAACTAACGATTCCCGTTCCGAAAGTTTTTCAGAAAATGACGCGAAGATGCATCACGATTCAACGGGAGTATACCACTCGCACTGGGTCGTGAACTCCGCGAAATCGCCCCGGTGTTTCTCTCAGAATAGAATTGAGTTTTTTTATATAAGTCCTGCTCGCCTCGAAGGTACGGTATCAGGTTTAAGTCGAAGATCCAGCGAGCAATGTTGTTTTGTGACCTGCACGAAGCGGTGGTCCGCCTCAAAGAAGCCCCAGAACGGAAAAAACCAACTGAGACCAGGACGGACACCAAGCTTACCGAGGAATTTGCGTACATTCGGTAAAGCCCTTAGCATCTAGGGCGGGGGCGAAAGGGGTCCGGTGACCTTCCCGGCCTTCAAAGCCGGCGACGCGTTCCTTCGCGGAACGGGTGGTGGATTCGACTTCCACACGCCTCCGCCAAATTAATGCCGAGAACCACAAAGGGTAGCCATCCTGACAGTTGATGCACGCGGAGCCAATTCAACTACTGCGAATCGCGATTGCTCGTCACCGTTCTATTGGCGCAGTTCTCGTTAAGATTTGATTCGCTCCGCAAAGGAGGAACAGTCGCGTGATTCCAGAAATGGGCTTAATGATTGGCGCTTATATCGCTTTTCGGATGTTTGAAACATTCTTCAGGTCCAGGACCAACTATTCGCACCGAGGCGGGGAGATCGTAGTTAAGGTCTTGGCGATAGTTCCATTACTGATAGCGATCTTCGTTTCTCTTGATTTGCTTCTTGGCAACCGTGCTCGCACTCCGATGCCGTAACCGTAATTCTGTATAGGAACTCACGAATGTCATGACGGACAAAAGTTATACGAAGAGCCGGCGCTGACTTTGGTTCGATAGCCATTCGCAGCGGGGTGGCACGTTCTTCTCTTCGGTTTTGGCGAGTGGGCGGGCAGGTAGTCGGATCACAGTCATGGAATTTGCAACTTGCCTTGGGCGATGTCTCTCCGCTACCCTGAATGACATGAAAGTAGATTTTACTCCCGAGCAGGAAGCGCAGCTTGCACGGATTGCCACCAAGGAAGGCACGGACGCCGAACAATTGGTGAAGGATGCCGCATTGCGCCTGCTCGAGGAAGACGCACAGTTCCGAGCCGCCGTGCGAGAGGGAATGGCGCAAGCCGAGCGTGGCGAGTTCATTGAAGAAGAAGAAATGGCTGCCCGCCTGGAGCAGATGTTGCGATCATAAGGATGCGTATCCGCTGGACGCCAGCCTCTGCTGTGGACCTGCAACACCTTAGCAATTACCTAAAAGACCACCATCAGCATTACTGGCAGCCGACCATCCGTAAAGTGTATGCCGCTGTCCAGTCACTGAAGGAATGGCCGCGTCGGGCGCGAGGAAGGGACGCGAGAGCTTTTGTTCCCACCCTTGCCGTACGTGGTCGTCTATCGGGTGAAGCAAGATAGCATCGAGATACTGAGAATCTATCACGGCGCTCAGGACCGGACTTAGTAGCAAGATCTGACTGGCCGGAACCTGGCGTCGCTGAGAAAGTTTGTTGTAACGGTTTGTCCGCTGGGGAACGTCTAACAGCATGGGGACGTCTGCTCCAGCGCAAAACGGTGCCCGGGTCTACCCGCCGGAACTTGCGCTTCCAACCATTGGACGATTACGGGGATTGTCGGAGAATTTGATGCAGGCTCAAACATTGAACGGATTTCGCCTATTCCAACGT
>Ga0074045_10001414_pt1 | contig 23081 bp, 12 predicted proteins | sample BogForMeECP23OM2_FD_94442 | JGI IMG/M metagenome (GOLD analysis project Ga0074045, IMG submission 94442) | Bog forest soil microbial communities from Calvert Island, British Columbia, Canada - Bog Forest MetaG ECP23OM2 | ecosystem: Environmental > Terrestrial > Soil > Wetlands ... | reverse complement strand
CGTGTGCGGTCTCTGCGCCGGAGCCCATCATGACGATCACGCGCTCGGCATCGGGCGCGCCCACGTAGTCGAAGAGGTGATACGAACGACCTACGACCTGGGAAAACTTGTCCATGACCGCCTGGACCTTATCCGGGCATGCGTCGTAGAAAGGATTGCCGGCTTCCCGCGCCTGAAAGAAGACGTCAGGATTCTGCGCGGTTCCGCGCAACACGGGATGGTCGGGAGAAAGCGCTCGCTGGCGGTGCTCGACGACGCGATCCATATTAATGAGGGCGCGCATGTCGTCTTCGGTGAGCAGTTCGATCTTGTTGACTTCATGCGAAGTGCGGAAGCCGTCAAAGAAATGCAGGAAAGGGATACGGGTTTCGAGCGTGGCGGCGTGCGCGATCAGCGCCAGGTCCATGGCTTCCTGGACAGAATTTGAGGAGAGCATGGCGAATCCTGTGGTTCGGCAGAACATTACGTCGGAGTGGTCGCCAAAAATCGAGAGGGCGTGAGTCGCAACCGTGCGCGCGCTGACGTGAAATGCCGTCGCCGTAAGTTCGCCGGCGATCTTGTTCATGTTGGGGATCATCAGAAGCAGGCCTTGCGACGCGGTAAAGGTGGTGGACAGGGCTCCGGTCTGGAGCGCGCCATGAACCGCTCCGGAGGCGCCGCCTTCACTTTGCATTTCGATTACGTGAGGCACCGACCCCCAGATGTTGGGTACTTCTTCCGACATCCACTGGTCGGCCCATTCGCCCATGTTGGACGAGGGCGTAATGGGATAAATGGCGATGACCTCGTTAAGGCGGTAGGCGACGTACGCGACGGCTTCGTTGCCGTCCATGGTCTTGAACTTACGCTTCATGACTTCCCCTTCTGAATTTCTCAGTAGCCCCGACCGTTTTGAGCGAACGGTCCCATATACATATAGAGGATGACGGAAGGAAGCGATATTGTCGGGAACGTGGAACACAGGGACGTGTGACTCACGTCACAGGCGGAAAGAGGAGAGTGGGGACACTTGCAGGTGCCCTCGCGGGGCTGGACAGCCGGGGCGGCTGTCCCTACGTAGACGGGCGAGGGCGCCCGTCGCTCCACCAAAACTCTTACAGGTCCAAGTCGGCTCGGAGCGAAGTCAGATCTTCATCGGCTTTAATACGAAAGCCGAGACGTCTAAAGACGGCCTGCATGGCTATGTTGTCAGGCAGCATTTCGGCGGACACATGGCTTAACTTTTCGTCGCGGGCAATCTGGACGACTCGGCGGAGCAATTCGTGTCCCAACCCGAGTTTTTGATATTTGTCTGAAACCAGCGCTGCGACTTCGGCTTCATTCCGGGTGTGCAGCTTGTTCATACGCCCAACGCCAAAAATCCGGCGTTCTCCGGTGGCGGGATCGGTGTGCTCGGCGACCAGCGCCATTTCGCGGTCGTAATCACCGAAACAGATACGCAGCAGCCGTTCATGCGCCACTCGACGGCTCAGGCTGAGAGAGCAGAAGTAACGCAAATAGACGCTGCGATCGGAAAGGGTCTCGTGAAACTTGGCAATCAACGGTTCGTCTTCGGGACGGATGGGGCGGATCGTGACCTCAGTTCCATCCGTCATAGTCCAGTTCGAAACATACTGCGAGGGATAGGGACGGATCGCGGGCTTGGGGAACTGGTCGAGGGTTACGGCAGGCGGGTGCAACACGATTCGGGCATCGAGGGCGAGCAGGCGCTCGGGTGAAGCCAGCAGGGGATTGATGTCAATTTCGGCAATCCACCGCTGTTCGAGCACGAGCTGGCTGAAGCGGACTAACAGGTTCTCCAAGGCCGCCATGTTGACGGGCTTACGTCCGCGGACTCCCTGTAGCGCGGTAAAGATTCGTGTCTGTTCCATCAATCTTTGCGCCAGGGTCGTGTTCAGTGGTGGAATCGCCAGCGCGCGGTCGCGATACACTTCGACCAGCTGACCGCCGGATCCGAACAGGATTACGGGACCAAACTGCGGGTCAATGCTGCTGCCGAGGATCAGTTCGTAGCCCTCGAGCTTCACCATGGGCTGCACGGTTACTCCAGAGAATTGACCGGGGCCGGTTTTGTCCGCAACCGAAGACTGGATGGCGCGATAGGAAGAGCGTACCGCCGCTTCATCTGGCAAGTTCAGTTTGACGCCGCCGACATCTGTTTTGTGGGTGATCGTTTCGGATAGAACTTTCAGCACCACCGGAAAGCCGAGTTGCGATGCAATGGTTGCCGCTTCGTCCTCGGTGGCCGCGGCGCGCGTCTCTACGGTGGGGATGCCGTAGAGCGACAACAACCGCTTCGATTCCAACTCGGTGAGCAGAACGCGGCCTTGCTGGCGAGCATTCTGAATGATTTGCTCGACCTGAGTGCGGGCTGCGCTTCCTACCTCAGATTGGTCGGTCAATGCGGGAGTCTCGTAGAGCCCGCGCAAATTGCAGCTGTATCGCCACATGTAGGTGAAGGCGCGCGCTGCTGTGTCGGGATAAGGAAAGGTTGGAATGCCCGCCGCATTCAGGATCGCTTCTCCAGCGGCAATGCTGTTTCCTCCCATCCAGCTGGCGAGCAGCGGCTTGGGTCCCTTGGCATAGGCCTTCATGCGTTCTGCCACCTGCACAGGATCAGCCATGGCTTGCGGAACCAGAATCACCAGCAGTCCGTCACTGTTGGGGTCTTGCGAGGCAATTTCGAGGGCGCGGGTATAACGTTCGGAATCGGTATCGGCGAGAACATCAATCGGATTGCCATGGCTCCAGTGGGCCGGGAGAAACTCATTCAGGCGCTGCAGGCTCTCGGGAGAAAGCTGAGCTAGTTCTCCGCCATTGGCCACCAGCGAGTCGGTGGCCAGGACCCCAGGTCCGCCCGCATTGGTCAGAATCGTAAGCCGAGGCCCCTTCGGGCGAGGTTGTCGGCTGAGTACTTCCGCCATATAGAACAGGTCCGCGATATTGGGGACGCGCAAAACTCCCGAGCGGTGGAAGGCTGCGTCGAGGACTTCGTCGCTGCCTGTGAGTGCGCCGGTATGCGATGCCGCGGCACGGGAGGCGGCTTCCGAGCGGCCGGCCTTGATCACGATGATGGGCTTGGTGAGGGCGACTTCACGGGCGGCGGACAAGAACGACCGTGCGTCGCCCACGGATTCCATGTAGATCAGAATGCTCTTGGTGTGCGGATCGTCGCCAAAGTAGTCGAGCAGATCGCCCCAACCCACATCCAGCATTGACCCGGTCGAAACGATAGCGCTGAATCCAACTTGTTCGCGGGCGCTCCAGTCGAGGATGGCAACCAGAAGCGCTCCACTCTGACTCAGGAACGCGACATTCCCGGCTTTGGGCGGATCTTTTACGAAAGTGGCATTTAACCCGGTCGCCGGATTCATGATGCCCAGGCAGTTGGGACCGATCAGGTACATGGAACTGCGGCGCAGGTGTTCTTGAATTTGTTTTTCGAGGGCAGCGCCTTCCGCGCCACGCTCCCTGAATCCGGCAGAAATCACAATTGCAGACCTGACGCCGGCGTCCACACATTCTCCTACCAACTGCGGTACGGTGGTTGCCGGAGTGGTAATTACCGCCAAGTCCACGGGTCGAGGGACATCGCGAATGCTGCTGTAGGTTTTGAGTCCCAACACCTCCGGATGATTGGGGTTGACGGGATACACTTTCCCTTTGGAGGCGCCGCGCAGCAGGTTCTCCATGACGGTTCGGCCCACGGTGCCGGGACGACTGGTGGCACCGATGACGGCTACCGAACTGGGAGCGAACATGGCGTCCAGGCCGTATCTTTCCGGAAATGTCTGTGGTTCGTCGCTCGTAGGATTCGGCGAGCGTTCTACGGGATCAGCCACGCGATCAGCCTCGGTCGAAGGTATCAAAGCCATAGAGCAGTTCTGACAGGCACGAAAATCAGCTCTCGTGTCTCAACGATACCCCTCTTTGTCGGAAACTGCTAAAGGCGGCCCAACTTCCACTCGTGGTTCACCCACCTGCACGAGGGGTTCAAACTTCTGTTCGACCGAGAGCGCACGCGAGACCAGGCATAATTCTTTGGCTTTGTGCAAGAGCTTCACAGCCCGTGTTCTGTCCCCTTCCTGCCGAATCATCAGATTCGGATGAATGAGCACTTGGCCAAAATTATAGCCGTTGTCAGTTCGGCTGATGGCACCTTTCGTTTCCACCTGCAGGTCGATGTAGGCAAACTTCGATTTATCCGCGAGTGCGCGAAAGGTAGTGGTATAGCAACTGGCGATGGCGCAGAGCAGCAAATCCTCAGGTGTCCACCTGCCTTCCAAGCCGCCAAATGCAGGCGGGGAAGTGAAATGGATGGCATTGGGTGCGGAACTGGACCGGGCAATACCGGTGCATCCAGAGGCCCACCAGGCAACGACTCGAAACTGAAGTGAATCTTCCATGGCGTTATCCCCCTCTTCGTTCCCGCATTTCAAACTCAAAGCATCGCGACCTCGCCAGTAGGGCTCAGAATTTGCGTTCATCCCGGTTTCCCGTGGCGCCGCCCTTCGTCGAGAAAGGACGGTAGCGTCACTTTTTCACGGCTTCGATTGCAGTCGACCCGGCCCCGGTGCGATGTTTATGGAGCCCGCGATCGGCGCAGCCGCCACAGATCTCCCGTGGATATAGAGTTTGGCCGCAGAGGGCTTGCCGGGCCATGTCCCTAGTCACAATTTCTTGTGATTCTGATCACAGAGAGATCGGTGATACAATTTTCGCGGAAAGCGGTGGCGAATGCGTGCGCCCTACGGGCTGAATATCCTGGACAATTGCCTGGCATGCCCCATGCGGGAGGAGCATTTATTCTGCCATCTGCCGGAAGCCGCGCTGCAGCGGCTGAATGACATTAAATCCACCGCGATCTACCCAAAATCAGCGATGCTCTTTATCGAAGGACAGCAGCCGCGCGGCGTGTTCGTGATGTGCGCGGGGAAAGCGAAGCTTTCGACGTCGTCGGCAGAGGGCAGGACGGTCATCACCAAGATCTCGGAGCCGGGAGATGTGCTGGGGCTCAGCGCCACGATTTCCAACCGGCCGTATGAAGTGACCGCCGAGATGATCGAGCCGGGCCAGGCAAATTTCATTACCCGGGATGCCTTGCTGCACTTCCTACGTGAACATGGACAAGTGGCGCTGCGAGTGGCGGAGGAATTAAGCCGCAATTACTACACCGCGTATGAAGGGATTCGGACGCTGGGACTTACCAACTCTCCGTCGGAGAGATTCGCAAAATTACTGCTGGGATGGTCGAAGGCGTCGCGCAACGGGGATCCTCTGCAGGTGAAGCTGACGCTGACGCACGAGGAAATCGCCGAAATCATTGGCACGACGCGGGAAACCGTCAGCCGCTTGCTCGCGCAGTTCAAGAAGAAACAACTGGTGCAACTCAAGGGCGCGAACCTGATTATCCGCAACAAGGCCGCCTTGGAAGATATGGTCAACTCCTGACCAGTTCTGGTGCGGAGCCGTTATTCTTTCTGGGACGGTGTGCTCGGTTCGCCTAGAGCTTGCTCCTTAAGCGCCTGTTCATAACCGACCGCGGCATAGAAGATGGCTCGATCGAAGAACTGCTCGAGCAATTGCAGCATTTCCAGTTCACCGAACACTTCCACGGGGCGTTCCATGACGGCTTCTTTCTTGACGAACTCCCAGAGGTTCTCCTTGGTCAAGACGATCACCCAAATCACCTCGCTCACGGGTATGTTTTGGGAGGCTCGTCTCCCCCCAATCTTTAAATAGCGTTGTTCGAGGTAGGATTCATCCTTGCCCACCAGCCACTCACCCAGATGACGGTAGATCTCATACACCCGTTCTTGCAGGTCGGCGCTGGGGACGTTGCGATAGGTTGGAGTCAACTCGGAATTCTGAACTCGCTCAAGAAGGCTTGCCGCCAGCGCCTCGGAGTGAGTCTCGATCAGCCGAACGAGACGATATAACATCATCATGACGCGCTCCTCTCCTCAAACCAGAGTCTCCAGTTTCAACGCCCGCATGATCCGTGGCCATGACGGACGGTACGGTGGTCTGTGATGATGATCACGAAGGCCTATGGGCTTCCCACCAGAGGCATTGTCTCACGTGGCGGACATGATCCGTACGGGTCTGGCAGTTCCTTAATCATGTCTTTTCGGGTGCTGGCGGAGGGGACTGCAGGAAACTAAGATAGGAAATAACAGGAATCAGAAAGGCAGGATCCGATGACTCCCCCAGCCTCAGTAATCCCGGCCCAGCATGGCATTTCTGCCCAACCTCTCACGCCCGAAGAATTGCGCAAGATTGATGCCTACTGGCGAGCGGCCAACTACCTTTCGGTCGGCCAGATCTATCTTTACGCAAACCCGCTTCTGCGCGAACCGCTGAAGATCGAGCACATCAAGCCGCGGTTGCTGGGACACTTTGGGACGACGCCGGGCTTGAACTTCATCTACGTCCACTTCAATCGCCTGATCAAGAACCACGATCTGAATGTCATCTACATTGCTGGTCCTGGCCACGGTGGGCCCGGACTGGTTGCGAATACTTACCTGGAGGGCACCTACAGCGAGTTTTATCCGAACATCACGCAAAATGAAGAAGGCCTTCAGAAGCTGTTCAAACAGTTTTCTTTTCCCGGCGGAATTCCGAGCCACGCGGCGCCGGAAACGCCGGGTTCCATCCACGAAGGTGGGGAACTGGGGTATTCGATCATGCACGCTTGCGGCGCGGTATTCGACAACCCGGACCTGATTGCGTGTTGTGTGGTGGGCGACGGCGAAGCCGAAACGGGTCCACTGGCGACGAGTTGGCACGGCAATAAGTTTCTGGATCCGATGCGGGACGGCGCCGTGTTGCCGATTCTTCATCTCAATGGCTACAAGATCGCGAATCCAACCGTGCTGGGACGCATGAATGATAAGGAACTCATCCATCTCTTCACCGGCTACGGCTGGAAGCCGTATTTTGTCGAGGGGGATGAGCCCGAAGCGATGCATCAACTGATGGCCGGAACCTTGGACACCGTGGTGAGCGAGATTCGAGCGATTCAATACAGCGCCCGGAGCGGCGGTGATTCGAGCCTGCCCGCTTGGCCGATGATGATCTTGCGCAGTCCAAAGGGTTGGACGGGACCAAAAATGGTCGATGGAAAGCCGGTCGAGAACACATGGCGCGCGCATCAGGTGCCGGTGGCTGACCTGCAGAAGCCGGAACACCTGAAGATCCTTGAAGACTGGATGAAAAGCTATCGGGCCGAGGAATTGTTTGACGAGAATGGCAAATTCATTTCCGAACTCGCGGAACTGGCTCCCAAAGGCGAGCGCAGGATGGGAGCGAATCCACATGCCAATGGCGGCTTGTTGCTGCGCGATCTGGTGATGCCCGATTTTTGCAACTATGCCGTCAACGTTCTGAAGCCCGGGACCGAAAATGCGGAAGCCACGCGCGTGCTCGGCGGATTCTTGCGCGACGTGATGAAACTGAACGCCGACTCAAAGAATTTCCGCGTGTTCGGCCCAGACGAAACGGCCTCGAACCGGTTGGAGGCGCTGTACGAAGCTACCGACAAGGAATGGATGGAACCCATCCTTCCGGTGGATGAACATCTTTCGCAGCGCGGCCGCGTGCTGGAGATGCTCAGCGAGCATATGTGCCAAGGCTGGCTAGAGGGGTACTTGCTAACCGGGCGCCACGGGTTCTTCTCCTGCTACGAAGCGTTTATTCACATTATCGATTCCATGTTCAACCAGCACGCCAAATGGCTGAAGGTGACACGCAAGATCGAGTGGCGGCGGCCGATAGCATCCCTCAACTATTTATTGACGTCTCACGTGTGGCGGCAAGATCACAATGGGTTTACGCATCAGGACCCTGGCTTCATCGATCACGTGGTGAACAAAAAGGCCGATATTGTCCGGGTTTACCTTCCGCCCGACGCCAACTGCCTGCTTTCGGTTGCCGATCATTGCTTGCGGAGCCGGCATTATGTGAATGTGATCGTAGCCGGCAAGCAACCCGCTTTGCAGTTTCTCGATATGGAGTCGGCCATCGAACACTGCACCACCGGGATTGGCATTTGGGAGTGGGCAAGTACAGACAATGGCGCAGAACCTGATGTCGTAATGGCTTGCGCCGGCGACGTGCCCACGCTCGAAACCTTGGCGGCGGTCGATCTTTTGCGGCAGCATTTTCCCGATATCAGGATCCGTGTGGTGAATGTGGTTGACCTGATGACGATTGAGCCCCCGGGCGAACACCCTCATGGACTTTCGGATGTTGATTTCGATTCCATGTTCACGATGGATAAGCCGATTATCTTCGCCTACCACGGGTATCCATGGCTGATCCACCGCCTCACCTACCGGCGGCACAATCACGACAATCTTCATGTGCGGGGCTATAAAGAGGAGGGCACAACCACCACGCCGTTCGATATGACAGTCCTCAACGATCTCGACCGCTTCCACCTGGCTGGGGATGTGGTGGACCGTGTTCCCAGACTGCAGAAAGTGGGAGGGCACTTCAAGCAGTTGCTGCGCAATAAACTGGTCGAACATCGGCAATACATTCACGAACACGGAGACGACATGCCGGAAATCCGGGACTGGACGTGGCCTTACTAATGAAGGTGCTCGTTCTCAACTCCGGCTCCAGTAGTCAGAAGAGCTGCCTCTACGAAATTGGGGATACACTTCCCGCTGACCCACCGGCTCCGATTTGGGAGGGGAAGATCGAGTGGGTTGATGGCAAGGCTGAGTACGCGATTAAGAACTCGCGCGGAGTTTCCCGCAAAGACTTGCCAGCGGTGGGCTCACGTGCGGAAGCCATTGAGCGGCTGCTCCAGAGCTTGTGGAGCGGCGAAACGCAAGCTATTTCTGACTCTTCTGAAATTGAGGTTGTGGGACACCGGGTGGTTCACGGTGGTCCGCATTATTTCGAGCCGGCAATCGTCAATGCCGAAGTCAAGGCGGCGATCAGGAGCGTTTCCGTTTTTGCGCCGCTCCACAATCGCGCTGAACTGGAAGGCATGGAGATTGTCGCGAAGCTACTAGGTTCAGTGCCGCAGGTTGCCGTCTTCGATACCGGGTTTCATCGCACCATGCCTTTAGCGGCGGCCACCTACCCGGGTCCCTACGAGTGGTTCGAGCAGGGAATTCGCCGCTACGGATTCCACGGGATCAATCATCAATATTGCGGGGAGCGCGCGGCGGAATTGTTGGGCAAGAATTTGAATTCGCTGAAACTCGTGACTTGCCACTTGGGGAATGGCTGCTCTTTGGCCGCAATTAGCCATGGTCGCAGCGTCGATACGACCATGGGGTTTACTCCGCTGGAGGGTCTCATGATGGGGACGCGCTCGGGCTCGGTGGACCCCGGCGTCCTCACTTACTTGATGCGGCGGAGACACTTCCTGGACGAGCAGCTTGACGACGTGCTCAACAAGAAGTCGGGACTGCTGGGGATCTCGGGAATCTCCAGCGATATGCGGGAGGTGCTTGCCGCCAGCAAGAACGGCGACGAACCGGAAAAAATGGCGCGCGCAAAGCTGGCGCTGGATATGTATGTCCATCGCTTGCGCTCGGGGATTGGCGCCATGGTTGCGGTGCTGGGCGGAATTGACGCTCTCGTTTTTACAGCGGGAGTCGGCGAGAACTCATCCGAGGTTCGTGCAGCGGTGTGCGAGAATCTTGCGTTCCTCGGCGTGCGGCTCGACCAGGAAAAGAACGGGCAATCGCCTTTGGGCACAAATAAAGATAAGGATATCTCGGCTCGGGAAGCGAGCGTCCGCATCTTGGTAATTCATGCGCAGGAAGACTGGATGATCGCCCGGGCATGCTGGAATCTCGTGCAAGGGCGCGTGAGTCCGGAGTGAATCACAGACAAAACAGGAGCGAACCTGCGAATGTCCCCGCGGTTCGCCCCTGAAGTTCGCTCCTGAGATTAAGCTTTTACTCCTCGGTCCCGAATCTCTTCAGGTCCTCCGGTCCATCGGTCAGGGCCACCACCTCTTTGCCCTGAACCAGTTCCCGGATGCTTTCCACCACATCAGGATTGGCGAGGGTGGTGATATCTCCAGTATTCATGTTGTTGGAGAGGGCGGCGAGAACCCGGCGCATGAGCTTGCCGGAACGGGTCTTGGGCATATCCGGAACGATGTGGATGTGCTTGGGACGGGCAATCTTGCCGATCATGGTTTCAATGACCTTGTTGACCTTGTCGATGATCTCAGGACTGGCCTTAAAACCGGGTTTCAGGGCGATATAGACTTCGGGCACGCGGCCCTTGATCTCGTCCGCCACCGGCACCACAGCTGCTTCCGCCACCTCGGAAACCGTCAAGCATGCAGACTCGATCTCCTTGGTGCCCAGGCGGTGGCCGGCCACATTGATGACATCATCGACTCGGCCGAGAATGCGGAAATAGCCGTCGGCAGCCAGCACCGCTCCGTCCGACGCAAAATAGGGCCAGTCATGCCAATCCTTGCTGGCGCGATTCTTGCAGTACTTTGCGTAGTACTGGGTAATGAAGCGGTCGTGAGAGCCCCAAATGGTTTGCATGATCCCGGGCCAGGGATTCCGGATGACGATGTTGCCCGCCTTCCCCGATCCAGCCGCGACTTCCTGGTTGTTTTCGTCCATGATCGCCGGATAAATTCCCGGCATGCCTGGTCCGGCGCTGCCCGGCTTCATCGGATCGAGCGCAGGTTTGGTGCTGCACAGGAAACCGCCGTTCTCGGTCTGCCACCAGGTGTCGACAATGACTGCCTCCCGCTTGCCGACGGTTTCGTAGTACCAGCGCCAGACCTCGGGCTCGATGGGCTCTCCTACCGTGGTCATGTGCTTGAAATGGTAGTTGTACTTGGTGGGCTCATCGTGCCCGGACTTGCGCAACATGCGAATGGCCGTGGGCGAGGTGTGGAAGATGTTGACATCCAGGCGCTCGGCGATTCTCCATACCCTGCCGGCGTCCGGGTAAGTCGGGACACCCTCGTAGATGACGCTGGTGGCAGCCAACGCCAACGGACCGTAAACAATATAGGAGTGGCCCGTGATCCAGCCGATGTCGGCCATGCACCAGTAAACATCCTCGGGATGAATGTCCTGGATGTACTTGGAGGTGCCGGTGACATAGGCGAGGTAGCCGCCGGTGCGATGTTGGCAGCCTTTGGGCTTGCCGGTGCTGCCGCTGGTGTACATAAGAAACAGCGGCGCCTCGGCATCCATGGGGACGGGAGCGACCAGTTCGCCTTTGAATTTCGGGAGCACTTCGTCAACGAAGAAATCGCGCCCTTTCACAAACGGCGTAGCGGAAGCATTCTGGCCCGCGTGCCGCCTCCAGACCAGGACCTTGTCCACGGTCTGGCCTTCATGCTTGGCCGTAGCCAGCGCGATATCAGCGCCCGCTTTGTGGTCGAGCAGCTTGCCATTGCGATAGTAGCCATCCATAGTGATCAAGATGTGGCTTTGCGAATCGGCGATACGCGTTCCACAAGCTTCGCCGCTGAACCCCCCAAACACCACCGAGTGGATCACTCCCAGGCGGGCGCATGCCAGCATGGTAATCGGCAACTCGGGGACCATCGGCATATGGATGGTGACGCGATCTCCGGTCTTTAGACCGCAGAAATCGCGGAGCAACGCCGCGAATTCATTCACTCTGACGTACAGTTCGCGGTAGGTGAGAGATACGGGCGCTTCGGATTCCGGTTCGGGAACGAAGATAATCGCGGCTTTGTTCTTGTACTTGGCGAGGTTCCGGTCCACGCAGTTGTAGGAGGCGTTGATCTTGCCGCCGACGAACCACTTCCAGAACGGCGGATCGCTGGTGTCGAGAGTCTTGTCCCAGTACTTGTCCCAGGTCAGCAGATCAGCGTACTCGCGGAAACATTCCGGGTAGTTCTTCTCGCTGAAGCGTTCGAGGATATCGGGATCGCTCAGATTCGCCTGGCCAATAAATTTCGAAGAGGGATAGTAGTATTCCTCCTCGCGCCAATGAACTGCGATCTGAGCTTCGGTGGTCTCGGTCACCACTGTTTTTTTCTGGAGAATTTCAGCCATATCGGTTTACCCCTTCGATTTCTGAATTTGTGATGCACACTGACGGTTCCCCGCCAGCGCGGAGTCAATCAAGGTCGTACGCGGTTTTCTAAAAACCCGTTGGTACCGCGCTCCCAGGCTTTGGCGCAGGGCCTGGGAGCGGCTTCTGAAACTACCTACGCTGCTGTCGGCACCTTCTTTGCCGACATCTCGCCTCCCGGCGCGACCGGGCGTTTGGCTGCGAATTCGCAGAGCAGGGCAACTAACGCCAGGCCCGCCGCCCAGTAGAACGCCATCTGGTAGTTCTTGTACTTGTCGAACAGCACCCCGCCGATGCGGGGACCAATGATGCCAGCCACGCCCCATGCGGTGAACAGCATTCCGTAGTTGATGCCGGCGTTCTTGGTACCCCAGAAATCCGACGCGGTCGCGCCATTCACCGAAAGCTGCGTTCCGTAGCACCAGTACACGATGAACACCACTATGTAGAGCAGCGTCACATTGCTGCCCACCTGGTAGAGAATGGGCATGGCAATCATCGAAACGGCGATCATAAGTCGCAGCACGTTCAGCCGGCCGATCGCATCCGACATCCAGCCGGACAGGATGCGGCCCAAAGCGTTGCCAGTTGCGGCCACGACCAAGCTCATCGTGATCAGCGAAGCGCTGGGAATACCCACGCTCTTGCCAAAGGGCACCAGTTGGCTGATCACCATCAGTCCAGCCGAGCAACCCAGCGCATAGGCAACCCACATGAGGTAGAACGCGGGCGTGCGCAACGTCTCGCCCGGGCTGAATTCATAGGTGGTCGCGGCAGACTTGGAGGCGGGCGCGGGTGTCCAACCGGGGGGCTTGTATCCGACCGGAGGATTACGCAGCAGGAAGGCGCCGAAAACCGTCATGACCAGGAAGATCCCCCCCAGTATCTGGAACGTGGTGTGCACACCATAGGCGGGAATCAGCTTCAGGTTCGCCAACGGCCCAAAGATTGCGGACCCTCCCCCGTATCCGGCCACCGCCAACCCTACGGCTAGGCCGCGTTTGTCGGGAAACCATTTGGCCATCACCGGTATCGGCGTGGAGTAGCCAAACCCGTTGCCCAGCCCGCCAATCACCCCGAAACACACAATCAGGTAGGTCAAGCTGTGCGTGTAAGAGCACAGGAAGAACCCTAGGCTGACCAGTACGCCACCAGTCAGGGAAACCCAGAATGGGCCGAACTTGTCCTGCAGCCGTCCCGCCACGATAAACGTTAGTGCGAACACAACAACCGCCCAGGTGAACACCGAGGAAGTATCACTCCGCTTCCAGCCAAATTCTTTCTCGAGTGGGGCCACGAACACGCTCCAGGCATACAGCGAGCCCAGCGCCAGGTTCATGGACATGCCACCGACCACGTGCCACCAACGATTTAGGTGGGTGGATGCAACATTTGCGTTAGCCACAGTTTTTCTCCTTTACAAGAATGAAATGAGAACCGGGAGCCGTTCTTGCCTTACAACCACCACGGCTCCTTTACGGCAGATGCGTGCTGACTCTTCCAACCGACCTAAACTTTTGCGCGATATCATACTGCGGTACACCTTCAAGCGCTAGCTTAAATATGTCCTGCAACCGCCATCCCAGCTTAGGGCTGCGTCTTTTGCAGGTTTGCCGTCACATTTACCGCTGAATCCGCCGCTACCGTAAGCTCCCGCTTCCACTCGGCAAACCCTGGCATGGAAATGACGACGACATGCGTCCCAGGGACAAGGCCGATTTCGGACGGGGTGTTGCCCACGTATCTCCAGTCAACGGTGATTTCCGCACCGGGGGGTGTCGAGTTGAAATTGCACTTCACCTTCTCCGAGAGAGGCTTCTCCGGTGGAGCGCCCGGTGCGGGAGCAAGCAGCGGTGCAGGGGTTGCTGAATTCTGCGCCTGTACCGCAGTGTGCGGGACTGGAGCAGGAGCCGGCGAACTCTGCGGCGGGGTCGCAGTCGCCAGCGGAGGAGTCTTTCGGTCCACCGCTACCAATGTGTACAACTGACTTCGCGCCTTACCTTTGTCGTCAATGTAGTACACAACAACGCCGTGCTTTTCCCGTCTGGCGTCGAAGCTTTCGCCTTTGGGCAGGGGCACGCACTTGGACCATTTCGAATCGATGTTGCAGGTGACTCGGAACGGGGGGTCGTCGCCTGCTTGCACCAGCAGTGTATTCGTCACTCGCGTGGTTTTGCTGTTGTTGCAATAGGCGTCGAAATTGACGCCATCGCAGTTCTTGGGAACGTCGTTGCCCGACAGGCTCACGGTGTGAGTTTCCGAATCCAGAATCGTGATCCGGATCTCGTTGCTCCGCGAGGCGGCGTTCGCCAACATCGCCACCAGCAACAGAAGGCTTACCTCAAGGGCCGCAATTCTACGACGACTCATGAAAACCGCTCCTCCCCACGCTGCGGGTGCACCGTTGCATCCCCGCTTGCCGGGGGCGCTCTGGATGCCTGGTTTGCAGAATCCGTACATTGTGATCCCCTGGCCTGTCTCCGACAACAGCTTTCTTGTTGGGAGGAGTTTTGGGAGGACGGGACTTGGTTCCGGGCCCTCGCCCGAATCAGGTTTGTCCCCCCGTCCCCGATATCCAACTGGTGCCGGCCGTGTTGCTAGCGGGCGCCAGCCACGTAGCCAAACCGCAGTGGGTCGGCTTTGGCCCACTGCGGCAAAGGCTTGGTATCTAGAACGTAAAGATCGGCCCGAACTCAGTCCTGTGATCCTGCCATTCGTTGCTCGGCTTCCCCTCGATCGTGTAGTTAGCGCCAGCTTCGAGACGGGTGGCGTAGATTGACTGCTCAAAACCAAACGAAACGTACGGGTTGTATTTGTAATAGAGCGTGAGCGCGGCCAGCTTGCCCATACGGAGCGGCAATGGGGACAATACATTAGCGGCAGCGCCGGCATTGGGGTTATGCAGATCGCGGCTTACCACCTGGTCCTTGCCGGCATGGAGGTAGAGCTGCCATCCGGCATTGTGGCCCTTGGGGTCGGCATTGAACCAGCGCGAGAGTGGCAGTCCGAGATTGACGAATCCGCCAAAGGCGCGAATTGGCCTTTCTGGAGCAACCACAACGCTGCCGCTGCAGGTCGTCCCATCTTCGCTCAATGTGCCGGTGCAACCAAGAGCTGGCGCACCCGCAGCTGCGAGTGGTCCGCCGTCAAGCGAGCTGTACGACTGGACGCCGGACAATCCGCCGGTATCCGTGAAGAAGGTGTTGACTTGGCCGCCAAAGAAGAAGCGCAGGTCCCCGCCGCGATACCCGGTCACCACCAGGGTGAACCAGCGAGTTGGCAGTTGCAGGCCTAGCTGATTGCCCCACATCGTGCTGGAACTGGTAAAGCCGCTCGGAAACGCAGCCGCAAATGCGGCCGGCCCCTCACCCATGGAACTGCTGGGCACGATCGAGGTACGCTTGCCTCGGAAGCCGGACCAGAAAATCTGAGCCGGTGCAACCGCAGGCGCTTTATCGAGCTGGAACTGCAAGGCCAGTCTGCCTTCGAATTCCGGACGGCCAGAATCGGCGCCCTCGCGCTCGGCTTGTGCGATTTGGCCTTGAAGACCCAAGGTACCGAGCTTTTCGATCTGCCCGGTGCTCGGCATCATGATGGCGAATGTAGGTGCGAGTTTGAAGTTGCGCGACGAACTACCCAGTTTCTGGACTAACCCAAACTGGAATTGCGGAGAACGTTCATAGATGTCCCCATACCAGTAACCCAGGGCCGTGGTTTCCAGAAGGTTGGGCAGCGCGCTGGATCCGAACAGGGTCCAGTCCTGGCCGCCTTCGAAGTAAATATCTGTCTTGTCGCTGGCGGCATAGTCCATACGGACCCAAGCCTGGCGGAAGGAGAACATGCTGCTGCGGATGGACGAAACGTCGCGGTTATCCACCTCGCTGAAGTTGCCTTCGAAGTCGCCTTCGATGCGGCCCGTCAGGGTTACTTTCGGGGAAAGATCCCCCCACTCGAAGTTGGCTCCAATACGCGAGGAGCGCGCCTTCAAATGGAACTCGGGATCTTTGGTCGGGCCGGTGCTCAAAATGTTTGCCGACGACAGAAACAACCCCGGGAAGGGCATGTCGTCGCCGTTAGGATTGCTGGTGTCGTATACGCCAGTTGCCTTGAGGAAGCCATAGGGCGTCATCTTGACCGGACCCAACTTAAAGGCGGCATTCAGGGCGTCTTTTTTGGGAGGATCGACCGGCAGTACGCGCAACGGAGCAATCGCCGGGACGACCGACGGTCCGGGAGGCGGCGGTGGGGGACCAGGCTGCGGTGAGGACTGGGATTCCACGCTGGTGAGGGAGCTTGCAATTGCGGTTTCTGGAACCGCCGCATGAGTAGAAGGCTGTGCTGCGGGGCTTGCAGCGGCAGCCAAATCTGCCGCGGTTAACAAGCCCTTGCGGCTGAGGACGTCCACGAGAACTTGAAATTGAGATGTGGGCGTAGCGTTCTTGATGGCGTTGGCCTCGGTAGGCGCAAGCACACCTTTCATCACCAGCACGCCGAGCAGGGCAGTGACGTTAGCATCGCCCGTGGCCGTGCTTGAGCCCAGACTTGGGCTCGGGCTGGGACTGCCCTCGGTAGCTGTTGTGTTCGCTGTATTCTCCGATTCCGTTTTTGCGTCGTTGTTTCCCGCCATGACCGGTACAGCCGTGAGAGCCAGCACCAGCAAGCTTAGCAACCACCCTTTCAACTTCAACATAGACGGTGTCCTCCTCGTTCCGGCTCGGCTCAGGCCTGGCCACAGAACATGGGGCGGAACATTATGTCGTTTTCAAACTGCATGCTGTGATCGCCGTCACACATCATCGTAGTTCGTGTCACAGCCCTCGGCCCATCAACCGAAGGAGAATCCACCCCACGTATTCGCAGTTCGCCGCAGGTCGGGGAGGTTGGCATGAGCGCTTCGAACCTTCCTTCTGGGTCGGCAGGGCCAGATTGAGAATCTCGCTGCGAGGGTGAAAAGGAGATGACAATGAGCCTGGTCAATCCGATCGTGCAAAAGTGGATCGATGAAGGAAAGAGTGACCCGGAAGCGTTTTGGGGACGCGCGGCGGACCAGTTGCCGTGGTTTCGCAAGTGGGACCGGGTGCTGGATTGGACTCCGCCGACCTTCAAGTGGTTCGTCGGGGCACAGACGAACCTGGCCTACAATGCCCTCGACTATCACGTTAAGCGCGGGTGGGGCGGGCACACCGCGTTGATCTATTTCAATGAACGCGGTGAGCGGCGCGTCTTCAGTTATGCCCAGCTGCTTTACGAAGTGGAGCGGGTGGCGGCGGCGCTGCGCGGCCTGGGCATCGAGAAGGGCGATCGCCTCACGGTTTACATGCCGACCTGCCCCGAAGCCATAATCCTGATGCTGGCCACGGTTCGCATTGGCGCCATTCACTCTGTGGTGTTTGCGGGTTTTGGCGCGAAAGCGCTGGGCGACCGCATACGGGCCAGCGGATCGCGCCTGGTTTTCACCGCCGACGTGACCTACCGCAAAGGGAAAAACACTGATCTTAAATTGATCGTGGATGAAGCGCTGCTAGCCGGAAGTGAAGTCGAACAAGTCATCGTGCTGAAACGAACCGCCGCGGAAACTCCGTGGACCGCGGGACGCGACTTGTCGTGGGATGAGTTCCTCAAACGCGCCGACGGCCAATCGGGCGACTATGTTCCGATGGAAGCCAATGAACCGGCGTTCATCCTCGCCACGTCCGGTACAACGGCGACGCCGAAGCTGGCGATCCACACGCATGGCGGCTATCAAGTGCATATCCATAGCATGGGCAAATGGCTGTTTGCGCTGCGGCCCACCGATGTGTGGTGGTCAACCTCCGATATCGGCTGGATCGTTGGTCATAGTTACATTGTTTATGCACCGCTGATTGTCGGCGCCACGACGGTTGCTTTTGAGGGCGCGCTCGATTATCCCGCGGCGGAATCAAACTGGAGGGCGGCGATTGAGGAGTTCCGGGTCACCGGCATCTTTACTTCGCCCACCGCGGTGCGAATGCTGATGAAGTATGGAGATGCGCCCCTGCTGAAGACGAATCACGACTACCTGGAGCGCGTGTTTTGCGCCGGCGAAGTGCTCAACGCGCCAGCTTGGGAATGGCTGCAGAAAAAGATATTCAAAGACAGGATCCCGGTCATCGATCACATGTGGCAGACGGAAACCAGCGGGCCCATGTTCGGCAATCCGTATGGGCTCGGCATGCTGCCGATCAAACCGGGTTCGGCGACTATTCCGATGCCGGGCATTGACGCCGCGGTGGTGCAAGTGGACGGCACGCCCTGCGGCGCGAATGAGAAGGGAATCATGGTGATCCGGCGTCCTTTCCCAGGCTTGACGCCAGCTTTGTGGGGAGAAAAGGAACGCTATGGTCGCGATTACTGGCAGATCATCCGCGATGTTTATTACAGCGGAGATTCGGCGCATATCGACGATGACGGTTACGTCTGGTTCGCGGGCCGCGCCGACGAGATCATCAAGATTGCCGGACACCGCATCGGCACCATTGAAGTGGAGACCGCGCTGCTTACGCATCCCGCAGTGGCGGAGTCGGGAGTGGTGGGCCGCGCCGACGATCTGCGCGGCGAAGTGATCTCAGCCTTTGTGGTGCTCAAGCAAGGATTCGCTCCCTCGGAGGAAATGAAGAAGGCGCTGCTGGAACAAGTGCGCCACGAACTCGGACCGATCGCTGTAATCGGTGATTTGAACTTCGTCGAGATGCTGCCCAAAACGCGCAGCGGCAAGATCATGCGGCGCGTGTTGAAGGCCGTTACCCAGGATCGGAATGCGGGAGACATTACGACCATCGAAGATGAAGGTTCCGTGGAAGAGGCGCGGCACGCCTGGCAGCAGATGAGAGATCATCTCGATTCCAAATCGCCAAAGGCGGTGGCTGAGCCGGCCGTCGTCAAATGAGTTGGGATACTCAGGAGTCGCACTGGCGAGTGTGCGGCATTGGAATCCTGCGCGGCTCCTGTACTTTACTGTTTCTGCGGCAGCGCCTTCTCCAGATCATCCGCGGCTTTGCCGATTGCTGCGGCGACGTTCTCGAGCACCTGGCCAACCGTGGGGACCTGGGCATCAGCTTCCTGCCATTTTTCCTGATCCATGTATTCACGAACCGCCGCGATTGGCTTGGCCCCGTAACCGGTGTAGGCGCCGGGAGCATAGACCTGATGCTTGAACCACGGCCGCTCCGGTAATCCTTTCTCGGTTAGAAACGTTCTTTGAATCTGCATCAGCTCCGCGTTCAGGACGGTGGTGGTCTGAGCCGGCAAATCGGTTCCGCCAGTCTGCCATTTGGCGAACGCGGACTGGTAACGTTCCGCGCTCTTCTTGATTGCTTCAACCCCGTTCTTGAGCGGCGCAAAATTCATGAACGGTGGAACCGGCTTGGCTGGCGGAGGGACATCGGTTTTGCGCGGGTCGGCCGTGGCCGTGAACACGCCTTCTTTCAGCTCCAGATTACGCTCGGTGATCTCGTCCTGCTTGTCTTTGAGCAGCTTCTCCAGCTCTTTCACATATCGCCCAATGGTCTCCGCCTCGGCGTTGTACTCGTAGGGAATCAGGTCGGCATCCGCCAGCCGCATGACCGCAGTTCCGCCGGTCTGTGCCAGCGCGCGGCCGTAAGAGAAATCGGTATCGACAAACTTGGTGTACCAGGAGAAGTCGTCATAGACGGAATGATAGGAATCGGCATCGTTCTCACCGCCGTAACCGATGTTTAGCGCGGAGATGCCGGCATGGTCCATAAATGCGGTGTAATCTGAACCGTCTCCGAGCGCTCCGATCCGCACATCGTTGCTTTTTCTGATCTCGGCTCGCTCCTCGGCATTGGGCGCCCGGGCAATGCGCTGCAGGCGCGCTCGTTGCTGGACGGAGATATGTTTCTCCGGATCTTGAATGTCGTGGGCTACGTCGTTAATCAGGTGTTGCAAATCATGCGTGCCACCGGCGTGGAAGAAGCCTCGGCCATTGCTATCGGAATTTATGTAGGCGACGGCGTGCTTTTGAAGTTCGTCGCCATGGGTTTCGACCCACTCGGTCGAGCCCAGCAGGCCGGGTTCTTCGCCGTCCCAGGCGCAGAGGATGATGGTCCGCTTCGGATTCCATCCTTGTTTGTGCAGATCACCGAGCATGCGAGCTTCTTCTAAGACCGTGACCATGCCGGAGATTGGGTCATCGGCGCCATTGACCCAGGCATCGTAGTGATTGCCACGGATTACCCACTGCTCGGGCGAATTGGATCCGCGCATGGTGGCGATGACGTCGTTGACCGGCTTGAGGTCCCAGTTTGAAGCTACCTTCAGATGAACTCTAGCGGGACCGGGACCGACGTGATAGGTGATCGGCAAGGCCCCTCGCCATCCCTCGGGCGCAACGGGTCCCTGCAACGCAGAAAGCAGCGGCAGCGCATCGCCCCACGAAATCGGCAGCACGGGAATCTTGGTGATAGTCTTCGCGTCTTTGATATCGAGCCGCTTGGCGTCGGCGGTGGCGCCGACTCCGGGGGTTAGAGGATCGCCGGGATAGTCGGTATCCATGACGCTGCCGCGTTGCACGCCTTCGCGCGGCCGCCAACCACCCTTGGGATAGTCGTCGCCGTTGAAGAAGCCGTCGTCCTTGGGATCGGAATAAATAATGCAGCCGATCGCCTGATGCTCGGCTGCAACTTTGGGCTTGATGCCGCGCCAGCCTTCGCCGTAGCGCGCGATCACGATGGCGCCTTTGACGGAAATCCCCAAACGGTCGAGTTGCTCGTAATCTTCACGGTTGCCGTAGTTCACGTACACCAGCGGGGCGGTCACATCTCCGTCGAGGGAGTAGGCGTTATAGGTCGGCAACTGCTCGGCGACTTGATTGGAGGTCGGATCGCCAGGAACAGCCGGTTCCTGCAACTTGGCTCGGAACCTGGTGGGCTCGATCATTTCGACGATGCGCTCTTTGGGCGTCGGGAAAAGCACCTGGAAGGTTTCAATGTGGGCGTCAAATCCCGATTCTTTGAACTTCGAGAGAATCCAGTCCGCATTGTCTTTGTCGTAGGGAGAACCCACGTGGTGCGGACGCGCCGTCAAGCGCTGCATGCTCTGACGCAAATTTTCGGGGACGATGCCGGCTTGAAGTTTCTTCTCCCAGTCACGCTCAGTCTGGGAGGATTGCGAGGAGTAGCCGGCAAGACGGGAAGTCTCGGTTGGCGGGGTCTGAGCCGATTGCGCAAAAGTGAGATGGGCGGCGCCGATGATTACGAGCGATACGACAAGAGAGCGTAGGAAAGTCACGAAAGCCTCCTCAGGCAGTTGAGGGTGATCAAATTCGTGACAAGTGTAACCTAGTGGTCAGAAGATTTATAGAAGTGGTGGAGGCGGCGGGAGTCGAACCCGCCACAGCCTACAATGGCCCGCTGATTCCACAGTATTTAGGCCACATCGACCTCTGATTTTACTCCCCCGAGGGCCATAGTTTGCGGCGTTTTGCGGCGAAGTTGCGGCGTTCAACAAGGCTCAAGTTGCCGCTGGGAGTAAGTTGGCCAAACGGTCCGGTCAACGAACATACGGTCGATAGCACGAGTACGCTAACTGCGTCATCGAGCTTCTTATGGCCGCTCCAGAGTTTCTCAGATCACTCAACCAAGAAGTTGTCCGCCGCGCTGGAGCGGCCAAGGTTCGGAACCTTGGCCCCTCTGTTTTCAGCGCAAGGAGTCACGGTTACTTCCTCGCCACCACCGTAAGCTGAGAGGCGGCTACTTGAGCCTTCACCTTCCGCAAGCTCTCGCGAGTCTCGCAGACTTCAGCCTCCAGACTCCGCATCGCTGCGCTCTGTGTACGCAGCAGATTCTGTTGCTGTTTGATTCGCCGCAGAGCCTTGGCCAGTTCGGCCTGTTCCTGCTTAAATTCTCCCTGTTGTTCCTTGATCGCATTCAGCATCGACCAGATAATCGGATCGTTGTTCACCAGCAGGTAGCCTTTGCTGTTTTCCGTCACCGCTTCCGGGATAACTTTCTGCACTTCCTGCGCGACCACTCCGATGTGTTCGTCCGTATCGCGAATGCCCATCGCATTGTCAGGCTTGTAGCGATAATGGATCGGCTGAATCTTCATGACCTGGCTCAAACCGCCGGTGAAGTTGCCCTTCACGGTTTTGAGCCGGCCATCGGAGAAGGTGCCCCACGAGCCGCCGCCGGGCTTATCGGCGCTACCGTTTACACTCAAGGTATTGTCAGCGCTGGTAGTGCCGATGCCCACGTGGCCCGAGGAGTTAATCGTCATGAGGGTGCCGTTGTTGTTGCGGAAATAGATAGTGCCACTCAGGGAGCTGTTGACGTAGAGGTTGCCCGGGACGTCTCCCAGGAGGGCATAATTTGAGCAACTATTGAATCCGCCGTGGTTCACGAATCCAATACCTGCAAAACCCGACCCGCAGACCGGATCGCCGATGAGCGCTTGTAAACTGTTCCCGACCACGTCCAACGCCGCCGTCGGCGTGGAAGTGCCGATGCCGACGTTTGCGCCGCTTCCGAGTACGAGGGCGTTACTCTCGCTCACGATCGCGTTGGCACCGATGGCGGTGGCATTGCTCAGCGTGCCCGTGCTGAAGACTGTGTTGTACCCCAAAGCGGTGTCGTATCCTCCGGTCAAGTTGCTGAGGTCTTTGGTGGCTCCCGCAGCAAAGCCTACAGCCGTGTTGAAGCCGCCGAGGGTGTTGCTGGCCAACGCTTCCGCGCCGACGGCGGTGTTGAATCCGCCAGTGTCTTGAACGAGCGCGCTCGTGCCGACGGCCGTGTCTAGCTGAACCGTGGCGTTCGTGTTAGAGCTCCCGGCGAAGCCGAGGAATGCGTTGTCATTAAGTGCGCTGCCAAAGCCAAAGAGTTGGCCGCCAATCAGGAAGCTGCTGCCCGATACCGCTCCCGCCGCGGTTACGTTACCCAAGGAGTCCACTTTGAACTCGGTGACGCTGCTGCCGCTGGTGATGCCTTGGAGGATGGTGCCACCTGGATTCACTAGGAAAGCGCCTGCTGCGCCGCCAGTGCCGGTGCTGT
>Ga0074045_10001413_pt1 | contig 23085 bp, 21 predicted proteins | sample BogForMeECP23OM2_FD_94442 | JGI IMG/M metagenome (GOLD analysis project Ga0074045, IMG submission 94442) | Bog forest soil microbial communities from Calvert Island, British Columbia, Canada - Bog Forest MetaG ECP23OM2 | ecosystem: Environmental > Terrestrial > Soil > Wetlands ... | reverse complement strand
TTCTGGATGCAGACTCCTGCCGACGTGCAAAGCGTGGTGCGGCTTTTTGGCGTCTACATGGCAGGGCGCATTGCGCTTCTGTATGCGCTGTACCTGGCCGGCCGTGGCGACACTCTACTGGGCGTTCCGATCCCGACGTTTGATGGACCGGCGCTCTCTGCGATCGTATTCACAGCCCTGCTGGCATTCTGGTACCGGACGAAGTCCGGCAAATCCTTGTCCAAGCTTCTTTGGACTGGCTTGGCGGGGGCCTCCTATCTAATCGTTTTGCTCTGCTTCCGGCGCACCTACTGGGGCGAGCTCGCCATTGGCACAATCGTTCTGCTGTTGCTCCAGAGTGGTCACCGCTTTCGCAACCTGATTTTGGTTGGGACCATGTTAGGCATTGCAGGTTTTACTGTGGGGCAGCCGTTCGCCGCCCGCATTCAGAGCCTCGATGTGATGCAGATGGATGACGAGTTCAGCGCCGGCAACTCAGACCACCTGCACGACTTGGAGGATGCCTGGGACCAGGTGCGGCAGTCGCCGTTGATGGGAATTGGAGTTGGCACGGCCTACCCGACCTGGCGCATTCGCAACTGGAAGAATGAATCGGTGATGGTGCACAACGCGCCTATCCACGTATGGCTAAAGTACGGCGCGGTTGGCCTGGTCTGTTACTTGTGGTTCCACGTCGCTCTGTTGGGAGGCCTTTGCCTTCGGTCGAAACCTCCGGCCGGAAACAATGCCCCTTTCTTGAATGTCGCATTCGCATACCTGACCGCAAAGTTTGTGATGACTCTCGGCTTCGCGCCCTGGCCTTACTCGGAATTGCAGCTCACGACGCTGACCTCCTTCATTGTTGCGGCAGCATTCTCGAGTGTACGGCCCTGGACGCACGCAAATCTCGCAATAGAGAGCTTGTAAACTTATGTCCCTTCCACGGCTGTCGGTCATCACCCCATCGTTCAACAGCGGCCAGTTCATCGAGGACGCAATCCAGAGCGTCTTGCAGCAGGAAGCTGTGACCGCCGAACACATTGTGATGGACGGCGCTTCCACCGACGGCACGGTCGCAACTCTCGGGCGCTACCCTCATTTGCAGTGGACGAGCGAGCGCGATGACGGGCAGTCAGATGCCATCAACAAGGGATTTCTGCTTGCCACCGGCGGCCTCATGGGCTGGCTGAATGCCGACGACTACTACCTGCCGGGCGGACTGCAAGCCATTGCGCGCGCGGCCCAGGAGCATCCCGAAGCCGACATCATCTATGGCGACTGCCTCTTTGTAGACAGCGGTGGACGGATTGTTCGCTCCAAGGTCGAGCATGATTTCGATGCCTCGATCCTCCTGTATTTCGGCTGCTACATTCCATCGACGTCCACGTTCTTTCGCCGCCGCGTCATCGAATCGGGCCAGCTTCTGGATTGCGACTATCGGGTGTGCATGGACTTCGAGTATTTCGTGCGCCTGGCCCACGCCGGCTGCACGTTTCACTACGTGCCCCGGTTCATTGCCGCATTTCGCTGGCACGGGAACAACATCAGCTTGAGCCAGGAGGGCAGGCGCGCGCTGGAGCGCAGGCAGGTGCAACTCAGGTTTGGCGCGGGCCAGCATTCGGATTCGACCTTCAAGCTGCTTGCCGACGCGCATCGAGCAAAGCGGGTGATGCGCAAAGTGATTAGCGGCAACATTGCTCGGGAGTTTCTGGTTTGCGGGATGTTGGGCCGCGATACGCGCTGGCTGCAAAGCAGCGCTGGTTGGGAGACATGCGCAAGCTTAGCGTGCTTGTGATTCACAATCAGTATCAACAGCCCGGCGGTGAAGACGCGGTTGTACGCGCCGAAGCCGGGATGCTGCGACGCGCCGGCCATCATGTCATGGAGTTCACCCGGAGGAACGCAGTCATCGCGCAATATAAACCCTGGCAAAAGGCATCGTTGTGTGTGAGTACGACCTGGAACCAAAACGCGTATGCGGAGATCCGTAAGGTTATTGCCGAAGAGCGGCCGGATGTAGCCCACTGCCATAACCTGTTGCCCCTGGTGAGTCCGGCTGCGTACTATGCGTGCAAATCTGAGGGCGTTCGTGTTGTACAGACTCTGCATAACTACCGGCTGCTGTGCCCGTCCGGGGCGTTGTACGCCGGCGGACGAATTTGCGACGACTGTACTCGCAGTCTAGCCAGCGGAATCAAGCGGGGATGCTACCGCGATTCGCGTCTGCAGACGGCCACGCTCGCCATGATGCTGGGAGCGCATCGGCTGCTCGGAACCTGGCGCCGCACGGTCGATGCCTACGTCGCGCTGAATCAGTTCGCCCGCGATTACTTCGTTGCCGCGGGGTTGCCGGCTGAGAAAATCCACGTGAAGCCCAACTTCCTGCTGGACGACCCCGCTCCCCGCTGCGGAACGGCTGACTACGCTCTGTTTGTGGGCAGACTGGCTGCGGAAAAAGGAGTTCTGGAGATGCTCAGCGCGTGGCAGCAACTGCCCCACATCCCGCTGTTTGTCGCCGGCGACGGACCGATGCGCGAGCGGGTCCAACACTTGCTGCGGCAGCCCAGTACGGCGCACATCAAACTGCTCGGTCAAGTGAGCGCAGACGACGTGACGGCGCAGATGAAAAATGCGAGATTTCTTGTCTTTCCCAGTCGCTGGTATGAGCCGTTTCCCATGACCTTGTTGCAAGCTGCTGCCTGCGGCCTGCCGGCCGTCGCGGCTTGCATCGGGGGAGTTCCCGAGGTGGTTGTTGAAGGTAAAACCGGCTTGCTTTTCGATCCACATAACCTGGAAGGATTAGTCGCGAAAGCGGATTGGGCCTGGTGCCACCCGGTGGAGATGGCCGCGATGGGATCTGCCGCACGACGACTCTACCAGCAGAAATACACGGCCGAGAGCAATTACGAGCTGTTGATGAATGTTTATCAGGCGGCACTTTCCAACTGATGGCAGACCGCTCAGGCCGGCATCGGAAAGGGTTGTAACCCCACTCGGGAAGAAATGGTAATACACACGATTTGTGTGTATGCTCAGGCATGGCACTAAGGAGGTCCCGTGACTAAGCGCATCAACATCGTCCTGCCTGAGGACACACTACGCCTCCTCGACAAGGTAGCTCCTAAAGGCAAGCGCAGCCGGGTGATCTCGGAAGCCATCCGGCATTATGTGGCAAGTCGGGCCAGAAGAAACCTGGCCGCCCGGCTGGAACAGGGCGTGGTGGCCAATGCTGAGCGTGATCTGGACATCGCCCAGGAGTGGTTTTCCCTGGATGAGGAAGCATGGCGAACCAAACGGTGGTCCACGACCGGCAAAGCATAGGGCACCCCCGCCGAGGGGATATCTACCTTGTCAACTTCGATCCGACAGTTGGGGCCGAAATTCAAGAGACCCGCCCGGCGCTGATAATCCAGAACGACATCGCGAACCGGTTTAGCCCCATCACAATTGTGGCAGCTATTACCAGCAAGGTCACAATTCCACCTTACCCAACCGAAGCTGTCCTTGAGCCGAAGGAAACCGGGTTACCGAAGCCTTCTGTAGCGCTCTTAAATCAAGTCCGTTCCGTAGATCGGGCAAGACTCATCAAGCGTATCGGCCATGTCAGCGCCGCAACCATGCGCCGGGTGGACCGTGCTATCCAGATTAGCTTCGGGCTCATAAAAATCTAGAGTTAGCAGTTCGCCAGCCTGGGGGAGTGTGACTGAAGTACCTGGGTACTTGGTCCGCGCTCGCCCACGCTAGCAATTCTCAAATCGCGTTAGGTTCTCGCCTATCTCGATCCTCAATACAGAAAGACTTGCTTAAATTTCATTCCCACTCTAACCGCAAAGGGGCGTCTCAAATGAAACCAGCAAAGCGTGTATTAGTAACCGGAGCCGGCGGCTTTATCGGTCATCATCTGGTAAAGCGATTGAAGGCCGAGGGCCATTGGGTCCGTGGCGTTGACATCAAAGAGCCCGAGTTTGAGCCCACCGCCGCCGACGAATTCGAACTTCTTGACCTGCGCTTCTGGCACCATACCCTTCAGGCCACGAGGCAGATCGACCAAGTGTACAACCTTGCAGCCGATATGGGCGGCATCGGCTACATTACCGCGCAACTCGCCGACATCGCCCGCAACAACATTTTGATCAACGCTCACATGCTCGAGGCGGCCCGACGCAATGGCATCAAGCGTTATCTGTTTTCCTCGTCAGCCTGCGTCTATGCCGGATTCAGGCAGAACTCCGCGGATGTGACGCCGCTGAAAGAGGAAGACGCTTATCCCGCAGATCCCGAGGCAGGGTACGGATGGGAGAAGCTGTTCACCGAGCAGCTCTGCCGCTACTATCTGCACGACTTCGGCTTTGAAACGCGGGTGGTTCGCTTCCACAATGTTTACGGTCCGCTGGGCACTTACGAAGGGGGCAAAGAGAAGGCACCCGCCGCCATCTGCCGCAAGGTGGCATTCGCTCCCGACGACGGGCACATCGACATTTGGGGCGATGGTCTACAGACGCGGTCCTTCATGTTTATCTCCGATTGCGTGGAGGGACTGCTCCGGCTGATGGCCAGCGATTATCGTGAGCCGCTAAATCTTGGAACCGAGGAGTTAGTGACCGTTGATGAACTGGTGGACGTAGTTTGCAAAATTGCCGGCAAGCGACTGATCAAGCGCCACGACCTTACGAAGCCACAAGGCGTGCGCGGCCGCAATAGCGACAACTCGCGCCTGCGCGATGTGCTTGGTTGGGAGCCGCAGACGCGGCTTCATGATGGTCTGGCAATTACCTATCAATGGATCGGGCAGGAACTGGAAAAGGCCGGCCGTCTTGACGAGGTACTGTCTTATGCCGCCATCTAGCGACGCCCGACCACCGCTTGTCAACGTTCTCGGTGTCGGCATTAGTGCCGTCAACATGGCGGAGGCGTTGCGGCTCTCGGATCGCCTGCTCCAGGAGCAGGGGAAGGGCTACATCTGCGTCACCGGAGTGCATGGGGTCATGGAATCGCAGCGCGACCCAGTCCTGCGGGACATTCTGAACCGTGCGTTCCTGTGCCTCCCGGATGGAATGCCTACGGTATGGGTGGGCCACCTACAGGGACATGCAACGATAGGGCGAGTCTACGGACCTGACTTCATGTTGGAGTTGTGTAAGCTGTCGGCGAGACGCAATTATCGCCACTTTCTTTATGGCGGAAAGTACGGGGTCACAGAAAGGCTGCGGGCACGGCTTGAGATTCTCATCCCCGCCATCGACATCGTCGGGACCTACGCGCCGCCGTTCCGGCCATTGACGCCTGCGGAAGAGGACGAACTGATCACGCTGGTAAACCTCAGCCAGCCCGACATCGTTTGGGTTGGGCTCAGCACTCCAAAGCAGGAACGCTTTATGGCACAGCACATCGAGCGATTGGACACTACCCTGATGGTCGGGGTCGGAGCCGCGTTCGACATCCACGCCGGGCTTCTAAGAGATGCGCCGCCGTGGGTAAAGAACTGCGGTTTACAGTGGCTGGATCGGCTCAGCCAGGAGCCGCGCCGGCTATGGCGCAGATACCTCACGAACAACCCACGATTTTTGTGGGACATCGCCCTGCAGTTTTCAGGGCTGAAGAGGTTCGAAGTGAACTAAGTGGCCTTCAGCGCCTAAGCGGTGCCGTTCAGTCAGTGCTGAGCGCCGCTCTACCCGAGCTTCGCGGATAATCAATGCGGAAACTCTAGCATCGCTTAAACGCTTCCTCAACAACTGGACTTTCGGCGGGCCCGCTGAGCGGGTCCGCCTTTTTTTGTTCAGGAACATTGACCTGTGACGCAGGTCACTGCGAGACCAGTTCCTAAGGCAGAAGATTACAGACTATTAGCCGAGCGAGCGGGACGCACTATAAGACCGTATCGGCGACGAAGATTGCAACTGGTAGGTCACTGCTCCCAACTTGACCTAAGTTTTGTTCAAAGACCGCAAGACCCTCGAGCACGATTTGTGGCCGCAGGTGAGTGCTTGAGCCGAAATCGAATTCTCGTTATCGACGTTGACCCAGTCATTCGTTCTGGGATCTGCAATTTTCTTTTGGCGCATGGCCAACTGGTCGCAGAGGCGCCGAATGCGCGCGAGGCCCAGTTACAGGTCCAAAGGTTCCGTCCAAATGCCGCCATCCTCGATTGTTCCCTGCCGAATGGAGATGCACGCGAGCTTCTGCAGCACATCAAGAATATGGAGCCCAGCATCCCGGTCATAGCGCTGATCGGTCAGGGCTCCGGGGATGCGGCGATTCGTGCTATTCAGGATGGGGCCGAACAGTTCCTGACGAAACCCGTCGAATTGTCGCTCCTTCATGCCGTGCTGTTGAGGGCCTTGGCCAACCAGCGCCACAAGGGTCAGCCGCTGTCATCCATCTCCCGCGTCAAGCGCGAGTGTGTCGATCCATTTCTCGGAACCAGCGCAGCTATCCGCCGTACACAGGAGATGGCAATACGAGTGGCGGACAGCGAAAGCCCGATTTTGCTGCAAGGTGAAACGGGCTCGGGGAAGGGCGTACTCTCCAATTGGATCCACTGCAATGGATCGCGCGCGGACGAGCCGTTCCTCGATTTGAATTGCGCCGGGCTCTCGCGCGAGCTACTGGAGTCCGAACTTTTTGGCCATCAAAAAGGCGCCTTCACCAGCGCCCTGGCCACCAAACTAGGCCTGCTCGAGGTCGCTAACCGCGGAACCGTGTTCCTGGATGAAGTGGGGGATATCGATCCCCTAATTCAGCCTAAACTCCTGAAGGTCCTGGAAGACCGGGTGTTCCGCCGCTTGGGGGATGTGCGCGACCGCAGTGTTGATATTCGCCTGATTTCCGCAACTCACCGCGAGCTCCTCGACCTGGTGCGGCAGCAGAAATTTCGCAGCGACCTTTATTTCCGGATAAATATCGTTCCGCTCCGGGTGCCTCCTCTGCGCGAGCGGGTGGAAGACATTCCGATACTCGCGCAACACTTTCTCAATCGCCTGGCCCAGGACTGTGGCCGGAGCGAGATGACGCTGGAAAAATCGGGCAGGGAGGCACTCCAGGCCTACTCATGGCCGGGGAACATCCGTGAGTTGCGCAATGTGCTGGAACGGGCGGTATTGCTCACGGAGCGCAACCAGCTCACCGTGCATCAACTTCAACTCCAGGGCCCCACGCTTACGGTCCTGCCCGAGATCAGCGGCCACGGAACCTTGAAACAGATGGAGTGCACCTATATCAATCACGTGCTGCAGGAAGAAGATGGCTCTGTCGAACGCGCTGCGCGCCGTCTCGGGATTGCGCGCAGTTCGCTTTACAACAAACTCAAGCGCTACAGAATCGTCGCGCACACCGGCCAGCCTTAAGCGCGGCGAGCCGAAGCCACGCCGCACCATGCGTCGGCGCCCCGCAAAATCCTCCTTCAAGTTATGATGAATTGGCCGGACTCGGCTGCTTGCAACGCTACACTTATCCATGCCAAACGCTTTTATTTGCGACGGAATCAGAACGCCTTTCGGGCGCTACGGCGGTTCGCTGTCCTCCGTGCGCACCGACGACCTGGCCGCGATCCCGCTGAAGGCCCTGATGGAACGCAATCCGTCGATCGATTGGAGCGTGGTTGACGATGTAATCCTAGGCTGCGCCAACCAAGCGGGAGAGGACAATCGCAACGTTGCCCGGATGGCACTATTGCTGGCGGGCTTGCCGCAAACTGTTCCGGGTACAACGGTGAACCGGTTGTGCGGCTCCAGTCTGGATGCCGTGTCCATTGCCGCGCGGGCCATCAGGACGGGAGAGAATTTCCTGGTGATCGCCGGTGGCGTGGAGAGCATGTCGCGCGCGCCATTCGTCATGGCGAAAAGCGACAGCGCTTTTTCGCGAAGCATGAAGCTCGAAGACACCACGATTGGCTGGCGCTTTGTGAATCCGCTCATGAAGGCCCATTACGGCGTGGATTCCATGCCGGAGACGGGAGAGAACGTCGCCGAGGAATTCAGGATTTCCCGCCAGGACCAGGACGCATGCGCTTATCGTAGCCAGCGGCGCGCCGCGGCGGCAGTTAAGAGTGGCGCTCTTGCAGAAGAAATCACTGCGGTCACGGTTACGTCTTGCAAGGGAGCTTCAGTAATCGTGGACAAAGATGAGCACCTTCGTCCCGACACTACTTTGGAAGCGCTCGCTGGTCTCGAGCCAATCGTTCGGCCGAATGGCACCATCACAGCGGGCAATGCCTCCGGTGTCAACGACGGTGCGTGCGCACTGCTGCTGGCTTCCGAAGAGGCGACAAAATGCTTCGGCTTGATGCCGCTAGCGCGGGTCGTGGCCTCGGCTGCGGCAGGTGTTGCGCCGCGCATTATGGGCATGGGCCCCGCTCCTGCCACGCGCAAGGCGCTGGCGTTGGCAAAGCTGGCCATCACCGACATGGATGTCATCGAATTGAACGAGGCATTCGCTTCGCAGGCGCTGGCGGTGCTTCGTGACCTCGGAATCCCCGATGACGCAGCGCATGTCAATCCCAACGGCGGAGCGATCGCGATAGGTCATCCGTTGGGCGCAAGCGGCGCCCGGCTGGTGACGACCGCCGTGCGTCAATTGCAGCGCATGCGTGGACACTATGCCCTGTGCACCATGTGCATCGGGGTTGGGCAGGGCATTGCGATGGTGCTGGAGCGCGTGTAGCTCCACTGGGCATCGAGAGGGCGGCTTCGCCGCCCGCCCCGAATCACAGCCATTCGTGACCGGCGTCACATCCAGCTTTTTCCTCTCGGCTTACTCTCAATTATGAAATTGATTTTCATTTTCATAATCGAGTAGCCGCCATGTATCGTGCCTTCTTGCTTTTCCTTGCCTTTTCCTGCAGCATTGCCGCCCAGGAGCAGCAGCCCGTTGCCGTGGAGGTCTCGGGACAAATCAACTCCGTGACCCAGGGCAGCTTCAACTTTCACTCTCCTTACCGTGGCGCGAACAGCTTACCCGCAGCCGGTGCAGTGGCGAGTTCGCGGGTGTTGACGCTCTTCACCAACCTGGCATTGTCCGCCAGTACCGATCTTGAAGTCGACATCGAGAGCGCCGGAGGCTCGGGTATTGGGAATGCCTTGGGACTCGCAGCCTATGTGAATCTTGACGTCGTTCGGAACCCCTCGCTCGGTTCGAAACCCTATCTTGCTCGCGCCATGCTGCATCATTCGTTTCTTCGCCGGAGCGACCAGCAGCGTTTGGACATCTACGCCGGCCAGTTCAGCACAGTGGATTGGTTAGACCTCAACGCGGTTGGCAGCGACAGCCACACTCAGTTCTTGAATTGGGCCATCGATAACAACGCTGCCTACGATTACGCTGCCGATACGCGTGGTTATTCCCGCGGCGTGCTCGTGCAATGGACAACGGCGAACTGGGAGCTGCGCGCAGCGGAGATGATGATGCCAACGGTCGCTAACGGTCTGGACCTGGCATGGTCGGGCAGCACGCGTTCGGAGAATTTCGAACTGGAGCGTCACACCTCACTGTTCGGTAGTAACGGATCGATGACGCTTCTCAGCTTTGTGAATCACGCTAATATGGGCGATTATCGCGAAGCGGTCGCAGACTGCGCGCCCGGTGCTGTTCCTGATATCGCACTCCATCGCCATCCGGGATCGGTGAAATACGGATTCGGCTTGAACCTGCAACAGGCCGTAACTCACGATGTCAGACTGTTCGCGCGCTGGGGCTGGAATGAAGGTCAACACGAATCTTTCGCATACACGGAAGCAAACAGCACGATTGCGGTAGGAATGGACGTGCATTACCTGCGCAACTTCAAGACCGGTCTGGCCGCGGCGAGCGGCGGCATCTCGGCCGATCACAAAGCTTATTTAGCGGCTGGCGGCATGGGCTTTCTGTTGGGAGATGGCCGCCTTCGATATGGACGGGAAACGGCGTTCGAAACCTACACTACTTACAGTTTTCCCAAGGGCTTTTCTGCCAGCATCGATATTCAGTTCATTAGCAACCCGGGATACAACCGGGACCGAGGGCCGGTTTGGGTGCCCGCGGTGCGATTGCACTGGGACCTACCAAAGTTGCAGAAACGGGTCTGATGCCGGTCGTACAAACGCCGTCGAGGAGGCCTACTTCATACCTTCCAAAGATAAGCTGGGTTGTGGTGTCGCACGCGGAAATCAGTTGGAATGTGACGCACATTTCGCTCATAGGTGATTTCTACGTTCAGCACCCATACCCCACAGGCAAGTATTGCTGCCAACGCGATCCACAACGAGAGCTTAGCGTAACGGACCATTATTCAACCTCTACTTTAAGTACTTGGCGAGGAAGTCCACCGTGAGTTTCCAAGCCTGTGCGGCATCGTCGGCACGATAACCCTGCTTGTTGTTCGGATTCTCAAACCCGTGACCCGCGTCGGGAAAGATATGAATCTCGACCGTCTTTCCCAGCGCTTTCAATTGTGACTCGAAGTTGTTGACATCCGTCACCGAAATGCCGCGGTCTTGCCCGCCGAAGATGCCGAGGAGGGCCGCATTGATCTTCTTCAGGGAGGCGTCGTCAGTCGCGAGATGGCCGTAGTTAATGACAGATGCCTTGAGCTTCGGGTCATTGAGGGCGAGATCCAGCGAGTAGCCACCGCCCATGCACCATCCAATGGAGGCCACGCGTTTGGGGTCCACGTTCTTCTGGGCGCGAAGATAGCTGGTGGCCGCAAGCAGGTCGCGAGTCGCGCGGTCCTGGGGAACGCCCCGCATGATCTCATGCGCTCCGTCCGGCGTGGTGGCGACTTTTTCCCGATACAGATCGATTGCCAGCGCGACATATCCTTGATCGGCCAGCTTCGAGGCCTCTTCCTTGACCCAGTCGTTCAGACCCCACCATTCGTGGATCACAACAATCGCCGGAAACGGACCCTTGCCCTGTGGCACGTAGAGGATCGCATTTACCGTCTCATCGCTACTCTTGTAGGAAACCGGACGCGATTCTGCGGCAACGCTCGTCGTGGCAAAAAGGCAAATCAAAGCTAACAGCGACAGAACTTTCAAGCTTTCTCCTCAAGACAGCGCCTGCGAAACATGAGCGAGCGTGTCACAAATACCTATGTGTTTTCCCCCAGCCGCTCCAGCAACTGCCGGCCAAGTTCTTGCAATTCGCCAAACCGCTTCTGGTACTCGACAAAGAGCCGGTTATATTCCAGCGAATGGTCAGCATCGAGATGCGCCCGCAGCAGCATGTCGCGCAAGCGGACAGGATTTGGCAGCACAGCATCCTCGTTCAGCTCTTCCAAAGCAGTCGTTGGATCGTAATGGTACATAATCCTGTCGCCCCCTTCGGTTACCGTAGCAGATGCGGTGAGCCTCCGGCACGTTGCACGGAAAAGGGCGCAGGCGTTGCTCTAATACACAAAGAACTGCGACGACTGTCAGTTTGCGAAGTGGGCTAAGATAAATCGTCCCGTGCGGACCGCTAGTGTCAACCGGCTTCCAATCCGAGGCAACTCCGCTTCCACCTGGCGTACAGTTCCGCGATCCAGAGACGGCTGCTCGTAATCTCGCTCTCATCCGGAAGGTCGTACCGCCGATAGTTTACGAGGCGCTGCCACCGATCCTCTCGACTTCTCCAAACCCCGACGCGGCGGTGAACCAATTTGAGCGGCTAGCGGAAGTGGAGTCGGCCGAGATGCTCCGCCCGCTTGAAAAGCATCCCTTCCTTCTTCACTACGCGATGGTCGTGTTTGGCTACAGTTTCTGGCTGGGTGAAACGCTGATTCACAACCCCGATCTCTTCCAGGGGTTCGTTCGGGACAAGAGTCTGGACCGCACGCATGCACGCGAAGAATTCCAGGAAAGCTTCGCGCGCTTCCGCTCGCGGTCGTTTGAGACCGACACGGCTGCGCTCCTGGCTCGCTTCAAGAAGCGGGAATATGTGCGCATCATGTTGCGCGATGTGCTGGGTATCGCGACGCTGGCGGAAACCACGGCAGAGTTGTCGTCGCTGGCCGATGTATTGATCGAGGAAGCGCTGCGGGAAAGCCACTCGCAGTTGCAACGCCGCTTTGGAACGCCGCAGGAGCTGGATAAGGAGGGCCGAACCGTGGACTCACGCTTCGCCGTCTTGTCCCTGGGCAAGCTCGGCGGCAACGAACTGAACTACAGCTCCGACATCGATCTGCTGTACCTGTATGACGGAGGCAAGGATCCGGAAGGGGCAGAAGTCTCCAACCGCGAATATTTCATCCGGCTGGCCCAGCAGACCACCGAACTCTTGTCGCGTCATACCCGCGAAGGGCCGGTGTTTCGTATCGACCTGCGTTTGCGGCCCCAGGGAGGCGAAGGGGAACCTGCGGTTCCGCTGCCGCATGCGATCCACTACTACTCTCAGGTTGCCCATGACTGGGAGCTACAGGCAATGATCAAGGCGCGGCCCTCGGCCGGCGACATGCAGCTTGCGCGCGAGTTTCTGCGGGCGGTGCAGCCCTTCGTTTACCAGGAAGATTTGAACTTCATTGCCATTGAGACAGCGCTTCAGACGCGCGAGAAGATGGGAACCCGGCGCCGGCAGCGCGCTTTGAAGCAGCCGGGAGAAGGCGCCATCGATGTGAAGCTCGACCGCGGCGGCATCCGCGACATTGAGTTCCTGGTGCAATGTTTGCAGCGTGTGTATGGCGGGAGTGAATCGTGGTTGCGTTCGCGGGGCACCATGTTTGCGCTGCAAAAACTCCATGACAAGGAGCACATCGGCGGCAAAGACTTCCACAACCTGACCAGCGCCTATGAGTTTCTGCGCAACCTGGAGCACCGCCTGCAGTTGCTGCACGGCCAGCAGACCCATCGCTTGCCGCGGTCGCGTGCCGAGTTGCAGTCCCTGGCGCGAAGCCTTACCCGCGAGGGAACCGCCGCGCTCGGGCCCGAGGAATTCCTGGCACATGTGCGGCGCCGGATGGCAGCGGTGGCGGAAATCTATCAGCGGACCATCCACCAGGAGCAAAGTCAGCAGCACCGTGGGGACAAAGCGGAGTTCGAGTTGAAACCGGAGATCCCAGTAACGCCTGAAAATTCCTACAGCCTCGTAATGCAACGGCTGGCAATTGATTCGCCGCAGTTGCGGGAGATCGCCGGCCGTCCCGAACTATCGCAACACGCAAGACGCAATCTCGAGCGCTTTCTGAGCTCGGCAGGGACGACCTCCGAGCGCTACGGCGCAGTGCTGCATTCGGCCAACGCGGTAGAACGGGCGCTGGACATCTTCGAATTCAGCGAATACCTGACCGACATTCTGGTGCGGCACCCGCGCGAAGTCTCGCTTCTGGAACGGATTGGAGAGGGGCCAACGGAGGAAGGCGCAGAGTTGTTCAGCGACGGCCCGCGAAACGCGGATGCGACTCCGGACCCGGTATTCCTGTATCTGGCCCAGGAAAAGGTGGATCGGTCCGAGGCCATGTGTATTTTGCGCCAGCACTACCGGCAGCGCATGTTTGTGTCGGGGGCACGCGATCTGTTCCAGGTGCGCGATGTCTTCGAAGGGTTGAGCGACAATACCGCCGCCGCCGATGCTGCCATCCAGGCGGCTTTGGCCATGGCCACTGCTCCCACCGGGTTTGCCGTGATGGGGTTGGGCCGCTTGGGAGCGCGTGAGTTCGATTTGTTGTCGGACGCGGACGTGTTGTTTGTGTGCGATGAGTGCTGTAACAACCAGCAGATGCGCCGGGCCGCGGAGCTCATGATGGAGGCGCTGACGGCTTACACTCGCGACGGCACAGTCTTTCCGGTAGATGCCAGGCTGCGTCCGCACGGCCGTGAAGGCGAGCTGATTGTCACTCCGGCGCAATTGGCGGCCTACTTCGAAGACGAAGCCAAGCCCTGGGAGGCCCTGACCTATCTGAAGCTGCGCCATGTTGCCGGCGAGGCCGAAATTGCAGAGCGGGCCCTGCAGGCGGTCCAAGAAGGCATTCGCCAAGTCGCGGCGCAGCCCAACTTCTGCGCGGAATTGAGTGCCGTCCGCACGAAAGTTGAGCGCAGTGAAACTGGACCGAACATCAAGACCGGCCCGGGTGGCACGTACGACCTGGATTACCTGGCTGGTTCGTTGCAGGCGCGCCATCAACTCTGCCCGGTGGGAAATCTGCGGGACCGGCTGCAATTGTTGCGCGAGCACGGGCTGCTTGATCCGAGCGAATTTGAGATCTTGTCAGAAGGAGCCTTGTTTCTGCGCACTCTGGAACACGTGGTGCGGTTGGTGACGGGACGCGCGCGCAAATGGCTGCCCGTGGCGGCGCATCCGCACCGGTCGGTCCAGAAACTACTTTGGCGCGTACTCGGAGCTGAGGACAGTTTTGATCCCGAAATGCGGCTGAAAGAAGTGCTGCAGCAGACTCGCGAGCTCTATCTCAAGCATCAACCGGCTTAAAACTTATCGAGCTTATGCGTCACACCTATGTGTGACGCGTGAACATCAGTTTTCATTGAACCTCACCGCCCTCGGTGATAACGTAACTAGGTTCGGGAGAACCCGGTAAGCCTTTCTGATCCGGACGCGGCAGAGTTTGCCGAAAGGCCGGCCGCGAGTCGTTTTCTTAGGCCATGATTCGATTTCCGGCTGTCGCCGGCTCCGCTAGTGCTTTCCCTTCCCGATACATACATTCCCATACTCCCTGAGGTGCCTCGTGGCAGCTTCTTATAACGGAATTTCTTTGCCCACCAGCGGGACCAAGATCACTTACGAAAACGGTAAGCTTGTCATTCCCGATAAACCCATCATCCCTTTCATCGAAGGTGATGGCACCGGCCGCGACATTTGGAAGGCCTCGGTCCGCGTGTTTGACGCGGCGGTGGAGATCGCCTACAACGGCAAGCGTCGCGTGGCCTGGTATGAAGTCTTCGCTGGCGAAAAAGCCATGGACCGCTTCAAGACCTGGCTGCCCGATGACACAGTTGCCGCTTTCCGCGAACTCCGCATCGGCATCAAGGGCCCACTGACAACTCCCGTCGGCGGTGGCATTCGCTCGTTGAACGTCGCGCTGCGCCAGATTCTCGACCTCTACGCTTGTGTCCGCCCCGTGAAGTACTACAAGGGCATCCCCTCTCCGGTAAAGCATCCCGAGCGCATGAACATCGTTATCTACCGTGAGAACACGGAAGACGTGTACGCCGGCATTGAGTGGAAGGAAGGCACAGCGCAGGCGAAGGATCTCATCGATTTCATCAATACCAAGATGCTGGCCGGTACCGACAAGCGGGTCCGCGAAGATTCGGGTATCGGCATCAAGCCGATTTCCATCACTGGCACCAAACGCCTGGTGCGTATGGCCATCCAGTACGCGCTCACCAACAAGCTGAAGTCGGTGACCATCGTACACAAGGGCAACATCCAGAAGTTTACCGAAGGCGCGTTCCGCGAGTGGGGATATGAGTTGGCGACCCAGGAGTTCCGCGATCAGGTCGTTACCGAGCGCGAGAGTTGGATCATCGACAACCTCGACAAGAACCCCGGACTGTCCGTCGAAGAGAACGCCCGGATGGTTGAGCCCGGTCTGGAGTTTGCGCCGCCGGAATTCCGCGGCACGCTCTTCAAGGAAGTGAAGGGCGTGATCGACAGCATCTACTCGACGCACGGCAAGGGCGCGTGGAAGTCGAAGCTGATGATCAATGACCGCATCGCCGACAGCATCTTCCAGCAGATTGTCACCCGGCCGGACGAGTACGCGGTGTTGGCGACCCCGAACCTGAACGGCGACTACATCTCCGATGCAGCGGCGGCACAGGTCGGTGGACTCGGCATTGCACCGGGCGCGAACATCGGCGACCAGCACGCCATCTTCGAGGCCACGCACGGCACTGCGCCCAAATACGCGGACAAGGACGTCATCAATCCTGGCTCAGTCATGCTGTCGGGTGTGATGATGTTCGACTTCATGGGCTGGCACGAGGCCGCCCGTCTGATCGAAGACTCAATGGAGCGCACAATTCTGCAAAAGAAGGTCACCTACGACTTCGAGCGCATGTTGGAAGGCGCAAGCAAGGTCAAGACCAGCGAGTTCGCGACCCACATGATCCAGAACATGGCGCCTGTGGAAGCGTTGGCGACGCATTAATGCTGGATCGAATGGCGTGTTAGCGCCGTGCCCAGCACATAAAGTGGAAGGGGGCGCGGCGTCAGTACGCGCCCCCGTTCTTGGATTCTTGGTTTCGAAAATCATCAATATTGTGAGGAATCATGCGCAAAAAGGTCACTGTAGTCGGCTCTGGAAACGTGGGCGCAACCGCCGCTCACTGGCTGGCGTCAAAGGAACTCGCTGACGTCGTACTGATTGACATCATCGAAGGCGTACCGCAGGGCAAAGGCCTGGATTTGTTGCAGGCCATGCCCATCGAGAAGCGCGACTCGTTCATCATCGGCACCAACGATTACGCCGACACCGCCAACTCCGACATCGTCGTCATTACCGCCGGTATCCCGCGCAAGCCCGGTATGAGCCGCGACGATTTGCTCAATACCAACTACAAAATCATGAGCGACGTGGTGGGCAAGGTGGTGCAATACTCACCCAACTCTATCCTCATCGTCGTTTCCAACCCGCTGGACGCGATGGCACAGGCCGCTTACAAGCTGAGCGGCTTCTCGCGTAACCGTGTAATCGGCATGGCCGGCATTCTGGATTCGGCCCGCTTCCGTGCCTTCATCGCTATGGAGCTGAAGGTTTCAGTAGAGAACGTGACCGCTTTCGTGCTCGGCGGGCACGGCGACACGATGGTCCCGCTACCGCGCTACTCAACTGTGGCGGGCATTCCGATCACCGAACTGATGGACCAGGCGACTATCGACCGCCTGGTCCAGCGCACTCGCGATGGCGGCGCTGAGATCGTCAAGTACCTTAAGACCGGCAGCGCCTACTATGCGCCTTCTGCCGCCACAACTGAGATGGTTGAGGCCATTTTGAAGGACAAGAAGAAGATCATGCCCTGTGCCGCTTATCTCGAAGGCGAGTACGGCATCCGCGGGCTGTTCGTCGGGGTTCCGTGCAAGCTGGGCGCGAATGGCCTGGAGAAGATCATCGAGATCAAGCTGACGCCCGAAGAGCAGGCTGCCCTGCAAAAGAGCGCCGACTCAGTGAAGGAACTGGTCGGCGTGATCGGCGTCTAGGCAGGCTTGAGTTAGCGGCTGAATCGGACGACCACTCCTTCTCGCTCCAGCGGCAGAGAGTGGGCGTTGTCTTTGTAACGGCGCCGCGGTTATTTGTGCGCCAGGGAGCGGATGTAATTGACCAGGCTCCACAGTTGAGGCGCCTTTAACCGGTTGCCTTCCGGCGGCATCTGGCCCTTACCGTTCTTGATGATGTAAAAGAGCTCGCCGTCAGTCATACCCTGCAACGTCGCTGGATCTGTATAGTCCTTGAGCTTGAGCTTCTCATCAATGGCGACCTCGCCCTTGCCATCGCCGCTCGCTCCGTGGCACATCGCGCAGTCATAGCCGTAATATTTCTTTCCCTCCGCGATAGACTCGGGAGTCGGTTTGACCGGATTGACCTGCTGCGCCGCTTCTGCGGGAATCGCGTTAGGGCCGGGAGTTGCTTGAGAAGAAGTCTGGCTTGCCTGTGCTGCCGCTGCAACTACGCTGAGCAAAAGCACCACAAGTACCGCAAAAAGCTTTGACACGGCTGCCTCCTGAAAGCCATCCCTTACCGGGCGGCTAAGTAAAGTATGAACTTTCTGCGGAAACCAGTCCGTGAGTTGACTCACCTTAGGCTGTGACGTGAGAGGCGACCTGCGAGACCATTCCTGAGTGGTGAACGCAGGTGTGCAGCAAATCGCTTGGTAAGAAAATTGGCTCCCCTACCACCAACTAGCGCACTTTTCGTACGACTTCCCAATACGCTGCCAGGGTTTTTCCTAGTGGGCCTTGTCTTGCTCCCAACAAGGCTGCGAACGAGCGAATCAACATTCCTGCGATGATTCCTGCGCGCAACTCAAGAACCTGCCTGTGCGAGAAGTGCTTGCGCGCGTAGCGCAACATGTTCGTGTACCAGAAGACCTGTTTCTCGCGGAAGGACAATTGGCTCACGCTGTGGGCGCCGCTGTGACGAAAACGTACTGCTGGACAATAGACGATTTTGCAGCCGCGATCGAGTAGACGCTTGCAGAGATCGACGTCCTCGAACCACACAGGATAAAACTGCTGGTCAAAGCCACCGGCTTGGATCCATGCATCCCGAGTGACCGCAAGGCACGCGCCGGCAGGCTGCTCCACCTCCTGCTGCTGAGAATAGTCGGCATCGAGACAGCGATACCGCCGGTTTACGGAATTCCCCGGCCAGACCCGGTTTATCAACATGGATTCGTAGATCAAAGTTGCGAGAGTGGGCAAGCGTCTAAAAGCGAAGCCCCGCGCGGGTTCGCCGTTACTCTCCAGCAGCGCGCCCCCGGCTGCCGACGAATGAGTTGCTTCCATGCAGCGCAACAGCGCGTTCACAGCTCCTGGCTCGGCGGTCGCATCAGGATTGAGGACCAGCAGCACATCTCCGGTTGCTGCCTGCGCCCCCTGGTTCACGGCTGCGGCGAAGCCTAAATTATCTCTATTAGCGAGCAGGCGTACTTCGTGCCAGGGAACAAACTCCTCGACGCGCCGCACAGTTGCGTCTTTCGAAGCGTTGTCCACTACGACGATCTCGCAGCCCTCCTGCGCAAGGGCCTCGAGGCACGTACCGATCGCCTCGGCCGAGTTATGTGTAACGATGATGGCAGAGCAACGCAACATGATTCGGGAAGCACGAATTATAATCGTCGCTTCGCTATTTCCCCGGAGAGCTGCTCATGTCGACGACGGTAGCGGGAGCAAACTTGGAGATCCTTGAAACCTCACTTCCTGGAGTGTTGGTGGTGAAGCCGCGTATCTTCGCCGACCCGCGTGGTTTCTTCATGGAGACCTATCGCGAGAATGTGCTGGCCGCCGCTGGCATAAACGACCGCTTCGTGCAGGACAATCATTCCCGCTCGTCGCGGGGCGTGTTGCGCGGATTGCACTATCAGCTCCGCACTCCTCAGGCCAAGCTGTGTCGAGTGGCGACTGGCGAGGTGCTCGATATCGCGGTTGACATTCGCTTGGGCTCGCCCAACTTTGGCAAGTGGGTGAGCGTACTCCTCTCCGGCGAGAATCATTTACAGCTCTACATTCCGAAAGGCTTCGCGCACGGATTCGCAGTGCGTTCCGATACCGCAGATTTCCTATATAAGTGCAGCGATTATTACGATGCCAGCGACGATCGCGGAGTACTGTGGAACGACCCTGAAATTGGCATCGACTGGCAAACACCCTCGCCCTCGTTGTCGAACAAAGACAGCGGATATCTTCCGCTGGCACAGATCGCGCGCGACCAGTTGCCGAGGTACCAGGCATGAGTCTCAGATTGCTCATCACCGGCGCGAACGGTCAGGTTGGGTGGCACTTGCAGCGTACGCTTGCTCTGCTGGGCCAAGTTATGGCGATTGACGTTGAGCAGGTCGATCTAACTGACCTGGATGCAGTCTCTCGCACAGTGCGCGAGTTTGCTCCTGACGTTATCGCAAACGCTGCCGCCTACACCGCGGTGGACAAAGCGGAAAGCGAGGCGGAGCTGGCGCGCGTCATCAACGTAGCTGCACCCGCGCAAATGGCTGCGGAGTGCGCACGTACCGGCGCGCTCATCATTCACTACTCCACCGATTACGTGTACGACGGCACCAAGTCCGGTCCTTACGAAGAGAAAGATGCCACGGGTCCGCTGAGCGTCTACGGACAGACCAAGCTTGAGGGCGACAAAGCAATCATCGCCAGCGGCTGCGCCCACATCATTCTGCGCACCACGTGGGTCTATGACATCCGGGGCAAGAACTTCCTGCGTACCGTGCTGCGTCTGGCGCGCGAGAAAGAGGAGCTGCGCATGGTAGGCGACCAGTTCGGGGCTCCCACTTGGGCACGCGGCCTGGCCGAGGCGACGGCCATCATTCTCGCCCGGTTGCTTGAGCGTAAGAGCCTCACGGGATCGTGGCAGAGCGGTCTGTTTCATCTCACTGCGGCCGGTCGAACGTCCTGGGCTGGCTTCGCGCAGGCAATCCTCGAAGACTACGATGCGCTGCTCGACTGGCCGGCCGAAACCGGCGAGTTCGGCGGCGAGCTGAGGGCCAAACGTGTGGTCGAAATTACCTCGGACCAATATCAAACGCCGGCGCGCAGGCCGCGCAACTCAGTGCTCTCCAATGCGAAGATTCAATCGGTATTCGGGATTGGGATGCCTGACTGGAGGACCCAGTTGCAACTTGCCTTGCGGGACGCCATTCGCTGATAATCATTAGTCAATCGCTACTCGGTTACCGAACAGCTCACTCGCTCGTACTTCTTGTCTGCCTCCCACCGTACTTCCAGGTGCAGAAGCGCGTGTGAGCCTTGACACGGTTGTTCGGTGGTCGTGGCACCTGAACGGAGACCTATGAAGGGTATTGTCCTGGCCGGCGGTATCGGCTCCCGCCTGTATCCGCTGACCCGCGTCACCAACAAGCACCTACTTCCCGTGTACGACAAGCCGATGATTTTCTACCCACTGCAGACGCTGGTGGATGCCGGCATTCGCGACATTCTGATCGTCACCGGCGGGCAAAACGCCGGCGACTTTCTTCGCCTGCTGCAGAATGGCAAGGAGTTCGGGCTGCAGCAACTGAGCTTCGCCTACCAGGAAGGGGAAGGCGGCATCGCTGACGCGCTGCGCCTGGCTGAACCGTGGGCCAAGGGCGACAAGATTTGTGTTGTGCTGGGCGACAACATCATCGAGAGCGACATCCGTGAGGCAGCCGATACCTTCGGCCAATTGGAAAAAGGCGCGATGGTCATGCTCAAGGATGTGCCTGATCCCGAGCGCTTCGGCGTGGCTGTGATCGAGAATGACCGCATCGTTCGCATCGAAGAGAAACCCAAGAAACCCCTCTCGTCCTACGCTGTCATCGGTATTTATTTTTATGATGGCACGGTCTTCGATCGTATTCGAGGGTTGAAACCGTCGGGGCGCGGCGAATACGAGATCACCGACATCAATAACAGCTACATCGCCGAGGGTACATTGCACCATGTGCTGCTCGATGGCTGGTGGACGGATGCCGGCACATTCGAGTCGCTCTGGCACGCCAGCAACATGGTGCGCGAGAAGGTGCTTCGCAACGCGCAGGAACCCGCCCTGGTGCGCAGCTTATGAAACTTCTGGTCACGGGTGGCGCTGGATTCATCGGCTCGAACTTTGTTCATTACATGCTGGCGAAGCTTCCGGAGTGGCAGCTCGTTGTCCTTGACAAGCTGACCTACGCAGGCAATCTGAAGAACCTCGAGCCTGCTTTGTCGCAAGGGCGATGCGAATTCGTGCAGATGGACATCTGCGATCGCGCGGTGCTCGAGCCGCTGCGCGGATGTGACGCTGTCATTCACTTTGCCGCCGAGAGCCATGTTGACCGCAGTATCGAAGACGCGGCGGCCTTCGTGCGAACCAACGTGGACGGGACCCACAATCTAATTCAGGCTTGCCGCGAAGCGCGTGTGCCGCGGTTTCTGCACGTGAGCACCGACGAAGTTTATGGAAGCCTGGGCGACGAAGGAGAATTCACGGAGCAGTCTCCGCTCCAGCCGAACAGCCCCTACGCCGCCACCAAAGCGGCTTCCGACTTGCTGGTTCTGGCGTATGTTCACACCCACAAATTTCCCGCAGTCGTGACTCGCTGCTCCAACAATTACGGGCCATATCAGTTCCCGGAGAAATTCATTCCCCTCATGATCGCGCAAGCCATGGCGGGCGAGCGCCTGCCGGTGTACGGCGCCGGGCTTAATGTGCGCGACTGGATCCACGTCAACGATCATTGCAGTGCGCTCGACGCTGTGTTGCAGCGCGGCCGCGAAGGCGACGTGTACAACATTGGCGGCGGCTGCGAGATGCGCAACATCGACCTGGCAAAACTCATCTTGCGCGCGCTGGGCCGCTCCGAGAATCTCATCCAGTTTGTCACCGACCGTCCGGGGCACGACCTGCGCTACGCCATCAACTGCGAGAAGACCCGCCGCGAATTGGGCTGGGAAGCGGCGGTCGGTTTCGAGGACGGCCTGGCGCAAACCATCGCGTGGTACCGCGAGCATCGGCCGTGGCTTGACGACGTGCGCTCCGGGCAATATCGCGACTATTTCCAGAAGCACTACGTACAACGCACCCAGACCTTCGCACAATAAGACCGGTTTACAGCAGGTTACGCAGCTCGCGGCGCAGAATTTTTCCCGATGCAGTTCGGGGAAGCGACCGCACGAAGTGCACCTCCCGCGGCATTTTGTAATGCGTCAGGCGCTCGGCGACGAACGCTTGCAGGCTGGCTCCCGTTTCGTTGGTCTCGAGTTCTGTTTCGCGCAGAACTACAAATGCACAAGGAATCTCTTCTCCCTCCTCGTTGGTGCGCCCCACTACGCCACAGTCGCGCACCGCGGGATGCTCCAGCAGCACGGATTCAACTTCAGCAGGCGCAATGGAGAATCCCTTGTACTTGATCATTTCTTTGCGGCGATCGACGACGTAATAGAGTCCCAGTTCGTCGGTGCGCACAACGTCACCTGACCAGTACCACCCCTCGCGCAGGACCGCGGCGGTCGCGTCAGGAGACTTCCAGTAGCCCCGCATGATTTGCGGCCCGCGCATGACCAGCTCGCCCAATTCGCCCTGCGCAACTTCGTTTTCGCCCGCATCCAAAACGCGACATTCCGTCTGCGCGACGGGACCGCCCGCGGAGTCGGGACGGTACAACTCCTGCGCAAGAAACCCCAAGTGAGTTACCGGTGACGCCTCGGTCATTCCATAGCCCTGACGCACGGGGATGCCGGTGCTGCCGGTGAAGCGGCGGGCCAACTCCGGAGCCAGCGGCGCCGCCCCGCATTTTGCCCAACGCACACGATGTTCGCGCGGGAACGTCCCCTGCTCGGCAGCTTTGCAATAGGCCAGCAAGGTTGGCGGCACGCAAAGCGTGAGTGTCACGCCTTCCTCTACGCTGATTCGGAGCGAGCCTTCGCAATCGAAGCGCGGCATCAGCACCACCGTGCAGCCGCGCATGAGTGTAAGGTTCAATCCGATGGTCAGCCCGTAGATGTGGTACAGCG
>Ga0074045_10001412_pt1 | contig 23094 bp, 14 predicted proteins | sample BogForMeECP23OM2_FD_94442 | JGI IMG/M metagenome (GOLD analysis project Ga0074045, IMG submission 94442) | Bog forest soil microbial communities from Calvert Island, British Columbia, Canada - Bog Forest MetaG ECP23OM2 | ecosystem: Environmental > Terrestrial > Soil > Wetlands ... | reverse complement strand
GCCGGAGCCTTCGGGCAATAAGTGGGATTGTTGCAATAAGAGCCGTTGTTGTAGTGATTGTCTTTCAAGATTACGGAATAGGCGCCGTTGTTGGGATAGATGGCGGGGGTGGAGTCCCAGCCAAAATTGTAGCTGCCAAGATAGACGCCGCTCGAGTCGAACTTGACCAGATGGCCGCGGCCGTAGTCGAAGCCGTCGTTTACGCCAAAGAAAATGCTGCCGTCGGGAGCGATCATAGGCGAAGCGGAGGCTTCATCGGAAACGATGCCGGCGCCGAGGGTGTTTTGCGTGGGATCCAATCCAGTGGCGCCGTAGATGCTGCAACCATCGGGCTGGCCGTCGGGTGGCAGCAGGACGTTGCAGCCGTCGTCAAAGAGTCCCTGCAGGGATGCCGACCATTGCAGGCTGAGATCAGCCGTGTTCACCGCCAGCAGGTAAGCATCGCGGCCCCAGAAATGTCCGCGGCCCACTGTGTACAGCGTGGAGCCGTCGGCGGAAATCGCGGGAGCGAGGTTGAGCGCAGGACGTTCGGTTCCGCATTTCACATTGCCCGGGACGGCATTCGCGCTGGGCGGCCAGGGCAAATTGTTCCTGGAAAAGACGCCCACGCATACCGTCGGGGCGTTCGGCAACAGCGAAGTGTAGGTAGCGACGCTCGGGCTGCCGTTAGAGGCCACTTTGACGATCCAGGAATTCACGACATCGCTATCCCACGGCCAGGCCAGCACGACCTGCATTACGTTGTAATAGATGTTGCCCTGACTATCGGCGGTCAATCCTCCGACTACGAACTTGGTTGGGTCTTCGCTGGCACCGAAGGGATTGATCTGCTGCACGAGCGCGCCGGTCGTCTGGTCGAGTTGATAAATCGTTCCGCCAGCGCCCGGGACGTAGATGTAGGTTGATGCCAGCACTGGCTGAAACAGCGGCTCCCATCCCCCCAGTGCATAGTCGTTCGGCACCGGGGTCCAGTCGGTGGCAAAATTCCATGCCGGCTGGAGTTGTCCGTTTTTCCATTGCAGGTCGGTCTCGTTCCAGATTTCGGTACTCCAATCATTCGGACCGCAGGGAAAGGGCTGGCCGGAACCCGGAGGGTCACACGGGTTATAAGTGCCGGTCTTAAACATCATGTAGACGTTATTGCCGTTGACCAGAGGAACCTGGTAGTGCATGAGCAGAGGGCCGCCCGATTCCGCCATCTCCTCGGAAGTGAAGGGATCGAAGACCTGATCGGAAAGTTTTGCCTGGAGGGCCTGTCCGGCGACGGGAAGAAAGCCGGTATGCTGAGGATTCTGTCCCCACTGCGGCCAAGCGGGACTCTGCGCGAATCCCGGGCTCGCCATAAACGAAAGCGGCAGAACCAGAAAGGCGAGAACCAGGACAGTAAACCAGCGCAGACGGAACACCGGCACGGAAACTCTCCTTGCAAAGAGGTGATTGGCGATGGCGTCGGCATCGATGAAAATAAAGGCACAAATGCCTCAGCCGGGGGCAATTCTGTGTCAGAAGCGTCCTGGTGTCAAGATGCAGAAGCTTGCGGCCAGCGAACGCTTTTAGGAATTCTAGCTTGAAGCTTGGGGCGTCCTGGTTAAGAAAAGTGTTGACCTCTTTGTGCTTTCCGGATACATTGTGGTGTTCCAAGGGCAATCCGAAGCCTCTAGGTCCCGTTCTGAGATTCCGACCTGCGAGCCCAAATCAGGAAAGTAGAGCATCTTCGGAGTCCAGTCGCGCATCTATTCTGGGTAGGAATTGCGCTAACTCCTTTACAATCTCAGTGGAATCAGTCGTTTAGAAGTGCTGTTGGCTCTGACTGGTGGGCTGGGAGCGAGGGCGAAAGCGAGATGCCCCACCTATATATAAGGAAGGAGTACGACACACATGAGATCGGATCGTGTGTTTGACGCTTTACAAACCTTACGGAATCGTTATATGCTTTGCCAGCTTGCCTCGAAGGCCACGCGGAAGTTCCACCGGCCGAGCACCAGAATCCAGGAAACGATGAATGGAGTGCTGGACCGGATCGCGGGCGCGGAGCGGCAGGAAGTGTTGTCGGAACCGGAGAATTTTGCAGAGGCACAACGGCGGGCTGCTTAACCCAGCCCCGCCCGCCTGCCTGGTGTTTTGTCTTCCCTGAATACCCTTCCTTTGGAAATCTCCCGAAAACGCTGAAACGAATACGTTGCAGGGTGACCGGGTTTAGTTGAGTCGTTTCTAGGACAAATCATGACCATTGCTGAACTGAAAGAGAAAAACATCACCGAGCTAACCAAGATCGCAAGGACCTTGGAGCTGCCCGGTGCCAGCGGACTGCGCAAGCAGGATCTCATCTTCAAAATCCTGCAGGCGCAGAGCGAAAAAGAAGGCCACATCTTCGCCGAGGGCGTGCTGGAAATCTTGCCCGACGGCTACGGCTTTCTGCGCTCGCCGGATTACAACTACCTGCCGGGGCCGGATGACATTTATGTGTCTCCGTCGCAAATCCGCAAATTCGATCTGAAGACCGGAGACACGATCAGCGGGCAGGTGCGGCCTCCGCATGAGGGCGAGAAGTACTTCGCGCTGGTGAAGATCGAGGCGGTGAACTTTGAATCGCCGGACGAGGCGCGTAACAAGATTCTGTTCGACAACCTGACGCCGCTTTATCCGCAGGAGCGGTTGAAGCTGGAGACTACGCGGGAAAATGCAAGCGCGCGGGTGATGGATTTGCTTACGCCGCTTGGCAAGGGACAGCGCGGGCTGATTGTTTCGCCGCCGCGGGCCGGCAAGACCATGCTGCTGCAGAATGTGGCGAACTCGATTACGACGAACCATCCGGAAGTAGTGCTCATGGTGCTGCTGATCGATGAGCGGCCGGAAGAAGTTACGGACATGCAGCGGTCGGTGAAGGGCGAGGTGATTTCTTCGACCTTCGATGAACCTGCGGCGCGCCACGTGCAGGTCGCCGAGATGGTGATCGAGAAAGCGAAGCGGTTGGTCGAGCACAAGCGCGATGTGGTGATTCTGCTCGACTCGATCACGCGTTTGGCGCGCGCTTACAACACGATTGTTCCGCCTTCAGGCAAGGTGCTCTCGGGCGGCGTGGATTCGAATGCTCTGCAGCGGCCTAAGCGGTTCTTTGGCTCGGCGCGGAATATTGAAGAAGGTGGGTCTTTAACCATTATTGCCACCGCGTTGATTGACACCGGATCGCGCATGGATGACGTGATCTTTGAAGAGTTCAAGGGCACGGGCAACTCCGAAATTATTCTGGAGCGCAAGCTGGTGGATAAGCGAGTGTTTCCGGCGATCGACATTCAACGATCGGGAACTCGTAAGGAAGAGTTGCTGATTCCGAAAGAAGATCTGTCGCGAATCTGGGTGCTGCGCAAGGTGCTGAATCCGCTGTCTCCGGTGGAAGCGATGGAGTTGTTGATCGACAAGCTCAGCAAGACCAAGACGAACGGCGAATTCTTGTCGAATATGAGCGCGCTGTAAGTCCCAGCGGCTAAGGCTGCAATCGGTTTAGCTGTTCGGTTTAGCTGTAAGGATGCGGCACGGCTGAAGGCCGTGCCCTTAGCGGTCTTTCTCCTCGCCCCTTCCCCCTACGGATCTTTCCTTACCCGAATCTTTCGGTTTCCCGGTTCGCTCCTCCCTAGGCCCACTCGTGATCTGCGATTTCCGCATCCCTTTTGATCTGGTTGGTCCTCATATTTTCCCTTGTTTGGGGCTGTGAAAGTGTCATACTTTCAGAACAGGCGTGAGGTTAGCGCCGTTCCTCGAGGACACCATGCGACCCAAACTGATAGCGTGGCTGCTTTTTCTTTGTCTGCTGTTTACGATTTTCAGCAATGCTCAAGGCCAACGCGGAGTGCGACAGCCAATTGATGGCACGGTGGCTCCGCCGGACCTGGATGACAACCGGACGAAGTTCGATCGCGACCTGACAAAAAAGGCCAATCTCGACCGTCAAGCTTCACTGAAATCGGACACGGATAAGCTGCTCAAGCTCACTGGCGAGTTGAAAGACTATGTGGACCGATCGAGTGAGAATATCCTGTCGCTCGACGTGGTGAAGAAGGCGGAAGAAATCGAAAAGCTGGCGCACAGCGTGAAGGAGAAGATGAAAGGGCCGAACTAGGCGCGGTCACGAGATGAAACTGATCCTTTCGGCGGCAACCAATTCTGATGCAGCCGAACTCGCAGCGCTTCACTGCGCTGTGGCTGCGGATTTGACCCGGCGCTTCGGCGAGGGTTTCTGGTCGTCGGCGCAATCCGAGAGGGGCGTGCTGGCCAATATGCGCCTACCCAAGTTTTCGCGGATCTTGATTGCACGCCGCAATAAACGCATTCTCGGCACGCTACGCTTGGCCGCGAAGAAGCCTTGGGCCATCGATACCGCATATTTCACCGCGGCACAAAGGCCTCTCTATTTGACCGGCATGGCTGTCCAGCCAGAGTCACAGGGCAAGGGAGTGGGGCGGCTCTTGATGAAAGAGGCCGAGGCGATCGCTCGCGCCTGGCCCGCCGACGCGATTCGCCTGGATGCCTTTGACGCCGAGGCGGGTGCTGGGGGTTTCTATGCGAAGTGCGGATTGCGCGAGGTCGCCCGGGTCGTCTACAAGAACGACCCTCTGGTGTATTTTGAGTTGCTGCTGCATCGAGTATCTGTTTAGAACTCGAAATGCCGGGCTGCGCCCGGCGGACAGCCGGGGGCGGCTTTCCCCACATTTTCTATCCTTCTCAATTGCCGGCCGGACGCCGGCGCTACTCGGCGTTGCCGCTTCTGATTCGCATTCCGTAGAACGAGCGGTAGACGAAGAAGAAGGAGACCGCGAAGAACACCAACGCTAGCACGTTTGTGATGGTTGGGCCTTGGTCGTGCGTGAGCGTTACTGCGAGCTCCACCGCCAGTAATCCGAACAGCGTTGTGAACTTGATGACCGGATTTAAAGCCACGGACGACGTGTCCTTGAACGGGTCGCCGACGGTGTCTCCGACGACCGTTGCGTCGTGCAGGGGAGTTCCCTTCTGCTTTAATTCGACTTCGACGATTTTCTTGGCGTTGTCCCAGGCTGCACCGGCATTGGCCATGAAGATGGCCTGGTAGAGGCCGAAGATGGCGATGGAGATTAAGTAGCCGACGAAGAAGAATGGTTCGACGAAGGCGAAGGCCAGCGTTCCGAAGAAGACGGCGATGAAGATGTTCAGCATTCCCTTCTGCGCGTATTTGGTGCAGATCTCGACCACCTTTTTGCTGTCTTCTACGGAAGCCTTATCGACGCCTTCGAGCTTGATGTTGGCTTTGATGAACTCGACCGCGCGATAAGCGCCGGTGGTGACGGCTTGCGTGGATGCGCCAGTGAACCAATAGATCATCGCGCCGCCGGTGATGAGGCCGAGGAAAAATGGAGCGTGCAGCAGCGAAAGTTTGTCGACGTCCGCGGTAAGGCCGCTAGTGAGCGCCATGATGATGGAAAAGATCATCGTGGTGGCTCCGACAACGGCCGTGCCGATCAGAACCGGCTTCGCTGTTGCTTTGAAGGTGTTGCCGGCTCCGTCGTTGGCTTCGAGCAGGTGCTTTGCCCGGTCGAAGTTGACTCCCATGTTGAAGTCTTTCTTGATTTCGGCTTCGACGTTCGGGACCTGCTCGATCAGAGAAAGTTCGTAGACAGATTGCGCGTTGTCGGTTACCGGGCCGTAGGAATCGACCGCTATTGTTACCGGGCCCATGCCCAGAAATCCGAAGGCGACCAAGCCGAAGGCGAAGACGGCAGGCGCCAACATGGTCGCGGCCAGGGCCAAGCCCATGGTGCTGAAGTAGTAGGCGATGGACATCAACAGAACCATCGACAGGCCAAGATAATAGCCGGAGAAGTTTCCGGCTACGAAGCCGGAGAGGATGCCGAGCGAGGCTCCTCCTTCTTCGGCGGAGATAACGACTTCTTTTACGTGGCGTGACTCGGTCGATGTGAAGGACTTCACTAACTCCGGAATCAGCGCTCCGGCGAGGGTTCCGCACGAGATGATCACAGCGAGTTTCCACCACTGGGTTGCGTCACCGCCGAGGTCTGGGATGATGAAGTACGAAACGAGGAAGGTCAAGGCAATGGAGACGATTGAGGTAAGCCAGACGAGAGTGGTGAGAGGAGTTTCGAAATTCATTTCGTCGGCGCTGCCGAAGCGGCCTTTGGCGATGATGGCATTGAGGAAGTAGGAGACGGCGCTGGCTACTAACATCATGACGCGCATGACGAAAATCCAGACAAGCAGTTGCACTTGCACGGTGGGATTCTTCACGCCTAGAAGAATGAAGGTGATTAACGCGACGCCGGTGACGCCGTAGGTTTCGAAGCCGTCGGCGGAGGGTCCGACGGAATCTCCGGCATTGTCACCTGTGCAATCGGCGATTACGCCGGGGTTGCGGGCGTCGTCTTCTTTGATTTTGAAGACGATCTTCATTAAGTCGGAGCCGATGTCGGCGATCTTGGTGAAAATGCCGCCGGCGATACGTAGAGCGGCCGCGCCAAGGGATTCGCCGATGGCGAAGCCGATGAAGCAGGGACCGGCGTAGTCGCCGGGGATGAAGAGCAGAATGATGAGCATGATGAGGAGTTCGACGCTGATCAGCATCATGCCGATGCTCATGCCGGCTTCGAGCGGAATCTGGTAAACCGGAAACGGCTTGCCGGGCAAGGAAGCGAAAGCGGTGCGCGAGTTGGCGAAGGTATTGACGCGTATGCCGAACCAAGCCACGCCATAGCTGCCGGCGATGCCGACCAAGCTGAAGGCCAGGATGATGACCACGCGCATGGCTTCCATGTGCTGGAGGACGCCAAAGTAAAGCAGAATGATAACGGCAATGAAAGCCCAAAGGAGCAGGATGAATTTGCCTTGGGTAACGAGATAGGTTTTGCAGGTCTCGTAGATGAGTTCGGAAATCTCTCGCATGGAGCGATGGACCGGCAGGTTCTTCAGGCGCATATAAATGACCATGCCGAAGCCGAGTCCGAAAATACAGAAGAGAATGCCGATCATCAGCAGGCGATGGCCGTCGATGGCGCCGTTGAGGAAGCTGACCGAGGAAAGGTCGGGGAGCTTGAGGGAAGCCTCGCCGCCGGCTTCAGAAGAAGCGGGTTGAGCCAGAGCGGCGGATACGCTGAGAGTAAGCAGCGCTGTCACGGCCGCAGTTCTTTTTATGATGGTCTTTTTCAGGACGGTCGTGACTGCACGGCATCCGTGGAACACAGGGGCGAGCCAGGTTCGCATTATGAATCCTCCAATGATTCGGTTTTCAGGAATATACAAACGTGTTTAGGCACTGCCTTCTGGCGAATCCCGCGCTCGCAGGGCGAGGAGCGAATGCGCCCCAGCCGAGCGGCAGGATAGTCGCCGGAATTCCGAACACGCTTCCACCGCAAACCTTTAACGGAGTGTTGGAGCTTGGCCGCGTCGGAGTTCGCGCCCAGGAGGGGCCGGAATCATTAGAGCCGTGCTCCGGACGATCCTGTGCAAAACGGGCATTTATAACATGTTGGCGGGCAAGGGTCAATGATCGCAAGTTGTCGGTAGTGGCTCAGTATGACTGTATTCTCCTACGAGGCCGGTATCCCGAAACGCGGCGTACTTCAGCCGCACGAGAGCCTGCCCTGAGCCTGCCGAAGGGACCTCCCATAGGTACGATACGAGCAGTTGGGAGATCCCTTCGACTTCATCTCAGGGCAGACTCTTCGTTCCGCCTGAAGAGCGGCTGCACTCAGGCTGACCCCAAACCATAGGTGGAAGAATTGCAAATTGAGCCACCACCAAGTTGTCTAAATGTGCGGGTCGAAGAAAGGTTAGCGACGGAAAATCCAAGACGAATGACCTCGAGGAATCACAAAGAGTCTGTCCCAGAGCGACAGGGAGACGAAGCGGCGGCGCTGAACGCTCGCATGAAGATGCAAAAGCTTGCGTAGCAAGGCATTCGGCGGATGTAGGTACTTTGTTCTCCATTGCATTCGCGGAGCGAGCGGCATAGACTCCTCGAACGGTTTTGCGCTTGGCAAAATCCTGTTCTTGTCTCGGCAAAGAAAAACCCCAGAGGAGGAATATAGTGAAAACAACGCTTTCCGCAGTCGCGTTAGTGGTAGCGCTCAGCCTGACGGCAACAGCGGCGAACACGAAGAAGCCGTCGAAGTCGCAGCATTTGGCCGGCACCCCAGGAGAAGCTCAGCAGTTCACCGACAGTCCGAGCCCTGCTCCGCCATCCTTGTGCCATCCCTGTTTGTTCTACGGTGGCGACCTTAACCCAGCCGATCTCAATGCGGCCGGCATGTCGGATGAAAATACGCTGCTTATCGTAGGTGGTTCCAGCACCTATGGTGCGGTCAATATTCCGGTCACGTCGAATATCTTCGGAATTTTATTCAACGTGCAAGCGGACGCGGCTTTCGATCCATTCACAGCAACCTATGACATCCGCAGCGGAGTCAGCGAGGGCAATGGTGGCACCGATGTTGCTTCGGGATCTGGCACTGCCGTCATACAAGCGACTGGACGGAACTTTTTAGGGCTGAATGAATACACCGTGGCAGTGTCGTGGTCTCCGGCGATCACGCTTACGCCCGGGGAATACTGGTTCAATGCAACCCCGGAATGCCTGAACACACTGGACGGGAGCTGCAATGTTTTCCGCCAGTTCGTTTCCAACAGCCAGATCACGAACAATCTGAACGGCAGCTGGCAGCCGATCCACGAAATGTTTCTGAATTCCAGCTTCTTTGGGTTCACTTGGGCCAACTGGTGCGATTCGGCTCTTGGTTTCAATGCCAAGCAGTGCGCCGGCATGTCATTTGCGCTGCGCGGAGGAGAAGCGAAGTAAGCAAGTCCGTTTGAGCTGTTGGGTGAGCGGTTCCGTGAGCAGGATGCGGACCGCCGATCCGGAAAAAGATCGCGAAAAAATCGAACAGGAGGAATTCGAGTGAAAACGACGCTTTTCGCAGCAACTTTAGTGGTAGCGCTTACTCTCTCCGCAGCGGCGGCAACGATGAAACCGGCTATGTCGCATCATCTGGCCGGAAGCAACAAAGGGGGAACTCAGTGGAACGGTATTGCCGTTCCGCCCGCGCTATGCGACCCATGCCTGTTTTATGGTGGGGATCTCAACCCAGCCGACTTGAACGCGGCTGGCATGTCGGATGAAAACACGCTGCTGATTATCGGCGGCAGCTCCACTTATGCGGCCTTTGCACCCACGACGACTGTCACGGTCACGGGGCTGATCGTGAACATTCAGGCCGATGCAAACTTCGACCCGCTGGTCGCCAGCTACGACATCCGGAGCGGCGTTTCGGAAGGCAACGGGGGAACCAGCCTCGCCTCCGGCACGACCAACACGCAAGTGGCGGCAACGGGGCGCAACTTCCTCGGTCTGAACGAATATACCGTGGCGGTTACGCTCTCCGCGCCAGTCGTGCTCAGCCCGGGCGAATATTGGTTTAACGTCACTCCGCAGTGCCTGAACAGCACGACGGATGGGAGCTGCTTCGATGGAAGACTTTTCTTATCCAATACCACCGAGCAGACCAACCGCGTTGGACCCTCGACCGGCCAGCCGGCGCACGAAATGTTCCTGAACTCGTCCTTCTTCGGGTTCACCTGGGCCAACTGGTGTGACTCGGCCATCGGGTTCAACACCAGGCAATGTTCGGGAGCGTCGTTTGGTTTGATCGGCGAACCGAACTAACCGATTGCTTTTTGTCGCGTAGAGTCGAAGAGAAGCTGAGGAAATTCCTCAGCTTCTCTTTTTTTGCCCGGAGCGGCCATGTAGATCGTCAGGTCCAGTAGGTTCGGTCGAGAGAGCGGTACTGGATAGCCTCGGCGATGTGCTTGGGTTCGATGGCAGCGGTTTCTTCGATGTCGGCGATGGTGCGGGCAACTTTCAGAATGCGATCGTGGGCGCGGGCACTGAGGCCTTGCTGAGTCATGGCGCGCTCGAGCAGGCGCTCGCAATCGGAGGAAAGTTCGCAGAAGGCGCGGATATGGCGGGAAGACATCTGAGCGTTGCAGTAGATTCTGTCGCGGGAGGTGGCGAAGCGCTCAAGTTGTTTTTTACGGGTGCGAACCACCCGATCGCGAATTTTCACCGATCCCTCGGGCTCGTTGGTGGAGCGCATTTCTTTGTAATTCACAGCGGGCACGTCGATGTGAATGTCGATGCGATCCATGAGCGGGCCGGAGATTTTGGAAATGTAGCGCTGGATCATCGGAGTAGTGCATTGGCATTCGCGGGTACGGTCGTTGCGAAAGCCGCAGGGGCAGGGATTCATCGCCGCCGCCAGCATGAATCGGGCGGGAAAGGTAAGCGACATTGCAGCACGCGAGATGGTGACCGTCCCATCTTCCAGAGGCTGGCGCAAGACTTCCAGAACATTGCGGGGAAATTCCGGAAGCTCGTCGAGAAAGAGCAAACCATTGTGGGAGAGTGAGACCTCGCCGGGACGCGGGATGACGCCACCGCCGATCAGACCGGCATCGGAGATGGTGTGGTGGGGCGAACGATACGGGCGTCTGCCGACTAAGCCGCTGCCGGGGTCGAGGACTCCGGCTACGCTGTGAATCTTTGTGGTCTCCAGCGCCTCCTCAAACGTCAGGGGCGGAAGGATCGTGGGCATGCGCTTGGCCAGCATGGTCTTGCCGGAGCCGGGTGGCCCGATCATGAGGATGTTGTGACCTCCGGCGCAGGAGATTTCAATGGCGCGCTTGGCGGTCTGCTGGCCGCGAACATCTTTGAAATCGACGAGAAACTCCTGTGCCTCGCGTAGGAGAGCGTCGCCATCGGCTTTCAAGGGGACGATGCCGTTGCCGGAGTTGACGAAGTGGATCACGTCCAGCAGAGAGCGCACGGGGTAGACGTCGACCCCGCCGACCATGGCGGCTTCGCGGGCGTTGGCTTCGGGCACAACCAGGCGCGAGATCTTGCGGCCTCGAGCTTCGAGGGCGATGGGAAGGGTGCCGCGAATACCGCGAACTCCGCCGTCAAGCGATAACTCTCCAACGAATAGACAGTCCTCGATTGCCTTCTGCGTCAGGCCTCCGTAGGCCCCTACAATGCCGAGCGCCATGGGCAAGTCGAAGCCGGAGCCCTCCTTCTTTATGTCGGCGGGAGCGAGGTTGATGGTGATGTGCGTCGGCGGAATGTCGTAGCCGCAATTCTTGAGGGCGGCGCGGACGCGATCGCGGCTCTCGCGCACCGCCGCATCGGGCAGGCCGACGGTGTGGAAGTGATCCTGGTCGGTCTTGATGCCGGAGCAATCGACTTCCACCTGAATGATGTTGGCGTCGATGCCGTAGACCGCGGCGCTGAGAGTCTTGTAGAGCATTGGTGCTCCGGGCGAGACATTTTCCGTGCCGCCGTCGGCACACTGGGGCCTGATTCCGGAATGTGGTCAGGTTACGCGTGTGGAAAGGAACGAGGCTGTGACAGATGTCACAAGCTGAGTTGCTGAGGCTGAGGAAAATCCGGGATCGGACGGTCCCGATGTGCGCCACGACTTAGGAATCCGCAACGAAACACAGAGGACAGGGGGGCACAGGCTAAAACTCAGCTTGCGGAATCGGACCGCGTACCAACTTCTCCAACAAACATAGTTGTTCGGTTTCTCAGGTGGAATTAGTATGGTTCAGCGATAAAGGTTCTTCGTTCCTGCCGACGAAAAACCCAACGCCTCCCCATATGCAGTCCTCCCCCGGTGCACCTCGGCCCTCTCAGAAGCGACCTCCGCAAAATCTGGAGCGAGAAGAATCGCAGCTTTGGCGATGGATTCTGCTGTTCATGGTGTTGCTGGCGGCAGGCTTTGCCGCGCTCGCCTGGGAGCGGCTGGAGACTCTGCCTTATCACCTCGGCCCCCTGGCATTGGGAGTGTTGGTGTTGGCGGTGCTTCTGGCCGTGTATGCCTACGGCCGGCGCCGGGAGGTCGGCGAGTTAAAGGTGCTGCTGCAGAATCTGCAGGAGCATGTGGGCGCGGCGCCTTCGGAGGAGCAACTCGACCAGCTCAACGAGATGATTGCGCGCTCCAACCGGAGCTTCAAGGAGCTGATTGACTCCCTCGAAGATGCGGCCTGCGCGGTATCGCTCGACGGCACGGTGCGCACCGTGAACAAGCGGGTAAGCGAACTGCTCGGAGTCCCCTATACAGCGATTGTGGGACACAAGTTCTTCGACTTCGTGGAGGAGCCAGCTCGCTCCAGCGTTGAGGCCGGGCTCAGCCGTTTTCTGGAGCGCAGGCACTGGGCCGGCACAGTCCGGCTGCGCTTCAAAAACAACGGCCGCGCCCTGTATTTCGATTGCGTGCTGAATGCCATCGTTAAGAGCGACGAGGTAGTAGGGGTTAGCGTGCTGGGGCGCGATGTGACCGGGCAGCACGAAAAGGAACTTCGCTTCACCGAACTTTTCGAGACGCTGCAGGAGGGGGCTTACTTCAGCACACCTGACGGAAGGCTTCTGGATGTGAATCCAGCGCTGGTCAGCATTCTGGGCTACGCCACGAAGGAAGAATTGCTTGCGCTCGAGCCCCATCAGCTCAATGTCGATCCCGCAGCGGCGCCGGTGCTGGGACGAGCTCCGGAGGATCGCGGCGGTGTGCGGGCGCGGGAAATCATGATGCGAAAAAAGGACGGGACTGCCGCTGTCTTTCTGGAATCTTCGCGCGCGGTCTGGGACGCGTCCGGGAAGTTGATCCGTTATCAGGGCACACTGGTGGACGTAACGGAGAGACGTAAGCTGGAGCGGCAACTGCTGCAGCAGGAGCAATTCCGGAGGCGTTTGCTCGAGAGCTTTCCGGATTTGATTCTGGTGATCGATCTGGAGGAGCGCTTCACCTTCGTGAGTTCTCGGGTGCACGACCTGCTGGGATACGAACCGCAGGATCTGGTGGGAAGGAAAATCTCCGACATTCGGGATCACTCCTCCGAACTGGCCATCCTTTATCAGGATGTCGTCTCCAATAAATCCGCGCTTGGAGCTGCGGAATATGGGGCCCGGCATCGGGATGGAAGCTGGCGCACCATGCGGGCGGCTGCGAGCCAGTTTTTCGATGCCGATTCGAAGCTGGCCGGGGTGATCATTTCCGTTCGTGACATTACGACGGAGAAGAAGCTGGAACAGCAGATCGTGCAGAGCGAGCGCCTGGCTGCCATGGGAGCGATGATCGGGGGGGTGGCTCATGAATTGAATAATCCCCTGACCAGCATTCTTGGAGTCAGCGAGCTTCTGCAAGATAGTCAGACTACAGATTCGGCGCGCAAGCAGGTGGCGATCCTGCAGCAGCAGGCGCGGCGCGCGGCCGAGATCGTTCACAACCTCACTTATTTCTCGACTCCTCCGGCGCCGGGGAAGAAACGGGCGAATCTTGGGGAGATCGTGGAGCGCACGCTCAACTTGCATGCCTACTCGCTGCGAAAGAACAGCATCACGGTGGACTTTCTCCGGGAGCCGGCGCTGCCTTATGTGGAATGCGATCCCCACCAGTTGATGCAGGTGTTCCTGAATCTCATCTTGAACGCGGAGCAGGCGATTCGCGAGGCGCGCGACCGCGGGACGTTGCGGATTCGACTGGGAAGCAGCGCGGAATCGGTTTCAGTCACCTTTCAGGATGATGGGCCGGGAATTCCGCCAGACGCTCTCGCCAGCATCTTCGACCCTTTTTATACGACCAAACGGCCAGGGCGCGGAACCGGGCTGGGGCTTAGCATCTGCAAATCGGTCCTGAAGGAACAGAACGGGAATATTGAAGCCGCCAATGCGCCCGGGGGCGGAGCGCTTTTTACGGTTACGTTGCGCACCGCTCCTTGATCCGCTTCCGGCTTCTGGCTTCTGGCTTCTGCAAACTCATCCGCTTTACCGCTCGCCGGAAATCAGACGCCGGAGCGCCGATCTAGTCCCTCTCAACGGCCATCGCGACCGCGTTGCCTCCGCCCAGGCACAATGCGGCGATGCCGCGCTTCACATCGCGGCGAGTCATCTCATAGATCAATGTTACGAGCACGCGAGCGCCGCTGGCGCCGATGGGATGTCCAATGGCAACCGCTCCACCGTTTACGTTTACTTTGTTGGGATCGAGCCGCAGTTCGCGCATCACACCCACCGCCTGCACCGAGAACGCTTCGTTGAGTTCGTAGAGATCGACGTCATCGTTCTTCCAGCCGGTCTTCTCCCAAATTTTACGGACCGCGTCGACTGGGGCCATCATCACCCACTTGGGCTCGACGCCGCTGGTGGCTTGGGCCACGATACGGACCATGGGCTGCGCGCCCAATTCCTGGGCGCGCTGGGCGCTGGTTACCACCACTGCGGCTGCTCCGTCATTCACGCCGGGGGCGTTGCCGGCCGTGACCGTGCCATCCTTCTTGAACGCAGGTTTCAGAGAGCGGAGCACTTCGATGGTGGTATCCTCGCGCGGGGATTCATCTTTGTCGAAGAACCTGGGAGCTTCGCCTTTTTTCTTCGAAGGAATCTCCACCTGGACGATCTGCGATTTGAAGCGGCACTCTTTCATCGCAGCCACGGCCTTTCGGTGCGAGTTCACGGCGAACTCATCTTGTTCTTCGCGAGTGATGCCGTATTTTTCGGCAACATTTTCGCCGGTGATCCCCATGTGATAGTCGTTGTAAATATCCCAGAGCCCATCGTGGACCATGGAATCGATTACTTGCCCGTCGCCGAGACGATAGCCTTTGCGCGCCTGCGGCAGAAGGTATGGAGCGTTGGTCATCGACTCCATACCGCCAGCGACGACAATCGAACTGTTTCCGGTTTGCACGGCTTGCGCCGCGAGCGCCACTGCTTTCAATCCGGAGCCGCAAACTTTGTTGATTGTCATGGCACCTGTGGCCGGGGAGAGACCGCCGAAGATGGCGGCCTGGCGCGCGGGATTTTGTCCGAGTCCTGCGGGGAGGACGTTGCCCATAATGCATTCGTCAACCTGATCGGAATTCAATCCGGCGCGCTTCACCGCTTCGCGCACCACCACGGCACCCAGTTGCGGCGCGCTCAGATCGCTGAGGCTGCCTTGAAATTTTCCTACTGCGGTACGACAGCCGGAGATGATGACAACATCGTCGAAAGCGGCCATTGATCAGCCTCCCGCGAATATTTCGCGATTCATATTATAGATGCGGCGCAGTCGAAAACGATGGACTGGATCGGACAATTCCCTTCGCCACTCGGTCGAACGATTCGCCCCCACCGCCCCGCGCTACCCGCGGCTCCGCAGTCGCTGCGGAGTCCTCGCGAAGTCAAAGACACGAAGCCTCGCCTGAGATTTCTCTTCGCATCTTCACGCACACTTCCCTCGCGGTGACTTTGGTACAGCAACGCACGCTACACCGCGTTCATTTTTTTCTTGACTTCATTTTTCATTAACTCTATACAATCAAATAGTTGCAACAAATCACCGTTGCAGATTTTTCCATGAACAATGGAAGGGAGAATAGAACCAATGGCAACGAAGAAAAAGGCAAAGAAGAAAAAGAAGCACTAAGAGAAGTCAGTATGAAGCAAAAAGGGGACGCGGAAAGCGTCCCCTAAGTTTTTGGGCGGGGTCTTGTGTTTAGCAGATTGGGCCGACTATCCATTGCCTGATTGCGAATCCGCTTTGCTGATCTTCCTCGGAAGACTCGGCACCTTTTTTTCACGCGCCGGGCACAATCCTCGGAAGGCGCAGAAATTGCAGTGAAAATCAGGTTTGGGATCGAATTCTCCGGCGGCGATCTTGCGGGCTACATCCAGCACTTGGTCGCGCGTTTCAGCCAATTGAAACTCAGTGCGGCGAGAAACGACCGGAACATTTCCTTCGAGATTGTGGAACACTAGCTGGCTGACGTCGTATCCCCACTTCTCTCTCGCCGCTATGGCGTAAATGGAGAGTTGCAGACTGTCGTCGGCGTCTTCCTGGGAGCGGGCCTTGCCGGTCTTGTAATCGATGACGACGACGCTGCCATCTGGCATGCGGTCGATGCGATCGATGCGCCCAGCGACTTTCGTGCCCGATATTTCCACTTCGAACCACTCTTCGGTATGCAGAACCTCCGGTTCGGGGGCCGACTTTGTTCCGGCGAGAAAATCCTGCAACTGCTGCAGTCCTTGCTTCAAGTAGAGGTCATGCTGGTATTCGTCCTGAATTCCGGAGGCGGCGAGATCGTCGCGGAATTGTCGCAGCAACTCTTCGTCAGTTTTCGTACGTCCCAGGCGATGGGCATCGTAGTAGGTGCGCAACACGCGATGAACAGCAGCCCCGTATTGCATCGCAGCGTGAAGTTCCCTCGACAGTCTCCACTCGCGCTCGAACTTGAATTGCAGCGGACAGTTCTCGTAGGTATCGATGGCGGAAGCGCTCAAGCGTGCTTCGAGTCCCTTCATTGGCGGGAGGGCGAGCCATGCGGGCAATCGGGAACTCTCGGGATACACAGCGTCGGCCCCGGCTGCGATGTTGATATCGATCAACTCAGGCTGCGAAGGAAGCGCCACCCGCGCCCTGAGCCAGGATGTTAGTGCCGGATTGCAGATCAGCTCGCGCATGAATCCCGCCGGCGTTTTGTCGCGGCCGAATCCCTGCTTTCCGTAAATGTGCAGCGAATCTTTCGCCCGCGTCATGGCGACATAAAAAAGGCGGCGCTCTTCCTGACCGTAGAGCGTCTTGTCATCGACCTCGACGGCGGAATCCGGGTCGCGGAGTTCCGCGGGAAACTCCACCAGAGTCTCGCGGTAACTCGCGGGAAACGACCCGCCGGTCGCGCGCAGGATGAAAACATGGGCGAATTCGAGGCCTTTGGCGACGTGCGCGGTCATCAGGCGAACCGCGTCTTCGTCGTCATTCGAGGCCAGAGGAATCACGCCGCCAGCCTGGCGAAAATAATCGAGGTACTCGATCCACTCGCCGAGTTCGCCGGTTTCGGTGGTTTCCTTTTTTTCCCACGCGGCGGCGAAGCTGAGGGTCGCCTGCAGGATTGGAGAAGTTGTGTCGAGACGAAATTGCTTTGCAACCAGTTCGAGCGCAGCTCGAGCTTTGGCTTGTCTCCGCGCGACTTCGTTTTTTGCCTGATAAACGGTTTCCAGCACCGCTCGCCCACCCGCAACTCCGTCCAGCACGGATGCGAGGGAGATTACGACCCCGTCTTTCGATTCCTTGGCGATGGCTCGCAGCGCGGCTCGCAGCTGTTCCGGATCCACCTGGAACTGAGGCAGCGCGGCCACGCGAAAGAGACTGGCGTCCGAGCCCAGGTCAACCACCACGGCCACGCAGGCGAAAAGATCGCGGACTTCGGGCGTGTCGCTCACGTCCATGTTCTCGATGCTGAAAGGAATTTCCCGTTCCGCCAGATGATTGACAACTTCGTCGCGATGAACGTGCGAGCGGTAAAGAACTGCGAAATCCTTCCATCTGCAACGCAGGCGGCGCTGCGTCTCTTCGATGATACGGACCACGTCGGGAGCTTCGGCGTCCTTGACAGCAAAGGAAATCGCTTCCACAGGAAATACAGGATGTGCGGTTCCCTGCTGCTTCGCAGCCTCGTCGCGGGCCGATTGCAACGGAGCCCGGCGATAAGAAAATCCCGGCTGATTTGCCGCAAACTGGTTCACCGCAAACACGGGAGGATTTTTATCGACCACGTTGAAGGCGCACTGCAGAATCGAGGTCGTAGATCGACGGTTCTTGCCCAGCACGACAAGCCTGGTCTCGGGGAAATCACGGCGGAATAACTGAAAGGCCGCACTGGAAGCGCCGCGGAAGCGATAAATGGCCTGGTCTGGATCGCCGACGGCGAAGAGGTTCGCATCTTTTCCGGCCAGCGCGGAGAGAATTTTGATCTGAGCGAAGTTGGCATCCTGAAATTCGTCGACTAGAACGAAACGAGCGCGGGTGCGCTCTTCCTCCAGGAGTTGTTTGTCGGTCAAGAGCAGTTGATGAGCGCGCGTAATCATGTGGCCAAAAGTGCCAAGATTCTCTTCGCGCAGCCAGCGTTCAGTGGTAGTAAAAACCTGGGCGATTTCCTGGCAGCGGGCGATTACCTCGGCATCGCTCAACGGATCTTTGGATTTCGCAACCCGGGGAACCGGTAGTTCGCCACGCTCGAGGCGCGCGACGTATTCGGCATACATTTCGGGCGTCACTAATTCGTCGTGGCAGCGGCTGAGGAAGCCCAATAAATCGTTGAGAAATTGGGTCACGTTGGCCGCGCGAACATAATGCAGGAGATGAAGGTCGCGGATCCTTTTGCGCAGGAATATCCAAAGATCTTTTTCGTCGAGTACCCCGAAGCCTTTTCTGGCGCGCTTCAGCAAGCCGAAACAGTAATCGTGGAAGGTCGCGGAATGAATCTGCTTACCCAGTTGCGCCCGCACGCGATCCCGCATTTCGTTGGCAGCGGCGACGGTGTAGGTGAGAGCGAGAACTTGTTCAGGCCCGGCATGACCCTGCTTCACCAGATTAGCAATCCGGTGGATCAGGACCGAAGTTTTTCCTGTGCCCGCGCCCGCCACCACGAGCATCGGGCCCTGGATGTGCTCGATCGCTTCTCGCTGGCGGTCGTCGGGAGTAAATGGGGCGGGGCGGATTTGCGATTTGACTGCGATGACTACTCCTCGGCGACGGTGGCCTGGGCGCCTTCTTCGTCTCCGCCGATCAGGCCGAATTTCTTCAACTTATAGCGCAGGGCGTCGCGGCTGATATCGAGCAACCTGGCGGCGTGGGTCTGATTGCCATTGGCCTGGCGCATGGCGAGCTCGACCATGGCATGCTCGACCTCTTCCAGCGAAGTCCCGCCTTCCGGGATGTAAAGGCGTGGCAACGTGCGACCGTTCGGCAGGGCTTGTCCGCCATCGGTGGCCGAGGTTCGTTCGAAGACGGTGCGACCGCCCGGTTCGCCTACCGAGAAGGGCAAATACAATGGGCGCAGGAGCGGCTCCTCTTCGAGGATCATGCCGCGCTCGATGGTATTTTTCAGCTCGCGTACATTTCCTGGCCAGTTGTGGCTGAGAATCAGGCGGCGTGTCTCCTCGGTGATGCCGCGAATCGACTTCTTGAATCTTCGGTTGTAGCGGTCGATGAAGAACTCGACCAGCGGCATGATGTCTTCTTTACGGTCGCGCAGCGGCGGAATGAAGATGGCAATAATGGCGAGGCGGTAATAGAGGTCCTGGCGAAATTGACCTTCGCGCACTGCTTTCTCGAGATCGCGATTGGAGGCGGCGATTACGCGCACGTCCACTTGCATGTCTCGAATGCCGCCGACGCGGCGGATGACCTGATCTTCCAGCACCCGCAGAAGTTTAGCCTGCAGTAATGGAGACAACTCGCCGATTTCGTCGAGGAACAGCGTGCCTCCGTCGGCCGCTTCGAATAAACCCTTCTTCATTTGTTTGGCGTCGGTGAAGGCTCCTTTTTCATGCCCGAAGAGCTCGGCTTCCATCAGCGTCTCGGGGATGGCCGAGCAGTTGATGGCGACGAAAGGTCGTTCCTGGCGCGAGCTTTCATAGTGGATCGCTTTAGCGATGAGGTCTTTTCCAGTGCCGCTTTCGCCCTGAATCAAAACCGTAGTGGCTTCGCTGGCGGCAACTTTGCGGACGAAATACATCAGCTCGGTCATCTTCGAGGAGACGCTGACCACGCTTTCGTAGCCGGCTCCGCGGCGCACTTCGCTGCGCAGAGTTTGAACTTCGGTTCGCAGGCTGGTGGCTTCCAGAGCGTTCTTGATGGTGACGTGGAGCTCGTCGAAATCAACCGGCTTGCCGACGAAGTCGTAGGCGCCGAGTTTGAGCGCGGCTTTTACATCATCGAGCTGGGGATCAGCGGTGATCATAATGACGGCCCGGGCGTCGCCGTTTTTCTTAAGTTGGTCGAGGACTTCGATTCCGGTGAGGTCGGGCATGCGCACGTCGAGCAAGACGAGGTCGGGCGATTCGTGTTGCGCCAGCTTGAGCGCCGGGACGCCAGAATCGGCTTCGATCACGTGGTAGCCCCACTCCTCGCATTTCTGCCGCAGGGACCAGCGCACCAGGCGCTCGTCGTCGACGATCATGACTTTTTCGGCGGGCATCGGTAGCTAATTTACTACGAATAGATGGGAAATGCTGGGGCGCGGGGGAATTGCCGGTGGCGACCGAACCCGCAGTCTGGCGTGGTTACATTTCTGGGTAAAACGCCGCCGACGCCCCTACCCATTCCATATTCCGGTTGTGGTCGACGCCCATCATCAGGCCACGCCCCATGCGGATAATGGTCAGCACCGCCTTTAACTCCTCCTGCCAAACGTACATCACTCGCACTTCCGCCTTGGTGCCGCCAAACGGGCTCTCGATTACCGGCTCAAAGTGCAGCCGCTCCTGCAGAATGTAGTTCGCCCGCTTCTCCGCCGGGATCGCCTCGATGTCTTCTTTCTTCGGGGCAATCACTACCCCCAGCCCGGCAAAGGAATACAGAGGCTTCAGAGCGTAGTTTTGCAGGTCGTCGGGAATCTGCGGCAGACGGTCCAGAAACCAGGTTTTCGGTACGGATTCATGCCGCAGATAGGGAATGGAAAATTTGCTGATGCGGAAATACCAGTTGGGATGCCCCGCCCACTCCACATCAAGATCGTCTCGCCAATCGAAGCCCAGCTTCACGTTCTTGCGCTGCAATTCGTCGACAATCGTCCGGTTGTAGATCCGCCGGATCGGAACCCGCCCTCCTTTGCGCTCGTAGTAGAGCCGCGAACCTTCGCGTCTGATGGCTTCGATATCCACCGTGCGTACTCCCAGCATCTTCTCGGTCAGCAAAAAATCCGGCAGCGTCTTCTGCTTTTCGGGATGGATTTCCATCAGAATTACGTTCTCCGGGTCGTGCGTCCCCACAATCGCCCGCCGCAGAAGCTCGCGGTAAGTTCTCTCGTCGAGCCCGCTCATGAAGAAGCGCAATCCCGCTGCACCTTCGAATCGATTCAGCCCATAAATGTCGATGTAGGTTTGGGCCATGGTTACCTGATAAGCGTAAAGAGAGGGGAAGGCCTGCAACTCAACCAGCTTGAGTCGCAAATCGCCGTCGGCATCGCGTACCAGACCGAAATCCACTTGCACGAAGAGGGGTTGCGCCGGTTCGTTCGCAACCCGGTACTCCTCGGGAATCGACTCATCGGAGCGCGCCCGATACTCCCGACTGTCTACCAACTGCCGGATCAATACCTTGCCATCTTCCGCCATACCGTCGAGCAGAGGCTTGGGGAAGAAGCACGGCGTCTCCGACAGCCTGAACTGCACGTGGGTCTCGCAGGCATCATCGATCCGCTGCAGGAACGCTTTATATTTTTCCGAAGTGAAGCTGGCGTTGAACTGCTTTCGCAGGGTAGCGATCATGGAAGAAGATTATGCCGCAGGGCTCATCAGGATCGCCGAAAAACCTTGAAAATTCCGGGTTTCCGAACAAACCCTCCCAATAAAACCACTTCGAGAGCTCCGTGAAGTGAGATTTCCTGAAAGTTACGCTTCCACCAGGAACTTACCACTCTCCATGATCTGCTCGTCGTCAACCCAGATATCGAACTTGCGGCCCACCACGTCGATATGGGTGGACGAATCCCATTCAGCCCCGGTGTGGGCGCCGTAGGGATTGCCAAACGCAATGTGAACTCCGGGATACTTTTCGTCCTGCAGAATCTGGCCGATCACGTCTTTCAAATCGATGTTGGTTCCGATAGCAAACTCGCCCACGCGGTCGCTGTTTTCGTCGGTGTGCGTGTACTTCCAGAAGTCGTCTTCCAATTCGCGATTCTCGGAGTGAGCCTCGGTAAGCCGGTTCTTCTTCATGTGGATGGTCAACGGGGTCTCTTGCAGGTTGCCAAATTTCGTGCACAAATAATCGCCCACAACGCCATCTATCACGAACGTCCCGTTCACCTCGCCCGGAGTGGTGAAAATTTCGCCACCGGGCAGGTTTCCCCACTTTTCCGGGGTGATGATTCCGCTGGTTTTCAACCAGCGGTAATTAGGATTTAAGTCCGCTGTCAGGTCCGTTCCCGCGGCTGTTTTGGCCCGCACCCTCTGCGCCTTGCGCACCATGGCAACCACTTTTGCACTCAGCCGGTCGACCTTCTGGAAGTCGGCCCGCATACCCTCCAGCATGATCTGCCGGTTGATGTTCACCATGTGGGCGTGGCGGATTTTTTTCCGGTTCACTACATCCGTCATCTGCATGCGCGAGCGCAGTTCGTTTTTCTGGGCCCATACCGCGAAGATCGAAACCTGGCTCGTCTCCAGATCGTCAACGATTTCCTTGGGCAGATCCTTCAACGGACGCGGCGCCAGATCCTCCAGCACCCAGGCGTTATAAGGCGCGCCCAGGGTTTCTAATTCATGGGTCATCGAGGCCGCGATCGCCATCGTGGCCTCGTCGGTAATCACGCAAACTTTTTCCGAAGGCTGCACCCGCAGGCAAACCCGCACAGCATTGCGCGCCCCCGGAGTGTACTCGGGATCAAAAATGGTTTCGTTGATTCGGCTGGGAATTCTGGTTGGCTTTACCGGAATGATCATTAGCTTACTTTTCGCACCGAAGCGGGCTCATCTTCCGCCAGCCCAGCCTCCGTCTCCTCGATGATGTAATCGACGACTTTTTTCAAGTCTCCAGTCTCCTGATACACCCGCAACTGCCGGTCGGCGCCGCTGCCGCGTTCCAGAATCTCGTGGATGTAGTTGATCTCCTCGCGCGAATCCAGTTCGTCGACTACATCGTCGACGAACTCCAAATACTCGAGAATCAAATCGCGAGCCGGCAGTTCGATCTGCTTGCCGAAATCGATCATCTTGCCATCCAGCCCGTAACGCGAAGCCCGCCACTTGTTTTCCATGATCAACGCGCGGCGATAAAGGCGGAATCCCTGATTAGACGCGTGCAGTTTATACAGCTTCGCCACCGTGGCCTGAATCAGCGCGGCAATGGCGATGGTCTCATCGGCCCGCATCGGAATATCGCACACCCGGAATTCAATGGTGTTGAAGAACGGATGCGGGCGAATGTCCCACCATATCTTTTTTGCGTTATCGATGCAGTTGGTTTTGATCAGTAGCTTGATGAAATTTTCGTATTCACCCCAGCTGGGAAAGTAATC
>Ga0074045_10001411_pt1 | contig 23119 bp, 21 predicted proteins | sample BogForMeECP23OM2_FD_94442 | JGI IMG/M metagenome (GOLD analysis project Ga0074045, IMG submission 94442) | Bog forest soil microbial communities from Calvert Island, British Columbia, Canada - Bog Forest MetaG ECP23OM2 | ecosystem: Environmental > Terrestrial > Soil > Wetlands ... | reverse complement strand
ACCGGAAAGCCCACCTGCTTCGCCCACTCCACGGCTTCCCCCTCGGAGGCGATGATTCCGTCCGAACCCGGCAGAATCGGCACCCCCGCCTGTTTCATGGCGGCGCGTGCCTTTTCTTTTTCCCCCATCAGCCGCGTAACTTCCGGCCGCGGCCCGATAAACTTGATGCCGCTGGTCTCGCACACCTCGGCGAAGTTCGCATTCTCCGCCAGCAGTCCGTACCCCGGATGCACCGCCTCCACGTTGGCGATCTCGGCCGCGCTGATCACCGCCGGAATGTTGAGATAGCTCAACGCCAGTTGCGGCGGCCCAATGCAGATAGCTTCGTCCGCGAAGCGCACCGGCAGCGAATGCCGGTCGGCCTCGCTGTAAATCGCCACCGTGCGGATGCCCAGCTCCTTGCACGCGCAAATGACGCGCAGGGCAATCTCTCCGCGATTCGCAATCAGGATTTTCTTAAACATTCAAATAATTTGGTCAGATCAATGTGGGGAGAGCCGCCTCGGCTGTCCGCCGGGCGCAGCCCGGCCCTTCACCGCGCCTCCTCAGACGCAAAAAGGCGCGCGAGGTTGCGCGCCTGGTTTCACAGAAGTTCTCGCCCAACTTCACTTCTTTGCCCTTATGGCAAACAACTCCTGCCCATACTCGATTGGCTGGCCGTTGCTCCCCAGCTTCTTTACGATTTCGCCGGCCACGTCTGACTCAATCTCATTCAGCAGCTTCATCGCCTCGACGATGCACAATACTTGGCCCACCTCCACCGTATCCCCGACCTTGACGAACGGTGGCGCGCCCGGCGAGGGCGCCTCATAGAACGTTCCCACGATGGGGGACTTCACCAGATGCAGGTTTTCTTCCGGAACGGGTTCAACGGCTGCCGGCGGTGCGCCGGGAACGACGCCCGAAGTCGGCCTCGCCTCCGGGACAGGCCCGCCCACCGAATGCGGCATCTCCGCGGGGGTGTACACCACGGTGTGCTCCCCAGCCCGCTTGATCTTCACCTTCACATCGCCGCGCTCCAGTTCGAACTCGGCAATGTCCTTTTCGATTAAGAACTCAATGAGTTCCTTCAGCTCTTTTTGATTCATTCGAATAAGGTGGGACTGCTTACTTCGTGCCTCGCCGACTGGCGGCGACCGCGCCAGCCTCCATCCGGCACACGCAACTCACTCACATCCTGTGAATTGAGAAAACTAAACCGCCACGAAACCCTTGCCGGTCGGAGTCAATACTTCGCAACCTTCTTCGCTGACGGCTACCATGTCCTCAATCCTCACGCCCCATTTTCCGGGGAAATATACTCCCGGCTCAATCGTGATGACCATGCCCGGCTTCAGTACTTCCTTCTGCCCGGCCGCAACCCTGGGCGCTTCGTGGATTTCCAAACCCACGCCATGCCCGGTCGAATGTGTGAAGTACCTGCCTAGCCCGGCCTTGCGTAAGACCTTGCGCGCCGCCGCATCAACGTCTCCAACTCTGATTCCAGGCCGCACCGCCGCAGTTGCCGCCTGCTGCGCCTCCAGCACCGCATCATAGGCCTGGCGGGCTGCTTTTCCAGCCGAACCAGAAGCCGCGCCAACCCATACAGTGCGGGTTTGATCGGAACAATAACCACCGAGTATAACACCGAAATCGCAGACCACGAATCCGCCGGGAGCGATGGCTTGCTGCGACGCGCGGCCATGAGGCAGCGCCGATCTCGCCCCCGAAGCGATGATGGTGGGAAACGACATCTCTTCCGCTCCCGCCCGGCGCGCCGCGTACTCCATCTCCGCCGCCACCTCAGATTCCTTTATCCCCGGCCGCAAAACCTCGAGCGCCCGGTCGAACAGGGTCGCCCCGAGTCGCACTGCCCCGCGGATACTCTCTAACTCGTCAGCGTCTTTCACCATCCGCATCCGCTCCACCAGTGGGGCGTTTCGCAACCGGAAGCCGGAGGGCAGCGCATCCGCCAGCCGTTTTCTTTCCGCCACGGTCAGATGCTCGGCATCGATCCCTATGATCCAGTTCCGCAACTTCTTCCCGCGCGAGCTCGCCCACTCCCCAAGCGCGTTCAGTAGCGCCTTGCGCGCAATGACAACTCTCGCGCCCTTCACCTCTTCACGCCCCTGCGTGTCGTAACGCACATCCGTGAAGAAGACGCTCCCGGTCTCCGCGACCAGCAGCAAGCCGGCGCTCCCGGTAAAGCCGCAAAGATATCGGACGTTGGGAAGGTGGCTGACGAGTAAAGCATCGAGCCCGGAGGAAGCAAGCTGCTCCCGAAGTTTTTTCTGACGTGCCAGGAAACTCATCGCTGTGAGTTTATCAGGAGGAGATGCGGCTCGGTACCGAGTGCCGCTCACCTGGCACTGCGAAACTCCGCAAACAAAATTGGTGGGCACTTCTCTCAGTACGGGGTGCTCCTCGCGCCCCCCAAAAAGCAAAACCGCCAGCCTGACAGGTTCTTCAGGCTGGCGGCTTCAAGTCTTCAACCGCGCTGCTACTACGTCTGAATGATTCGCGGCGTGATGAAGAAAATCAGCTCCTGGTTGGAGGTTTGAACCTGCGTGTGTTTGAACAGGTTGCCGAGGATCGGGAGGTTGCCCAGCAGCGGCACCTGCGTGATGTTGATCGAGTTCTGGGTTTGGATGACGCCGCCAATCACCACCGTGCCGCCGTCGGTCACCAGCACCTGCGTGGTAGCCTGCTGCGTGATCAGTTCCGGGTTGCCCTGCACTTCCTGACCGAAGTTCGGTGTCGTGTTCTCCACGTCGACGTTGAGGAAGATCGTATTCTCCGAAGTGATCTGCGGAGTCACCGTCAAGCGCAGGAACGCATCCACGTAGGTCACGGTCGGCGGACCGCCCAACTGCGCCTGGGTCACGATAGGCACCCGCACGCCCTGCTTTACCAGAGCCTGGATGTTGTTCTGGGTCACCACTCGCGGGCGAGACAGAACTTTCAGCAGGCCGCGGGATTCGGCCATCGAAAGCACGGCATCAATCCGGACGTTATTGCTGGCGTTTATGAACGTCAAACCGCTGCTCGGCGAAGTAACACCGAGGTTAGAGAAGAGCGGAATCGTCGATCCCGTCTGTGAACCGCTGCCCGGCACCGTGATATAACCCGGGGTCAGGCCGCCGACGGTGGTCGGCGAACTGCCGGCGCCGGCGTTTCCGCCGATCGCGCTGTGGCCATCGCCCCAGCCAAAACCAAGCTGAGTGCCGATGTCGCGCGCGAACTGCCGGGTTGCCGCCACCACGCGCGCTTCGATTTCCACTTCCTGCGTTTTGCGGTCCAGTTGCGTCAGCAGCCGGTCGATCACAGGAATCACTTTCGGAATGTCGTTGACGATTACCGCGTTGGTGCGTTCATCGGCAACCACGTCGCCGCGCAGCGAAAGAAACTTCTTTACCGTGATAATCACGTCTTTGGCGTGGGCGTAGCTCAGGAAGCGTGTGACCGAAACTTTCTCGACCGCCAGCGCTTCGGCTTCCACTTGGGCGCGCCGTCCGTCTGCCTCTTTCTTCAGCGTATCCACGGTCGCGATGCGCAGAACGTTGCCTTCCAGTTCCCGCGCCAGATCGTTGTTCTTGAGGACGATATCCAGGGCCTGATCCCACGGCACGTCATCCAGCACAATCGTCAGAGTGCCATGCACGTTGGGATCGAGCACAACGTTCAGACCGCTGATCTCATGGACCAGACGAAAGAAGTCTTTGAGATCCACATCCTTCAGGTTCACCGAAATCGGTTCACCGGTATACTTGGGGCCGGCCGCAACCGGCGCCTGTCCCGCTTGCGCCTTCTGCTCAGCTGCCAGGTTTACCGCGGGCATGATTCCCGTGCTCGAAGAAACGCTTTGCGATGCCTGGGCGGCGTGCAAGCTCACCGGCAGAAGCTCGGCGGCAGTCTTATCGGCAAACTTCGCCGCTGCTTCCTGGGCGCGTCCGGCAGGCTCATCCGTGGTGTCCGTCGTGGCGGTTTTGGCTGCGAACGTGGGCTCAACGAACACGAAGTCGCTCGAGGAAGTTGCGGCCTCAGGTGTCGAGGCTGGAGCAACATTCTTTGTAGCGGCCGCTTTCGGGGACGCTACGGCGCTGGCCGGGGCGCTGGCCGGGACGCTGGCTAAGACGGGCTCCGCCTTCGGCGTCGCGACTTCGACCACTCGCGGCGAGAACGGAGACATATTCTTGTTCGCCGGAGCCGGAGCAGTTACCGCCAAAGTCTTGGCGGGCCGCGCGCTCACCGCCGCTACCGTCCGCTGCGTGTGCAGCGTCAGTACCAGCTTTCCATCCGCCGATGGAGTCAATTCATAGCGGCAGGCGTGCTCCAGATCGATCACCACGCGGGTCGTCGGCGGCGCCTGGCCATTCATGCCGATGCGCACTCCCAGGACTCCAGCCGTCCCCACGCTGATGTGGTTCTGCCCCGTCGCCATCGCGGTCGCGGGGAAATCCATCACGAGACGCGCGGGCGAGTCCGCGGTGCTCAGCTTGGGCGTCACCGCGCCACGGGCGGTGATCTCGACCCGGATCTCATCCCCGCCGCGAATCACGTTGACTCGCTGCAGTTCGTTTCGCTGCCCCGCCGCTTGTGATGCCGGCGTTTCGGCGGCTGAAGCCACCAGCCCCAGAAGCAGCCACGGTAGGATTGCACTTAGTAATTGCTTTCGCATTTCCTCTCCCCCAACCCGCGAGTCTGACTCGCGCGTCCTTACTTGAACTCGATTTTTTCCTGGCGCGCCGGTTTTCCGGCTGCGCCTCCGACGGCTAAACCGCCGGCGTGAAAATCCGCTTTACCACTTCCCGCGTGAGCGGTTTGCCCAGCTTGTCTTGCACCGTCTCCTGGAACACCACCGAGTCCCCCGTAATTCTGATGACATAGCCGTTGAACACGGGATCGTTTTCGTGCAGGAAATAAGCCTTGTTCATGCTGTTGGTCACCACTGCGATGAACCCGGCCTCTGACTTGACCACGCCCCGCAGGTTAATCTGTCCGATCTCCAGGCACTTCTTTCCGCTCGAGCATCCCGAGCCGCTGGGCTGCTGCACCACCGGACTGAAGAAGGGATCGCGCTTGCCGCTCATTGCCCATTTCTTTTCCTCCGGCTTGGGTGGCTTCGCGGCTTCTGCGCTCTTCACCTCGCCGGTAGGCTTGGTGTCGGCCGCAATCTTGGTGGTAAAGGGGTCCGCTTTCTTCGCCATCTTCTTAGGAGCCGGCTCTTTGGCCGCTATGACGGGATGCGCTGCCGTCTTTTTCTTGGGGGCGGCGGCCGGGTGCTGCTTCGCGCTGGCGACCACCGGAGCGGACGTGCTCTTCGCCGGCGCCGCAGGCGTCATCGCTGCTGGCTGGGCCGGCGCGCCTGTGGTCGGTTTGGCGGGGGACTGGGCTGCGGCGGGCTTCGCCGCTATCCCCAGCGCGGCATTGGAATCCGCAGTCTGTTGCTGCTGCACCCCTGCCATCTTGCTCTGCACGTTGTTGATGATGTTCGGATTCTGTGCCCAGGCTCCGCCCGTCATCATTGCCATTGCTACTGCCAGAGTGCCTTTGGTTAGCTTCATAGCGATTCCTATTTGCTCGCGCCCGCAGTTGCAGGCTTGGCTCCGGGTACGGTCACGGCCGGTTCTAAATCGTGACTGAAGTACGTCGTCGCCGTGAACGTGGCTACGACGCTTTCATTGGGCGCATACTGGTAGGTATGCTTCGCCTTCGCGTCAGCGGGGGTTTTGGTGTTCGCCACCAGCAATCCGCTGACGTTCACGATGCGCTCCAGCTTTCCCACCCGGTCAAAGAAATTCAGCATGGAGTAGTACGGACCGTCCAGCTCCATATCGAACGGCAGCTCCGAGTAATACTCTTTCGCGCTGACCGGCTTGGCCGTGTAGCGGCGCACTTCCACGCCCGCCTTTTGGGCCTCGCCGTCCATGGTCTCGATGAAGGCGTCCACCGCCTTGTCATCCGGCACGATGCGCCGTTCGATCTCCAGTTGCTGCTTCAGGTTGGCCAGCTGCCGCTCAATGTCCTTCAGCTTGGGACGGTAGGATTCGAGTTCGTTATTCTCCCGAACCTTGTCTTGCAGGGCATGCTGCGCCGCTTCATTCTTGTCGCTCTGGGCCTTGAATACCGTGAAGTACAGCGCCGCCGTTACCACGGCTCCACCAGCAATCACCGCGGCCCACTGTTTCAGACCCGACAGTTCGTTGAAATTCATCGCCATAGGTCCGCCTTTACGACTTTCCCTTCTCGCAGGTCAGCGTGAACTGGAAGGCCTGCATGTCCTTGATGGTCTCGTCTTGAAAGGTTTCCTTGATCTCAACCGTCTTGAAGAAACCCGTCTTCTGCAGATTCCCGATCAGCGTGGCCACGGCATCGGCGCTCAGTGCGGTGCCTTCCAGGTTCACGCTCGGCCCCGAGTCATCCATTTTGCGCAGCCACACCGCCTCGGTCCCGTTCACCGTCTCGCCCAGCATGGCCAGTAGATTGACCGGACCGCTCTGTCCGTTGGTATGCAGTTGCTCGATTACGTCCACCCGCCTCTTGTAGTTGTTGGCCTGCGTCTGGCGCTCGAGGAAGCGCGCTTTTACATCGCTGAGCTCTCGATTTTTCTGCTGCGCCGCTTGCATCTGCGCCGCGATCGATTTTCCCTGCCGATCGAGCCGGTACCAGTAGCCAAAATTCAACAGCCCGGCCAGCAATATCACCACCAGCACCTTCAGCCTGGGCGACCCTATGTCCCCCATTTCCATCGTGGGCATCGACGGTCCGCTGCCACCGCCCCGCTTATTTTTCCCTTTGGAGTTTTCCAGCAGATTGATTTTGATCATAGGGATTCAAAGCTCCTCAAAGCCAGGCCGACTGCCACTGCCAGCTGGCCCGGATTCTGCTCCACCAGCTCCGCTCCGGGGCCGTCGGCTGGCGGCACCACCCGCTGGAACGGATTCAACAATTCCACCGGCATCGAAAATTCCTGCCGCAACGCTTCCATCAATCCCGGCACCTTCGCGGACCCTCCGGCCAGATAAATCTTCTCGATGTGCTCACCCGCCGCGCTCGCCCGGAAGAAGTCGAAGGTCTTCTGAATTTCCAGCACGATGATCTCGGTCACCTGCTGCAGGATCGGCGCCTTCGCATCCTCGCTCACCGTCCCGACTTTCTCTCCCAGCTTCAGCTTCTCGGCGTCTTCGAAGTTGAGGTCGAGTTCCTTCTGCAGCGAGTCGGTGTACTGATGCCCGCCCACGCTGACGTCGCGCGGAAACAGCGGGGTTGTCCCCTTCACAATGTTGATGTTCATCACGCTGGCGCCCAGATTCAAAAGCGCCACCACCTGGCCGGGCGCCGGCTGGTAGTTGTACTCGTAGCAGTTCTGCAGGGCCAGCGCATCGATATCCACGATAGCGGGGGTACGTCCTGCCATCGAGAGTACGTTGGTGTAGTTCAAAATCTTGTCCTTCTTCACCGCCACCAGCAGGACGTCCATCTGCGGGCTGCCGGCTTCCTCCGACAGAATCTGATAGTCGAGGCTCACATCTGACAGATCGAAGGGAATATGCTGCGCCGCTTCCTTCTCGATGGTCTCCGCCAGTTCCTGATCGCTCATCGAGGGCAGTGAAATCTTCTTGACGATCACCGAGTGGCCGCTCACCGCAGTCGCCACCGCCTTGGTTTTGATCAGACAGTCGGCGAACAGCTTCGAGATCGCGCTCGACACCGTTCCCGAATCCACGATCATCGAGTCCACGACAATGTCAGAAGACAGAGGCTCCAGGCCCAGGTGCGACACTTCAATCTGGCCACCCTTCTTCTTCAACTCCACTGCCTTGATGCTCGAAGATCCCACGTCCAGTCCTACGATCGTCTTTGATCCCATTCCAAACATGTGCCCCGCCTTTTTGTGTGGCGCGGGCGCCCTCGCCCGCGTGTTCTGTTGCGCCGGCTTATCGCCGGCCTTTCGAACTACTGTGCCCCGGCTGCTTTCGTTGCCGCCTTCGGTTTGCGCTTTGCTCCCGGCTCCATCTGGCTCGACTTCTCTTCCATCCACTGGTCCAGCCTCGATTTCTTGAAGCGCCAGCGGTTGCCCAGCTTGAAGGCGGGAATTCTCTGTTCTCCGACGTACTTGTAAAGCGTGTCCGGACTCACCCCCAGGTACTGCGACGCCTGGCGAATGTTCATCACTTCCCGCGAGTCGGCCATAGTTCCTTTGCCCTGTTCCTTACCTGTACGTCACGACCTTACGTGAGACCCGTTCGGCCCGCGACTTACCTTGATACATGTACCTAGCCTCATGCCTGTCCGGTGCTTTCGGTGTCCCGAGCATATATCAGCCCGAAAAAACCCCGCCTCCAAGTGAATTTCCCCGTTTTGCTGGGTTTTATGCCCGTTTTCTGGAATCCGCTCGAGGGCGGTTTGGACGCGATTCCTACAGATTGTGGTGGATCCAACGATTAATACAATTAGTAGTAGTATTGGGAGGCGGGGTGCCCGGTCACATGCGAACCGGTAACTGAAGTACTAGAGACGGTACGGAAGTACTATATCGCCAGCGGAAGTAGTTGTATTTGCCTCACGTAGCTGCGGACGCATTCGTCCGCAAGCCCACGCTCTTACCTTCTATCGAAGCGATCTTTCGAAAAATCGCGACATACAAAGCACTCAAATAGAGCAAGCCCCGCTCTCACTGCACGTCCGAAACCTTGCCGTTCACGAACGTCACCTTCATGTCTTTGTAGATATAGATCTGCTTGGTCGCGAGCGTTACTTTCTTGTCCGGCTTGCCCAGCGCCGCCTCCACCTGGTCGGGTGTCATTCCCAGCTTCACTTCCGCCGGCTCAGCCGCGGGCTGCTCGGCAGCCGGCTGCTGCTGCGCCCCTTGATCTCCTCCTTGTTGCCCACCTTGTTGCTGACCACCCTGATCCGCGCCTTGCTGCTGACCACCCTGCTGCGCGTCGTCACTGCTGATCGAGAGCACTTGTCCAATCGTATCTTCCACACTGCCAGCGTTCGGATTGGCTAGCGATCCCTTCGGAAACTGGAAGACCACATTCGCCTTGTTGTAAGTCGGCGGATCGGTTTTGTTGCAAGTGTCGCAGGCGACGATCTCAAGCGTCACCGTATCCTTGGCCGCGTTCACATCGATCTTCATGGGATAGACTTTGTCCCCCACCGCAAACAGATGGGTCGTCTGTTCCTTGCCGAATTTCCCCATGATGGATTTTCGTCCCATCAACGACAGGCTGTTGGGAGCCTTGATCGAGCCGTTCTCATACTTGTTGCTAAGAACGTTTTGATCGCCGTAAGGCACGGCTAGGATTCCGCCCTTCTGCACTGCCAGCAGCGTCCCCTTCTCCACCACGGAGTAGCCGCCGGTATCGGACCCCATCTTCACCAGCTTGTATTGTGCGGCCAGTTGCTCCTGCAATGTAGGCGCTTGGGCATTCGCCAGCAAAGCCGGCAAGACTGAAGCCACAACCAGCACCATCCCAGGGATCAGATCATGGAATTTCCCCGACATCGCAACCCCCTCCGGTTCAATTTTCCCAAAAACATTGAAGCAGGAAGCGCCGTCTTCGACGCTTCCTGCGGTTAATGGTCATCAAGGACAGCCGGTTTACAGACCGATGCTACTGCCCGCCGCCTGCGACTTCCTGCTTGACCTGCGACTCGGTCTGGTCGGCCTGCTGTTGCTGGTCCTGCAGAGCCTTGGCCGCAGTGTCATCCGGTGGCGGAGGTGGCACATCCGATGCCTGAGTGCCGGTATCCGGAGCTTTCGGCATGCCTCCGGTTCCCTGCTTCTTTGCCAGTTCGCCCATGCCGGTGGTGAGTTGTTCCTGGAAGTGGTTGTACATTTCCTGGAGGTCGTCCACCTTAACGGCTATGTTCGCTCCCGACGCGCAATCCCCCTTCTTAGTCGCCGCGACGCTGGCATTCACGGTTTGGTCGGCATCCGGAGTGTCCGTCAGGCGCGTGATCACGTCACCTGAAGTCAAGCCGCATTCCTGTCCGTTCGCCACCACCGTGACGTCGGAGTCCACCACAAAAGTGCGCTGTGCTGGATCTAACGCCGGCGGCACTGCTCCGCTGGCTGCCGCGGGTGCTGCTTGCCCGCCTGCTGGCGCTGCTGCCGATGCTTGCCCACCGCCCTGGCTTGCCTGGGCCTGCTGGGCGGCCAACTGCGCCTTCACTTCCTGGGCAATTGCCTCCTTCACCTCTGGAGTCAATGCCACTCCGCCCGAGGCTGGCGCCGGGGCGGCATCGCCACCTCCGCCTCCGCCTCCGCCTCCACTGTCGCCGGCGCTGGTTTGGGCATCGGCAGCCATAACATCGGCATTGGCTTCAGCCCGAGCCGCATAGGCCGCCTGCAAGTTCGCGGAAATTAAATAGTCCGTCAGCCAGAAGTACGGCGCAGCGTAGTAGGGATACGGGTTCCACCAACCGCCGTAGTAACCCCACCAGGGCGATCCGCCCCAACCCCACGCTCCGATACCCCAATATACCGACGCCCCCCAGGGCTGGTAGCCCCACCCATAAAATCCTGGGTGATACCAGACTCCAGGGTAATAGCCGTAGTAAGCGTGTCCGCCGTAGTAGTACGAGCGATAGACTCCGACATGTACCACACCGCGGGACACATAAGTCCTTGAGACGAAAGTCCGGCCGCCTCGCGTCACGTAGGCGCGCTGCACGTAACCGCTATGGCCTCGCGTGACGACGCGAGCTCCGTTGCGCTCGCTCACTACCGTGCGCCCGCCGTGAACTCCATGCTCAATGTGCATGCCGTTGCGATCGACCGAACGAATCTGCCCGTTTGGACGAACGCTCGCCTTTCCTCCGCCCTTCAGCGATACCGTCCGGCCCGGAGGGGTATGGCTGGTCGTCGCAGTACGGGTCGTTGTGCCCGCGTGAGTCGTGGTCCCGGTGTGCGTCGTTGTACCCGTGTGCGTCGTGGTTCCAGTGTGGGTCGCGGTTCCAGCGTGGGTCGTGGTTCCAGCGTGGGTCGTGGTTCCAGCGTGCGTCGTTGTGCCGGTATGCGTCGTTGTGCCGGTGTGCGTCGTGGTGCCCGCGTGCGTGGTCGTCCCCGTGTGAGTTGTCCCGCCCGTGTGGCCGGTCGTGGAATGCGAAGGCGCCGTATTATGAGTCTGCGACGTTGATCCATGGGAGGGCGCCGACTGATGAGCTGGCGCACTCGGGTGCGGTGCGGACTGGTGAGCGGCTGGCGCGCTCGCGTGCGGCGCGGACTCGTTTTTGTGCTGACCAAACGCCAGCGCTGGTACCATGAGACAAAGCAGGAGCGCGGCCCACTGCCGCAGCACCTTTTCAACTCCCGAAGTGCGATTCATTACGGCCTCCTGACCACTCAACCTTAGTTATTGCTGTCGTATTCCCAAGAACACCGCCGCTCATCCGAAGTTGCGGGTCAGCCCAGGACCATCCGATCAACCTCTTGTATCAAAAGACGAAGGTAGCGATTTCGCAGACCCCGATTTCCTCAAACGCAGTCAAACTTGACTTCTAAAACGAGAGAGGACCGGGACACGCGAGTTCCCACGGAACTTGCCAGCGCGCGCATCCTGGGGGCGAAAGAACGTTACCAGAAGACAGGTGCCCCGCGCAATCATTTGAATTAAATGGTGCTGTCTTATTAAGACAGAACCAATTGAAGGTAGTGGTTCGGTTTGAACTCTGTGTCGTACCTTCCCCCTGGAGTCATCCCGAAGCCCCGCGTTTTTACCAGCGGGGCGAGGGATCTCGCGTGCCTCCCACAGCCCTGCGTACAAACTGAGCCACTGCCAATTAAATCTGCGAATCGGCTACGAATAACAACTCTAAAATTGCCGCCGCTGCCCGGCTTCCCTCCGTCTCACTCCTGCGGTATATTCCTCTTTCCGCCCGGAGGAGACCCTTGCGCTATCTGGACCGTCTACAACCTCTCGCCCTCTTTGTCATGCGTCTCGCCTTGGGGGCCGTCATCGTGGGCCACGGCTATCAAAAGGTTTTCGGCGGCCTGCACCACCACGCGCAGTTCGTCGCCAGTCTCGGCCTGCCCGCCTGGACCGCCTATCTTTCCGCCTTCACCGAATTCTTCGGCGGATTGCTTATCTTGCTGGGCCTGTTCACGCGGTTAGCCGCATTCGCCATCTGCATCGATCTCTCCGTCGCCATAGCCAAGGTGCATTTTCACAACGGACTGATGGGGAACGGCGGTTACGAATTCCCCCTCGCTCTGGCCACCCTCGCCTTCGCCCTCATCTTCTTCGGCGGCGGTCCGATTGCCTTTGACCACATACGCGCTCCGGGCGGCGGAGGGAAGTCTAAATGAGAGCCTTCTGCATCCCCGGTCAACCAAAAAAGTAAAAATCTCTTCCCTTGGCGCAACTTATTCGCGGCTTCCGGGTTCGATAGCGATGGCAGGCATAAACGTCAGAACCTGGGGTCCACAGCGCAGGGGTTGCGGGTCCGTTGACGTTTCTTTACTCGCGAATTCCTCGTAGTCGTGTAGTTTGGCTCGTTACACTGCGGTGTCACCCTGAGCGCAGCCGTTTTTCAGGCGGAGCGAAGAGCCTGCCCTGAGCGACGTCGAAGGGATCTCCTGCTTCACCGGCTTGGCGCGGAAGCCAACTCGCGCCACCACCGGAATTCTGGCTGGTTGTATCCCGCTCTGGCCGTAATTATTATGAACTGTAGATACTCGCGCAGCATCTTAACGATTTCGCGGACGCATCTTATCCCATGCGATGAACTTAATGGAGGTCGGTCTTGAGAAAGCTAGCTTTCCTCTTAGTTGTTTGTGCATCGTTTTGTCTCGTTAACTCTGCCTCTGCCCAGCAGGGAGACATAATGTTCGGCGGCGGCACGCTGCTCTCGTCGGCGCCCAGCGGCACCTCGCAAGCCTTCCAGAACCTGGCAGAAAAAGGTGGCACCTACCTGAACGTCAGCGGAGATGTGGTCGGCTTCAAGCGCCGTCTCGGCTTTAACGTAGAGACCGCCTGGAGGGCCAATCAGGCAAGCTACTACGGGTACGAAAGCTACCGCCCGATCCTGACCGACTTTAACGCGCTCTTCCAACCCAAACTGGGCAAGAGAATGGGCCTCGACCTGATGGGCGGCATCGGCGTAGCCAGCACGCGCTTCTACGTGCCTTTCGCCACTTCATGCAGCTTCTTCTCCGGCTGCATTAACTACACCAGCAGTAATCACTTCATGGAACACGTCGGCGGTGGAATTCGCTACTACGTTTGGCACCACTTCTTTGTCCGCCCCGAGGTTCACTATTACCACATTCAAAATAACGACAACGAGTTCTACTCCGACAGCGTGGTTCGCGTCGGCGGCTCCATCGGCTATACCATCGGTCCCGAATAAGTTCCCGCCTAAGAGTCGCAAAGGCGAGACGGGATTCTTCCGGGGTGGAATTGACGTCCAACAAAAAGGCAGCGTCTCCTCGGACGCTGCCTTTCTTGTGATTCGGACTGACCTTACGGTTCCTGCATGCAAATCTCGGCTTCGTGAATGGCTAAGTCGAGATGTTCAATCGCTTTCCCGCGGTGGCCATGGAACTCGCCCTCGGCGTGCTCCATGTGTTCTTTGGCGTGTCGCATAGCTTCCAGCGCCTCATGCACCCGCGGGTGCGGTGGCATAGCCGGCGCCGCAGCCGCCGCCGCCGCCGGAATAGCCGCCACGGGAGCCGCCGCAGCTACGGGCATCCTTAGTCCGGCCGCCGCCGACAAAGCCAAAGTTAGCAGCAGAGTTGCCGTGGTCAACACAATCACGAACCCAATTTTCTTCACTTGTTCCTCCTCGTTTGAATTTTTCCGGGACAGGGTTCGCCGGAAGAGTCTATGCCCACAAGCAGCGCTTTCTGCATCACAACCCGCGATGCGCTCAGTATAAAACTGCCTCGCCGAATTGACCTGTATCTAAGTTGATTCTCACGCCCCGGCCTTTGAGCGGTCAGCCACTCCGCGGCTTCTCCACCACACCACAAGCACGACCACGATAAAGACCACTCCCAGCGCCAGATCGAAGCGTTTGATGAAATGCATTAGGAGTTTCTGCTGGCTGCCAAAAAAATATCCGGCGCTCGAAATCGCGCTGACCCATAACGCCGCTCCCAGCAAATTAAAGATGGCAAACCTTTTCCAGTGCATGCGCAAGACGCCCGCCAGCGGCCCCGCGAGCACTCGCATGCCGAAAACAAACCGGGCAAACAAAACCGTGACCGCGCCGAAACGGCTGAACAGCCTCTCCCCCCGCCCCAATGCCGTATCGCTGATCCGGAAAAAGTTTCGGTAGCGCTCCAGCAGCGGGCGTCCCCCATAGTGGCCGAGCGCGTAACCGGCGTTGTCGCCCAGCGTCGCCGCTATCGTTCCCACAAGAATGATCCATCCCAACTGCAGGTCCCGTTCCCTGTACGCCAGAAAGCTCGCCAGCAACAACACCGTCTCTCCCGGCAGTGGCACGCCGGCATTCTCCAGCAACAACGCCGCCGCGACCGCCCAGTACCCGTAGTGCACCAGCGCGCCTCGCAGCAGATCGAAAATGTGGTGGCTCATGATCGGGAACAACGATTGGATCGGCGCAAAACCATACTTCTCTCAGGCCGGAAGCTTCTCACGAGTAAGAAATTCAATCAACGCCCGGTTGAAATCTTCCGCGCATTCTTCATACGGAAGATGTCCAACACCAGGAAAAATTATGAGCCGCGAACCCGGAAAGTATTTCGCCAGCGGCTCCGCCGACGAAGCATACACCGCGGAATCTTCGCTGCCCCACATCAGAAGCGTAGGCACGCTAACCAGCTTCGGCAGAACCCCCTCCAGCTCTCTCAGATCCCGCGTCCACGTACTTACGATGCTCAGGGCATGCTCGAACAAACCCGGCTTCGCCAGCGGCGCCACATATCCTTCCAGCGTTCCCGGCGGAATCCGCCTGCGATCGCCATACATGCGGGCGTGCCAATAGGGATACAAAAAACTCATGCGCGCAATGCTGATTCGGAACAGCGAAGCGCCAAAATTACTTCCAAAGAATGGCGCCAGCCTCCTGCCATGCGCCGAATACGGATTCACCGGCGCCACCAGCACCAACCGCCGCAGCACAGCTTGTGTGGGAACGGGCGCCCTCGCGAGCCTGCCCTGAGCGAAGCCGATGGGTTCATGCGGCCCAGCTTCATCGGGCCGCTCGATTTCGCTTTCGCCAGGCAACTCTCTACACGCTTCCACGCATTCTGCCGCAATAAACATCGCCACTGCTCCCCCGTGCGAAGTCCCCAGCAGATCAAACGAAGATAGCCCCAGCCGTTCGACAAACTGCAGAACCCGCCGCGCCGTCCCGCGCATGGAGTAATCGATTCCCGCCACGCGATCTGAGAATCCCGCCCCCATCATGTCCGGGGCGTATACCGTCGCGTAGGGCGCCAGCGCCGGCAAAGCGAACCGCCAGGAAAACGAATATCCCATCAACCCATGCAGCAAAATCAACGCCGGCCCCGAGCCCGCGCGCAGATAACGCATGCGCCCGCCATCGATGTCCATCCAGCACTCTTCCACGCCTTCGCTGCCGCCAGGAAAAGCCCGGGCGCCCCACTCCAGCGCCGCGTTGTTTGCGACGTTAGAGTGGGGGTTTTGAATTCCAGTCCCCACAGTTACGCCGCCTTCGCCCTCTTCTTCCGCAACAACTTCTTCAGCACCCGAATCCCTTTATCCACATGCTTCTCCTCCAGCAAAAACGGAGGCAGAAACCGCACCACCGTATCCTGCGTACTGTTAAACAACACGCCCTCAGCCAGCCCCTCATCCACAATCGGCCGCGCCGCAATCTCCAGATTGATCCCCTGGATAAATCCCCGTCCCCGCACTTCCTTCGCCACCGGATTTTTTTCAGCAATCGTTTTTAGTTCCTGCTGCAAGTACGCCCCAACCTTGTTCACATTGTCCAACAGCTTCTCTTCTTCCACGATCGCCAGAAACTCCAGCGCCACCCTGCAAGCCAGCGGACCGCCGCCAAACGTCGTCCCATGCTGCCCCGGAGCAATCGCATTGGCAAATTCCTCCTTCGCGATAAACGCCCCCAGCGGCAGCCCCGCCGCAATCGGCTTGGCAATCGCCACAATATCCGGAGTCACTCCAAAACTCTGAAACGCAAACATCGTCCCCGTACGCCCTAGCCCGCACTGAATCTCGTCAAAGATCAAAGCGGCTCTGTGCTTATCAGCCAAAGCCCGGCACTCCCGCAGAAACTCCACCGAACACTCATAGATTCCACCTTCGCCAAAAATCGGCTCCAGCACAATCGCGCAGGTGTCGTCGTTCACCGCCGCCCGCAAACCCTCCACATCATTCTGTGCAACGAACGTCACTTCCTCCAGCAGCGGCTCAAATCCCTTGCGATGCTTGGCCTGCCCGGTCAGCGACAGCGCCCCAAACGTCCGCCCGTGATACGACCCCTCCAACGCCACCAGCCGGCACTTAGCCTCGCCGCCCGCGCGATGTCCCGCCAGCCGCGCCAGCTTGATCGATCCCTCAATCGCCTCAGTCCCGCTATTCGAAAAAAACGCCCGCGGCGTTGCAGAAGAACCAATAGGAGACGCGCCCGCAGACGCAGCAAACAGCGTGCACAACTTCTCCGCCAGCTCTCCCTGATATTCGTGGTAATAAAGATTGGAGACGTGAATCAGCCGCCCCGCCTGCTCCCGAATCGTCTTCACAATCCGGGGATGCGCATGCCCCAGCGCATTCACCCCCAGCCCCGAAACAAAGTCGAGATAGCGGTTCCCCTCCAGGTCGTGAAGAAACACGCCCTTCCCCCGCGCAAACGCCACCGGATACCGGTTGTAAGTCCCCAGCAAATACCGCCGCTCAAGCTCCGCGATCTGTTCAAAAGTTTTCATAGGAAGATTCGATTCTACCGGAAGCGGCGGCGGGTGGCCCATCCTTTGCGCTCTTTGGTAGTGTCTGAAGCGCTGCCCATTTCGAGCACCTCAGACGTAACATAAATTGCAAACTGAGCGAGAAAAGCAAAGCACAACAGCTCTACGCCAAATACATCAGGGATAAGGCCGAAGCCAAGAATAAAGCTAAAGCCGCGAAATAACCTTCAACGCACATTTCAGACACTACCCGCTCTTTGCAAAGGGTGGGCATTCCCCACCGTGAGCTGCTTTTGGATTTTTCTTCGATCTGTCGTAGCCGAACTCCGCGACGCAGGAAAAATCCACAGCCGCATTGTGACATCCAACCTTGTTCCCACCGAGAAACTGCGTAATCATGGTCGAGGCGGTGACAATCGGGCCAGACCAATCGTCCGGCGTAAACGATTTGTTATCAATATTTTCCATTTAAGTTCTTTGACATCAAGATTCTGCGAAATCTACCACGGCGAAACCCGCGCCCGACAAGGCTTCCGACGGTATCGACGAAAAAACTTGATCTGAGATCTGGATCGACATGCAAGCCATCCGGTCCCAGACACCCCGGACAAGAAAGATTATTTCGGAGAGAATTTCACAAGTCCCATGCCTCCGTCAGTACAGCGCCTTCTCCCCCGGCGGCCGAGTCTTCCATCTCCGGTGCACCCACAGCCACTGCTCCGGATACTTCCGCACATACTCTTCAATGATGGAAGTGAACTTCTGCGTGTTGGCTGTGATGTCCGCCTCCAGCTCGCCGCTGCGCGCCAACTCCACCGCGGGATCAAAGCGCAGCCGGTATTTTCCCAGCGCCGCATCCCAGATGGTGAACGTCGGCACCACGGCCGCATCGGTGCGCAGCGCAATCCTCGCCAGCCCGCTGGCCGTGCATGCCGCGATGCCGAAAAAATCTACAAAGATTCCCTGCGGCGGAGTCATATTCGTATCCATCAATATGCCCACCACTTCTCCGGCCTTCATCGCAGCCAGCAACCCACGCACGAAGTCGTCCTTTTCGACGATCTGATTGCCGTGCATGGTCCGGTAGCGTTGGATCAGCCGGTCGAGATAAACATTGTCCATCGCCCGCACCACAACATGCATCCAGTGCCCGTGCAGCGAGTGCGTAAATGCAGAAAGCTCCCATCCCCCAAAATGCGCCGTCAGAAACAACACGCCCTTGCCGCGCGCATAGGCCCGCTCGTAGTTCTCGAGCCCGTCATAAACCACAACCTGCTCAACGTTCCCGAGCGTGTACGTGGGAAATTGGCAGACCTCGGCCAGTTGACGCCCGAGCGAAGCAAACTCGCCGCGCAGAATCCGCGCCCGCTCTGCCTCACTTTTTTCTGGAAATACCATGGCGAGATTGCGCATGCCTACCTGCCGCAAGCGCACGTGCAAAAGATAAACCACCCAGGCCAGGCCAATGCCCATGGCTCGAGCCAGCGGCCGCGGCAAAATACCCAGGATTTTGATGAACGGCCAGGCTGCCGCGTACTCAAGTCGCTGCCGCATCTTGTGGTTGATTGCCTTTGAGACTGACGCGAAGCCCGCCCTACTTCGCTGCGTCCTGCGCCCACTTCGCCAGGGTTGCCAGGAACGCATTCGCTCCGGCCGGCGGCTCGATCTCCCCGATCAGCGACGTCCGGAAGGGCACCATGCGGCCATAAAATTCCCGCGTGCTGTCTTTGTCCTGCTTGATCACGGCCCCATTCAAACTCACGCCGGCGAAGAGCCCGCGCGCCCGCGAGTAGGTCAGCACCTCGGCCCGCATCTTCCAATCCGTGTTGCCCTCGGCGTGGCGGCCCACCGGACCGGCTGCCGCCGAAGCGTCTGCCCCGAGCGCGAACTCGCTCGACAGCAGATGCTTCATTCCATCTTTGTTCATGATCAGCATTACCAGGTCAACCGCCTGCCCGCCGATCTGAAAACCAAAACTGCCGCCAGTCACCACGAAAAACGCCGGAGCGCTCCAGCCTTTCGGCGTGCGGCAGCTGGCCAGCCCGCGCCCATACTTGCCGCCGATAATGAAGCCGCCTTTCAACAGCGACGGCACCACCGCCACGCACTCCGCCGAAGCCAGCACTTCCTGCGGAATGCCTTTGTCGGGCGCGGCCTGAATGTCGTCGAGCACATCCGCGGCCGCCTGCACGCGATCCGAAACCTTGGTTTCCTTGGCCGGCTGATCATCCGCAGCAAAAGACAGAGAACAGAGAGACACAATTAGGGTCAACAGAAATAGTTTTCTCATGGTTCCTTTATCCACCTGAGTGTGGGAGCGATGCCATGGATTGTAAATGATGCGTCCGGCGCGTGTCAGGAAAGCGAGTGGGCAATTCCAGAATCAGCAAGGAGAATCGGCGAAGAGGATCAGCAGGAATGATGAGAAAGCAGCGAAGCCGAAAGTAAAAACAAAAAAATCGGGGCTAAAAGTAGTGACCCTAATCGCTACTCTCAACCCCGTCTCCCAGGTTCTGTGGTAGGTGAGGCGAGTATGGTCCGCACGTAAAATCCACGCAAGATTACCGAGGTCAGCGTCCTAAAGTAACCCCGACCCAATCCCGTAAAATTCCTGCGACCCACCGTCACTAGCTACTACGTACTGAGCTGCTCTACCCTACTTCGCCGCTACCAGGGAATGTGTAATCGCGTGTACCGACAGGGCAATCCGATTCTGAACGCCGACCTTGCGCATTAGCTTTGCCACGTGCGCCTTCACCGTGCGCTCTTCGATCCCCAACTGCGAGCCAATCTCTTTATTGGAGCGGCCCGCCACCAGCATCTCCAGAACTTCCTTCTCGCGATCGGTAAAGGTGACGCGGCCCGCGGGGAAAATTCGCCCCGGGGACGATGACACTCTTTCAATGAACATGGAAAGCACCCGCCGCGGCGCCCACACCGATCCTTGGCTCACGATGCGGATTGCCTGCGCGAACTCTGATGGCGAAGCGGCTTCGTCCACATACCCTTTTGCGCCCGACGCGATGGCTTTCAGAATGGTCTCTTCGTCCACACCAGACCCGGTGACAATAATGCGCAGATCGGGCCGCGTGGCTTTCAGGCTCGCCATCACGTCGAACAGGTTCTGGCCGGAGCGGTTTCCCAGCAGGATGAGGTCCACGCTTTGCAGTGTGGAAATCTCGGGGAGGCTGGCGGAGATTAGTTCGAACTCAGGTTCGGTATCGAACAAGGCGCGAAATCCCACGAACCTCAGCGGGTCGCTCTCCACCACGGCAATTCGGATGATCGGTTTTCTGGCTACGGCTGCTTTCATAGTTTTCCCTGTAGGGTATAGGTTCTTAGGTAGAGCATAGCGGCATTTAGGGGCGCTGCAAAGAGAAGGTGACCGAAGTGAAATTACGGGAGTAACATGAAAAAAGGATGAAACGGCAGTTTTATCGGCGGTTATGGCCTTATTCCTGCCGTTTCAACTCACGGAGAAGACTCAGCATGACAAAATTTTGCACTTGGTCTGTGGCCGTCGTCGCCAGCTGCGCGGTCGCCGCCTTCACCTTATTTATCGTTGCCCCGGCTCTCGCCGCCCAGACCCCAGCCGTCACATATCAGCCGAAATTCCCCGGCGACCCCGCCCGCTCTGACTCCGAAGCTGCCGCCCTGGCTTACATGCGAGTCGTTCTGCGGGCCCAGCACCGCTTCGAGAACCAGTACGGCCATTTCGCGACTTCTCTCAGCGAACTGGTCCACTCCGGATCATTCACCAAGCGCATGGTCGACCCCAACCGTGGCGATTACACGGCCGGCTTTAGCGGCAAGAAGGACAGTTTCGTCCTCACGATGACTCCCAGACAGCTTGATGCCCAACACCGCTCGTTCTACGCCGAAGATGACGGTAAAATCCACGCCGATGAAGAAAAGCCGGCCGACGCCGATTCTCCCGTCGTGAAGTGAGCCAGGAGCGACTGACAACGACCGATTAACTGGCGTTGCGCAGACGAGTATCTTCCGCGTGAACCAGCGGGACGTTTACCAGGTGCTCGCTGAGAAACCAGACTTGCAATTCATTGGCGCGCAGGACGTCGCTTACGGCGAGGTCGTTGGTGCCCAGGTCGCCCAATTTGTCCGCGAGTTCAGCCAATTCGCGGCAGTGGCCGATGATGATCTGATGCGCATCGAGCAGCCGGGAAATCTGGACCGGAACCTCTTCCCTGCCGCGGGGCGGGCGCTCGATGCGCGTGGTTTCGGCAACATCGGCCGCCATCGCGATTGAGATTCCACCCAGAAGCTGAATGCGCTCAGCGATCGTATCCACGATCTCGGATTGTTCTTCGTAGTGCTTGTCGAACAACAAATGGAGCTGATAAAAAGTTGGTCCCGCGACTTGCCAGTGCGATTTCTTATAGAGATCGCGGAGCGTCATGGTGTCGGCGAGCAGCAGGTTGAGTTGTTCGGTCATTTCCAGGCGAACTGGTTCTTCCAGATCGAGGGGCAACATATGAGAGACGGTGCCATACTGTTGAATTTCAGCAGCGCGCTGGTGAAGGTGGGGCTGCGCGCTCACTCGTTCCCGCTCGGAGGCGGGGGCTTTCGCGTTGAGATCCTTCTTAGCCATGATTAATTTTCTCCTCGCTGTTTATCTTAGGGTTCCTACTTCGCACATCCCGGCAACTTGTTCGATGTCGGCAAACCAGGGTTGGATGCGAAGTGCAGTGCACCTGAGCAGTTTATATGGGAATCAAGTTGCCCGCCGAACTTCGAGCGAGTACACAAGCGTGGGGAGCGCTGGCGCAAGGCGGCCGGGCAAACCGGCATTGGAAGTTTGACGCTGATAGAAGCGGTTGTTATGATCGAAGTGCGGGGTGGAGCAGTCTGGTAGCTCGTTGGGCTCATAACCCAAAGGTCGGTGGTTCAAATCCACCCCCCGCAACCAACGCAATCATAGAGTTACGAGGAATCTGGATTTTCGATTGTGGTCTGAAATGGTCCAATACGGATTGGAGCACCTGAGCAGAGGCCGTCCACGTGACGGCCTTTTGCTATTTGGTGCGGTCTTGAACCAACACGCGCTGCACAACGGATGTGTTGGCTTTGCGCTTCGATTCCATGAAGGCTCCGCCGTACACGTTCATCGTGGTCGAGATGTTGGCATGACGCATCAGTTTCTGCTGTACGCCGAGGGGAGCACCTGTTTCGTCGAGCCAAGCGCGATAGCTGTGCCGAAACGTGTGCCAGCCGATCCGTCCCTGAATCTTGGCTCGTAAAGCAGCGGCCTTGAGCACCTTTTTCCGCAGCGAGCCAGAATCGTAGGGTTTGTTTGTCCGTGGGCTGGGAAAAACCCAGTTTCCTTCGGTAGCCGGACACAATCGCTTCCATTCGAGCAAAATGGTCGCAACGTCCGGGTCCAGAGGCAATTGGTCCTGGGAGCACTCTGACTTGAGCTTCGTCACCTGGCTGCGAGCAAAACCTTCTCTGATTTCCATGACCAGGCTTTCGAAGTCGATCAGACTCCAGCGCAGGCCCATCACCTCGCTGATACGAAGGCCAGTGCAGCCCGCCAAAAGAACCATACAGCGATAGGGATGGTCCAGTTGATCGAGCAGGGCTCCAAACTCCTCTTCGGTCAAAATGCGAGGAGGTTTTAAACGCTTGCTGACCCCTTTGAGTTCGACTAAGCCCATGGGGTTGCGCTCCAACGGAATCAGTTCCCAGAGCATGGCCTTCTCGAAGAGGCGGTACATGAGACTCCGAATATGGCCTCTGGTCTTTGGGGCCATAGGCAATTGTCGGAGCCAATCCTGAACAGGATACGGTTTGACTTCCCGTAGCAGGTGACTGCCCCACTTGGGAGAGATGTGTTTGTTGATGCGATTTAGATCGGGTTCTTTGGTTGTGTGCGCAAGGTCGCCTCTCTCGATCTCTTCGCTCACATATCGATCGATCAAACCTTGAAAAGTAACGGCCTCGCGTAATGGCGAGCCATGATTGATTTCCAGCCTGAGACCTTCGGCTGCGCGTCTGGCATCCGCCCGGGTCGGATAATCTTCGACCGTCCCCAAAGTTATCGAGGGCCGTGTTGCTGATGGATTCTGTCGATCCCAGTAGCGGAATAGCCATACGTCGGGACCCTTGGTTCTCTTGCGAAGTTCGAGACTTCCAAACTGATAACGGTTTCGTCTAGGCAACTTGTCCTCCCTTGCCTTGACGACGCCGGGATGAGTCGGAGCATATCTGAGCCCGCAACCATTCGTCCAGTTCTGAAATGTAGAAGAGCCATTTCTT
>Ga0074045_10001410_pt1 | contig 23124 bp, 23 predicted proteins | sample BogForMeECP23OM2_FD_94442 | JGI IMG/M metagenome (GOLD analysis project Ga0074045, IMG submission 94442) | Bog forest soil microbial communities from Calvert Island, British Columbia, Canada - Bog Forest MetaG ECP23OM2 | ecosystem: Environmental > Terrestrial > Soil > Wetlands ... | reverse complement strand
CCCTTCCATTATTCTCGGAAAACACCCTTTCCAAGTCGATCATATCGTTGTGTTTGAACCGTCTGACTTCCCCATAGGACAATCTGCAACCATCGACTATGCTGGCATGATCCATTTTATCGATAACAACTATATCATCCTTACTCACCAGCGCCGATATAACACCGAGATTCACCTGGAATCCGGTTGAAAATATAAGAGCCGACTCCTTCCTCATAAAACCGGCAAGCTTTTCCTCAAGTTTCACGTGAATATCCAATGTTCCGTTTAGAAAACGTGATCCCGCACAACCCGTCCCGTATTTCCTGACCGCTTGCAGGGCAGCCTCTTTAACTTTCGGATGATTGGTGAGACCAAGATAATTATTTGAACCAACCATAATCATCTTCCTGCCATTTAGAACCACTTCGGGGTCCTGCGCACTCTCAATTACTCTGAAGAACGGATAAAGCCCTGCCAGCTGGAGATCTCTAGCCGTTTTAAACTTAAAGCACTTTTCAAATATATCGGTCGTTCCTGTCATAGCCATTGATGGAGTCTGTACCAGTCAGCCGTCCATCTTGCTCCTTCCTTAATATTTACCTGAGGCTCAAATTTTAGCCTCTTTGCCGCCTTTGATGCATCACAAACCCAATTTAAATGTTTTAGTTCCCGCAACTTGTCATGGTTGACAATAGACGACCTGCCTGACCACTCCGTAATAAACCCGGCAATGGAAAGAATAAAACGCGGGATCCTGAATTTAACCGGGCGTTTATCAACCGCGTCAGCTATTGCATCTATAACTTCATCAGATGAATAAACAAACCCGTCCGACATAAAAAATACCTCCCCACCAGCATTTTCGTCAAATGCAGAAAGTAGTATACCATGTATCAAGTCTTCAATATATATAAAAGAGTAATGGCACCCACCCCAGACAGGCGCAATCCCGGCCTTAACCAACCTGAAAAAAACAAGCATATCTCTGTCCCGAGGACCGTAAACAGCCGGGGGCCTGATGACTACCACGGGAATATCCAGCCTGTGTTTCAAGACCAACTGCTCCCCCTCAAGTTTGGATTTGCCATAAAACGAAACCGGAACTGCAACACAATCTTCTCTCAGCGGCATCCCATCATTGCTCGGACCAACAGCAGCAAGACTGCTCAAATAAACAAAACGCTTAATGCCGGCATTTCTTTCGATCACAGCCTTTAATATATTCGCTGTGCCTATTCCGTTGGCAACTGAAAAATCGGATTCAGAACATGCCTTTGTCAAGCCGGCGAGATGAAATATATAATCGACGCCCTCAACGGCATCGTACAAAGATTCCAGCTGTGTGCAATCGCCATGCACGATTCTGACATTAAGATCCTCAAGATACTTTAAATTCGACGTTCTCCTTACCAGGCAGGTTACCGCAAAACCTTTTTTTAACAAGGCCTCGGTAAGATGGCTCCCTATAAATCCTGTTGCACCCGTAACAAGGGCCTTCATATGATAGCCTCTTTCATTTCTGTCTATTGTAAGGAACGTTCCATAATTTTTTCAACCGATTTGCCTGACCTTGACTTTAAGGCCATTTATTGCTTCGATAGCAACAATGCTGTCATTAGGAATAAGTTTGTCCGAATATGCGGACCATAATTCTCCATGAAAAAGCACAGTGCCACCATAAGGCGTAATGTCGGTCTTCGCCCTGCCTTCGAGACCAATGAGGCCTTCAACTCCGGTTAGCGGTCTTTTTCTAAATGCCTTATAGGCAAGACTGAAAGTAAATATAAAGAAAAGTGCCGTAATGAAAGAAGCGGTCAGTATGACGACCATGGAAAGTCTGAAATACGGAGAAGCAGAACTAAAGAGCATGAGCGAACCGAAGATCATCGATATAATACCGCCTACGGTTAGCACACCATGAGAGACTATCTTGACTTCGAGAATAAAGAATACAAGGCCCAGAATAATTAGCAAAAGTCCTGCATAATTAACCGGCAGGGTCTGAAGGGCATAAAATCCGAGAATAAGACAAATGCCGCCGATTACACCGGGCAAAATCGCTCCCGGATTGGTCAACTCAAAGAAAAGTCCGTAGAAACCCAATAGCATAAGGATATAGGCAACATTGGGATTGCCAATCAAATCCAGTATCCTGTATCGCAAACTCATTTCATGTGTCACTACTTTTGCACCGGACGTTTTCAGCACTTTTTCCCCTGCCCCTGTCCTTACCTTCCTGCCGTCCAGCTTGCCAAGCAAATCATCAAGATCTTTTGCAACCAGATCAATGACATTCATCTTCAGGGCTTCAGTTTCAGTAATCGAAACGCTGCCGCGCACTGCAGCTTCAGCCCACTGTCCGTTTCTTCCCCGTTGCTTTGCAAGGGACCTTATATAGGCGGAGGCATCATTGGTTACCTTTTCTGACATGACCTTATCCATTTTTTCACCAATCCCGACCGGGTGGGCAGCCCCTATGTTAGTGCCCGGCGCCATCGCAGCGACGTGAGCAGCAAAGGCTATAAACACCCCGGCAGACGCACAACGGGAACCGCTGGGCGCAACATAAACGACAACAGGGGTCGGCGAGCCGACAACATCCCTCACAATGCTGCGCATTGAGGTATCCAGCCCTCCAGGAGTATCGATCCGGATTATCAATGCTTCGGCGTTGATCCTTTCTGCCTCGCTAATTGCCCCGCTAATATAGTCGGCCTCAGCCGGATTAATAATTCCGTTCACGGCAATTAAAAGCACGCGTCTTGTCAGCTCGAATTGTTTATCGCCGGCTGCAGCAGCATTCAAACAGCAGGCACTGCCGGCAAGGACAGCGGAGAGAAAAAGCAGAAGAACCCAAAAAAAAGACCTCTTGTCTTTCTGCATGCTGCAATTATAACACAGCACAGTTACGTCAAGCGGCCGATAATTATTGCCGCTCGACGATTATTTGCCATTTATGCTATATTTCCGCGTGAGCAGTTTTATCAGAGAAAGCGACATGAAAGGTGTGCTGGCTATAATTCTTGCCGGCGGCAAGGGTGAGCGTATGCACCCCCTTACAATCCACCGGGCAAAACCAGCGGTGCCCTTCGGAGGAAAATATCGCATTATAGATTTCACACTAAGTAATTGTCTCAACTCCAATATCAGAAAGATGGCGGTTATAACGCAGTATAAATCGCTGTCGCTGGACCGCCATTTGGACATAGGGTGGGCTTCTCTATTCAATCCGGAGTTGAACGAATTCTTCGTTTCCATCCCTCCCCAGCAGCGTGTCAGCGATCAGTGGTACGCAGGTACTGCCGATGCGGTATATCAAAATATATATTTCATTGACAAAGTAGCACCGCACTACCTTCTCATTCTTTCCGGAGACCACATTTATAAAATGGACTACTCTGAAATGTTCGCATTCCACAAGTCGAAAAATGCCATAGGTACGGTAGCGGCAATCGAGGTCGACAGAAAGACAGCTTCTTCCCTAGGGGTAATGCAGGTAGATGATGATTGGAAGATAGTCGGCTTCGAAGAAAAACCTAAAGACCCGCAGCCCATGCCCCATGATTCAACACAGTGTTTGGCCTCCATGGGCATTTACTTCTTCAACAGCGATCCCATTATCGAAGAACTGAAAAGAGACGCTGCCTTATCTACGTCACACGATTTCGGCAAGGATATAATCCCCTACCTGATTAAAACCGGAAAACTTTTCGCTTACAATTTTAAAGACGAAAATAAAAAAGCAGCCAAATACTGGCGGGATGTAGGCACTATTGATGCATACTGGGAAGCCAACATGGACCTCTGTTCAGTTGATCCTCTGCTGAACCTTTATGACAACAGTTGGCCTATCCGCACCCGCCAGCCGCAAAGTCCTCCGGCAAAATTCGTTTTCGCTCAGGAGTACAAGGGAGGACGCCTGGGCATTGCGCTCGATTCCATTGTATGTGACGGCTGCATTATAAGCGGAGGGAAAGTGCAAAACTCCATTCTGTCGCCTCATGTCAGGATCAACAGTTGGTCGCATGTCCAGGAATCAATTCTCATGGAAAATGTAGAAGTGGGCAGGCATGCCAAAATCCAAAGAGCTATCATTGACAAGGACGTGTATATTCCGTCCGGCACTGTTATAGGTTATGACATAGAAGAAGACAGGGAGCGGTTTTACGTGAGCGCCGAAGGTATAGTTGTAATTCCAAAATTTGTTAAAACCTCGATGTAAAAAAAAGGTCACAGCCTTTACTATGGCCTGTTTTTTGATACTACAACATTATCGATCAGCCTTACACCACCGATTCTGATTGCGGCAGCAACAAGGTTCTGCTGTTTAAACGCATCGATTTGAAGCAGGGTCCCGGGATCATAAATTCCGGCGTATTGTATTTCTGACACGAGCGGTTCGGATCTTAGCATCTCAACAAGCTTTTCTCTTGCCGCTTCCGGGCCGGAAGACCCGTTGTTAATCACCTGTGAGCAAAGCGACAATGCCTTGTATAAGACAGGTGCAGCCAAACGCTCTTTCGGGCCAAGATATATATTCCTGGAACTCATGGCCAGTCCGTCATTTTCCCGCACCGTAGGGCAGGTGATGACTTTGATATCCATATTCAAGTCTTCCACCATCCTGCCGATTACAACAGCCTGCTGGAAGTCTTTCTGCCCGAAATAAGCCCTCGTGGGTTTCACAATATTGAAGAGCTTGCATACCACCGTACCAACGCCCGAGAAATGACCCGGCCTGAACTGGCCGCAAAGACGGTCAGAAACATTATCTATAACAATTCTGGAGGCAAACCCTTCCGGATAAAGGCTCCTATTCCCCGGCATAAACAAAATATTCGTGTTCAGCTCTCTCAGTTTTTCCATATCATTATTTATATCCCGCGGGTATTCCTCGAAATCCTCTCCGGCGCCGAACTGTAGAGGGTTCACGAAAATACTGACCACTACAATCTCATTCTCGCTTTTAGCCCTTCTGATAAGGCTCAGGTGGCCTTCGTGCAAAGCGCCCATAGTCGGGACAAAACCGATTGTTTTCCCCATGCAAAGATGTCTCTTCAAAGTCTCCTGCATAACGCCGGGCATCCTTATTATTTCCACATTGCATTATAATACAGAAAACAGGCCATAGGCTATCCCACTGACAATTCGCCGCCCGTATCCTGTTCGCGGTAATGCCACTTAACAAAAAAATCATTTTTATGATATGGTTTAAGACAAGGCAATAGGCGATCGGCTGGAGACTATAGAAAATAAAAGACAGACTCTGGGTTATAGCTATGGGTCAGAGAAAAAGCATTTTTTCTGGCTTCACCTATTGCCTATTGCCTGTTTTTTTAGGAGAATGAAATGGCTAAAAAAGTTGTGCTGGCTTATTCCGGAGGTCTTGATACCTCCATTGCAATTAGGTGGCTGATTGAGACCTATGATGCCGAAGTTATAGCCTTTTGCGCAGACCTTGGGCAGGGAGAGGACCTGAACGGCGTACGTGAAAAAGCGCTTAAAACCGGGGCTGTAAAAGCATATGTGGAAGATTTAAGAGAAGAATTTGTGCGTGATTACATTTTTCCCATGCTTCGTACAAATGCAATCTATGAAGGCACATATTTGCTTGGCACATCCATAGCGCGACCGCTGATAGCCAAAAAACAAATTGCTGTCGCACTGCAGGAAAATGCAGATGCCGTAGCACACGGGGCTACAGGCAAGGGCAATGACCAGGTTCGCTTTGAACTTTCCTATTATGCTCTTAAACCCGACATATCCGTGATTGCTCCATGGCGTGAGTGGTCATTCAATTCTCGCCAGTCGTTAATAGACTACGCTCAGAAAAATGGAATACCCGTTACTGCCACAAAGGAGAAACCTTTCAGCACTGACAGAAATATTTTTCATATAAGTTATGAGGGCGGCATACTTGAAGACCCCTGGGCCGAGCCCCCTGATGACATGTATACGATAATGGTGCCGCCGGAAAAAGCTCCGGACAGGCCGCTTTATATAGAAATCGAGTATAAAGAAGGTAATCCGGTAGGCTTAGACGGTAAAACACTGGCCCCTGTTGCTCTTTTTGAAACACTAAATGGCGTGGCGGGGTTAAACGGCGTTGGACGAATAGACATTGTGGAAAACCGGTATGTGGGTATTAAATCGAGGGGAGTTTATGAAACTCCTGCCGGCACACTGCTCCACTCCGCCCATAGAGCGCTTGAATCAATAACGCTTGACAGGGAAGTGCTCCATCTGAGAGACTCCCTTATTACGAGTTACGCTAAGATGGTCTATAATGGATACTGGTTTGCCCCTGAAAGGGAAGCTCTTCAGGTGTTTATGGACGGGATACAGAGAAATGTCACCGGAACGGTCAGACTTAAATTGTACAAAGGAAATTGCATAATTGCCGGCAGAAAATCACCCTGTTCGCTTTACAACCCTGACCTTGCAACTTTCGAGGCCGAAAAAATATATGCCCAGAAAGACGCTGAAGGGTTTATCAAACTCAATGCACTGAGACTGAAAGTGAAATAACTGACCAGGATACATTTCATGCCTTCGCAGAACATCAATGAAATGAAATTTTTGCTCGCTCTTTCCTTTATTAAAGACATAGGGCCCGTCACGATATCCAGGCTTATTTCTGCGTTTAATTCTGCCGAAGCTATATTTGGTGCCGGACTTTCAGAATTGAGGACAGTTGCGGACATAAGCCTGTCAAAAGCAAAAAAAATAAAAGAGTTCAACGACTGGGGCAAAGTTGAAGCAGAGATAGAAAAAGCTGATAATAGCGGTCTTAGAATCATGACGCTATTTGATTGGGATTACCCTGAACCACTCAGACAGCTTGACAGTGCCCCGGTGATCCTTTACCTGAGAGGCACTCTTCTTGAGGAAGACCGTTTTGCTCTCGCCATGGTGGGTTCCAGGCTGATGAGCGAATACGGAAGAAAGATCGCCATGGATCTGGCTTATGAACTGGCTTTTTCGGGGTTTACAATAGTCAGCGGTTTAGCTCGCGGCATAGACACCATATCTCACTCCGGTGCACTGAAGGCAGGCGGCAGGAGCATAGCTGTTTTAGGTTGCGGCGCCGATATTTTTTATCCCCGGGAAAATAAGGAGCTGATGAACGCAGTTTCTTCTTCAGGGTGCGTTATCAGTGAATTCCCTTTGGGGACGCAACCTCTAAAAGAAAACTTTCCGAGAAGAAACAGGCTTATAAGCGGCCTCTCCCTGGGCGTGCTAGTGGTCGAGGCGACGGCGCGAAGCGGTTCCCTCATCACAGTTCGGTTTGCTCTGGAACAGGGCAAGCAGATATTTGCGGTCCCTGGCAATATCACATCGGTTAATTCTGATGGGACCAATAGTTTAATCAAGATGGGCGCTAAACCTGTACAGAGCGCTGAAGATGTGCTGGAGGAGTTGTCTCCTCAGATAAAGGGTCTAATGCGCACACTGAAGAGGGAGCCGTCAGGAAAGCCGAAGCATGAACGACTTGAAATTAATGCTGAAGAAAAGGCAATATGTAATATTTTGGGCGATGGCACAAAACATATTGATCACCTGTCAAGAGAACTTGGCATACCACCTGCCCGCATTTCCGGGCTGTTGCTGGGACTTGAGATGAAAGGCATAATAGGACAGACAGAGGGCAACAATTTCTATATAATTTGAAAGTAAAAAGTTAAAATGAGAAGTAAGAAGTGACAGAGGGGGACATGTGACAAGGAGATTAATTGATATGCTTAGAGTTCTTGCAAGAGAGCTGATAGACAAGGGTTATGAAGCATGTGATATGATGGAAAAAGTAAGCTCATTTGATATAGATTTCTTGACGGTAAAGAATGATCTGCTCGCTCTTGAGCTTGACAAATTCATAGACGATACCGAGCTTGACATCATCAGGGCTCTGCTTGCTTATATCCTCATAAAAGACACCGACCTTGAAACCGAAGAAGTTTACGCCTTTATTTTCGGCAAGGGCCGCCTGATAACCTGGAATTAAGGAGGTAAGTGATTTGAAATCCCTTGTAATCGTTGAATCACCGGCAAAAGCAAAGACAATAAACAAGATACTTGGAGAAGACTTTATATTGAAGGCATCAGTAGGGCACGTTAAAGACCTGCCTAAAAAAGAGCTTGGGGTCGATGTGGAAAATGATTTCTCCCCCTCTTACATAACAATTCCCGGCAAAGAAAAAATTTTAAAAGATCTCAAAAGCGCGGCAAAAAAGGCAGACGTAATATTCCTGGCTACCGACCCCGACCGTGAGGGAGAAGCAATTGCATGGCATATAGCTGAAGATATAAAATCTCGTGGAAACAAGATTTACCGGGTTACGTTTCATGAAATAACCGAGAAAGCCGTAAAAGAAGCCATGCAGAATCCCGGTGATGTCGATATTTGCAAAGTCGAAGCACAGCAGGCCAGGCGGGTACTTGACAGGCTGGTGGGATATAAGCTGAGCCCTTTCCTTTGGAAAAAAGTGAGGAGGGGACTAAGTGCCGGCAGAGTGCAGTCAGTAGCAGTTAAAATCATAGTAGACAGAGAACGGGAGATAGAGGCCTTCAAAAAGGAAGAGTACTGGACCATTGAAGCGCTGCTCCACCCGGAACATGGCAAGGACGCCGATTTCTGGGCGCGCCTCTATAAATACAGGAACAAATTGGTCATAAACCGCGAGGAAGGAGAAGGAAAGCGTTTCCTGATAAAGGATGCGGCAATAGCACAGACCATAGCGGATGACATCAAGACAAAAGATATTTTTCTTTGCACGATTGAGAAGAAGCTCCGTAAAAAAACCCCCTCACCTCCTTTTATAACCAGTACGCTCCAGCAGGAGGCCTCGCGGCGGCTCAGGTTTCCGGTAAAAAAGACCATGATGGTGGCCCAACAGCTCTATGAAGGAGTAGAATTAGGCAAAGAAGGCTCGTCGGGATTGATAACATATATGAGGACCGACTCTTTCAGAATAGCTCCGGAGGCCCAGGGATGGGCTTCAGAGCTTATAGTCAGAAGTTACGGAAAGGAATATGTGCCTGAAAATCCCCCGCATTATAAAAGCAAAGGGAGTGCTCAGGATGCGCATGAGGCGATAAGGCCCACATATCCTGATAAATCTCCGGAAAAAGTTAAGCCTTTCCTGAGCAAGGATCAATACATCCTTTACAGTTTGATATGGAACAGGTTCATAGCAAGCCAGATGAGTCCTGCGCAGCTCGAGCAAACTACTTTTATAATAGGCCTGAAGGATAACGGAGCTGAGTTGAAAGAAACCGAATTGCGTACGTCCGGCACCGTCATACGCTTCCCGGGCTTCATGGCTCTTTATACAGAAAGCAAAGACGACATTGAGGAGGAAGAGGGAGTTATACTTCCACAGTTGAAAGAGGGTGACTCCCTGCTGCTCCGGGAAGACATGAAGACGATACAGCATTTTACGCAGCCGCCGCCCCGTTATAACGAAGCGACCCTCGTAAAGACCCTTGAAGAAAAAGGCATAGGAAGACCGAGTACTTATGCAGCGATACTTTCCACAATCCAGGACAGGAAGTACGTTGAAAAGAATGCTGACAAAAGATTTTTTCCGACGGAACTTGGAATCGTAGTCAATGACCTGCTTGTTGATAAGTTTCCCGAACTGATCGATCTGGGTTTTACCGCGAAGATGGAAACCGAACTCGATGAAATCGAAAACGCCAATCTCAAGTGGGTCGATGTAGTGAAAGACTTTTATACCCCTTTTAATGAAGATTTGCTGCAGGCATCAAAAGACCTCGCAAAAGTTAAACCCCAGGACATCCCCACGGAAGAGGTCTGCCAAAAGTGCAGTTCTCAGATGGTGATAAAATGGGGAAGACACGGACGTTTTCTTGCATGTTCGGCATACCCCAAGTGCAAAAATACCAAACCTCTTGAAGGTGACAACTCTTCGCAAAAGGCGGAACAGGTGCTGACTGATGAAACGTGTGAAAAATGCGGAGCACCGATGGCATTTAAACTCGGCAGGTTCGGCAAGTTCCTGGCATGTTCGCGTTATCCTGAATGCAAGAATACCAGGCCAATCTCAACAGGTGTAAAATGCCCCGTCGACGGCGGAGACATTGTGGAAAGAAAATCAAAACGAGGCAGATCGTTCTGGAGTTGCAGCAATTATCCTGATTGCAAATTTGCGCTGTGGCAAAAGCCTGTGCCGAAACAGTGTCCGAAGTGCGGCGCGACATTCTTAACGGAAAAATGGAATAAGGCCGGAGATGTACTTCTCGTTTGCCAGGAAAAAGAATGTGATTATATGGAAGAAGTAAAAAGAGAAGAAACAGTTGCCTCTGGCAGTGTAAAGTAAAATGTGGCGCCATGGCCTATAGTAACCTCGCCCAGGTACTTCCTTTGTGGCGTGAAATGAATAAAACCCTTTACTGCGGCTCCCTCAAGCCCCCTTGCCGCCCGTTTATAATCGGTATTGGCGGAAGCCGCAGCGGTGCGGGAAAAACTACTGTTGCAGCAGCGCTGCTGAAATACTTTACTGCATCTCCGGGCCCCTTAAAACTATGGGGCGCTATCAAATACACTAAAACAGACTTCTGCAGTTCACTTATCGATGACAGGAATATCATCGAGCAGGCCGGCAAAGACACGGGTAAGTTACTTAGTGCCGGAGCAGAGCAGGTATTGTGGCTGAAGGGTCCCAGAGAAGGGATCGAAGAGACGACATCTGTGGCAATCGAGAGGCTGCACCATCTTGACGGCATAATCATCGAAGGCAACAGCGCAATTGAGTTTTCAAATCCAGATATAGTAATATTTATATCGGCCGCTTGCGGCGAAACGGAAAAGCCCTCATCGTTCCGGCTTATCGATCATGCTGATATTATTGTATTTCGCAGGGACAGTATGCCGCCTACCGCACATGATAAGGTTTATTCTGCCAGTTCTGTGTATTATGACCCCGAAGACAAAACAACTGAACAGGAGTTGTTTGAATGTATGAAAGCCGTTATTGAGGAGCGCATAATTGAAAGAATCAAGCAGCTTTTAAAACAAAACGCTGTGAATCATAGAGTCAGCTGCCCTGTGGCCAGAAGCATAGCTGATGAGTTAAAAGTTCCGTACTCCGAAGTCGGCAGGGCCGCTAATGAATTGAAAATAAAAATCATGAATTGCGAGCTTGGCTGCTTCTGATGGAAACCGTACTGTTTGAACTGGCCCTCACCTGTTATTTTACCGTAACCATTATAGGAATTATTGAGCTTTTCAAGGGAAGCAAAGACCTGTCGCTGTTGATGCTCGTCGTCACCTGCGCCGGCTTCCTGACTCACTCTGCAAGCATTGTGTACCGGTATGCATCAGCCGGGTACCTGCCTGTTACAAGCATGCATGAGGCCGCATCCTTTTTTGCATGGTGTATTGTGCTTATATTTTTTTTCCTGGCATACCGCTACAAAATAGGCATAATGGGGTCCTTTATTTTGCCTATAGTGTTTATTCTTATGCTTTTGTCATCAATGCTTCCTCGCGTAATCCGGCCGCTCGAACCGGTACTCCGGAGCTATTGGCTGGGTATTCATACCTTTTTTGCTTTTCTCGCCGGCGCAGCTTTTGCCGTAGCATGCGGCATCGGTATAATGTACCTGCTTCAGGAGCATTACCTGAAATCAAAAAATACACACGGCCTGTTCAAAAAACTCCCAAGCATACAGGTGCTCGATGAAATCAACTATAAATTAATTACGCTTGGCTTTCCGCTTCTTACGCTCGCCATAATTAGCGGAGCATTTTGGGCCGAGAGTGCATGGGGAAGTTACTGGCGATGGGACCCTAAAGAAGTATGGTCGCTGATAACATGGTTTATTTATGCTCTCATCCTCCATATCAGACTGACTGCCGGATGGAGAGGCAAGAATGCCGCTTTCCTGTCAATTATAGGGTTCCTTATCGTTCTATTCACTTTTTTCGGAGTCAATCTCTTACTTAAGAGCCTGCATTCATTCTCATGAAAGTGCTTGTTTTAGGATTAAATCATAAAACAGCCGATGTCGAGACAAGAGAAAGACTTGCCTTCAACGGCACAAAGCTCGAAGAAGGAGTTCTGGGTCTTCATAAAGTGGAGGGGATAGAAGAGGTAGCCCTGCTCTCTACATGCAACAGGGTCGAAATATACGCCTGCGTGAGTCATGTCCGGGATGCGGTTGAAAATATAAAAAACTTTCTCGCTTCCTTTCATGATATAACCAAAGAAGATTTTGAGAAATCCCTTTACACTCTTACCGGTACGGACGCCGTCAGACACGTTCTGCGCGTTGCATCGAGCCTTGATTCAATGGTTGTGGGGGAACCGCAAATTCTCGGACAGTTAAAAGATGTCTTTGACTTCGCGCTGAACAAAAAAACAACCGGCATGCTGCTCAACAGGTTGATGAAGAAGGCTATCTCAACGGCCAAGCGAGTGCGGACAGAAACAAAAATAGCTGAAAACGCCGTTTCGATAAGCTTCGCTGCCGTTGAACTTGCCAGGAAAATCTTCGCGGATCTCTCCGGCAAGTCATTTATGCTGCTTGGTGCAGGAGAAATGGCTGAGCTTGCTGCACGTCACCTTTTTAATAACGGAGTTAAAGAAGTGACAGTGGTTAACAGGACTTACGAGCGTGGCTGCGAGCTGGCCTCTGAATTCAACGGCAGGGCGGTCCGCTTCGAAGACTTTTTACACGAACTTGCTCAAATGGACATTATTATATGTTCCACCTGCGCGCCTTCCTATATACTCGTCAAAGAACAGATGAACAATGTTATGAAAGAGCGAAAGCACCGTCCGGTCTTTATTATCGACATATCGGTGCCACGTAATATCGACCCTGAAATAAACAAGATAGCAAATGCATATCTTTACGATGTCGATGACCTGAAGGAAGTTATCGACTTCAATATCCTCGAAAGAAAGAGAGAAGCTGAAAAAGCCCAGCATATCATTGACGAGGAGGTTGACAAATTCATAAGGTGGATGTCGTCTCTCGATTCTGTGCCAACTATTGTGGCACTGCGGCGGAGGGCTGAAGAAATAAAGAACGAAGAAGTCGAAAAATTCAGGGTAAGATTCTCCGATCTTGGTGAAGAGCGCCTAAAGGCTGTGGAATGCCTTGCATCTTCAATTGTGAACAAGCTGATCCATCCGCCAACTTCAGCTCTTAAGGAAGATGCCGAGGACCGCGATGAACTGATAGCAATGGTAAAAAAACTATACGGAATCAATGGTAATAATCATGAAGAATAAGATAATAATAGGCACAAGAGGCAGCGCGCTTGCTCTATGGCAAGCGGAATGGGTAAAGGCTAAACTCGAACAACTCTGTCCCGGGCTCCGGGTTGAACTCAACAGGATCAAGACCACCGGCGATAAAATACTAGATGTACCACTTGCACAAGTTGGAGGTAAAGGACTTTTCGTCAAAGAGATCGAGGAGGCCCTTATCGAAGGAAAGGCTGATATCGCAGTCCACAGCATGAAAGACGTGCCGACGGCGTTTCCCTGCGGTCTTCATCTTCCCGTTATTTGTGAACGCGAAGACTCTCGGGATGCATTTATATCCGGAATGAAGGACAGCCGCGTCAAAATAAATAAATTCGACGCCCTGCCCCACGGCGCAAAAATAGGCACCAGCAGCCTGCGCCGCTCCTGTCAGCTCCTTAATAAAAAGCCCGATTTGCAGATCAAACAATTACGAGGCAATCTCAATACGAGGCTGAAGAAACTCGATGAAGGCATGTTTGATGCCATAATTCTGGCTGTTGCTGGTGTCAGGAGACTGGGATGGGAAGACCGCATAACTGAAATACTTTCCTATGATTTAAGTTTGCCGGCCATAGGCCAGGGGGCGGTAGGTATCGAATGCAGGATTGAAGATGATTTTCTCAACTCTCTCATCAGTCCGCTCAACCACCACGAGACCTCGATCTGCGTGAGGGCTGAGAGGGCTCTTCTGAAACACCTCGAAGGCGGCTGCCAGGTGCCTATTGCTGCTCACGCCGCAATTCAAAATAATATTTTAACCATCAGCGGACTCGTTGGAAGCGTTGCAGGAGACAGAATTGTAAGGCACTGCATCCAGGGCAGTCCTGTTGATCCTGAATCATTGGGTGTGCAGTTGGCTGTAGAGCTGATTGCAAGGGGGGCCGAAGAAATACTCGGCGAAGTTTACGGCAGGAACATCCCGCCTGTTAACGGTGAAATAAGCAGCTGAAATAATAGATTCAACACGGAGACACTGAGACACTGATAACAAGCAAAGGCCGATTCGGAGAAAACGTGGAAATTTTTTTAAAAGTACTGATTTCCGGATTCCCGGGCAGCGTTCTGTGTCTCAGTGCATCTGTGGTTAATTTCTTTAAAAGGGAAATATGAAAAAGGGCAAAGTTTACATTATCGGGGCAGGTCCTGGAGATATAGGTCTGTTAACTGTTAAAGGGATGCGGTGCTTACAGAAAGCCGATATTGTTGTTTATGACTTCCATCTGAACGCCCAGATTTTAAATTATGTTAATCATGACGCGGAATTTATTTATGCCGGCAAGCGCGGCGGTCATCACGAGATGACCCAGGAACAGATAAACCAGGCCCTCGTTCGAAAAGCAAAGGAAGACAAGCTGGTATGCCGGTTAAAGGGGGGCGATCCTTTTATCTTCGGCCGCGGAGGAGAAGAAGCAGAGGTGCTTGCTGCGGAGGGCATAGAGTTCGAAATCATACCGGGCATAAGTTCGTCTGTCGCGGCTCCGGCTTATGCAGGCATTCCGCTCACACACCGGAGGTATTCATCCTCTTTTTCTGTAATCACAGGGAATGAGGACCTTACCAAAACAGAGAGCACTATTGATTGGTCAAAACTCGTCTCCGGCTTCGATACACTTGTCTTTCTCATGGGAGTGAAAAATTTTGAAAATATTGCCTTGAAGCTTATAGATAGTGGAAAACCCCCCGATACGCCTGCAGCAGTAGTGCGATGGGGAACCCGGCCTGATCAGAAAACCGTTGTCGGCACACTGAGCAACATATCATGCCAGGTGAAGGAGGAGCATGTACGGCCTCCGGCTGTAATGGTTGTAGGGAACGTAGTGAAACTGAGAGATACGCTAAAATGGTACGAAAATAAGCCGCTCTTCGGCCACAGAGTCCTGATAACCCGGGAGTATACCAGTGATTATGCACCGCTGGAAGAACTCGGCGCCGAAATTTTTGAATTCCCCACAATTAAAACAGTTCAGCCTGATAGCTTTGCTTCGCTGGATGCCGCAATAGATAAAATCGGCACGTATCATTGGCTCATTTTTACCAGCACAAACGGCTTCAAGTTTTTCATGCAGCGCTTCCTTGCCAAAAACAGAGATATAAGAGACTTGAAAGGAATACGGCTATGTGCCATTGGAGCCAAAACAGCCGAAGCCCTTGGAGACTATGGGTTAAGAGTGGACCTTATTCCTGAAAGTTTCAACTCCGAGGGTTTAATAGAAGCATTTTTCAAGGACCGCAAAATGCGAATGATAAAGGATAATAGCCTTACAGGCACGAGGATGTTGCTTCCGAGGGCTGAGCTTGCCGTTGAAACTTTCCCGCAAAAGGTCCTGGAATTAGGCGGCGAGATAGATACCCCGGTAGCCTACCGCACTATCAAGCCTGAAAAACACGGCAAAAGACTCAAACGCTTCCTGCAGCAAGGGCGCATTTCAATAGCCACATTTACCAGTGCTGCCACATTCACCAATTTTCTTGAAATGATGGGAAATGATGCGATGAACCTGCTTAAGGCTTCGACAATAGCAGCCATCGGGCCTGTCACAGAACGGGCGATAAACAAGACGGGACTGAAAGTCTCTATCAGGCCCAAAGAAGCCACTATCAGGGCAATGACGGATGCGATAATAGACTGGACGACAAAAGCTAATTCAAGTTTGTGAGATTTTTTGCAGTAGCCTGCAAGGAGCCAAGTTTAGCATGAAGCTCGTCTTTTGAAATAATGGGCACATCGTTCCCGCCTTAAATCTAAAGCTATTCAGAATCAGTCAGCCGCGACTACTCGAACAATCTTCTCGCCGGGTACTTTCCCGATCAGAAGCTGAACTGCGGAGTCGAGCTCCTGCTCGATGATAGATTCAAAAGTCACCATGACTGAATAGTCCTGATTATTGACGACTGGATAAGAACCGACCTTGACCGTTTCTTTGAGTCTGACGATCTCATTAAGATAGGGAGCAAGAACTGATTCCGCTTCTTTCAGATAGACTTTTCTGAGAAATATCTTCGGTCCGATGAAAAGCTCTTTGATTGTATTGAATCGCTCTCTCAGCTCTTCGGGGATCCCCGGAAAGATAAAGACATTCCTGAATTTGATAAGAGGAAAACTCAGCTCTCCGCAATCGAGAAGCTCTGCCCCTTCGGGTACCTCAGCCATCTTCAGCCGTGCAGGCGTAAGGTCTTTATTTCTCTGTTCGAGCCTCCCCTTCAGCATGTCACTTATCACGGGCCTCACGCCGAACGCCGCAGAGACGCCTTCGATAGTTATGTCGTCATGGGTCGGTCCGATGCCACCAGAGGTAAGGACGAAGTCGTATTTTGCCGAAAAATCTCTCACTTCGCGAGCTATATCGTCTACAATGTCCGGAATTACCGAAATGCGGCTCACCATTACGCCCCGGGCCCATAGCTCACCTGTCAGGAAAAGGACATTGGTATCCTGAACCTTTCCGCTCAATATCTCGTCACCAATGATAATTATTCCAGCCGTCTTTGTCTGCGCCATGGTATAAATTATATCATTTTAAAATGGCATCTGTTAAAGGCATAAATCTGCGAAACCGGGCCACTGCGAAGTCCATTCTATTATCGCCTGTTATATTTTGTTGCATTGTTCCTGGCCAGTTCGACAGGGTATTTCTTCTCATTTAACTCTATTTTCTCCAGAATTGCTTTTTCAATCTCCACGTTAAGTTTATCGGCAAGCCGTATCAGATAGATGAAAATATCTGCGATCTCATGCCTCACAAGAACCATCTCTTTGTCATTAGAGGCTATAGCCTTTGACTGTTCATCGGTCATCCACTGGAATATTTCAAGAAGCTCCGCTGTCTCTGCAGCAAGGGCCATTGAAAGGTTCTTAGGAGTATGAAATTGATCCCAGTTGCGCTTTTCGGCAAAATCTGCAAGTCTTCTGCTGATGTTTTCAAGATTCATGCATTCCTCTATCTCAGGAATATTTCAAGTTCAATTTTACATTAGTACGATATTTTTATGCACGTTTTCGGGTCAGTATGGCATTTTAAATCAATACTGTCGCTATCTTCATTTTCCCGACCATTTCTGCCACCCGTTCCGATTGATTCCTGCCGGTTGTTCCGATTAAATCCTGCCACCGAAATAGTACGTTTCCGGTATAAGGCATCCTGTATATGATTAGTCTCTTGTAATTTGTGTGCTGTGACTCCTGTTAGTTATACTGATATAAACCTGTTATAATAATGCGAAAAAGAAAGTTATCGGATGAAGATTGTAGATTAATAACAGGAATCGATTCTTAAAGTTCCGGAATGTGAAGTATCTTTAGTAGCACTGATAGGAGACACTGATGGCCTTAAAGAAGAAAGTCTCGAAGAAGGATCGGATTCAATCCCCGTATAAAGGACCGAAAGGTGACACTGCTGAAGCAGGTGCGGATAGGGAACCAGAGGTGTCGGATGAAATTTCAGACCTGCGCCGGAGGCTTTAGGAGATGCAGCTAAACCGGCCTGGGGAATTGGACAAAATTCCAACCGCCGATGCACAAAGATTAGTCCAGGAGCTGCGTGTGCACCAGATAGAGCTTGAGATGCAAAATCAGGAACTTCACCGCATTCAGCAGGAACTCGAAACATCGCACGATAAGTATTTTGACCTTTACGATCTGGCCCCGGTGGGATATGTCACCCTTAATGAAAATGGAATAATCCTGGAAGCCAATCTCACCGCTGCCGCCTTGTTGGGCAAAGAGAGGAGTCACCCGATCGGACAACACATTACGAGTTTCATTAACAGGCAAGATCAGGACATATACTACCGTCACACGAAACAGCTTCTTAAAACACTTCAGCATCAGGAGTGTGAAGTGAGGATGTTGAAAGGGGACGGAACGCAGTTTTGGGCGCAGCTGGAGTCCGTCGCGGCAAAGGGAAGCAAAGGTGTGCCTGCGTACCGAACGGCAATAATCGACATCACACGGCGCAAACAGGTAGAAGACGAACTGGACCGGTACAGGGATCACCTGAGCGATCTGGTAAGGGAACGCACCTCGGAGTTGGCGTGTGCTAATGAAGAGCAATTCCAGTCGGAAGAACGGTACCGAACCTTGTTCAACACGATGATTGAGGGTTTCTGTGTTATCGAGGTCATTGTTGATTCCTCCGGGCGGCCCGTCGATTATCGCTATCTGGAGACCAATCCGGCCTTTGAGGCGCATACCGGATTACAGAATGCGCAGGGCCGACTCATGAGCGAGCTGGCGCCCGATCATGAGGTGCATTGGTTTGAGATTTACGGGAAGATCGTGTTGACGGGTTAACCGTCACGTTTTGTGAGCGAAGATAGAGCGCTGAATCGCTGGTACGATGTTTATGCATATCGCATCGGCAGGCCGGAAGATCGACAAGTCGCAATCGTTTTCAATGATATCACCGAGGGCAAGCGGGTCGAGGCAGAGAGGAAAAGACTTGAGTATCAATTGCTTCAGTCACAGAAGATGGAGGCGATTGGCCAGCTTGCAGGCGGCATCGCCCACGATTTCAACAACATCATTACCGCTATCATAAGCTATGCAACCCTGGTACAGATGAATTTGCCCGACGACGACCCCTCAAAGACATATGTTGAAAATGTGCTCGCCCTTTCCAACCGCGCGGCCACGCTCACTCAGGGGCTTCTGGCCTTCAGCCGTAAACAGATACTCGACCAGAGCAATGTGGACATGAACGAGATAATCAGAAGGGTGGAAAAATTACTGTCAAGGATAATTGGTGAGGACATAGTGTTCAGGATAGATCTTGTTGACGGACCTCTCTTGGTGTTTGCCGACATGGGACAGATGGAACAGGTGCTTATGAACCTCGTTGCTAACGCTCGGGACGCCATGCCCCATGGAGGAATCCTGACCATCAGCACTTTGCGTATTGTTCTTGATGAGGAGTTCATAAAGATGCACGGATATGGGGAGCCCGGCAGCTATGTCATCGTCTCTGTCTCGGATACCGGCACAGGCATGGACGAGGAGACCCAGCAAAGGATATTCGACCCGTTCTTCACTACAAAGGAAATCGGTAAGGGAACAGGGCTTGGGCTATCGATGGTCTATGGAATTGTAAATCAGCACAACGGCTATGTTGACGTCTACAGCGAAATCGGAAAAGGGACTACCTTTAAGTTTTACCTGCCCCTCATCGGAGTGGAGGCTGGGGAAGCGACAAAAGCAGGCCTTGCTGTCGCTCCTCGCGGCGATGAAATCATTCTGCTCGCCGAAGATGACCCTGAGGTCCGAAACGCTACTAAAATAATTTTGGAGAAATACGGATACCAAGTCATCGAGGCCTCTGATGGTGAGGAGGCTGTGCGGAAGTTTGGGGAAAATAAGGATGCTGTACAACTCCTGCTTATCGATGTGGTGATGCCCCAAAAAAACGGCAGTGAAGCACATGAGGAGATAATAAAGATGAGGCCCGATGTCAAGGCTATTTTTATCAGCGGTTATACGGCTGATATAATGTATAAAAAGCGGCTTCTTGAAAAAGGGCATGCTTTTATCTCAAAGCCCATGGCACCGACGGATCTTCTAATAAAGATACGGGAGTTATTGGACGATGAATGACACATATTGCGGGTCCGCTCTTATTGTGGATGATGAGCCTATGGTGCTTGACTCTCTGAGGCTCCTTCTAAACAGGTTCGGCTATCATGCGATCCCCTGCGCAAGCGGCGTTGAGGCTATAAGGGAATTTGGGAGGCAGAAGGTGGATGTGGTGCTTTCGGATGTAAGAATGTCGGGCATGAGCGGCCTCGAGCTTCTTGAAGAGCTAAAGGAGATGAATCCTGAAGTCCCCGTAATCCTCATCACTGCTCACGCAGAGCTTGATGTGGCTATAGAGTCGGTTAAGAAGGGTGCGTTCGATTTCATCGTAAAGCCCTACAGACCGGAGCAGATATCCCATTCGGTAGAAAAGGCAGTAAGGTTCTATAGGCTCTTGCAGATGCAGAAGGACTATAGGGACAGACTCCAGGAGCTGAACCGCGATATGGAGACTGTTGTGGCAGAAAGGACGATGAGCATGATGGCGCTCACTATCGCCGATAAGATAAGAAATCCTGCCGTGGTGCTGGTATGACCTGCCGCCGGCTTATCACCGAGAAGCTCCCGGAAAAACTGAAGGTGACAGTCACCGCTATATGCCAGGAGGCCGAAAAATTGGAAAATATAGTGGGGGACTTCGATGAACTCCTAAAAAACAGGAAATCTATGTTCAGCTATGAGGATTTTAACGCCGTAGTTAAAGACGTAGAGCCCGTGTTCGCCAGGGAGGCCGAAATGAAAAAAGTGCGGTTTTCGCTCACGCTCTCACCGGAACCGCTTCGCATTAACGCGCAGATAAAACTTCTGACGGTCGCCATTTTGATTCTTTTGAGAAACTCCCTTGATGCAACTTCCGAGGGCGGTCTCATAGCAATCCAAACATGGAGAACACACACCTCTGTTGATCTGACTATTAAGGACACAGGCAAAGGCATTGTGAAGGAATACCTGGAGCGAATATTCGACCCTTTCTTTTCGACTAAGGAGAACAGTTTCGGCATAGGTCTTTCGCTTGCCAGGCAAATAATCTCGCAGCACATGGGAGAAATCAAAGTGGAAAGCGAGGTCGGGAAGGGCACCACTTTCAAAATTATGCTTCCCATCCGCTGGGTGGAGACAAGAAGCAGTCGCACATAAAAAGAAATCCAGGACGAAAATCAGCAGCCTGTGCCGGGAACTGGGGGTGACACGTCAGACCCTATACAAGCATTTTGGGCCAGATGGGACACTTCGTGAAGATGGACAATAACTTTTGGAGACAAAAGCACGATAATCTAACAGGCCATTTTAGCTTATTTATACAAATCAAAGACATATACTGCTTTTTGGAGTGTTTCGTCAGAATCCCGGCCTACCCTCTGATAATCAATATAAGGGTCACCTCAGAATTTGGAATTCAAATTACTCTAAGAGTCTTTTTGTCAGGATAAAGTCTAAAACAGTCAGGCTGTCTTGTCAAGAAACATCGAAAACGAGCCTATAGGGTGGAGCGTACCTCAATCTGACGTTGGATTAGAACGAATTATTTGTATGCAATATAGTTGCATGTGTTACAATGTAATTAACAAGGTGAGAGGGGGATAAGCATGAGTACAACATTAACCGTCAGGCTTGACGACCAAACAAAAGACAGACTTGATAAACTCGCAAAAGCAACAGAGCGCAGCAAGTCGTACCTTGTGGCAAACGCTATTCAGGATTTCCTTTCAATCAATGAGTGGCAGATTCAGGAAACATTGGAAACCGTCCATAAGGTCGACCAGCCTGGAGCTGAGTTCGTTGACCATGAGAAAGTTGCTTCATGGCTTGACACGTGGGGTTCGAGTAAGGAGGAGGAACCCCCGCAGTGCAAATAAAATGGACGATGGACGCAATATCCGATCTTATCGAAATCAGGCGTTACATTGTTCAGGACAATCCTCGTGCGGCCAATGACGTTGCTCTGCGCATCAAAAGAACAGTACAGCTTTTGAGCGACCAGCCAAGTATGGGGAAGCTGGGAAGGGCCGACGGAACGAGGGAGATTGTGATTTCAGGACTCCCCTATATTATCCCGTATAGAGTAAAAAATAATCTCGTTCAGATTCTGCGAGTCTTTCATGGTGCCAGACTGTCGCCGGAATAAATAGAAGGCTTATCGTGCTTTAAATTTCGAACATGCGATGACCCCAACATACGGGCCGAAATCCACACAGAGATGTCCTTCCTGCTATACGTGACACAATTCGTCAACGGTGTCTAATGTTTTTGGGATTAAACACCCACAGGTTCGTTGGCGTGTGTGATATGCCCCTCCTTATCAGTTCGTTACAGAAACAGACTTTGTAATGTATGTAGTGAGATGGCCACGTGATCTTCTCCGGCAAAAGAGCCATTTGGAGAATTATAGCGTCGGGCAATGATGATGGACCATTCATGGCTGGTACGACTAAATAAAGGCTTGGATATAAAAAGATCAGACGTTAGTATGTCACGTGTATGGATGAAGTAATCACGGTCAGAGACATTCACCCCTTTTACAACACCCGCGCCATATAAAATATCACCCTTTGCATTGGTCATCCTTACACCCTGGACTTCTTGGGTTCGTGCCAACTGTTTTGCCATATATGCGTTAATGTCCTGCATCCTGATACCGCCATTAGCCAGTTGTCTTTCAGCTTCATCACTGACCGACAGCAACATAACATCAATCTTATTGATAACCCCATTTATATCTTCCTCGATGATCGCCGATAGATTCTGCGTTGCAATGTTTGCCTTCTCCTCATACTGAAGGCGACTTCTATTGATAGAAATACCGACAAGGACAATAAAGACGAAAATAACTAAACCCAGGCCTGTTACCAGGAATTTACGAAAAGTAGAAGGCAAAACAGTTTCTTTCATTGGCAGCTTTTTATGGAATAATACATTAGACTCTGTGAAAAAATAAATAGCAATCTATGGCTAACGCTGGTTCTTTGATCGGCGGTATAATGTTGGCGCTTTACTTGTCAGAAAAAAAGAGAAATCTATCAGTAACCAGCATCCTATTTCAATAATTTGAAACGGCTTGTTCTGGATGTCCATAGCGCTCCCGTATACGGCTATGGCAGGTGGGTTTTTACCGGTAACTGTTATATCGCCAAAAACCGCGACTGTCAGGTAGTCAGTGCATTGGTTGCTCAGAGCTCCTTCCTGCTATACGTAACATAACCTGCTTTTTCTTATGGATTCAATTAGTTAACACTGCTATTCCCTATCCCCATTTTACATTATTTAGAAAATATTTTCGCTTATTGGTAGCGTCCTCTG